>QWCC01000123.1_pt1 | contig 42524 bp, 44 predicted proteins | sample 1972491 | NCBI WGS metagenome assembly QWCC01 (sample SAMN09866718, study PRJNA288562) | Human oral metagenome isolate term5_saliva, whole genome shotgun sequencing... | isolation source: mouth | host: Homo sapiens | place: USA: California
AAAGCATCTACAAGCGCATTTCCTACACCTAAAATCTTCTTCATTTCATTTTTTCTTGAAATTTTCTCTGCAAAGATAGTGCTTAATTCGAAATAAAGTGCTACTTTTGCACTGCAAACGAGAAATCAAGGATATATTTCTCTGAGTTTTCAGCTCAAGACTATTCATTCTCTTCTCCGATGCAAACACCTGCTTCATCTTAAGCAAAACATCTGCTTCAGTAGCTCAGTTGGTTAGAGCACCTGACTGTTAATCAGGGGGTCGTTGGTTCAAGCCCATCCTGAAGCGCCACTACCAAGTCTGCGGTAGTAAAATAAAAAAGACACCTGCTTCAGTAGCTCAGTTGGTTAGAGCACATGACTGTTAATCATGGGGTCGTTGGTTCAAGCCCATCCTGAAGCGCTTGTATCTGAAGAACCGCTCGGAAGGTGTTGACATTTATCAATGGATAAATGTGTTCTTCATAGATACAAAAATAAGGAACGTAGTTGAAGTCGTAAGGCCTTTCCTGAGCCGTAGTACACCACTTCGCTACGTTCCTTTATTGTCTAGCATAATACTCTGCTGTTAGGTTCCAGATTAGTAACAAAATAATAATGCAAAGACAATATACTTATGCTAAACATATTGTTTACCCTTAAGTTCGGGGATACTCCAACCAAATTCTTTCAGATTTTCTTGTAATGCATAGTGCATGATGCTTGTGCGCTGGTAAGCACGTGTTCCTTGTTGGAACTTTTTTTGTTTCTCTTTATCTTTCAGTACTTGCAATACTTGGTTGTAAGCATCGTATGTCCCTCCAACCTTTGTTTGTATATAATTGAGATAGTATACTAGCTCATGACTTTCGAGATAAGTTTCCAACTTCTTCTCTACTTGACTGACAAGCTCTTGGGATGCTGGGCAGCTACAAGATGCTTGTTTTTCTTTTTGGACTAGAACAGCACCTGTAAATTCCTCAAAAGGATTCAGAGGTTCGTCACCTTCCTCCCAAAGTTTCTGTAAGCCCTCTTTCGGATGTTTCTTTGTATAGATAATCAACAACAAAGAAACTATTTTGCGACCTTCTTTTTGATAAGGCACACAATCAAACCAAACCTCGCTATTACCTTGGTGATATAGCTCATAGAGTTCCTTTTGAGCAGGATAGATAGCGTACTTCATTAAGTTTGCAAAATTGCTATACTTCTCTTTTGACAAAACTTTCCCTGTGCGTTCGTCACGCTTTTCACTCAAGTCAAGCAAATAGCGCAATTGTTCTATCCGAATAGGAAAGACATTCTTCTTAAAAGCTAGGTCATAAGACTTTGCACGAGGATAGCGATAATTGCCTGAGAACTCACAACAGAACTCGTAAAGTTTCTGAGAATATTTTGAACGCAGGGACAGAGCGGTTTGTGCACAAAACGTAGTAAAGGATTTTGCAAGATTGATGAGATAAGGCATCAACTCTGGAGACATACGTACTTCGTATCGCTTCGTTTCTGTGTTGTACATAAAAGTATCAACCCAATGCACTCTACCATGGATGAGCTGCTTTTTCTCATTGTAGTAGGAAACTGGCATGAACTTTTCTCCCAGCTCACTAAGTGCTTCGTAAGTTTGAAGAACATGAGTTTTCCCACCGATAACCCCAAGGTCACGGTCGGTTAATTCGAAACAAAGATCTTTCCACGCTTCAGGCGCGTCAAGTCCTTTATCAATAAAACGATACTTGATTTGAAGAGAGAGAAAGTATAGAACCCTCTTTTCGAGAAGACTAAAGACAGCAGGAGAATTGATAAGGCTATTACTCCACGTTACTGTCTCTTTTGGTTGCAACCTAGCAGGTGCAACGCTGAAACAAAAATCTGTCATAGAGAAAATCGTAATACCTATCTGTGAGTCGCTGGTTGGAAGGTGTTGCGAAGAACACATCAAGGCAGTAGTTATTACTATTCCTCCAGATTAAACTCTGGAACTTTGGTGCAAAAGTAAGTAATTCTCCTCATATAGCCAAATCCTGTGACTTACTATTTCCTCCCAATAGCTTACTATTTTCTCCCAATAGCTTACTATTTTCTCCCAATAGCTTACTATTTCCTCCCAATAGCTTACTATTTCCTCCCAATAGCTTTACTATTTCCTCCCAATAGCTTACTATTTCCTCCCAATAGCTTTACTATTTTCTCCCAATACACCAAACGACTCCCCCTATAAACACAGGGGAAGTCGCAGTTCGTAAATAAAGCTTAGATAAATATCTATATAAATAGAGCTTTAAAGCTTTTCGCGTGCGCGCGTGAGAATCGTCCTTTTGTTTTCGACAAAAGGGAAAAGAAGATTATAAGTTGGTGAATTCCGTGTAGCCTTTATCGTTTTTGCAACGCTCAGCACGCTGTCGGATGACATCGAGCAAAGGGAAGTCGGTAGGTATTCCTATTATCTCTATTAGGAGGTTACCTTTATCTGAACAGGTTACTAGAATAGTCTTTAGCCCTAGCAGGCGCTGAAGCCAGCTTTGCTGCTCATAGTATCCTGTAACTCTGCGAAGTTCAAAATAGACTGTGGATGCAGAGAATACACCGCGCTTTTGACTGACTATTTCTGTTCCTATGATCCAGCTTGAAGAACAAAGATAGAGCAAGCGATAGAGGGTCAAAGGTATAAGTACAAAAAGCGGAAGCAAGCAGAATGCAAAAGCGAGGGGCATGTCATGGCGATAGCACATCAGCAACAATAAGCCGATAGGCAGAAACCGCCATACGAATCCATACAAGACACAGAGGTACTGTTTTGAGGGGGGACGAATTGCGATATCAGAGAATACATCATTCTGAATAGACACGGTTTCGGTGACTTTATGTACAGTGATATTTGAAGGAGTGGATGGCATCATCATTGAGAATAGTTGTTAGGGGTATGAGATGTTGAGTATATCTAGGTCAATAGAGACAACATTTCTCTATATTGCAAATGTACTATTTTCTTTAGTGAGGAACAATCCATATTGTATTTTTTTAGTCTGTATTTCACGATTTCTCAAAATGGGATTTCAAGAAATCGTGAAATCTTTTCTAATGCAGTTATGTCAAACTGCTTCATAATTTGTGGCAAAGGGGAATTCGCTTTTCTGTATCACCTTCTGCAAAGGAAATACAGCCTACCCTTTTCCCCTTTTGCTGTTTTTTGAGTTTCATGAAATCAAGTTTCAATGAAACATATAGGCACGAAATCTGTTTCTAGGTCATTCTACAAATCACCATTCACAGATTTCAATTTTGTGATATTCTTGGTTAGAGAAATTGCAAAATTCCATTTACACAATCACTCAAACCAAGAAACGCAAATATCTATATTTCAAGAAGTAAAGATGATTTTGCTATATGTTTTTATAGGCATTTTTCTTTGTCTGAATGCTGCAAATTTGTAATTTTGCAGCATGTGAAGCAAGGTGTACTTTTGTATATACAAAACGCCCTAAAGGTCCTCTTGTATATCCTAAAGTTTCCTTGCCACTTCGTGGTCAAATAACTCGCAACTCGTTATTTTATGAAAGAGAAAAATCGAAGATTTCAGTTTCTGATCCGTCTGTCTGAGACAGAACGAAAATTATTCACATCGAAATCAGCAGCCTTCGGCAGTGTTTCTTCGATGGTTAGAACCGCTGTAGAGCGGTTGGACTTGAGGGAAATTAAGAGCAAGTATGCTAGATTGGAGGAGTTTACAGAACTTTTTCGGAGTTTTGATTTACAATTTCGCGGTGTCTCTGCGAACCTGAACCAAGCAATGCACCATGCTAATCGTTTGGCAATTGGAGATAATTTGACTAAATCTTACTTTGCTGAGACTATCATTCCGTTATCTCAGTCTATCCACAAAGATATTATGGAATGCAAGAAATACCAGAAGATGATTTACGCGAAACTTCTTTCGATGGATTGATGATTTCCGTTTCTCTGTAATCTAAGTATAGATAGTTTATGTTATACCCTATCACTGATTTACAACATACTTTCTCCCTTTAGTTATGTTCTTCCACAATGGGAATTTATGATTATACGAAATCATAGTTCCCCATTTCTAGATTCTTGGATATATGATTGTTTCGATTCTTTATTCCTCTCCTACCTTTGAAGCTGTAGATTATAATGAACGAAAGGTGGCAAATGGTGTGGCAAGTTTACTTGTGGCAGAGAATATGGGATATTTGGAAGAAGGGCAACAACATTCAGCAAATCAATTAAGACAGCAACTCATAGATTACTCTTCGCAGAATGAACGAATCACGAAACCTCAAATGCATGTAGCATTCTCTTGTCGAGGAGATGAAATGAACAATGATGAACTAGTAGATTTTGCTCGTAAATGGCTAAAAGAAATGGGCTATGCTGATCTTAAACAGCCATTACTCATCTATAGCCATAACGACACGGACAATAACCATATACACGTTATCACATCTAGAGTAGACCCACAAGGGAGAAAGATAAACCACAACCACGAAAGGGTGCGGTCAAAGGCTTTTGTCGAAAAAACGCTGGGAGTAGATACACGCGCTGAGTTAAACAAAGCCGTAAGAGATTCTTTGGAGTATCGTTTTTCTTCTATAGGAGAATGGAGAGCCATCATGGAAGCTAGAGGGTATGATGTAAAACAAGAGGGGGAAGTAATGAAGATAGCGCGCAATGGAGCGTACCAAGCTACTTTTCCCTTAAGTACTATTCTAGACAACGCAGCATCAAAAGAGGAGAAAATAGATAAGAAACATAGAAATCGACTAAAGGCTTGGCTGCTTAAGTATCGTGACCTTAGTTGTTGCAAAGAGGAATTGCAAAAAGCCATGAAACGAGAGTTTGGGGTGGACTTGGTATTTTTGGGTGGCAAGGATAATCCACGTGGATATTTTATCATAGACAATCGTCTAAAACAGGTGGTGAAAGGTAGTGCTGTTGTGAAACTATCAACGCTCTTGCAGTTCGAGACACCAGAAGAGAAGCTGAAACGCATGGAAGCTTTTGTGGATGCTCAGCTGGAAGCCAATACAAAATTAACTCCTCATGAACTTAATTGTAACCTAAAGGAGTTTTACGGAGGTTGGTATAAAGAAGGAGTTGTACATTATAAGGGTATTGAGTACGTCTTGCCAGAATATATGCGTGAAGCCCTAAAGTATAACTTTAAGGTCGCCAAAGTCTCTCGATTTGCATTCGCTGACGAACAAGCGAAGGAAGCATTATGCGAGTTCTTCAAAATTAAAAGTGAGGATGTATCCAACAAAAGAATGGGGGATTTTACAGAAATGCAGCAGAATTTTCTTGAGGAACACAGAGATTTCATTTCAAAGATGGGAGAAGACGATGACAAGCTAAATTACATCAAATTCCAAGGTCAGGTGTATGCTATTGATACGCATAATATGGTTATCGCAGCGCACAATTATCATAGAGAAATGGTACAAGACATGGGGGATAACAATAACAAGGATAAAGAAAGCAAGAAAGAAGAAGCAGCAATGCAGGTGCATAATGTTCTTCCACGCAATAAGCGAGGAAAAAGCAGCGGTAGAGGGGCTAACAGAGAATGGGAGGTTGGAAAACCAGGATATGATGAATACGATGACGCAAGAAGACTAAAACGATAATTTGATATTGTCGAAACTTTTTACTATCTTCTTCCACACAATCTAATCATCTTATCTATTTTGTATGGAAGACAAATCCATCTATGATTTGTGGGCGATGCTCATTAGTCGAAAAAATGCTGGAACTGCACGAAGTTACCAAGATGCACTTACTCGCTTTTGCAAAGACAATGGTAAATCTATGAAATGGGAGAATATCACTCCTGAGTTTGTGGATGCTTGGAGGAAGAAGATGCTTAGCGAAGTATCTCGCACTACGACTAATATCTATCTTCGTGCTTTCTCAGCCGTACTGAACACTGCCTTTGAAGCACATTTAATTCACGTACAACCGAAGTTTTTATTTCGAGGACTAGGTATCTTCTCTCCTTATGCTAGTAATAGCCGCAGATTTTGCTATTTGCCTGCTAGCAAATGGAGAAAATTATGGGACTTCTATAGGACCAAAGGGAAAGGGTATCCTGAAGTCAAAAAATGGAGGAGTGACTACAAAAGGAAGTATTTTGAAGCTGTGGGACTGATGTTACTTATGTACCTCGGTAATGGCATGAATCTACGCGACCTTTGTATGCTACGATACAATCGTTTCTATTTTCAAACAGGAGGGCAACAATTACAGTTCTGCAGACACAAGACCGCAGAACGTACTAATGCGACTGTTGAGCTGCCTATCCTTCCCGAGATGCAGATTATTCTACAAGACCTTGCAAATCCTCCGAAAGAGGGAGAATTAATGTTTAATTATCTAGCTGACGTGATAGGAGATGAAGCATTAGAATATGAACAAACTTCTCTACTGGGGAGTGTGATTCGTAAACGCATGAAATCTGTTTGCAAAGTACTTGGTTGGGATGCTGTGCCTACTCCGACATGGGCGCGACATTCTTTTGCTACAAACCTTATCCAAGCTGGAGTTCCGAAGGATTATGTTAGCTGGGCAATGGCGCATTCCTCTAACGATGTCACTAGTCGGTACATCGCAAGCTATGGGTATGAACAGATGGTGGAATTCAACTCTCTTCTCCTTTGTCCTAAACAAACAAGTAAACACATTCTGTCGCAAGTTGCCACTCTTTCAACTGAAGAAAAAGAGAAACTAATATCAGAATTACTCAAAGACAAGGGGATATGTGGGTAGAATGTTGTATATTTGCTCCATGAAGAAAGGCTATCTATAGATGCGTTAAAACCTCTTCAGAGATAAATTTTCAAAAGCTCTTTACCATGGTTGTTGATATCATGTTTTATATGTGGTTTGTACTTAGTATTGTCTATATAGGGTGTCAAGTATTAGATTTTTTTTCTATACTAAGAGGACACAAAATCAAAGAGATACCCCGAAGTACTATACGCAAACAATTGAATATTCTAATTGAGAGATACTATCGTTCTTCGTGGTTTACGAGATGGGTAATGTGCACAGTAATTCTCTTAATTAGTGAGTTTCTTAAATTAGTGTCTAGACAATAAATAACAGAGCTACTCACCTATTTGTGGGTAGCTCTGCTGCGTTTTAATGCAATGTTGATTGTTTATACTGAGAGGTAGGATTAAACTTAAGTATTAGACGTTTTTGCTGGATTATTGTCTGGAGAAAATAGTACAGAAACAGAATCTTCCTCAGGTATATCGTGATTAAAAACATGAGAGAGGAGACTATAGATAGCATCAATCGCAAAAGCATTGTCTTCTGGACAGAAATCATAGAGGTCTTTACAAATTCTTGTAAGTTGAGAAATTAGCGTCTCTATCAGTTTTTCTAAAGTCTGAAATACTGAAAAGTATTTGCTCTTAGCTGTAACACGATTACCATCAAGTGTTCGAAATATCAACGAAATCGGATTGACATGTTCTAAGACAACAAAGGATTTGGAGTTTAGTTGCTTTAGTTCATAAGTCATGTACGCTACTTGTAAGTAGTCTTGGAGTTCAAATTTAGAGTGTGCTACTTTACAGATTTCATCAATTTGTTTCTTCAGAGACGCGAAAAGCTCTACCTTTTGCTGAAGGTGCTCATATACATCTCTATCCATTTGACTTAAGTCTTTCTCAAAAATTTTGGATAGGTTGAGATTTGCCATTGTTATTGCTTTATGGAATAGGAATTTCAAAAGTACGGAGAACTTGTTTTCCCTCAGGGTCTACAAAGTTCCAACGTTCAGCCACATACTTGTTTCCACGTGCATCTGTGGCTTGATAAGTTATCTTTACTTTGTAGCCACTGAAGTCTCCTTTACGCATAGGATGTAAGAAGAGTTCACGTACTGCAGTGTTAGACTTCATTTGTCGCTGAACAGCTGCAATAGCAGCAGGGGACATATCCTCGATATTTGAAAACTTCTTAGTGTACTTGAGTACTTTTTGAGTACCTACACTTGTACTCTTGAATATATGGTCCAACTCTTTCTTTGTGAAATAGTTTAGACCAAATGCAGAGTCTACAGGTGCGACTTGCAACAGCTCAAAGTTGTCACTATTCTCAAGAGACAACTTGAGATTTTCAAGAGCTGTGTCATGGGCTTGTTTTGAGGGGTCAGAACAAGAAAAAGCAACTAAGATGGGGAGGAAAAATATAAGATTCTTCATGGGTTAATATGATTTATAATCTTCTATAATGAGGTTTGCGATTGCTTCACCTTCTAATATGTTATACCAAGTATCAGGAGTCAATACTTGAACTAAATCCGTTAAGCTGAATGTCTGAATTTGCCAGCTGAGTAGCCACAAGGAAGTAGAGATATCCTCTAAATGCGTTAAGACTTCATTTAAAATGTAGTAGCGCTCTGAAGCATCGAGAAGATTGACTTTTTTCTTGTCAACAGTTCCATCGAAATTTTGCTTATTATAGCTTCCAGAAGTGACAAGTTGGGCTACCAAAGGAAATAGAGTTGCAGAATTTGCTTGTAAAGACTTTATTTCTTCTGAAGCGACTGTAGCAATAGCAGTACCCATTGCATGCTCTTTAATAGCAGAACGAACAGCACTGACATTTTCTGGTATTTCTGTTTTTATAAGTTCATAGCACCGTTTAAGCTGATAGAGATTCTTCAATGCTCCTTGTGCATTAGACAAATATCCAAGCATTTTATTTTCTACTTTGTGTATTTGAACCATTGCACCGTTGATGGCTGTTTCTGCTACAATTATTGCATTCTGATGTTTACTGCGCTCTTTGTAAACAGATTCTAGAGCAACGGTCTGAGCTATCACGGCTCCTGCAAGAGCTGGATCAGCAGATACTATTCCTGCTTTTACTTTTGGGAACGTCATCATTCCTAAAGTAAGAATTAAACTAAGGATTTGTAACTTCATATATTCTCTTGTTTGATTTACACATTTCGACTCGATCACGGATTATACTCATTAGTGGAGTATGAACAGGTACTCCCTTAATCAGTAGATGTGGAGTTGTTTTGTCTGTACTCACGAGGATTATATTCTTGATTCTAAAAACCTGCTGAAGCGGGCTTTGAACTTCCTGATAATCTATGATTCGATAGAGTTCCAACTGATCTGTTGTGACATAGGTTAATCCGTGTCTCTGATAAATAACTTCGTCTGTTATCGTCCAGACAAAGGACTTTAGGGTAAAGTATTTGTAGGCTAGAGATAATAATATAATGCACTCAAAAATAGAAGAATATAGCGCGTAGGGACTTTCTAAAAAGAACAAATAACTACTTATTCCTATGGAGAAGAAAAAGATAAATATGAACCCTATATTCTCACACCAATACTGACGTAGAGAAGGCTGTATAGTGACGCTACTTCTATTTCTGTGGAGGAGGGGAGTTTGTTGCATAATTTTCCTCTGGGTTGATTAGTTTGATTGCACCTAAATAGAGATAAGAAGGGGGTGAAGAAGAAGGGGGAGAGCTGGATAAAGGAGCTTTTTTCATTGTACTCATCGTTTTAATCTTGTTTGACGGAGATTATTGGCTTGTTCGTATTTGTTATGCTGCTGGAGGGGCTTATTCTGAACTACATCATTCCAATCTTTGAACTTGAGGGGGGCTTTCCAACGAGAAATTTTGGTAGAAAGATGATAGTCGTTCGCAACCTTAGCAGGAGAGATTGTTTTTTCGCTATATATTTTCTCTATGCCGTTGAGTTTTATATGAAGACTGTCGGTTGATTCATCACGACGACTCTCAAATTTGGCATCATTGAGAAGTGCTAGCATACGAATACCATAGATTTTACCAGCAAGATCATTATCGAAGCAGTCTACAGCGATTGCATTGCTATAATGGTGCATGATGGACTTTATTTGATTGTCACTGAATGTTCCGCCTATAGAAACAAAAACAGAGCTATTTAGGTCTAACTGAGCTTTGTTGGCTTGATAGAAAGCCATGATATCAAAAGCACTTTCTGCAAAAAAAACATGTTGCTTGCTTTGAGGATTCTTGTCTGTTGATAAATCGACTATCCAAGCTGCCGTATTACTATCTGTACCTGCTGCTTTAGACTTAAAACCGTTATAACCCCGAATCTCATAACCGACTATCTCATTGCTATATGGACGCGTATAGGGAAAAGCAATATTGTATTTGTCGAATTGCTTGTTATAGGTATCCTTAAGAAGAAACATATTGCCCGAAAATACTTGAATCGTAGATTCTGTGAGTCCTCTAGATGATAGGAGTTTTGTTACTCTCTCAGAATCTTCGGTCACAGATTTTGTATCATAACGTTTTGCCACAAAGGGTTGAGCTCCTTTATAACCTACTTTTTCTATATACTTAGTTGTTTCTTCAATGTAGGTTTGTGAGAAATCCGCAAGAATTTCTGTAACGGCTGCCCATTGATTTCTAGAACTATGATTGAACTGACTAAGGTTCTCCAAGACAAAGCTGACTACATCACCGCCTTTTTGTCCATTGTGGCGGAAATAAGTTTGATGCGCTTTATCTTGTGGATTCTTAATTACTATTTTATCTGTTCCATCGGGCAACATCATTTCAATGTATCGTCCTAACCCTGCTGCTTTATTAATACGATAGCCTAGTTTGTAAGCTACGTCATCGATGCCAACCTTTGATTTGAGGGTTTTGAAATCTACACTCATAATTTGTAACCTTGAGATTTTGTAGAGTGAGGAGAAATGAAGGAATGATTATCAAGAATGTACTCCTTCAGGAAGGATTCCTTTTCAGATGAGTTGTCCATTTTCATATAGGCAATGGCACTCTCCTGATTCATTGGAATTAGACCTGTGTCGTTTCCTATGACTTTTGCGCGAACAGCAAAATCTCCATTATTCAGCTTTACAAAATTGACTTCTTTTATTTGGGGATCTACTATAGCTACTCTATTGTCTGCCTTCACTAATTGGGGCAGAAATGTATCTAATTGTTCTTTATTAATGGATGCAAGCAGCAGGGGATTTTCTGTTCCCTTTTGTAAATACTGTGCTGTTGAAATACCCAGTACTTTAGAAGCTATTTCTGCATCTTTGTTATAAAGGTCATAGTTTTGACCATGACGAACAAGAATAAGAGTATCAGGATACTCTATTTTTGCTTTTATAGAAGTTTCGGAGAGCATTTCCATTGCAGAGGTCTCTTCTGGCAACTTTTTAGTCAGGTGCTGGCTCTGTTTTTCTATTTCTTCCATTATCAACCCTTGAGCCTTACCAACCTCTGACAGGACTGTGTAAATAAACTTAGGCTCTTCTTTTAAAGCCTTCACCCAATTTGAAAGGTACATTGCACTATTATCAGTAACGTGCTTATCAAATCCAAGCTGCTGGCTTACAGTAGCTGCTGTAAGCTCTGCAACTAGTTCTTCCTTCGCATATTTTTTATCGCCAAATTTTTTACCACCTTCTCTATTTAATCGCTCTGGAGAACCTGTTGAATGAGCCATTTCATGCAGAGCTGTACTATAGAACTCCATACCGCTACGATATACCTCTTCAGCAGAAGTACCCTTCTTGAATTGTTCTTTTAGGGGGAGAGTGATAGAATCAGTACTTGGACGATAAAAAGCTTTAGAACCTGGCTTGAGCTCTATTGGACACAACCACTCTTGCTCCTTAAACATTCGATCTAAAGCCGGATTACTATACATACCTTGTGTATCAGGGAGTGTCTTTACGGAATACTCTTTTTGTAAGGCTGCAAAGACGTCTGGCTTTAGCTCTTTGAGATTGGTATCAGAAACATTAAATACATCATATTTTTTTACGAAGAAACGTTTGTCTAGTTCAGCAATTTCTTCTTTGGACATTTGGGAGAGTTCTGCTTCTGATACAGTTCTTCCTTTTTCATCCTTATAAACTACATCTACATAGAATACAGGAACAGAATGAGCGCCTTTATTTATATGTAATCCTTCTTTCTTTGCCTGATTGAAAGTCATAAAAACAGGTAGTTCATGTCCTTTCATTGAGGTAAATAAATCGAGAATGAACGAATTCATTCCATTATAGGAGCGTCCAGAAAAGTTTCGTGCTATACCCTGATAATTATTGTTGAACCATGGCTGAGACCATTGTGCAGATTTTAGGGCTTCCATACGCTCTATTATAAGGTCTGCAACTTTTTGCAAGGCCTTATCCGTAGGACTAAGTTGAGTACTATTGTTCATGGCTAATCCAGTTCAAAATGAGGTGCTACAATAGAATCAAAGTCTTTCTTTTCTGAGAAGAGAAAAGCGGATTCTTCGGATTCAGACAGCCCTGTTTCTTTGCACCACGCACTGTACTCTTCTGAGTATTCGCTTTGATGCATGAACTCTAGCCATGTAATTTGATTGCTTTGGAGTTGTTGATACAACTCGTCTGTAGAAAATTGGGTAGACATATCACTAAATATTTGAGGATATATCCACTGAGTTTAAGGTGCGCGCAAAGACCATCAATCATGAATTGATAGTCTTGTGATTTTCATTACGCGGTGAGAATTTTCCTGATTCTAGTACACCTTATTTCAATGAAATATCAGAGATTAGTTAGGGAGGTATTATTATCGCATCATCTTTTGCTGAGAGGGGCGAGATTCTTTGCGATCGAGAGGTTGCGTGTGTTCGGACTTTGTCTGCAAAGACAGAACTACCTGCTGGTATTCCCAACGATTTTCATCTGTCTTTACAAAGCCTACGAAGCCAGGATTTAATCTGTCATATTCTTCTGCTTGTCGTTGCTTCCACAGCTCCATATCGCCCTGAAGATTTTTGAAGCCTGTTGGCTCTTTGAGATTGACGCCTACAGTGACTTTGCTGTCACCTACAGAGAGTTCTACAGGCTTCCCATCATGGATTGCCTTTTTCTGCTCTAACCCGAGTTCGATGTTGCCGATTTTCTCTATATCTTTGATTCGATCACTTAAGCGCAGATGAATAGCATCTTTCTGCATAATGGACTTTGTTTCACTATCTAGCTGATAGTAACGTTGAGTACGTTTACCATATTCGCTTACTTCTTTACGGAGAATATGCCCCTCCTTAAGACGGTCTATATCCGTACGACTCAGATTTAAGTCATTCAGAACCTCTTTTCTCATAGGAAATGTCAAGACTACAACTTGATTGGCTGTATTGCGAGTAAGTTGCAACTTAAGGGGAACACGATACAATTCTCCAGAGTGGGTTTTTACTTCTCCCATTATTAGGGGAGTCACACGACCAGACATTAACGGATCTACGAATTGAGGTGGTAACCTCAGTATATCGTTTTGCTTTATTCCTATCTTTTCTAGTTGGGAATAGGGCAATTCTTCTGGAAGAAATACGTTTCTACTTATCATATTTGAAATATTATGAGTAACTTTGCCACAAAGTTACTAAATACATTTCAATAAGAAGATATGAAGTCGTATATTTTGGGACTATGCTTATTATTTTCCTATTGTGCAAACACGCAAGCACAATTTTTTACGGCAAAATCAGATTCAGATCGTATTAGACCATACGCTCTACTCAAAGAGAGAAAAATCGCAAAGGGGGATTCTTTTGATACAATTCAAGCAAATAACAAGAGGAAACCAAGCAAGGAAAAGGCACATAAGGGAAAAGAAGATGCTGATAGCTTATCAGAAAAAAAGAATGTAGGAGAACAATTAGCTGAGCTTGTCCCCAAAAGTAAAGACTTCTCCAAAGCTAGTCTGTATATTTGGGACTTTACGATGGATAAATTACAAGAAAGACTAAATGTTTGTATGCCCCTTGATGAGTTACAAATTAGCTCTAGATTTGGACATAGAACTGACCCTTTTAGTAAATGCTTGGCTTTTCATGACGGAGTTGACCTCGTCTGTCACAAAGATTTTGTATATGCGATGCTTCCTGCGGTGGTCACCAAGGTTGTATACAGCAATAAGGGATATGGAAATTATGTAGTCTTAAATCATGGTAGATTAGAATGTTTATATGGTCACTTAGATAAAATTACGGTCAAGGAAAATGAGAAAATCAATGCTGGAACGATTATCGGGATTTCTGGGAACTCTGGGAAATCGACAAACTATCATCTTCATATTAGACTGCGTAATCATGGGCGCAGCGTTGACCCTCTGGGTTTTATTGGTGTGCTTCGAAATTACATCAAACGTCTCAATGAAGATTTGGCTATGGTTGTACCGCCACCTGAATATAAAGCGAGGGGCGCGGCTCTGAATAGGGGAAATCTCTATGCTGAGATTATTCGTCAAGAAGTTCTTTTCCCTAAAGTTGTTTTAGCACAGGCTTTGCTAGAAACAGGTTACTTTTCCTCTAGGGTATGCTGGGAGTTAAACAACTTGTTTGGGTTGAGAAAACGAAATGGAGAGTATATGAGATTTGAAAAGTGGGAGGATTCTGTGGCTGCTTACAGAGATTATGTGCAATATAAATACAAAGGGGGGAATTATTTTGATTTCTTGAATCGGATTGGGTATGCAGAGGATAGAACTTATACCTCAAAAGTTAGACAGATATTCCAAACTATTGATTAGTGGATACAACAAGAATTATGCTAAAGTTTGTATCAACGGATACCATTTGAGAATCTTTTTCTATCTTTGCCGTAAACTAAAACAGAAATCATATGGAAGTAATTAGCGCAAGAGAATTTAGAACAAACCAATCAAAGTATCTTGATATGGTCAAAAGAGGAGAGGAAGTTATTCTGAAATATAGAGGGCTTGGAAGTTTTCATATTCGTCCTTTACCCCCCCAAGAAGTTGTTGTAAACAAGACAGACCTTACTGAACGCCTACGTATGGCACTGCTGGAGGTGAAGCTGATGAACGAAGGGAAAATCAAAGAACTTTCAATGACTGAACTTCTCGATGAGCTTTAAAGTTATCCCTACTCCTACATTTGCCAAGAGCTTAAAGACTTTAGCAAAGCGTCACAAGTCGATGAAAGCTGATATGAAGGCTTTTGTAGAAGGACTTGAGGAAAACCCGATACAAGGTGTTGAACTTTCTCCTGGTATTCGCAAAATTCGAATGGCTATCAAGTCTAAAGGTGGGGGAAAGTCAGGAGGAGCTAGAGTAATTACCTATAATGTTCTAGTTTCGGAACAAGAAGGAAAGATACATCTCTTGGAAGTTTACGACAAATCCGAGTACACTTCCGTCAAAGAGGAGGTTCTCAAGGAAATAGTCAAAGACTTGGAATTATAACCTCGATGAATCGTAACAACCGCAGATGGGGCAATTCCTCACCTGCGGTTGTCTTTATCTTCTTCTTTGATGAAACTACAACAAACTGATTGCGTCGGAGAGCGTAGTTCTTATCTCCTCGCTGGCTTTCTGAAGGCTATCTAAAGCGATCTTTTGTAATACAAGAAGACGTTCCTTAGCGAGTTTGCTCATTGCATAATTGTTGGTGAAGAGATTCTGATAGGTAACAAAGTCTATCTTCTCTGAGAACAAAATATCAAGAGATACACTCTGAGAATAGAATGCTAATAGCTTTAGAAAGTCGGGTGTCGTCACAGTTGCACCCTGCTCTATCTTTGAAATTTTGAGCTGCGATGTTCCTATGATTTCTGCTACTTCTTGCTGCTTAAGTTGCAAGCCTTGACGGACTAATTTAAGACGTGAACCGAGTTCCGTAGGAGTAAGTATGTCTATCTTTTCGTTCATGTACTACTTTTGCCTATCAACTCTTTGATGAGTTGAGTAATTTCATCATTGATTCGCTTGAAATTGCGATTCAATTCTATCTCTTTTTGAGTTGCAGTGGCAAAGATACAGATTTTCGGGAGGTCTACATATTTACTTTCTTCTTTTTTGATACGTTCCATATCAAAATTGGTCTTACAAAAGTATTTTGTAGTGCTGAATTCACTGCTTTCTTCGATATTGATGCTACGGAACTGATCTTGTGTAGTGGCGGTGAAGTCTCGTGCTGTTTGCCCTGCCAACCATCCTGTAGCCATATCCGCTATTTTTGATGCTGGTACAAGAAAGTCCATTCGTTCCGAGATTGAGGTGGACACTTTATTGTCATTTATACTAACAGAGTGTGAGAGTTGTTTGGCTTTGCCAAATACGTCATTTTGCGCCCACTCTAATGTTTCTTTGTTACGTGCTGCGCCCATGAAAATATTACCACAAGTGGTGATTATTTTCTGCATTCCTGTTTTACCATAGTCGGCTTCTAGTTGTGGAAGTTCTTGGAAACCGAGGGTTACCGCTACTTTGTTGGAACGTGCTGTGCCAATTAAACGGTCTATCTTATGGAAATACAACGTGGGTAACTCATCTACGATAATTGACACTGGAATATTGCCCTTGCTATTGATGCGAGTGATAAGCCTATTAAGGATAAGGGCATTGAGAGAACCAATCACTTGCTCTTTCTCTGGGTCATTTGCTATAACTAGGTAGGAGGGATTTCGTTTATCGGAAATTTTGAGGTCGAAGTCGTCACCACTGAACACCCAATAAGCTTCTGGAGAAACTAGTCGGGCTGCATTTACTCTGAGTGTACCGACCATTCCTTCTAACTGATCCATTGCTTTGTTTTGATAAGCTGATGCAAAGGGAGACATTAGGGACATGATTTTTTCGTCTTGCATGAGGATTTCGAAGACCTCTTCATACGAACGACCAAGGAAGGATAGGACATGTGGCATATCGCTGTACGCTCCTGTTATCGTGTCTGGCTCTACTTCTTCTCCTTTCGCTGTTTCGTACCAATCACGCTCGATGGTGACTTCGTGGTCATCCAAATCTTTATACGTATATCCTGTGAGGTTGACGAACATTCCGTGTTCGTCAATTGAGGTACTCTTTCCTCCTTCTGTGGTGAAGTTAAGAACTTGATTACCCTTTTCGTCTACTGCGATATAGTCTGTCCAATTCTTATATTTCAAGAGAAGCTTTTGCCCGTTATAACTGATGTAGTGGTTGAGCTTTTTGCCGTTCTTGTATCCTGAGGGGTGTAGGTTGATGAAGAAATAGATAATGGCTGCTAAGAAGTTCTCTGCTGAGTTTTGGAAGAAGGCTTCTGAACCTCCCTTTTTTCCCCCTCCTCCTTTATTGAGGGACTCTAATAAGGTGGCTGCTGTCTCTGATGCTGCTGCAAGGTCGGGGATGTACTTTTTTTGAATCGGATTGATGCGATGCGAATACTCTATATCTGTGAAGTTGATAATGTGGAATCCACAATTCTTTGGTAATCGATTGTATTTCTTATTCTTATGATACTGATAGTAGAGTGTTTTGGCAAGTGTTGGGAACTTGTAATCATAGACCATCATAGCAAATCCTTTGGCTGAATGTTGCCTTATAAAGGGATCTATGATACCAAATGATTTACCAGATCCAGGGGTGCCTAGTACTAGTGTCGCACGGAAAGGATTGATGATGTTTATCCAACCTTTGTTCATCTTTCCTTTGAAGTAATAAATCATTGGAATATTCACGGAGTATTCATTATCAACTAGTTGTTGACTTTGAGGAAAACTTTCATTCTCGAAATTGAAGCGGTCTTTCCCAAGTTGGTTGTTATAGTGACGTGCTATAGCATCACCGCCATAGTGGATGGCAATAATACCAAAGACTGAACAAAGACCATAGAGGTTAATACTTAAGATTTTCCACGAATGGACTGTTGATGAGGAATCATAGGTACTGTGGAAGAATAGAGAGAGACCAAGCAATAGAAAACCTCCGACAAAAGGGAAAAAGATTTGTTTCTTTGGATTGAACTTTAGATCTTTCTTTCCAACTGTGCCTAGACAGGTTATCACAATGCAAGCTAACTCTATGGTCTTGCAAATGGTGAGACTCTTGAAGATCTGAAGTTTGTTGAGCAAGTTCAGGAAGAAATCTAAGGAGGAAAATTGTACAGGATAATGAATTAGTATTTCTATGATAAGAGCAAGGTAGATGCACCCTCGAAATACACCATAGATTTGTTGCTGCTCTTTGGTTTCTTGAGGTAAGGACATAAGGACGAGAGTTTTTGAGATTGGATAAAGAAAAACTCTGAGACTTATAGAAAAACATGGGAGCTTTTCTGAGAAATCTCAGAGCTTTTAGAGGATTTGAATGGAACTAGAAGGGGAATTTCAAACCTACCAATAGACCATTTTTGAAGGTGTCATTATGAAAGAAATTGACTTGGTTGGTCTGATGAAGAACAAATACTACTCCATTACGAAAGGTATAGTTATATTCAAACCCTATACCTGTACCTAGGAAGAACTGCTTTTCTGAAGCTCCTGAATGGATTTCTGAAGTGAGCTTTAGTTCTCCATTCTTGAAACGAACTAGGCTATGATGATACATCATACCTAGATCCCAATAATAGTCGTCAGGATGAGAAGTTGTAATATACTTAGCACCTAATTCTCCAAAGTAGGAATAAGAATTATCTATACTTAAGGTGCGCTCATAACTGAAGAGGATGTGGCTTGTTTCTGGAAGAAGAAAACCACTACGAACGGAAAATGCATCATACCCTTCATTGGCTAGCATAGGAACTGAGAAGGGGAATAATAGCAATAGTAGAGACTTTTTCATTGTTTAGCGAATAGGGAGATTGTTGATTACATCTTCTGAAATCGCATCTGCGTGCAACACGTCTTCATAAGAGATGGGTATCTGGAGGGTTCTACCTGATATTTGGCTCTCATAAATCTCTATTTGAAGAATCTTTTCCTCTGGGAAGGTGAGTTTTTTCAAAACTAGTACATTTCGATAATCCTTCTTGAATGTTTTCGTATCAAAAAGCAAATACTCTGGAGTGAGTTCTATTGTTTGAGAGTTTGTCGCTTTTGTTTCCTTTTTATCCATTAGTTTGACGCGAAGTTCTTCTATATCATACTTTACATTCGTATGATTGTGAAGTGAGAAGTCTATAAAGAAATAGTCACCTACTGAATAGATGTTATTCACACGCATTGATACACCATAGGCTTTACTTTTGATATTATAGAATTTACGATCACTACAGAAGATAGCCCATGCATATTGTGCTATTTCTTTACTTGGCATCTTTACAGAGGGATTCTGGTATGCACTTAAATGTTGGGTAGGAACATAATAGAGTGTTGCTGCTTCCTTTGGGTTCTTGGTGTATAGCAGGTCGTACAGCGCGATATTACGCTCGCCTACCAATGTTACTGTGCCGATAAACTGTTGGTCTGCCAAAGCTGAGGACGGCTTCAAACGTACGATGTTGTCTGCACATTGGTTGCCTGCTATCTTATCTGTAGATAAATCTACTAGTTTGATGTTTTCAGGCATCACAAGATGGGTCGTTATCGTTTCATTGACATAAAGCACTGGACGCACAATAGTTCGAGTTAGCGCTGCTCCATCTAGTGCCAAAGGAGAAGAGGTAAATGGAGTAGCTTTAATGCTAATGAAACCACTTACCAAAAGGGAAAGTGTAAGGAGAATACTTTTCATGTTTGTAAGCTTTATGATTAGTCGTTGGATTCTGAAGAATTGATGAGATAAACAATCGTATTGTACTTAATACGCGCTTTTTCTTCTTTGAGGTTTGAGGATATTGCACTTGTGGCTGAGCCGTATACATTCTGAAGGGCTTGTAGTGCCATTGCTTCAGCTGAAATTGCCATACCAGAATTATTGCTATTGAAATTTACATTGTTCTGAATAGCTTGTGAACCTGCTTCTTTCAAGAAGTTTCGGAATACGGATAAAGGTACGTAGAAACCTTCCATTCCGTCATTGTCATAAACGGAAAGGTTTACTTTGACGAATTTATCTTTGATGAGAATGCTTGTTATATTAGCTTTGACTCGTTGATTCTCAAAGCCTGATACAACTCCATAAAGGTATGTACCTTTAGGTAAGTGTATTCCTTTGATGGTTACTCCATCAAGGAGCTTAAAACGAAGACGTGTTCCTGTACGGGCTTTGGTTGTCTTATCTATGATTGCTTTGATGAGTGAAGACTCTGCTGATGTGACTGTACTAATAGTATGGAACTTCTCTACGTCCTTCTCTGGGGTCTTATAGACTAGAACTGGAGGAGGAGTGGGCTTTTCGGTTGAACCTGTTCGTTCCTTACTACTTGTCTCTCTTTCATTGGTACTTTCATCACCTTCATACATTCTACCATAACTTGCAGTAGCGCTACGACTATTTCGTTGCTGTATCTCGTCTAGTGCGCTGGCATAATCTTCTAATTCGTCTATCTGACTACGAGAGGAACTGCCACCTCTACGAAAGCTGCTACTGCCACTACTTGCATTGGCATATCTATTGATGTGTTTGCGAGACTCTGCTAAGGAACGCTCCATTTCTGCCTTCTCTCTTGCAGCACGTGTAGCATCCGCATTGTGTTTGTCAATTTGATCGAGTTCACTTTCTGTGTAGCCTTGAGAGACTTCTTCATTCTCTTTTTCTTCTTCGCCTAAACGGTCTACTCCTGTGTAGGAATCACCACTCCAATCTGCTTTATCCATGGTCGCTAGTTTGCCATCCATAGCTTGTTCATCGGCTTCTGGGAGTGCTGTATTGATACTATCTCTCACTACACGAGTTTGTTCCTTGTCGCTACCTGAAAATATATTCGTGATATTGTAGATAAGGAACGTAAGGGGAAGAAGGGCTATCATGGGAAGTATATACTTCGGTTGCTTGAAATTAATCTTTTTCATCGTTGAGATAATGTACAATGGTGGATAATTGCTTGTGCTGACGATAGATTTCTAAACTGTCTGCATGGGTCTTTTCACGAAGAGACGTTAGAGAGTCTAGATTCTTACGAAGAAGTTGTCCTTCATTGAAAATGCTTCGGACTTCTTCTACGTGATTTTGTTTTATTTCATCAAGACGTTGCTTGTTACTGAAGATTGAACTCATCTCTGCCATGCTTTGTATTGGCAATAGTTCTTCATTTGCAGAGTTAGTAAAATCATAATAGGTGGTGACTATGGTGAGTAACAACATCAACACCATTGTTCCTAAGATGGCTACAACTGATTTACGAGGATGGGTATCTACATAGGCTTGGAGACGTTCCATTTGTTTACGAAGTTTCTTGCGAAATCCCCAACTTTGAAAGCCTTTCCCAAGATAAGCATAGAATGCTGAAGGGTACTCTTTGAGCTTCATGTCTATAGAATTAATAATCTAAATCTTTATTTTCTAGCGTCTTCCATTTGGTAATAAGTAAACCGTGTGGGTTATTCTCTGAGCGAGCTACTGTTTCAAGGTGACCTTCGGTTGTGATGGAGCGCTTTATGTCTTTACTTCTTCGCTTGATGAACTGTGTACCAAAGTATTTGAACGTGCGAGTGTGTTCATCTAACTGTATGGAATCACATGTTATCATACAGTTTGCACTGGAAGAAATAATATCGGAAAAGAATCCATTTTCTTCAAGAGCTTTCTTTTGCTTAAGAGCCGTTGCATCTGCCATGTACATTGCTTTCCCTAATGTCCATTTGATGTAAGCATCGTCAGGAGGGAGGGTGAAGAAATAGTGATGAAACAGTTGAATATGGGCTTTGGCTTCCATTACAAAGTTTGTCTCTAACTTTGCACGATTAGCAAGAAAAGGTATATCTCCATCAAGAACATAGATTTGGCTACGTTCTTCTTGGAGCATACTATATGATTTGTAGATGGTGAACAGACAGATTGCAGTGCATCCCACCACCGTTAGTAAGACGGTGGTGAGAGCAAGGCGAGTTTTCTGTTCTAGACTTTGAATAAGCATATTCTTTTTGTTTGAAGATTATATACCTTAAAACTGATTGATTATTTGGTGGGAGGAAAACTAGGGGAAGGAGAAGAAGACTTTCCACCACTAGAGCTAGAATTATTACCATCTCTACCAGAGGGGGATACAGAGGAGAGGGAAGATATTGACTGAGCTAAACCTTTAGTATAGGAATAAGTCTGAGCAGCATTCTTCACATTCCGTGCGGTTGAAGCTATTGCACCACCAACTGCACTACCAACTGCACCACCTGCGCTAACTGTACCTCCTGCTATTGTAACTCCCTTACTTGCTACTGCTTGGGCTCCTGCTGCTGCACCCATCGCTGCTGCACCTGCTGTTTGAGCTGTGCCAATCATTGAAGTTCCTGCACTTCCTGCTGTAGAACTACTTACACCTCCAGGGATAAGCCATGATGCAACTTCTGGTACTGATTTCAAAAGTACTGCTCCTACACACATTCCTACAAAGTAGAAGCACGTTGTGCCGACTCCCTGCATACCAAAAGTTTTTATCTGTGCCCAAGTACTTTTAGCATTGCCAATTAGAGCGGTGTAGGCCCTGATATCATCACGAAGTGTATATTCTATAATGAAATCAGCGTAAAAGACAAAAAGGTAAACGAGGAATGCCCAAAGTGAAATTGTTGCATATTTTGATACCCACTGAGACCAAGCACTGCTCCACGGAGGAGCTATAGACATGGCAAAGGCGAGAGGAGCAAACATCGCTAAAATCTTCAAAAAGACTGCTTGCATTAACAACAATGAGAAGTAGGCTATTTGAAATATACATTCTCCTATAAAACGAATTACCAGATTGATCCACTCAGTAACCTTACTCTCTGCTACTATGGCAGCACGCTTGGTAAAATTATCAATGCTACTTCCTAGGTTTTTCACACTGTAGATTATTTTATCATACCAAGCTGGATCATCTCCAATTTCTTGAATTCGTTTGGCGGACTCTATGGAATCTTGCAAAACTCTGATTCGCTTATAGTACTTTTCTTGGAGGCTAGCTACTCTTTTTTCTAGTTCCTTTATGTCTAAATTCTTTTGGCTAGCCATGTGATGAGATACTCCTGCTAACTTGTATCCTGGATAAGATATTGCATTGCAAATAAGAGAACTGCTTGAAATACACATCGAAATACCAATAATACGAAGTATCTTAAATACATCAAGAGAACGTCGACCTAGCATCATTACCCAACACTCGTAAGACGCGACACAGAGAGCGGCTATTAGACCGATTACTCGAGCTAGACTTGTAAGAGTTATAATATCCCCTGGTGTATGGTGATTAATTTTGGTTACGATGCTCTCTAAAGCCGCATCAATAGCTGGTATCCCCATTGATAGAAAGACATTGAGTATAGTCATAATACATAGATTTTAATAGAGATTATCTGCCAATAAAGCTAAGTGTCTAGTTCGTTTGATTAGCAGATCAAGTTGTTTGTTGAAGGCTATATAGGACTTTTCTCTCTTGATGTTCTCAAGTTCGTATCCTACACCTGTTTTATGGATATAAGCTATTCCCTCATTGATTCTGTTAAGCTCCTGACTAAGGTCGGTTACATTCTTTGCTAACCGACCTTTGCTTTCAGTTGCAATGAACTCTAAGAGTTCTACAACTACACGGTTCTTTTTCTCGAAATCCGATGCGTAGTTATTATACACGACATCTAAATTTCTATCTGCTGCTGCTAATTCTTCTTCCTTAAACATAGCCATTACTTGTCTACCATAGTCTTGCACAGAAAGCCCCTTTCCTTCATCGACGGCTACTGCCTTAACACGTAGTGGATAGACACGTCCTGTATCGGAACGTTTTTCTGAAAATGTCGTTTTTATGTATGGGATTATGCCATCAAAACCCATCTTTGTTTCAGCACCTGAATACCCTTTGTGCAAAAGGCCAAAGTAAGCTGCTGGACTAAAATCCCATTTTCCATTTTCCATTGCTTTGATTACTTTATACAAGTTAGCATCATGTTGCTGAGCTTTACTTGGTAATGAGAGAACGGCAATCAAAGCTAGTAGTATTATTTTTTTCATATAAATGATACGTATGAGTTTATTACTTCTTCTGCTATTTTATCTGTCGTTTCACTATTAAGCACATCCCATATAAAAATTCGGGCTATATTATTTCCCATAGAAAATTGAGCGTAAAAATAGGCATCATCCAAAATTATTTTACAGGTAATGATAGACGCTTCGATATTGTTGATTAACATCAACTTTTCGTCCATTGTGGCATGCATGAGGTCTAATTGTGATGCGACTAAACTTTCTAGACGTTGTTTGAGATTCTTAGCTTCATCTTTGCATGAACTTAATGCTTCTGTATAATACCACAAATTCATTGGGTTTTCCTTGGTAAGCCGTGGAATTTCTTTTGTATACTCAACGAAAGATTTAGTTAATTCAGCCAGTTGCTCTCCGATATATGCGACACGAAGCCAAAGAACCATATTACCTGTAACATCCTTGGTACGAGTGGCTAATATTTCTCGACCGTTCTTGACTTTTTCAACCCCTTTCTTGATTTGATTCACTAGAACTACAGAAGTTTCTAATTGTCGAAGAGACGCTTTTTCTGCTTCTGCGTTTTTCTTATGGAGCGAGATAAACAACTCCATATTAGGAAAATCAACTGCATGACCTCCTAAGGAAAACACAGAAAATAAAATAAGAAACAGGAAGTACTTCATATTCTAAAAGGATTTATAATCTTCTATGATAAGGTTTGCGATTGCTTCACCTTCCACTAGGTTATACCAAGTATCAACATCTAGGGAAGTGATAATATCCGATATTCCATTACAGAATTGAGTGATGTAGATTATTGCTTCTAGTCTGTATTTTATGTCTGTAAGCGTAGTCAGAACTTGGTTGGCCATTACATAGCGATCATTACGATTGAGGTAATTATTTCCATCATTTGAACCTGAGGTATCTAAATTACGGATCTTTATAGAGACCTTACCATTGGTGACGATGTTAGCAAACACCTTTACAGCTGAGCTTGTTTCTAATCCAAGATTTACAATATCATTTTGGCAGGATAAAGCACCATAAGGGCGATGTGCAAGTTCTGTCATTGCAATAGGGATATTCTTTAATATATCGGCTGCTGTAAAGACGATGTCCTTATATATTTGAGTTTCTTGGTCAAAACCATCTATATTTTGCAGAGACTGAGCATAGAGGGTCTTAATAGCTGCCATACCGCTCGAGTATTTAGCTATAAGCTTCTTAGACTTGGCGATACCCTCTACCCTTGTATTATGTAGTTTTTCCATAGTTTCAATAAGACCTGTATTCTCTGCTATGGCTTCTACATTTTTATAGTCTGTATTAAAGCCTACAACTTGAGCTTTTGAAATGGTTGTTGCTACCAACAATAACAACAGAGGGAGGAGTTTTCTCAATTCCATAGTGACATTACTTTTTGGTGACTATTAACTTGACGAGCGAAGTCTAAGTATTTGCCTATTCCTAGGGCTTTACGGTCTTCTTCGATTTTGTCTATGGCTGCTTGTATGTTACCATACTCTGCTTCGTAGATTTTTAGAGCTTCTTTTTCTGCACGCTCCGTTGTATATGCCCAATAGCATTCTGGAGGTTCTTCTACTCCGTAAACATCTGAGTACTGTCCTCGACAAATCCATACTTCTTTGAAGAAATTACGACCTTTCTTGTTGGGAAGTTGATTGATTGTAAAAATCTGAGCGCGTTGAACTGGGGTTAACCCCATAATAGCTGCGATATCATCATAGCGTTCTTTAAATTTAGCTTGGTCTAGAAGTATTTTGACATCTGAGTTATTGAGGATGGCTTCTTTTACAATTGGGCTGTCTATTACGTCATTGAGTTCTTGAGTGACAACACCTGCGATACCATGAAACTTACGTACTGTTTTATATAGATACTTGATATACTCTGCCATTGTGGGAGAAGAAATTGCTTTCCAAGCTTCTTCAATGATAAGTGCCTTACGACCTTTCTTAATGCGCATCTTCTGAATAAAGACATCCATGATGATTAAGACGACAATTGGAAATAACACTGGATCATCCTTGATTTTGTCTATCTCAAAAACGATAAATCGCTCATTGAAAAGAGACTCGTCAACATCGTTATTGAGGGTGGCTTCTAATTCTCCTCCTCGATAGAATTTTTCTAAGATAGTACCGAATTCATGAATGGGGAAATGGACTTTCTTTCTTGCTACGATTTGTGGAATTCGTTCTAATACGAACTCGTAGTAACTGTTGAATGAGAGTTCTGTTACTCTGAGACGCTTGCGTTGTCTTTCGATTTTATCAATGTCTTCTTCGATTTTTACTAAGTATCTGTCCTGAATTATTTGGGGCATGAATCGCTGAAGTGCCTTATTGGCTGCTTCTCTTTCCCCTTCTGTCGCTGCTGCATCATTGACTAAATTGTGAAGTTTATCTACTTTCAGCTGAAGACGCACCTTTTCCTCTTGAGTAAGGGGATGATTAGGATGCGGTGATTGGGTGATTCTTGCTTGATATTCTTGAGTAATTTGGTGTTCTAGTTCTTCTTCGTAGGCTTGATATGTTCCGTCTTGTTTGTATTCGAGCAATAAACGAGCGCGAACTTTGTCTCTTTCTTCTTGATCATAACCATCAAACGGATTGAAATAGGCATCATAATACTCTACTATTGTTGAATCAATGATACTGTCTTCTATTTTCGTTGCTGGTTCTGTACCTTTGAATATGAGGAAGATGAGGGCTTTTAGAAAGTTCTTTTTCTCACCGAAGTTTGAATTATATTCTATATCGGTGATTTTGAACGGATTCATAGAGATTGGTTTGTCCTTGGAATAGGTGATATATGTTCCTTTGAAGTATCTGCAGATTCCTTCATAACTATCCCCTGTGTCTACCATCACAACCTCTGTATTTTGTTCTAGCAATTGACGAACGACTGAGTTCATGTGGAAAGACTTTCCACTTCCTGATGGACCGATACAGAAGAAATTAGCATTATCGGTAAAACGTAATGCACCCTCTTTCCCTGTGATGTCAATAGCAATGGGCAAGCCTTCTCTATCTGTATAATAGGTCGTGAGTGGGGTTTCTTCACTGTACTTGGCTCGTTCCTTATAGAAGAGACAAAGAGCTGCGTCTGAAATGGTTAGAAATAGGTCGTAGTCTTTATAACTATATCCATTGCCAGGAAATGAATTTTGGAAAAGCTCTAGTTGATTATAGGTGCTATTGGAGAGGAGGATGCTGATATCGTAGAACTTTGTTTCAATGTAGGAGGTAACTGCTGTTACTTTATCTTGGGGACAACTTACTATGAGTTGATAGCTGCTGTGAACAAGTAGTTTGCTTTGGGTAGCGACATAATCAAGGACGGTTTCTATATCAGCTTGAGCAATACGATTTGAAGCGTCTGGAAGACCACGATGTCTCTTTGCTTTGGCTTGGAGTTTGCGGAGGAGCTGACGTTGTTGTGGAATTTGAATAACTTGATTATAGATGACGCAATCTGCATGGGGAATAGTGGGGAGAAAAGACATTAAATCAGTAACTATGCCAACCCCATTGATATTCATCTGCGCTGAGGGTTTGATATATGTGGGAAGATCTACTTCATCGATATTGACCAAGGAATAAGTTTTGACTGCTCGTTCACCATATTTCAAACATTCATCGCTGGATTTAATATTGGACATACTGAGTTTTCCAGCCTTGAATTGGACGGCTAGATAACGATAAAGGTAGTCGTGAACTTCCGTTTTGTTGAGTTGCTTATAAGGAATACCGCGTTCAGAAAGGACAGAGATTATCTTGGTGATTTTTGTTTCAAATTCTTTTGCCTTCTGAGGTTCGAACTTAACAAAACGACCTTTCTTTACTTCCTGAGTGATGATGAGATAGGTTTGTGTAGAGGTATAAACACGACCATTGAAATACTTGAAATAACTCTTGCTGAGATATTCCATTTCTTCTGATATTTCATGATTGTATTCTTGTTTACTGAAAACATCTTGCTTTTGAAGAAGGTATCCTTCTCCTAAAACAGCCACTAGATTGTTTAGTACATCTAGATAAAAGTAGTACTGTTCTTCATCTGCACAGTACTTCTGCACAGGATTTTCTATTTGAATGATTACACTTGGTTCTCCACGCTTAGAATAAAGGATGGTGTTTTGAACGTTGCCGTTACCATCCCTCACTTCTTCAAGCTGTGCATAAAGTGAATCAAAGGTGCGCTTCTTTGCCATCCCTTATTTGTGTTTTATTGTCGAGTAAATAGTGTTTTAACGATATAGATGTCTTTGCTACGTGGTTTGGAGTGAAGACCATGAGTTTGCATTACTCGAGATGCCCCATATCCACCTAACGCTACAACTGCAAGTATTGCAAAGCCTACTAGCTGTCCTATAAATATGACTCCGATAATGTAGCCTAAAAAACCACCACCAATTGCACCTGCTATATAGTATAGAAAACGACCACGAATACCCATAAACTCTAGCGGTCGTTGTAGCCCTTTGAAGACGGGGTAGCCATTATAATTGACTTCCATAGTTCTTGCTGTTTGAAAGTTACTATGAATAGCCCTTTTATAGAGCCATTCATAGTAAACTATAACTTACTTGAAGAAGGCTGGTAGAGCTTGTGCCATAGCAATAAAGCCTACACAACCACCGACAATTTGCATGATTGTCTTCTTAACGTCTTGATCACCATTCTGAAGTTTAGAGAAGATTGTGAAACAACCAACTAGGGCTACAATTGCTGCAATGGCATACAACAGATTTTGAACAGGATTTAAGTACTCCTTAAAAGCACCTGTTGCTTGATTAAGCGCATTTATTCCTTGCCCTGATCTTCCTTGGGCATACGTCATAGCATTACATGCTAATGTTGCGCACGTGAGTACAAGTGCGCGCTGTTTGGACTTTCCAAACAGATTCTTGAACTTTTGTTTCATAGAAACGTGAGTTTGAAGTTAATAAAAAGAGATTTTTAGATTATTCGCTAGAAACTACTCATAGCTCGTCACAACAAACTCCAAGCCTTCTGGGGTCTTCATCTCATTGACCTGCTGACACAAGTCTTCGATTAGAAGCCCTCCATTCATTGCTGGAGCGACTTGTTGAGACTCTACTATCGTTGTATCCTCTGAATAATCTTGATTGGAAGAAGCGGTCTCAGTGACTACTATCTCTTCTTCGTCTACGGACTCTTCCTGTGGAAGTTCTGTAGACTCTTTTGAGCTAGCAGACACAGAGGGGGTGTACGAGGACGTTGAAATTGCATTGTCTTCGGCTGCAATTTCTATTTCTTCGTCTTCGACTTTGAGCTGTTGGTTTTTGTCGTTAAAATACAGATCGTAAATTATTACGACTGCATAATACACGACATACACAACAACTATACCAATAAGTATAGGAGTGAAAGCCATAAATAGACATTATTTGTAAACAGAATAATATCTTCGTGGCAGAGTATGGAGGAGATACAAAAGGGAAACAAAATGTTTTCCTTAGAATTTTCCTGATTCTAGTACACCTTATACGTTGCCGTGGAGATTACTAATGAAACTCAGATTATTTAGTACGGAGTAGTTTCTGAGTTTTCTTGTGTAGACGGAGAAGTTGGAGCAGCGGAAGAAGCTCGAACAACTTTCCACGCATGGTTTGAACCATACCAACTGTCTTTGTAAAGACGAGCATCGGTATTATAAGATATGGTAACCTGCTCACCTATTTGTATCGCAAATGAACTGATTTTATCCGCTCCAAAAACCTCAAAAAGGAATTTATGGGGATACTGTTCTATTGTTTCTAATACATACTGTTGTGATTGCCATTCGCCTTTAGGTGATGTACCACTCTTGAGGGGGAGGACTTCGATGATTTTACCTGTTATTTCCATAGGATTATTGGATTAGTGAAGGAGTCGGTTTGAGGAGGGTACGTAGATGCAACTTGTGTTCTTGTATGAATGTGAGCAAAATTGCATTCACAACATTTGTGAGGGAATTCTTTCCAAAAGTACAGAGTTCAAGCACATCTACAATATTTTCATCTATGCAGTATTGTCGAGTGCGTGCGGTCTTTTGTGATTTCTTTTTGATAGATTGGAGATTTTGTTCGAAGGTTTCCCATTGTGAACTTCCTGTTTCCCCTTTGTCTGGATTATCAGTTGAAGACTCTACTGTAGAATCGTCTTCTTGGAAAGACTCTTCACGTGCATCGTTTACTAGTCCTTCTATGTTGATGGACATTAGATTAGGTGAATGTACTGCTTTCTCCTTTTCTTCGTTGTTGGAGGATTTCATACAAGCGGTTATATGTAGGTTGAATAATAGTGGATTGACTATCTAGGAGAGAGAGCGTGTTATAACGCATCATATCAGCTTTGTTGGATATACGAGGGAGAACTTCTCCATAACAAGCAAAGGCTTTGTCTGTTTCGTCCCAAAGTTGAAGTTCTTCTTTCTTACCTATTCTTTTATCATAACGATTGGGCACTAATACAACTTGCGTTTGCATTATTGGTACTTTAGATTTCAGTACTTCGACGAACTTCAAGAATGTTACTGTAGACTGTAGGCTTGCTGCATCATAGAAATAGGGACAGACTATAACATCTGAGTAAATAAACAATGGTAATAGTCCCTGCTGCGATAAATGACCAGGAGTGTCTATTAGCGTTATTCCTTCTACAGCTTTTACTTGTTGCATCAGTGCTGATGCCTTATCAGCATCTGCAATATCAAAGCGCTGCACATTATAGCTAAAAGTGGCAGTTGAATACTTTTGTTCGTCTGAGTGGCGCTTCTCTGAGATGGAGCTTTGGTTGTCGCAATCAAGAACCAACAGACGTTCTCCCTTTTCTGCGAGATAGTTGGCAAAGGTGGTGCAGAGGGTCGTTTTACCCACACCGCCTTTTTGATTGGCAAAGGATATTATTGTGGACATATCAAACTAAAGATAAAGACCTCAATTACTTTTTCTTTCTTCTTGTTTCTCTACTCTACTAACATCCTTACTAAAGTTACCAAGAGAGAGGTCAAGTATCATAGAATTAGGTTCTAGATAGAGAGTTTCGTCCTTTACTAGTTTCCCATTAAAGTATCCTTTGAAATTATAGCCTTCTTTTTTACCTTCTATAGAAGAACGATCTACAGGAAGACTACTCAAATAAGCATTAGCACCATGTGCTTTCGGAGTAGTTTCAAAAACTATTGTAGATTGAAATAAACTGGGATAATCTCCGTACAATAATTCTATATGCCATTTCTTATATGCAGCCATTTCAGGGTGCCACTCTTTCATATGGTTATAAACCGAATCTGCAATATGACCAAGTGCAGGGGTGCAAGATGAAGAATTATACTCCCCCATAAACTGAAGCAAAGGAATATAGCTGGTTCCTTTTTCCAATTTGGTTACTTCTATTCGGTACACACCTGTAACAAGCGTCTTTTGTGACAGCCAATTTTCATGGGCGCAGGGCTGTTTCTAGTTGCCACAAAATTAGATATTTATCATGAGACAAGCAAGGGATTAACCAAATATTTTCTTCGAATATTCTGTTTTCGATGTTTCCGAATGTATTATCACTATGAAAAATCGTTTTTCTTCGATGATAATATACTTCTTCCCCATTTTAGAATACTCAAGAACTCATAGAATAGATAAAAGCTCCATATCGCTTTTACAACGATACGGAGCGACTGTTAATCAGGGGGTCGTTGGTTCAAGCCCATCCTGAAGCGCAACTACCAAGTCTACGGTAGTAAAACAAAAAGGCACCTGCTTCAGTAGCTCAGTTGGTTAGAGCACATGACTGTTAATCATGGGGTCGTTGGTTCAAGCCCATCCTGAAGCGCAACGCGCAACATTCGAAAGAGTGTTGCGCGTTTTTGCGTAGTGTACTTTCAAGATCGAAGTACAAAAATTGAACGTGGAAGAATGATTATTACCTCCAAAAACATTTCTTTCGGTTTTTATTGTTTACCTTTGCAACAGAAACACCTTATATTATGCTTTTCAATTCAAAAATCAAACCGGTCTACAAACTCTTACTGAGCGATTATACCGCCTTTACCCCCTCCAAGGCGAACTTGATAGTTGGGGAAAGAGAGGAAACTACGCCTATTGATAAGATGTTGAGGTATTACACGCAACAAGGAGTTCTACAAAATATCAGAAAGGGGGTTTACGTCAAGCCTCAATACAATCCACTTGAAGTGGCAGTGATGCTTTATCCTCCCTGCTACATATCTTTGCAATATGTCTTGCAAAGGAGCGGAGTGATCTTCCAATACGATGATGCGATTACCTGTGTGAGCTATCTATCCAAAGAAATTGAAGTGGATGGGAACACCTTTCAGTACAACCGAATAAAGCCTGAAATCATCCTCAACTATACCGGTATAGAGCAAGGAAAGGCCTTTGACATTGCCACGCCCGAACGCGCTTTCTTGGACCTGTATTATCTCTATCCGCAGTTCTATTTTGACTACCCTGACATACTCAACAAAGAGAGGGTTTTGGAGATACTCCCCATCTATAAAAACAAGAGTTTAGAAAAACGCGTGAAGAAACTACTGAATTGCTAAGGTCATGAACAAAGACAGACACAAATACTTCATGTTCCGTATATTGTCAGACATTTTCAAGGACGATAGTTTGTCCAGAATACTGGCATTTAAGGGAGGTACATCATTGATGTTCTTCCATTCCCTTCCACGCTTCTCTGTAGATTTAGATTTCAATATCTTGGACGTTTCTCAAACAGAGAAGGTCTATGATCGGGTTAGGAGAATTGCCTTGAAGTATGGAGGAATAGCAGACGAGCAAATGAAACATTTTGGTCCCATCATCGTGCTGAATTATGGAAAGGGAGAGAGAAATCTCAAATTGGAAATGTCTACACGATGTTACGACAACCACTATGAAATCAAGAATTTAGGAGGAACCTTTGTTAGGGTGATGTCTGCTCCTGATATGTTTGCGCACAAACTCTGTGCACTACTCGATCGGGGGGAAGCGATTACCGGTCGTGACGTTTTTGATTTGCACTTCTTCTTATCCAAGGGCGAGTACATACACAAAGGAATTGTCGAGCAACGTATGCAGAAGCCTCTGCTTTCCTATATAGACGACTGTATTACAACGCTCAGAGGTGCGGACAGTAAGACATTGATGCAAAATGTCGGAGAACTCCTTGATTGCCCATACAAGCAGAAGATGCGTAGTGGAAAGTTGGTAGAAGAAACAATCGAAATGCTTTATGCTTTTCAGTTTTCTCCACTTATAGCAGAATATCCCGAAAGCAAGATGCAGATAGAAGAGGCATGTGCGAAAAACAACAACCAAGGAGAAGGTATGCTGACGGCTCAAATTGATGGAAGACCATACGCAGAGGACGAGTTTTGAGCAATGCCGAGGCGAGAAAACCTCGGTAAAACGAACTTTCCACGATTAAACCCAAATCGGTCATTAGAGTATTTTCGTGCACTTCTATCTTGAAAGTACAAATTCCGCCAACGGGTTACTATGTTTAGAATAATCGCCATCAAGGCGCTATTAGCACTTTGATAGCAATCTTTATAAGGGACATTAATAGTGATATCTCACAGAGGCTTTATGAAGTAAACCGAAATAATTGAGATTAGTTTCGTCTATAAAGTTATTCCTAAAGAATAAGCCATCATTGCTTGTATCGTTAACAATAGTATTATTCCATTCGGCAGCCCAAGAGAAGTATCCACCAGTCCAGTATAGACACAGATTTTCTTTGCCAAAGACTGAATGGTTTTCAGATGCATATCCACGAACCATACCTGAAGCTGGGAAAAAACGATATTTAGCAGCAGGCCAATTGAGTCGTTGTATATCATTCAGACTCATATTTTTTCGATGAGCTACATTAATGGCTTCTATTCTGATGCCTTGAAGTCCCGATGTTTTGTCTTTGGCCCAATATTTCCTTATGGCGCATTGTCGTTGAGTGCCTTTGTACATCAAGAGATAATTTATGTCATCTTCTTGATAACTGTCAAACTTAACCTTGTGTCTAGTTCCATCAAAATTATAATCTACTGTGGCTTCTTGGCTATCCGATAGTCCAAATCCAAAACTTTTAAATTGTTCCCAAGTTATAACCTTGTGCTTATCCTGATTGTATTCATCAGCCGCGAATAGATGGTAACGGTGATAACTATCAGCCCCATCATATTGATATACTTTGTCTAGTGGTGTCCAATTTGTTGACCCATCAACAATATCTATCTCTATCGTGCTTGTCTCCTGTGTTAGCAGATTAGAAACGATAACTTTGGTTTTGCCAATCTTTTTCCCTTCAATAGATAATTGCAGCCCATTGATATTTGCTGTAGCAATAGAAGGATTCTCCACTTTGACTTGATAGTTTCTTGGGGTGGCATCTTCAAGATAGAATGTTGTTTTTGCAGCAACATTTAGTTCACAGTTTTCAACACGTCGTCCCTGCTCATCACTTACATCAATATTATTTTCTGCTGGTTTTATAGCATGTGCATAATTAGGCTTGAATCCAGTAGAAAATATAATATATGTAGGAAATAGCTGCTTCAGATCTTTATTTCGGTTTTCTTTGTCTGCGGGAAGCACGCGTACTTCAAAAGCTCTGTTAATCAAATGGTGTGGGAGCGATATCTTTTGACTAAATTCAAAAGAGGAGTTGACTCTAATATCTTTAATGATGAGATTGTCAGCTCCTCCTTGATAGCCTATCGGCACAAGGTAGAGTTTGTATTTTTGGGGGCGTTCTCCATTAAAAATATAACCGCTTATCTTACCTTTAATTTCAACGGAGTTAGACGAAAAGAAAGAGGTAAATCTGATTTCGTTTTTTTGGGGGAAAGTAATATCAACACCTCCTCTGTCCACAAAGGTGCGCAAAGGTTTATTCCTCAGTTGCTGGTTTTTAATAGGACTTCTGTAAATCGCTGATGCACCACTAGGGTCTGGGAGAATGGTTTCTGATAATGCGCGTTCCAACGGAAGCCCGTGTTCAAGCATTCTGTGAAACAGAAGTGTAGCATGAGCTTGCGCCATGCCATTTATTCCATTCCAGCCTATTACGGTTGAATTCTTGTAGTCGTCAGCACTACGTAAACGTGAATAGGCATCTTCACTGTATGTACCTACAAAGTCTTGCATAAAAGCATCACATGAGCCGATATAGAAAATGGTGCTAGCATTTCCTCTCAATCGAGACACTGGATAGACTCGATTCTTCTGCTTATTCCAGTATGCACTCAGGTCATACCATTGATGAAAGTCTGAAGGTAGGGGTTTGCCTTCTTCCTCCGTCAGTCCAGGTGTTTTTACATACTTCTCTCCAGTCAATATAAAAGATGGATAATATGTACCTATCTTAACATATCCACCGCTTGATCGGGGCAAACGAAACCCATCAGACATGACAATGACAACTCTGTACTCGTCTGCTCTTCTCACCACCGAACTCAGATTTTCGGTGGAAAATTCTTCGTAGGGATAGTATTCTACACCATAGCCATGATCTGAAAAGTTGGACATTAAAGCTTCCAACAGCGCATTTTGGCTTTTCCTTGCCGCTACATTGGAGAATAAATTAAACACGGCTATTTTTCCATTACTTCCAACTCTTGAGAATGATGAACTTCTGGTTTGAACTGCATGAGGAGTGTTTACTTCTTTGTCGCTAGGGAAATAATTGGGTAATTCAGAGGTTAAGACGACACCAACTTGAGTTTCTCCCTTCATCTGAATAGCAAACGTTCTTTCTCCAGCCATGAAAGCCGACGCAACATTGGGGTTTTGGTTGAGCTTGCTAACGACCTGTTCTAGCTCTGATGGTGTTAAATCTTTCAGCTCTGGTATTTTTTTTTCAATGTCTTGTTTAGACATCTGTGCCCATTGACCAGGTTCTATTGTTTCTATATTTTCCTTTGAACAACTAGTCGTCCATAATGATAGAATTAAAAGAAAGGATAGTAGTCTATACATAAGCTGATTTACAATAAGTAAGTTTGTTGTTTAAGTGTGTTTCACTCATGATTTTCTTGTGTAACTATGAGGATAGAATGTACTCTACTCCATATGGCCATTAAGAAGGATGAGTTTTGAGCAGTGCCGTGGCGAGAAAACGTCTGTGAAACCAACGTTCTTGCTCAGAAGCGCACGAGTCGGGTTCCGTCGGGCTGCTCCTCAATCTCCACTCGGAGGGCGGTTTCGGGGAGGAGCGGTTCGATAAGTTCGGGCCATTCGATGAAGCAGGGATGTCCCGAGTAGAAATAGTCGTCCGTACCGATGTTGTAGGCCTCATCGAGGGTCTTGGTGCGGTAGAAGTCGAAGTGATAAATGGGAGATTGGAGCACCCCACTGTCGTATTCGTTGACGATGGCAAAAGTGGGCAAATTGACCACATCGTCCACCCCTAATTCTTGGCAAAGGGCTTTGACAAAAGTGGTCTTTCCGGCCCCTTTTTTCCACAGAAAGCCAAGATGTTACGGCGCGCATCGCACAAGTCGACCGTCGCCAAAAAAGCTTGGGCGGCTTGGTCGATATGTTCAAGAGAGGCGATTTTGATTTCCATCATGCGAAGTTAAATGTGAAGTCGAATGCGAAGTTACGATTTTCTGCCCACTTGTTCTCGCTTTTCACTGTTTTTTGTGACAGCCAATTTTCATGGGCGCAGGGCTGTTTCTAGTTGCCACAAAATTAGATATTTATCATGAAATAAACAAGGGATTAACCAAATATTTTCGGTTCATCCGATATCTGGAGTGATGCGGTTGAAAAAAGCGAAAACTGCGAACATTTTGTATTTGACTCTTAAGCCGGATATGTGGGTAGAATGTTGTATATTTGTCACATAAAACAAATTCAATATGCTTTCTAGTTCACAAATAAAACCTATCTATAAAATATTACTCAGTCCAAACACCGCTTTTACTCCTGCATCGGCAGCTGCAACAGTCGGGGTGAGTGAATTTACTACTCCTATTGATAAGATATTAAGGTATTATGCAAAACAAAAGGTTTTACGAAAACTGAGAAAAGGTATTTATGTCAAACCTGATTATAACCCACTTGAGGTGGCTGTTATGCTTTACCAATGGAGCTATATTTCTTTGCAATACGTTCTTCAACGAAGTGGGGTAATTTTTCAGTATGATGAATCTATAACCTGTGTGAGTTATCTTTCAAGAGAAATAGAAATTGATGGTAATCGCTATACCTATAGTCGCATCAAAGAAAATCTGTTCGTTCACTTTGAAGGAATAGAGCAGCACAGAGGATATTGCATGGCTACTCCAGAGCGCGCATTCTTGGATTTATACTATCTGTTTCCACGCTTCTATTTCGATAACCCTCACGCTCTAGACAAAGATAAAGTGAAAGAAATTCTTCCTATCTACAACAATCGAAGTCTTGAACGAAGAGTATGCAAACTTTTCGGTATCACCGATTATAAACGAACAACAGATGAATAACGATAAGCACAAACTTCACATGCTACGCATCTTGAAAGATGTGTACAATGATCCTGAGCTGTCAAAAATTCTTGCATTTAAGGGAGGAACTTCGTTGATGTTCTTGGCGTGTAGGTCAAATTGCAGGCTGATTTGATGGTACTTTGTCTGCACTTTCAATATAGAAGCGCAACGCGCAACATTCGAAAGAGTGTTGCGCGTTTTGTCTATATCCTCTTTATATTGAACGAACACCTATTTCATTTTCGAAAACACATTTGTGCACTTCTAGTAGGAAGCGAAAGAAAACAAAGAAGAGGCCGCATCAAAACCTATTAGTTTTGACACGACCCCGATGTTTCATTTTGTCGTCAAACGTACCCTGCAAATGCGAGCAGGAATAAAAAGCAGCAAGTCAAGATGAGGAGAAAGCAACTAAAGCTTATACCCTATATTCAAACCAAACACGCTACTTTCTGGACTGTACTGCATCTTCAAAGGATTATAAATTCTGAGCATACGATAATCACTACTCAAAGAAACACAAATCTTTTGCTGCAATTCAACACCCAAACGGAAACCCACTCCAGCAAAGCAGTCTGCAGGTTCATCGAGTTCATAGCGATACCTGACATCATAGCGGGAAGCATATCGTGAATACTCTGCACTAGGAACGGTAGTTCCAAAAACCTGATAGGCAATATAGGGACCAGCATCGAAGAAAAACGAATAGTCTTTATTCAGAGTAGTTTTACCGCCCATGTGCAATGGAACCTTAAAGTATCCGCTGCTGAATTCATAAGACGCTGAAGCACTGCGCTGAATAGAAAGTTGCCCGCCCATACTGATATATAGACTATTCATATCAGGCAAAGAAACCATGGTACGGAAGCCGGCATCGAGACCAAAGCTAGCATCGCTAAACCCTTTACCGTTTTCATAATATCGGTTGGATAAATTAGGGCCAAGAAAGACCTCCAAGCCCATACTACTCTGAGACATATTTCCCCAATTAAAAGCGCCACCGTTTACAGGAGAACTGATGGTAACGATGTCATTCTGTGCAAACGACGCAAGAGCCAGCATGACTCCAACGAATGCTAAAAAAAAATTCTTCATTATATTTGAATACAACATTGAAAACATAGAATTAAAACCAACTAGACGAGTAATGATTGTCATCAAGCCGAACATCCTTTTAAAAGCACCCACAACGTTCACAAAACACCCCTAGGAAAAGAAAGTTAGTGATGTGATGCACCCCAAAAGGCTAAACTACAGAACAATACCATTAAATAGTTAGCCCGTCTGAAATGAGTCTAAGATGAGACACCTACAATCTGTAACCGACATTCAAGCTATAGTTGACATAACCATCAGTAAAACTCCATTCGGAGAGATCAAGACTACTCCGATCACGACTCAGAGAGACGCTGAATTTGTTTTGAAATTCTACACCAATGCGAAAACCAAGTCCAACGTAATACTTACTATACGTATGTGGTGGTTCATAGTCAGACCTATAGGCAGGAGGATAGTGATGAGGATTATAGACGTTGTCAAAACCAGAACTATATCCGTAGCCATAGTTTCTGCGTCCCTCTTCATCATTCTTACGTTTCCTTTCATTATTGTTGCTCTCCTTTTTAGCTGTAGTCATAAAGGCCAAGCAATCCACATAAGGTCCAGCTTCAGCAAATATAGAAAAGTCTTTGTCTAAAGCATATTTCAAACCCAAATGAAAAGGTACTTGAAAGAAGTAATAAGAAATATCCCTCTTATTGTTAGCACCTTTCTTCAATGAGAAAAGAACTCCCACATTAGTGTAGAGGTTGAGTGGGGAAGGTTGACTTGAAATGGTGATATTATGCGTAGAACGCAATCCCACATTAAAGCCTACGTCAGCAAAATCTTTCTCACCAACAGTGACTACAGTTCGGTTTATGCCGAGCTGCACCTCCCAAGACTTTGTTGTTGCCACAGAGGGAGTTCCGACTGTAGGAAATTCCACTGAGGGAGTTTTCACTGTAGGAAATTCGGCTGCGAGAATTTTTGCCACCGAATCAGGATTGACTGCTTCAATCTGCGCAAACGCAGAAAGCCCCAGCAGCCCTCCAACAAGAACCAAAAGAACTTTTTTCATTGTAATTGAATACTAACATTAATAAGACAAGAAGCCTTAGACACACGAGCGAAGAAAAGTTGCATTAAGCGAACTTCGCAAAAACACTCCACTCAAAAATCTGCGCAAAGTTACAATAAAGAATACAATTTACAAATGACTTTCGATTATTTCGCGCTAAATCAAAAGAAAAACTATTTTTTATCAAGACATTCTTGGGAGGTACAAAAATAATCCCTAACTTAGCACCAATAAACATTAGTCTATTAATTTCAAAATCAATTTCTCATGAAAAAGATTTCTCTCGCTATCGCAGCAATTGCTACTCTTGCTATGACTAGCTGCGCAATTTTGCCCACAGAACTTGGTACTGCTGGACTTTACACAAACGTACAAGTTGGTAACACAGCAACTGCAAACTCTGTTGGACACAAGGTAGGTTCAGCTCAAGCTATGAACTTCCTCGGCTTGTTCGCAATTGGTGATGCTTCTATCAACTCTGCTGCTAACAAAGGTGGTATCAAGAAGATCAGCCACGTAGACGTTCAAAAGTCTAACTTCTTGGGTATCTACTCTACTTACACTACCTATGTTTATGGTGAATAAACCAATAAGATAGCTCATACCCCTACGAGGTCGCCAAGACATAGTCTTTGCGACCTCGTTTCTTTCCAACGTTTTCGTTAAGCCAAATGAGCAGAACCGAGCTTGCTCGAGTTATGCCATGGCGAGAAAACGAAGGATGAAATCCAACCTATTCCTCACCCTAGCTTGTTCCAATGTCCAAATTATTCAAACTGCTTACACTATTTTGCGTTTTCTGCGCTAGCACATCATCCATACACGCAGAAAACTACATGAAATATATCCTCGCCAGATATATCGAAAATGGAACTCTCTTTTTTGTCAAACCCACCAAGGCTAATATAAAAGAAGGAGACATCAAAAAAGCACTAGAGTTTGACATCACCTATATCAGTCCCAAAGACACCATCACCCTCAACGCATCCGTCCAACTCGCACAGCCACAAAAATTGGACACCCTCGTTTGTCAATCCGCCACAGGCGAAGTTTACTCCTTCGAAACCCAAAGACTTTACCTTCAACCTCGAGGTTCTCACTGGGAATCCCGACTCTCCATCGCCATTCCCTATGCACAATGGCAAAAATTGCTACAAGCTCAACAACCCTTCGTCTTTTCGTTCAACAACAACCACAAGGCCATTGTCAGCTATCAATTTACTCCCAAACAATGGCGCAGACAACAAGGGATATTCCAGATTTTAGATCAGATCAGAAGAAATTGACGGGAAAGCCACAAACATAAACCCCAATCGGTCATAACAATCTAATGACCGATTGGGGTTAACCCACAAATAAAGTATGAAAACTCTAGGTTTAGCTCAACTTAGCACGGAGATTCTTGAGCATGTCAGTCGTCATCGTGTCTAAATCAAATTGAGGTTTCCAATCCCACTCCGCACGAGCTGCAGAGTCATCCAAGCTGTTAGGCCAAGAATTAGCAATAGATTGTTTGAGCGCATCCACTTGATACTCCATTTCGAAGCCAGGCACCTGCTTTTGGATAGCAGCAAGGATTTCGTTAGGCTCAAAACTCATCGCAGCAATGTTGAAACTATTGCGGTGGATGAGACGATCGGGGTTAGCCTCCATCAGCTGCACACAAGCATTCAAAGCATCGGGCATATACATCATGTCCATGTAGGTGCCAGCACCGATGGGACAGATAAACTTCTCTCCCTTCACCGCAGAATAGTAGATATCAACAGCATAGTCTGTGGTGCCACCTCCAGGAGGAGTGACGTAAGAAATAAGACCAGGGAAACGCACCGAGCGCGTGTCTACGCCATACTTACGGAAATAGTAGTCAGAAAGCAACTCCGTGGTCACCTTGGTGACGCCATAGATGCTGCGCGGACGCTGAATAGTGTCTTGTGGAGTGTTGTCAGCAGGAGTTTCAGGACCGAAGCAAGCAATAGAAGAGGGAGTAAAGACAGAACAGCCATTTTGACGTGCCACTTCGAGCACATTCCAAAGACCATCTACACCAATTTTCCATGCCAACTGAGGTTTACCCTCCGCCACCACCGAAAGAAGCGCCGCAAGATTGAACATAGCGTCAATCCCATATTGTTTAACGACAGCATCCAAACAAGCCGCGTCCGTGACGTCACAAACAGCAGCAGGACCTGATTCAAGCAATTCGCCTTTGGGCTCTGCCCCTTTGATGTAGCCACACACCACAGCATCATTGCCGTAGATGCTACGAAGTTTCATAGTGAGTTCTGAGCCAATTTGCCCAGTTGCACCAATGACCAAAATCTTTTTCATTGAAATGAGTAAGAAAAAACGTGAGAAGGTAATGAATGTCTGTCGAACCTCAAGCAGCAATTGCCAAGAGGAGCGGCTGAGTTGCATTTTTGCAAAGGCAAAATTACAGAATGCGCACTGAAATACAAAAGAAAAGAGGGGCTTTTTTCTAATAAAATCACTATCCCTTGGGAAATATGCGCATTTTATGCACAAACCATCGTTTACGGCCACCTAAAAAGCGATAAACTGTAATATTTTCTCAGGAAGAAGGGGTGATATCTAGAGATTTTCATTACCTTTGTCGCATCATTCAATAACCCATGCGACGGAGTGTTCCGCCCAATCTCAAACTATGTACGGTAAATTTCAGCAACACCTCCAATCTGAGCTAGCTGCCATTCGCGAAGCTGGTCTCTACAAGAACGAACGCCTCATCGAAGGCCCACAACAGGCAGAAATCAATGTAGGCGGCAAGACAGTGCTCAATTTCTGCGCCAACAACTATCTCGGACTCTCCAATCATCCTCGCCTCATCCAAGCGGCAAAAGATGCTATGGACGCTCGTGGATACGGCATGTCGTCTGTGCGCTTCATCTGCGGCACACAAGACATGCACAAAGAACTAGAAGCTGCCGTTTCTCGCTTCTTCAAAACTGACGATGCCATCCTCTATGCCGCTTGCTTCGATGCCAACGGCGGTGTGTTCGAACCCCTGCTCACTGCAGAAGATGCCATTATCTCCGACGCACTCAACCACGCTTCCATCATCGATGGTGTGCGC
>QWCC01000130.1_pt1 | contig 42443 bp, 63 predicted proteins | sample 1972491 | NCBI WGS metagenome assembly QWCC01 (sample SAMN09866718, study PRJNA288562) | Human oral metagenome isolate term5_saliva, whole genome shotgun sequencing... | isolation source: mouth | host: Homo sapiens | place: USA: California
TCCTTAACAAGCGTTGTGGTTATTCTGTCCCAGTATATAACTTAATATAGAAAGGGCAAGTCCAGATTTAAAATAAAACAAAGTGCGGTCAAATTTTTGTTTGTTTCGCTAAACAGCATCAAAAATAGGAAGGAAATATGAATTTACATGAGTACCAAGCTAAGCAGCTTTTTAAGCAATATGCTCTGCCAGTGAGTGAGGGTGTCGTGTGCCAAACGCCAGATGAAGCTGAAATGGCACTTTTTCAGCTGAATGGTGATGTTTGGATAGCGAAATGTCAAGTTCACGCAGGTGGCCGCGGAAAAGCCGGTGGTGTGAAGCTCGTGCATAATGCAGAAGAAGCGCGTGCTTTTGCACATAAATGGCTTGGCCAACATTTAGTCACTTTCCAAACTGATAAAAAAGGCCAACCCGTTAATAGTATCTATATTGAAGAAACCTGCCAGATTGATAAAGAACTTTATCTTGGTGTAGTGATTGATCGCGCTTCGCAGAAAGTGATTTTTATGGCTTCTTCAGCGGGAGGGATGAGCATTGAGGATGTGGCAAGAGAAACGCCAGAATTAATTCATAAAGTGACCATTGATCCTCTTGTGGGTGGAATGCCATATCAAGGTCGTGAGTTAGCCTTTAAACTCGGTTTAAGCGGCGAACAAAATAAACAATTTGCTGAGATTTTTGTAAAACTCGCTCAGCTCTTTATCGAAAAAGATTTTTCTTTAGTTGAAGTCAATCCACTCGTGGTGACGAAAGAAGGCAATTTAATTTGCGTAGATGCAAAAGTAGGCATTGATGATAACTCACTTTATCGACATCCTGATTTATTAGCTTTACGCGATTTAAGTCAAAGTGATGCACGTGAAGCCGAAGCAGAAAAATATCAGCTTAACTATGTTGCCTTGGAAGGGGATATCGGCTGTATGGTCAATGGTGCCGGGCTTGCTATGGGAACCATGGATATCGTGAAATTATATGGTGGTAATCCTGCAAACTTCCTTGATGTTGGTGGCGGTGCAACGAAAGAGCGTGTGGCTGAAGCTTTTAAAATTATTCTCACAGATAAAAATGTGAAATCTGTCTTAGTGAATATTTTTGGTGGAATCGTACGCTGTGATCTTATTTCTGAAGGTGTCGTAGCAGCGATTCAAGAAGTCGGTGTAAAAGTGCCTGTTGTGGTTAGATTAGAAGGAACCAATGCTCCACAAGGCAGAGCAATTTTAGCCGAAAGTGGGGTGAATTTAATTGCTGCACATAGTTTACAAGAAGCAGCACAAGCGGCAGTGAAAGCGGCAAAAGGAGAATAATCATGGCGATTTTAATTAATAAAGAGACAAAAGTAATTTGCCAAGGTTTCACTGGTGCGCAAGGGACATTTCACAGCGAGCAGGCATTAGTTTATGGCACCAAGTTAGTGGGTGGCGTTTCACCAAATAAAGGCGGAACAACGCATTTAGGTTTGCCGGTATTTAATACAGTGCGTGAAGCGGTGCAAGCTACAGGGGCTACGGCAACTATGATTTATGTGCCCGCACCATTTTGCAAAGATGCCATCTTGGAAGCCATTGATGCCGGTATTCAGTTGATAGTCTGTATTACAGAAGGCATCCCAACATTGGACATGTTGTTGGTAAAACAAAAATTAAATGAAACCGGTGTCGTGATGATTGGTCCTAATTGCCCAGGCGTGATTACACCGGATGAATGTAAGATTGGTATTATGCCGGGCAATATACATAAAAAAGGCAGAGTAGGCATTGTTTCTCGTTCAGGCACTTTGGATTCTGAAACCGAAGCCATCGTGATGATTGGTGAAATCGGTGGATCAGCAGAAGAAGAGGCAGCATCGTTCATTAAATCTCATGTAACAAAACCTGTGGTGGCTTATATCGCAGGTGTAACTGCGCCAAAAGGCAAGCGCATGGGACATGCGGGAGCGATTATCAGCGGTGGAAAAGGGACTGCAGAAGATAAAATTGCTGCACTTGAAGCGGCTGGTGTGAAGACAGTGAGAAGTCTTGCTGAAATCGGTTCAGCCCTTCGTGAATTATTGAAATAAAATACCTAAAAAATGGACCGCACTTTAGATTAGTTTCAAAGTGCGGTCGTTTTTTATAACAAAAATTTAGGTGACGTATAGCAACCAATAAATATTAATGATTTCAATAAATTAATTATTATTTAAATTACTATCGTTCCGAAATTATACATGACGTTCCGAAATTATAGCTTGGTTGGTTGGACAATCTTATTCCTCCTTATGTAACGTCTTGTCATCTGGGCGCTTGTATGGCCAAGTTGTTTTTGAGCCGATTCGGTGTCAGACGACAAAAATTTATCTGTACCAGCTTTCGCACGTATATCTCTGAATTGAACAGTGAGAAGTTCATCTGAAAATTCAGGATGTTTTTTAGCGGCTTTGGCTCTTAGTTTGATAAACCAGTGAGTCAGAATTATTGGCTTTAACCTATTTCCGTACTTGTTGCAGAATAGATAGGGTTTATTTTCCTCCATCCTTCTATCTAAGATCTCTTTTAACTTACCTACAATTGCGATACTTACTTTATTTTTTGTTTTTTGCTGTCTAACTTGCCATACTCCATCAATGATTTGACTTGGCTGAAGATTAACTATATCAACTGGTCTTTGTCCTGTAAGGTAAGCCACGTCAAGCAAGTCTCTTAATATCGGATCAGCTGATTCTCTTAACATTTCAAAAATGTGGTCTTCCACGTAAATATCGCGAAATTTAACCTTGTATCGCTGGATTCCTTCGCTAGGGCATGGATATTTTGTATATCCCCATTCACGGGCTTTCATCCATATATGGTGGAATAATGCAACTTCATTGTTTGCTGATGCAGTTTGATGTCTCCGCCAGTCTAAATATTGTTTTATATGGTATGGCTCAATGTCATCAAGTGGGGCTGGTGGATTGCCGAAAAACTCAAGCAAGCGCTTAATGTTTGTTTTGTTGGTTCTCTGCGTTCCTTCTGCCTTCATCGGCAATACTTCATTTTCATATCTTATTGCAACGGTCAAGAAGGTGGCAACTTCACTTTTCATTAAAACCCTGTCACAATTGAGCTTAGCCGTTTCTAATACAGCTAGATGCTTATCCGTTCCCAGGGCCTTTTCTTTTTTATCTATCATTACATAATAGTAATAGGTTACAATTTTCCCATTTTTTCTTTGGCGTTTACGACATAACAAGTTTTGCGGTAACCCCTGGTTTTCGCGCTTACGTGGTCTGGCCATACATACCTCCTACGCCTGTAGCACAGATGGTCTCCAAGCATTATTTTCATGATTTTGAAATTCAGTTTTAGCAGTCCGAGATTTTACTTTGTCATAATCTCTGCGTACAATAGGATACCCGTTGGCGTTCCGCTTAAAAGGTATCCCCATCGCATTTAGCTGCTCAATAACAAGAGATTTCTGCTTTCTGCCAGTCAAAAACTCAATTTCGGCTTTTGATAAAAAATCTTCGTAGATATTAATATCCATATTTGCTCCAATAAAAACCGCACATAAAAAGTGCGGTAAGGTTCTGTTACAATAAATACTTTTATTCATCCCATTTGTTTAATCGTTACAATGTAATTTACTTCTCCAACTTTGCCATCGTCTATCCACTTAATAACAGGCTCTGGAGTGATTTTTAAAATACCTACCAATCTATCATTGAGCGCAACTTGTTCTGCTTGAAGTTTTTTACGGATAGCAAACCAACTAGCAAAATCAGGTAAAAAGCGTTCAAATTGTTCTTCTGTTAGCTGTAAAAAATCCATAACAGTTTTAAACTCATAAACTTTCTCACTCATACTTACTCCATCATACTCTTCATAAAATCAAGCCATTTTTGAGCATCTTCTTTTGTGCGGAAACAGTTACCTTGATTTATTAAATTGTTATCAATCGGGGTATTAAAATTAGCTGTTTCTTCCACATGTAAAGGGTCATATTTATACTTAGATGTTATTGTGAAATATTGTTCTTGCGTGGCAGGCTTAAATGGCTTAGGTAAATCTTCAATGCTAATCTGTTTCTTTGGCTCTTCCCACATTCCAATGATGTCATATTCCATGGTTTTCCAATGTACTGATTTACCTGTTAAGCTCCATGATGTCGTATTGATGTAAATGCTATCAAATCTATACCCAATTAAAGGATATTCAGCATCTCTTACCTCTAGTTTTTCAACCTCGTTAAGCAAATTATATTTAACAACGGCTTTTTTCCCGTTTCTCAGCATCACTGGCTCACCATTTAAAGCCGCATCTAAGTTAAATTCTTTCATTTTCTTTCTCCATCTAAAACAAAAGGCGCTCACTTGGAACGCCTATTGGATTTGTTAAATATTGATTTACTGCTTAAGATTAACCACTGGTAAAATATCAACTAGTGGTCGCTGCAAACTAGCTTGGTGCTGATTATGGATATTATCTTCAGCCCATTGCAGAAAATCTTTTACATCAGCTTTTTTTCTTCCATCGAGCGATATATAGCACTTAGATAGTCTAATTAACTCTTTTCTAGTTCCGCTATTAAGCAAAACCCAATACTTTTTAACATTTTCAATAGATTCAGAGGCATGCTCATCAGTTGTTGGCATTAGGTTGTATTTAAAAGAATCTTCAAATAACTCTTTAAACAACGAATAAGGAATGCTCACATTAATCTCATTCATTTCTGCCCCTTGTTTTTATCTGTGTAATTAACTAACTCACGGATTTTCTCACGCACAAGCTCCAAAGCCTTTTCTAAACTCCGTTCTTTCTCGTGTAATTCCGCTAATTCGTGTTCTGTTTCTTTGTTCATAATTCACCTAAAAGAAAACCGCCTTATTTGGCGGTCTCAATCATTTTTAAAATACGTTCTGGAGTTTCCTTTACTACCACATTATGCTCGTCAGAAAACTTAACAATAGAGTAGTCGTTGTGTGCTGATGTTACAGTTCTAATTAAATCTACATTTACAATTAAATCACCGTCACCAGCTCTAAAATTTGTCAATTTAATAAATTTACTCATAACTCACACCTAGAATGGAATGTTATCGTCAAAGCTATCACCTTGTTCAGCCATTGCACTTAATGGATTTGGTTTAGCTTTGCTTGTTTTCGCTTGTTTCGGCTCATCTTGGCGACCACCTAACATCTGTAAGTTATCGCCTTGAATTTCGGTTGTGTAACGGTCTTGTCCGTTGCTATCTTGCCATTTGCGAGTTTTTAAGCGCCCCTCAATGTAAACTTGAGAGCCTTTGGTAAGATATTGACCTGCGATTTCTGCCAATCTTCGGTATAGCACAATGCGATGCCATTCTGTTTGAGTTTTTTTCTCACCTGTATTCTTGTCAATCCAACTCTCTGAGGTTGCCACTGTAATATTCGCAACCTGTTCACCGTTTGGCATTGTGCGGATTTCTGGGTCGTTGCCTAAATGACCAATAATAATTACTCGATTTACTCCTGCCATTATTTGAATCTCCCTTGTTTAGTTCTTTTTCTGTCTTTCCCAATCATCTGATCTTGTAGTCTGTGCAGCCTTGCGTGTGCCGATGTAGTCATCAGTGCTAAGTTGTCTATTGAGTTATTAGATTTATCACCATCAATATGATGCACCACCTCGTGGCTAAAAAGCTCTCTACCTATAAATTTTTCCATAACAAGTCGATGAATCATTTTCCCTTTATGTTCCCCTTTTGTTATTCTTGGATACTCTTTGGAAACATCAATCCCTGCGCACTTATTCTTAAATGATAATTTCTTTGCTATTGATATATTCATGCACCATTCAGGAGTAAACACTCTTTTAACTCCTTTATTTGAGCTTAATCTACCTTTCTTTGCTGCACATCTAACTCCGTCACCTCTACTTCTAAGAATTCCGGCCTTTGAAAATCTAAAACGAAGAGTTGATAATGCAATTCCTGTGATTTTATTTATTTCTGGTATAGAGTGACCTCTTATATAAAGCTCAAATTCATCTTCATTGCTATTGATTCCAGCCATTAACTCATCTCCTGTATAAGCTGTTGATAGTATTCTTGAGCAGCATTTACTCGCTCTTTGATTTCTTCGATGACTTTGTCATCACGCTTAACCGTAACGGTTGTAATGCGTTTTGATTGTGGTATTTGCTCCACCAAATCAATATACCGTGCCGGGTCGTCATAGCTTGATAATTGCTCGTATGGAGTAGGCAAGAGTACAAAGTCAATTTGAGCCTCTACACAATTCCAAAGCCACATATAGCCCTGCATTTGAATTGTATAACCTGCTTTCTTGGCTTTTTCTTCTGCCTCGTCCGTAAAGAAAGGGTGCGAGCCAATATCCCACGAGCATTTTGTGTCAATGATTAGCTTTCTGCTTGGAACGTAAATATCACATTCGCCAGTAATCCAATCATTTTCTCGTCTTTCTTTGTTTTTCTTTAATGCCAATCCACGCTTTCGGCCACTTAATTTAATAGCTTGCTCCTCAAGTGCGATGCCTTTTTCGGTGTATTTGTTACCCTCAAAATCTTGATAGCCAAACAGGTCATATTTAACTATCTTTCTCACTGCACTTTTAGCGGTAGCAGAAATTCCACTACCGCTTTTCGGTTTAACCATTAAATCAGCAAGCCCAGAGCATCTAGCTTTCAGCTTGTACATTTCCATTCTCAATCGCCTCTAAATCCGCAATCTGTTCTTGACTAAACTCATAAGCCCCACTATCGCAAAGGTCTTGTAGAGTAGTCTCACCGTTGATAATGCTTTGTTTGCAGTTATTAAACGTTTCATCATCTACAACCGTCACAAATTCGGCATTTTGAACGTTGTCGCCATAGTTGAATTCTTGATTTTCCACATCCTTAACAACAGATTGATCTGCTAATACCGCTTGTTGCATCTCAACTGATAACGGAGCTTGTTTTGATAGCAGTAACTTAATCACAGTTTTTAATGCCATCGCCTCGAAGTTGTCATGCCATACGCCAAAGCCTTTTTTAAATGTCTGACTGTAGCGTTGAGCGTGTTTAACGATGTCATCGTGGCTCATATAGAGTTCAGCAGAGAAGTCATTCACTAGCTTGAAATAAGCGTAATATCCGATAGGATTTTCATCTTTTTCTGGTTCTTGCTCCCAATCAAACTCAAAGCCATTAATGAAGTCTTTTTTGAGCAGTTGATTTTTATATACTGGCAAAGCCACCAATCGTTTAAACTGTCCAGAACGTTGAGCAAGTTGAATAAATCCCTTATAACCGATTTGGAATTGAGCCTCTACTTTGCGCTCTTTGTTATTTTTGAAAGGCACGATATAGGCAAAGCCCAATCCATTTTGGAGTGGTAGGTTAAGCGTTGCAGCCATACAAGCCGCATTAAAAATACTTGTCGGATCAGCTGTTCTTAACATTGTGTTACTGTTAGCAATCTGCATTACGCTTGTCGCAAAGGTCGCTGAATTCTTGCCGACTAACTGTTCAATTTTCGTTTTGATAATCGGATTATTAAAAAGCTCCCGAAGTGTTTTAGACTTAGCAGGAGCTTGTACTTGTTGATTTTGATTTGTCATTTTGTTTCACCTTTGTCGGTTAATCATTAAGAATATATCCTTTCCGATAATCCTCTTCTAATTGCTCTAATCTATCTTCTGCCATAGCGGTCAGAATTTTAATTCGCATCTCTTCATAGTCAGTACCAAGTGCGACCGCTTTCAGAAATTCGTCATCATCAAACATCTTTTCACTAAATGCACAGAGTGCATCGCTATCGCAATTAGCAATATCTTCTTCAATACACTCAATTTCACGCTCTACCGCCTCGTTATAAGCATCTTCAGCGCAACATCTGCGGTCGTATTTATTGAATTCTTGGCGTTCCCAATCGGCTATTATGCTCATTTATCAGCACCTCAATTTTTCCAAAGTATTCTGTTAATTCGTCAAACGTAGAAATCAAAGCTCTGCGACCTTGCCACACCATATCTTTAGGCGGTGCAAGTAGTTCGCTATGAACCACGCTTTGTTTTGTGTATAGGCGGAAGTTAAATTGACGATGTAAATCAGCACTTGAGAAATAAACCTGTCTTTCTTCTTCTGGTTGACTTAGTCTTTGCTTAGCGTAGTCTTTAAATAGCTCCAAAGATCTAACCCAAGATTTCATCATTCGATCCACGCTAACTTTTCTCACTGTATCGCCAACACTTCTAGGCTTTCTTTGTTTTTTGCCGTATAGCGGCAATCTGGTGTCATTTATATTGTTAAAACGCTCAATTTGTCGGTTAATTAACAAGATTGCATTTTGTTGTGAACGTTGTGGATAGGTAGAGTGATTAACCACGCCATTAATGATTAGACTTGCGATAAAAAAACCGTTTTCCGTTTCTTTAATCTTGATTTCTGATGTGTATCTAATTCTTGGCATCGTCTAATTCCTTTTGTTTGATGTTTGTGTATGCCATCGCTTGTTGTTTAGCTGGCTCTGTTAGATCTGGTTGGTATTGCCCACGCTCTGCAATCCATTGAATTCTTGCTTGTTCACGCTCTAGTGCGGTAGGCTCACTTGCAAAACAATAGGAGGTTCCGCCAATCAAAAAAGCGATAAACATCGCACAAGCAATCTTTGCTAAAGGTCGTGTGATTTCTGCGAATACATCAGTAAATTTTTCCATTTTTTGTGTCCTTTTTAGTCAATTTAGTGAATTTTGGGTGTAAAAATCCGCCGCACGATTTTTCAAAAGTGCGGTCGGATTTTCCGTTGTTTTAGAAGTCTATTTTGACTGCTTTTGGATTAAAGCCTCGCAAGTGTTTTAATACACGCCAGTTTGTCATTGGGTCGATGTTAAAATCGCTTGTGATGCGGTTTAAGATTCTTAAATATTCATAAGCCTGTCCGTATATTTGTGAGCTCATGCTCGAGCCTAAAACGTTGAAGGCCTTTTCGATATGTTGGAAAGTGCCTATGCCACGTTTGAAAGCGAACCACAACCAAGCAAGCTGTTGAAGTTCATATTCGGTAAATTCAAAACTGAATTTCTTTTCTGGCTCAGGCAGTACAAGTTGTTGTGGTTGATTGCGGTGCATTGCCATAAACGCGCGGAGTACCACCAGATGAAACTGTGGGCTAATCCACATGGCATAGGCAATGACAAGCTCCTCGCAAGCGTAAGTGCCGCCGTTGGTGCCACGAATAATTTTTAAAGCGTGTTGGTTGTCTTTTTCGATTTCGGCAATCAGTGCTTTTGTGGTATCAAGGCGCACAAAATTAGATGGTTGATGTTTTGATTTTCCGCCACTGGCAATATGTAGATCGTTTAATGCGTAAAGATTTTCAAAAGTGCGGATAGATTGGGTTAAGATTTGTAAATTTGACATTTTTTATGCCTCTGGATTTTTAGTTTAGTGTATCGTCTAACCGTAGTAGGTTAGACGGGCTTCAACTACCGAATCCAGTCGGCGGAGCTTATTTCCTTTCGGTATTTTATTAGGCTCTCTCGACCCGTCCATTGTAAATCCTCAGATCTGAGGATTTTATAAATCTACAGATCTGTAGATTTAAATTTAGGCATAAAAAAACCGCTATGCTGTCGGGTGCGGATAACCGCTGGATTTAAGTAGTGCGGTAATCGTAATCCAAGAGTAGCGGGGTTGTCAAGTATGCGGATTAAAAAACAGGTTCGTCATTAATCCAGTTATCTAATATCCATTTCGCTTGTTTCGGCGATGTAAAGCCGGTGCATTGCGCAGGGTCGCTTACTTCAAAAATTAGCAATGGCCCTGATTTTACAAATTTTAATAAATCATCACGTATTTGATTGCGCGATACACCGCTGTCATCAATCAATAGCCAAACATTGGTAATCCAGTGCCAAATATTCATTTCTTTTTCTTGGAAATAATTGGTGATTTTATCTTGCAAAGCAGCATTAATATCTTCACTCGCAACAATGATGTATTTTTTAATCATCTTTCACTCCGATAATCACTGGTGTTTGGTGTTGATCGGGTTCGCGTTGTTCGATGCCATTTACACCGTCACCAATATGCCCTTTTTCCATGGCTAATTTAGAAAGTGTAAACGTTTCAGAGCGCAGGCAATCGGGATTGTTCACGGCAAAATAGACATAAACGCCAATAATCGTGAATAATTCAACCGCAAGAAAGGCAAGCAGAATATATTGCACGATTTCTTTTTCACCCCATATTCCGTAAGTGATGGTTGAGCGTAAGAAAAAACAACCACAGCAGACTGACAAGCACGTTAGAACGCGCATTCATTCCCTCAACATTGCTAAATCTAGCAAATAATTGATTCACAAAATTTCCCCATAACTGAACTAATCTTAGAAAATAGTTTACCATATATTCCCTTATTTTACTTATTCAACTTCACCTCGTATGGTAAAAAATCCCCTAGAGCCAGCTATAAGCAACTAGGGGTTTAACCAATCTTATAAAGGAGATATTTTTTTATTATGACTAACGCTGTTACCAGCTAGAGCCGCTCTCGATCCATTTAATTTTCAAGAAGACTGGGCGATTCCATTCGCATTGTGAAAGCGGCTTTAGCTGGTGGCTCTTTCGGGATTTGAACCCTGTGTCATTTTTCAAAGTTAGCCATTAAACTAATTTTTATCTTAGTGTTAAAAGTGTCGGTTTCCACAACCAACTCAACAAAGAGCCATTAAATACCTTTCTTTATACTTGTAAGGCTCAAGTCCCTTATTGATAGTCACAACAATGAGGAATATAATATTTCTAGTCACAACAACCACATATGAGGTAATCATTATGAATAAAAGATCTGCTGATAGAATTGCTCTAGTTATGGCAAGAGATGTATTAAGAACACCATCAGAGCATTATAGAAATTTAAATCAATTTACCGCTGAGGAAATTGCTCAGTTTATTTCAACGCTTTCAAGTAAGCTGCAAGAGATTATTTCTGATGATGTAACAAGCACGGAAGTTATTAACGCTCATAAGAGTCAATAAACTTAATTGCCAGACAAAGTGATTCAGCTAACTCGCTAGGTGTTAAACTGGTATTTTTAGCCGCACTTTCTAATACAGCCCATTTGATTTTCTCTTTATCATTTGGGCTTATTTTTTTATTTTCTTTCATTTTTAACCTCGTTTGTTTTATGTTTGCCATTTCAAAGCACACTTCTCTCTATCATTCGCAACGGTTTCACGTGCGTTGTGTCTCTGTACTTCAAATGTGCTTTGAGATGGTACCAGGGGTGGGACTCGAACCCACATTGCAACACTTATCTGGTGTTTGCCTTACGAAGTTATAAGCCCCGCTCCTTGACCTCTATTGGCAACCTCCCTCCTGGGAGCGCATTACTGTCAGTCTCACTACGAGTCATCGGCTTGTCTAACATTGCAATAAAAGACTCTGTTCGGTTGCTTACGTTTAACTATTCCCACCAATTGGCTTTGTTTGCATTTCCGTAAGCATTCACACCGCAATGTAAGTTTTCCCCATCCATTCATCGTTATTATCCGATCCATCTGGATTGGCGTGTTATCACAACAAGGCCATAAGTCACTTACTCCTAACTACTTATCGCTAATTAATCGGTGAGCTTTGTCATTCTCACTGCCGTCTTAATTGCGCTTAAGTGTTGGTCGATGTGTTTTTAATCTGATTTTTAAAGAGCATCGAGATGTTTATGTGTATCTCGTTTTGATGTGGTTAATTCTACTTAAAGTAGATATTTATGCAACTAAAATTTGCACAAAAGTAGAAGTATTTTCTATTAAAAGTAGTATTTATTTGATTTTTAAGAAAAAATATTTTGTTGGTAGGTGTTTAATTGCTTATTTTTTAATCTATCTCAAAGTAAAATTTGTGTTTTGTGGTGTGTTTTTGAGATTTTTGCGATGCTGATCGCAAATTTTGGTAGCGATAGTTGGTTTAAATTTAAGTTTGTTTATTATGTCCCCGCCGATAAGGAGGGCGAATTATGAAAAAAGAGTTTAAAAAATGGCTAATCTCGCTGAATTGCGAAGGCATCAATAGCTTAGGGATTAATGAGATAGTGTCGCGCGTAGATGAAGAGTTGAGGATTGTGCGAGCTAATGAGCTGGAGAGGATTGTGCTAGAGGAGTTGATTGCGGAGTTTAAATGTTAATAAAAAACCGCCACACAGGCGGTTTAGTTTCGGTTTTGCGCTTATCCTCGGTGAATTCTTGCGATCATATAGAAAAGACCAAGAGAGGTTACAAATAAGATATTAAACAGTAAGACTAAGTAAATGAATTCCAATGCTAAAACCACATGGTGAGATAATGGTGTGGTAAGGTTAATCATCTTGGCTATGCCGCCCAAAAAGTATAAAAATATGCTCATGAACGCAAGATAGCCAAACAAGTGTGTAACAAACACTCTTCTGGTTAATGGTGCTCCTTTTAATTCCGGAGCAACACCTTTCATGATGTCGTCCATTTCTGGGCGTGAAAAGGTTGCAACTGCAGCAAGACTGGCAATATAAAAACCCGCCAACATTTGTAAAATACCATTTACTAGCTGGATTACACCATTGCCCTCCATAAAGTTAAGCTTTATGTTTAAAATATTCGTAATTGCTAATATTGCAATTGAAAAAGAAATTGGAAGTATGAAATCGAACCAACACTTTTCTTTATGTTTAATTCTTAAATAGTTTAATGGAGCGAATAGTTTGCTTGTAATAAACATTTACCCCTCCTTGATTTTCTCCAAAATTTTTAACATTTTACTTGATAATTCATCATGAATGCAATTTTGACAGGTTTCTATTTGAGTTCCTAAATTGATTTTTTCTCTTGATGCAAATTGTGTCTCAGATATGCTTTTAACTGTTTCATCATAGGTACCTATGTTATCTGGTATGTCATAACTAGTTGTGGTTTTTCTCTTGTTTTCATATCGTGAAATGCGCAATCTAGAAAAACCTTGTTCCTTGGCAATAGGGATCACTTTTGCAATCAGATTTAGCGCTTTATTTCTTACGCTTTGAGGTGTTTTAATAACCAGGCGTTCTTCATGAATAACTTCGGCACCAATTTCATCTAGTTCACTTGTATTTTTCGATGATTTTGTTGCTGTAATGCCACATAGATAACCAGTTTTAAATGATTCTGCAAAGCTATGTGATGCTAAATAGTCTATTTTGAGAATAGGTCTATAACCAATCTCTTTGTTATTTTCTAATTTTCGTAAAAAGCTAAAGTTTGTATTTTCTCTTAGGAAATAAGTAAGAATGTCCGCAAGCATTCCTTTGGTTAAGCCTGGTACTTCTTCAAGAATTGCTGAATACTTGTTTGGATATAGACTACTGAATGGTTTGGTGTCAATGATTAAATGGCAGCTAATGGCTACTCCCTCACCTAATCCTTTTTTAACCGTTCGGCTCTTCGCCGTTCTTAATTCAGCAAACGCAGGGTCTGATGCACGTCCATTTGCGTGTTGGAATAGAATAGCAAAATACCTTTCGTCATCATCTAGATACTTAGTTTCAGTAACACTAAATGAGGATGTTTCGTTATTTCGTAGATAAACATCACCTGGCTTAATGTTTTTGATAAATGGAATAATATCATCCATTGAAGTATTTGGCGCATCTTCAGGCGTCGAATTTATTTCTATTTCACATTCAACAATGTATCTTTCATAATCACTTAAAATTATGCTCATAATCGTTTCCTTAAGTTAGTCGTTATAGATCAACAATATCCAGTGTTAATATCTATAGTAAAACAGAATACCAGAACACTTTACCAAGCACTGAAATGTCTTTTAATTCCGCTATTTCGTCAGGATGCTCATCACTGTTATAGCTGCGGATTTTCACCTGTTCATTAGGCATATTGTAGAGTAGTTTTATTCTCAGTAAACCACCGTGGTTTATTGCGTATATTTTCCCATCTCTAATTGTTTTATTGCCCAAATCAATTCCCACCGTTGTTCCGTCCGGAATAACAGGTTCCATAGAGTTGCCGTCAGCAATTACACATACAGCATTTTCGAACTGAACACCTTGTTTTCTTAATGTGGCTTTAGAAAAGCGTAATTTAAAATTGTTATAGTCCGCGATGTCATCAGCAAACCCATTACCCGCAGCAAGGCGAACATCTTGATAAAAAGGCACTGCTACTTCATCACTATTTAATGGCGTGTTTCTATCCCATAAATCAAAGGAACCAAGCTCTTTTATGTTTGATGTGACTTTTGTTTCAGTTGAGTCTGTAGAGCCATATTTCAAATAAGCAGGACTAACTCCAAAGTATTCAGCCATAGATTCAATTTTGTCATCTCTTGGCGTGGCTGTGCCAAGCGTATAACGTCTGGCCATTTCATAGGTTACGCCTAGAGCCTTTTGAAGATCTCCTATTCTTTTATTTTGCTGAGCCATTAATTCATTAATTCGGCTTGCTAAATCTGACATATAACCCCCTTATTTCTACCAAAGGTAGAGAATACGTAAATAAAATGGTTGATTCAATTCTATTTTTGGTAGTAGAATTATGCTACTTAAAATAGAAAAGAGGTTAAGATGCTACCAATCGAAAAAGCTTATGAAATCGTAGGCGGTATTTCTGCCATGGCTCGGCACTTCAATATCACACCTTGGGCAGTATCAAAATGGCGTGAAAAAGTACCGGCTGAACGCTGTGCAAAGATTGAAGAACTTACTAATGGCAAAGTTAAAAAATCTGAATTACGCCACGATTTGTGGGATTAATTTATCAGTAAAAATCAAAAAGAAAACCATAAAAATAAGGCAAAAATTATGGCAATGAAACAAACCATTATAGAGATGATTGAACAGATACCCGGTGGTAAAAGTGCGGTAGCTGGATTCTTAGGATTTACTGAAAGTGAATTAAATAATCGTCTTTATCAAACAAAGGGCCAACGGTTCAAAAATGAAGAGTTAATCGCTATTCAGCTTGAATATGGTTGCACACAATTTATTGAAGAATTATGCCGTGCCGCTGGTGGACGTTTTGTACCAGACACCTGCGCAGATGATTTAGATGCAGTAGAAATGGCAAATATTCAATTACATGAGTTATCAGCTCGTGGATTGTTGTTTGAAGCATTAGAAAGCGCACTTGCTGATGGTGAGATTACCAGCTGTGAAGAAGATTTGATCCGCAAGTTATTGAACAAGCATTTAGCAGCAACACAACACTCAATCGAGTGCGTTATCTCGCTAAATAAACGGCAATAAAAAACCACCGTTGCAGCGGTGGTCAATTACGAGAGGTATCCAAATAATGAATAACCAAATACAGCTCCATAATACACAAATTCGCCAAGATGAACAAGGGCGTTTTTGCTTAAATGATTTACATCAAGCCAGCGGCGGTGAAAGTCGTCATCGTCCGGCTTATTGGTTATCAAATCAGCAAACGCAAGAGTTAATCGGCGAAATTTCAAAAGACGGATTTCCGTCTATCCTTACAAAACAAGGACTTGGAACATTCGTAAGTAAGGAACTTGTTTACGCTTACGCAATGTGGATCAGTCCGAAATTCCACTTATACGTTATTCGCACATTTGACAGCTTGGTAAGTCATCAAAATCCAACCGCACTTTTACCACAAAACTACGCCGCAGCATTGCGTGAGTTGGCGGAATCTGTTGAGCGGGAAGAGGTTTTGAAACTGGAAAACAAACAGCAAGCCGATTGCATTGAAGCGATGAGCAATTACTTCCGAGCAGGAATGACCGCACCTCAATTCGTAAAAGGTCTGAACGGCGTAAATTCAACGCAAATCAACGCATTTTTACAGAAAAAGAACTGGCTTTACAGAGACCAGCGCGGTGAATGGCGCGTAACGTCTTATGCCCGTGACGTGTATATGACCGAAGAGGTTAATGAGTTTACCCCGCATGGTTGCGATCCGATTATCAAATACAAGCCAACGTTACTTAAAAAAGGCGCGGCAAAACTTTATGAGTGGTACACAAAAGGGTTGTTGCCAATGAAAACAACATGGAACGGCAAATTTATACAAGAGAAGGTGGCGGCGTAATGAGTAAATTTATTCCTAATGCGTTTCAAATCCCCAATTCCGTCATTGACGAATTGCTGGCAAAGCTCACTTGCGCAGAGCTTAAATGTTACTTGTTTGTAGTTCGCAAAACAAAGGGCTGGAACAAAGAGTCAGACAGTATTTCTGTTAGTCAATTCATGGAAGTGACAGGGCTTAGTAATCGTTCGATTATAACTGCTTGTGAATCACTTGTTGAAATGGGATTACTTGAGCGTTCAGGTGGTGAACGCAAATTGAATACTTATTCAGTGAAAGCGTTTGAGATTTCACAAACTGGTGAAAAAAGTTCATCAGATAAAACTGGTGAAAATTTTTCACAAACTGGTGAAAAAAGTTCATCAGATCTGGTGAAAAAAGTTCACACACAAAATAACAATAAAAACACTATACAAAATAATAATAAAAAAAATACCAAAAAAAGCGAATCGGATTTGCTTGCTGAATTTGGAATCGTTGGTCAGCTTGCTGAAGATTTTCTTAAACTCCGAAAAACCAAGAAAGCACCGATTACTGAGACTGCACTTAAAGGCTTTCAACGAGAAGCTGCCAAGGCTGGGATATCGCTTTCTGACGCAATCACAATCGCTATTGAGCGTAACTGGCGCGGATTTAGCGCGAGCTGGAATTGGCGTGATGACGACATAGCAATGGCTGCAAACACCAGAAAAACAAGCTCCTTTGCTGATGATGGATCTTGGGCTGTAGGCAGAAAATTAAATATCGACCCTAACTTGATACCGGAGGAATTGAGATGACAAACATTACCCAAATGCAAGCCGAGGGAAGTGCGGTTAAAAAATCCAATATCCCAGATAATGCCGTTCGTTTGATTGATCGAATGTTTATCCGATTAAAATCAATTTTTCCAGCGTGGAAGCAGGCGTTTGCCAGTGAAGCTGAGTATAACGAAACAAAGCAAGTTTGGCTCGAAGAGTTATTCAAGGCGGGCGTAGTTAATCCTCAATCCCTAAAAAGAGGATTGGATTTGGCTGCAAAATCCGAAAGCCCATTTTTCCCGAGTGTAGGTCAATTCATTGCTTGGTGCGAGTTTGAAAATTACCACGAATTAGGCTTGCCAACGCCCGAAGAATTGTCATCAAGAATTCAAAAATACTTTGGTTACGCAAAAGAACCTCACAATTTCAAATTCCGCTCAAAGGCTGAATATTATTTGCTTAAAACCATTTATGACGGTTACAGCAAGAAGAAATGGGAAGATTGCCAAAGAGCGATGCCAAAAATCCTTGCTGAAGTGGTTGAAAAAGCTCGCACTGGCTTTGAATTCCCACAAATTCCAGAGTTGCTAGAGCAAAAGCCAAAAATTATTCCGCCAGAGGTATCAAAAAACGGTTTAGCGAAAATCAAAGAAATTATGGGGATTGCGTAAATGACAGAACAAAAATTTGATAAAGGGCAGTTTGTTGATATTTATAAAGCAGATAAAAAATACAACGTCATTTATGCTGATCCGCCTTGGCGTTATCAGGATAAAGGGTGTAGCGGTTCAGCCGAAAGTCATTACGGCACGATGAAGATTGGTGATATCTGTAATCTACCAGTTAAAGATATAGCAGATAAAAATGCAGTTCTGTTCATGTGGGTTACTTATCCAATGCTATCAGAGGGGTTAAAACTTATTGAGGCTTGGGGGTTTAAATACAAAACAATAGGGTTCCAGTGGATTAAAACAAATAAAAAGAACAAAAGTACGTTCTTTTTTGGGCTTTGGCGCTGGACTAGGGGGAATACTGAGTGCTGTCTGATTGCCACAAGAGGAAAGATAGGCAGGGTGAACAATTCTATAAGTCAGCTAATAGTTGAGCCAATACAACATCATAGCAAAAAACCTGATGTTGTGCGTGAAAAAATTGTTGAGTTGGTTGGTGACTTACCTCGCATTGAACTGTTTGCCAGAAATCAGTCAGATGGTTGGGATGTTTGGGGTAATGAGGTTAATTAAGTGAACAAGAAACAATTCTTTCTACGCTCAAACCAAGTGCGGTTGAACTGCATTGAGTTTATCAAAGAGCTGCCAACGGACGACAAGAAACCGCTGGTGGTAAAAATCCAACCGATGACACGCTCACTAGAGCAAAATTCAAAACTGCACGCACTACTAAGCGACATTAGCAAACAGTGCGAATTCAACGGGAAGAAACGAGACATCGACACTTGGAAAATGATTATGGTATCAGCTCATAAAATCGCAACAGGTGGTAAAGCTGAAATGGTAATCGGGCTTGAGGGTGAAGTCATAAACCTACGAGAAAGTACCGCACAAATGAGCGTACAGAGACTAGCAAGCCTTATAGAGTACGTTCAATCGTGGGCGGTTGAGAATGATGTAATTCTTAGTGATGGCTGGAGGCACTAAATGAGAGAAGAAATAGCCTTAGCAGTAGTTCTCTTTGTTGTGGTGTTTTTGATTATTTGTTTTGTTGAGGGTGCAGACGATGAATGAGAAAGAATTGAAGATTTTAATTATAGCTTATGCCTGTATTGTTATCGGGACAATCTTAATCACTGGCAAATGGTGGTAATTATGAACAAACCTAAGGAAACCAAATGCAAAGTATGCGGTTGTTACTTTGTGAAAACTATAAGCTCGATGCAGAAAGTCTGTTCGCCTAAATGTGCGATTATCCTTTCCAAAGAGCAAGCAAGAAAGAAACGAGAGAAACAAGACAAGCAAGAGCGGTTAGAAACCAAGAAAAGAATGACCGAACTTAAACAAAAAATCAAAAGCCGCTCTGAGTGGCTAGATGATTTACAAAGTTGGGTTAATAAATTCATTCGCTTGAGAGATAAAGACGAGCCTTGTATATCTTGCGGAAAATATCACAAAGGACAGTGGCACGCAGGGCATTATCGAAGTCGTGGAGCTTGCCCAGAGTTAAGATTTAACGAGGACAACATACACAAACAATGCGCCCCTTGTAATAACCAAAAGAGCGGAAACGCCATAGAGTACAGAATAAATCTAGTTAAAAAGATTGGGATTGAGCGAGTGGAATTTTTAGAGCGACAAGACCATCCGCCATTAAAACTAACAATCGAAGAAATCAAAGAGCAAATTAAAATCTACAAGGCAAAAGTTAAGGAGCTTGAGAATGACTTATAGCGTTGAGCGAATTTTAGAAAAATGGGGTAATTGCTGGGGCCGCGACAGAATTGGAACAGAATATCCAAGCACTACAATTTCAATCCCTGTGTTGCCGACTGCGAGAAAGGCTTACGTCAAGTTTTTGACAGATGATGAGTGCTTAAAAATCGAAAAGCAAATAATGAATCTACACGATGATGATTTATTGCAATATCAAATTCTAATGGCTCTATACATTCAACAAGCAAGCGAGAGAGAGATTTGCAATGCCCTTAACATCTCACCAGCTAAAATGTATAGAGAGCGCGCGCAAGGTGTTAGATTTTTAAAAGGTGCTTTTGTCGCTGCTAAAATCAAATTTATGTTTTTAGACTGATACAAAATCCGAATAAGTCAAAAATGATTTGTTCGGATTTTTATTTTGAGACACGCATCACAATATTTAAAGTTAATTTATAGTAAAGTTAGCTGATTTATTAAAACTAACAATAGGAGCCAAAAAATGAAAAAATTATTATTAATCTGCTCAATCGCTACGGTTATTGCTGGTTGTGCTAATGAGCCATTAATCAAAGAGACACAATCAGGCAAAGCAGAGGCGGAATATCCAAATTACACGCAGGAGCAGGTAGTTGATGCAATAGTTCAATACTGTAACGGTAAAGGGTTCTCGATAGAAGAACAGCAAAAGAATTTTGTAATCTGTTCAAAACAAATGACAGGTGGAGCAGCTATATTCACTCAAATGGCTATTGGTAATTCATACTCAACAACTCCACAAGCCAAAGCAAGATATTCAGTCGCTAAATACAAAAATGGCACTAAGGCTTGGGCTGAGGCATACGCAGAAACTCAAATGGCATTAGGTCAAGTGAGAAAAGAGCCTCTTGATGGCAATAAAACAAGAAACGAGCTACAAAGAGCATTAGACGATGGAATTAAAAATATTTTAAAAAATAATTAATAAAAGTGTTGACAGCTTGCAAGTAAAATTGTAGTATAAAGTATAAGTTGCGGTTTTAGCGCATAGCGAACGCAATAAGTAAATTTTATAGCCCTGATCGGAAACGGTCGGGGTTTTTTATTATCCAAACACCAAGCTCACACAATAAACGTGAGCTTTTTTATTGCCCCGCAAACAAACAGCGAGGTGGAGTATGAGAATGTTAAAAGACGCAGGGAATCAAAGTATTTTTTGGTCTGGCTTTGGCGCATTCTGGGCGATGTATTCATTCCAAGAATGGCTAGCTATTTTTGGTTTAATCATCGGTTTAATCAGTGGTCTCGTTAATATGTACGCTAAATGCCAAGAGGGCAAAGCAAGAGAAAACGAAGAGCGCAGAGCAGAAGAAATGCACAAGGCAAGGATGAAACGATTAGAGCGGGGGCTTGATGATGGTGTTGGGGAAGACTAGAAAGGCTCTAGGCGCTTGCTCTGTTGTTGCAGTTATTGGGATTATGTACTCTCAATTTGGCAGCGAATTAAGATTAAGTCCAGTTGGAGCAGAAATAATCGGTAACGCAGAGGGTTGTATGGCGACTCCATATAAATGCCCTGCTGATGTATTAACTGTTGGTATTGGCTCAACAGAATACTCAGGACAAAAGATAGAGCCTGGTAAGAAATACACGAATGAAGAAATTGCCTACCGTTGGAAAAACGACATCAAGCTCGCTGAATCGTGCGTTGATAGATACGCCAATGGCAGAACATTACCACAATCTGTGTTTGATGCTATGGTATCTGTTACGTTTAATAACGGATGCGGTAATCTTAAAAATTCGACAATGTTTAGATTAATGCGGAGCGGTAATTATGCTGCTGGGTGCAATCAACTTACACGCTGGATCTATGCTGGCGGGCGAAAACTACAAGGCTTGATTAAGCGTAGAGAAAAGGAAAGAGCATTATGTTTAGCAGATTTAAAATCTACGCAATAGCAATCATCGCATTAACCATTTTGGGCTTGTGCGGTTGGATTTGGCACCAATCAAAGAATATAGATGAACTAAGAGCCGAAAACCAAGTGCAAGCCCAAACCATTAAAAGCCAAGAGCAGGTTAATCAATCGTTAAAAGATACGATTGAGACAGAGCGCCAAGCAGTAGAGCAACAGCGAGTTATTAATGATGAGATTAAACAAACAACACAAGACAAAGTGCAAGTTGTCAGGAAGATTATTAAATCACAGCCTTGTTATAACACTCGCATCTATGACGATGCTATTGAGCGGTTGCACTAATAAGGTAACAACTAAGACGGAGTATATCTATCCGCCTCAAGCTTTCTTAACGCCTTGTATTAAAACTCCATTTATGGGTAGTACATACGGTGAGGCGGTAGAGCATTTAATCATAGTGCAAGGTGAGCGTGATATGTGTGCTAGTCAAATTACAAACATTAACAAGTGGATTGAGAATAGTAAGGCAGGCAAATAATGGAAGTAGGTAACATTGTAAAACTCCGTAATGGAACATTGTGCGAAGTAATCTACGAAACAAACTTCGGTAAATGGTTACTGGTTGAATTAACAGATACAGAAGAACCGCCATTCACCCACTGGCATAATCCAAATGGTACATTCTATTCTGATGATGAAAGTCAGTTAGATGTCATTGAGGTAATTGAATGATTGGCTGTGATGACAATTGCGGTTGAATAGATTGTGGTTGTAAGGTTTACATCATAACAAACAAAAGGTGAGTTAAATGGCTCGCCTTTTTTTATTGGTGCTTATATGGGAAGAGAGAGCTGGCATTATCTGTATAACAGAAAGGCTTGGAAAGAATTAAGGCTTGACCACCTGGTAAAAGAACCATTGTGTGTATTTTGTCAGAGAGAGGGAAAGCTAACGCCTGCCACAGTAGTGGACCATATAAAACCACACAAAGGGAATTTAGATTTATTCTTCGATGACAGCAATCTACAGTCATTGTGTAAGTTACATCACGATAGCGCCAAGCAGAAAGCTGAAATTAGGAAAATAAATCAAATTGGATGCGATATAAACGGACTTCCGATTGATAGGGAGCATCTATTCTACAAGGGAGGGGTGGGTTGAAAGTTCAGGCGAAAAGCCTCAAAAACCGCCACTCGAACTCTATTTTATCGCTAATACAGTTTTTCTAGTAAATTTACTATAGATTAAGAGGTAAAACCTATGAGTAGTCGCAAAATCAGAAGTGATAGCACTACAGCAAAGGTATTAGCCACAAAAGCAGCACAACAAACAATATCGCCGCCTGAAAAACTAACTAAGGCACAAATGAGATATTGGGGAAGTATCATCACAAGCCGAGCGGCAGATAGTTGGACACCGATTGATAAAGAACGAGCTGTTAAGTTGGCTAAATTGTACGTAGAGCTTGATGATTACGAACACGAATTAGCTACAACAGCTAGACGATGGATTAAAACCGATAACGGAGTGATGAAACAACATCCATTACATTACGTTATTGAGGATTTGTATAAACGTGAAATCCAAATGTGCCGCAGTTTACAAATTCATAGTCGAGCAACGAATGGCGAAAGTCGAGACCAAGTGAAAACTAATCAACTTTACCAAGATGCTCGAAACTCTATCAATGATGACGACGACTTAATTGCAAGGGTAATTAACTGATGACTAGGGCTGACAAAGTAATTGCATTTATTGAGCGCTACTGCTTTGTGCCAGAAGGTGCGTTGGTTGGTCAGCCTATTAAGTTAGAAGAGTTTCAGTTGGATTATATCCGTGATGTTTACGACAACCCTAATGGAACAAGCCATGGTATTTTGTCTATCGGTCGTAAGAACGGTAAGACTGCATTAATTGCCTGTTTATTGTTGGCTCACTTAGTTGGGCCAGTGGCAATTCAAAACAGTCAAATTGTAAGCGGTGCGTTAAGCCGAGAGCAAGCCTCTTTGGTGTTTAACTTGGCTGTAAAGATGATCCAACTCAATCCTAAACTAAGCAATATCATCTCGATTAAGCCTAGTGGCAAGCGTTTAATTGGATTACCAATGAATGTTGAGTATCGAGCTTTAGCGGCTGATGGGCGAACCGCTCAAGGTTTATCACCTGTGTTGGCTATCCTTGATGAAATTGGGCAAATTCAAGGTCCGCAATCCGCTTTCGTAGATGCTATCACTACCGCACAAGGGGCGCACAAAAATCCGTTATTGCTATCAATAAGCACACAAGCGGCAAATGATGGCGATTTACTCTCAATCTGGATTGATGACGCTAAAACAAGTAATGACCCTCACACAGTTTGCCACGTTTACAGTGCTGACAAAGATTTGAAGATAACCGACCCTAAGGCGTGGAAACAAGCTAACCCAGCGTTAGGCGTATTCCGCAGTGAAGATGATATTCGCAAACTTGCTGATAAGGCTAATCGTATGCCGAGCTTTGAGAATACATTCCGAAATTTAAACCTAAATCAACGTGTAAGTACGGTATCGACATTTGTCAGTATTGACGCTTGGAAAGAAAGCGGCGCAGAGCAATCAAGCCCTAGCGGATTAACCGCTTATGGCGGCTTAGACTTATCCGCTCGTACAGACTTAACCTCTTTGGTTTTGACTATCAAAGACCCTGACGGAAAAATCAATGTTTACCCTTACTTCTGGACGCCTGAAATAGGACTGGAAGATAGGTCAAAACGAGACCGCTCGCCATACGATGTATGGGCGAAACAAGGATTTATTCGCACGACACCTGGTGCGACAGTTGATTACGCTTACGTTGTGCGAGATATAGCAGAGATACTTGCTGATTTTGATATTGCTGCAATCGCTTTTGACCGTTGGCGAATTGATATATTCAAAAAAGAAATGGAGGCTCAAGGAATTAATCTTCCTTTAGTGCCTTTTGGTCAGGGTTTTAAAGATATGTCTCCGGCAATCGACATTTTAGAGAGTGATTTGCTGAACGGCAATTTAAAGCACGGCATGAACCCTGTTTTGACGATGTGTGCGGCAAATGCGGTCATCACAAAAGACCCAGCAGGCAATCGAAAATTTGAAAAACACAAAGCAACAGGGCGTATTGATGGAATGGTTGCTTTGGCAATGGCTAGGGGCATCTCTGAAATGAGTGAAGAACCTCAAGATGTAGATAACTTTTACAGGGATATTATTATCGGATGAACGGAGAAAATGACAAAGGCTGGTGGGGGCGATTTTATGACCGCTTATTTAGTGGTAGTAAACGCTTAGATAAAGGCTCTACGGTTGAACCGTTTGTAAGTCAATCAACTGGCACTGGCGAACAGGTAGATGCTGAAAAAGCTCTTAAATTGAGTGCGGTATGGGCTTGTGTGCGTTTAAGAAGTCAGACTGCTGCATCATTGCCATTTCACTTGAAAGATTTTGAGCGGAAAGTGGCTGCTAAACACCCTCTATACAGAATTATCCACGATGCACCAAATGCTGATATGTGTGCGAGCGAATTCTGGGAGGCGCAAATCGCTAACCTTGATTTATGGGGTAATGCATATAGTCGAATCAATCGTGCTATTGATGGTCGTGTAATTTCGCTTGATATTCTCGATCCGCAATATATGCGCGTGCGAAGAGATGATAATGGTGAAATTGTCTATATCTACACTAAAAACAGTGTGGATAATGGCGAATATGCTGAAAATGAAATTCTTCACTTCAAAGGCTTTACGCTTGACGGATTAGTTGGATTATCCCCGATTAGTTACCAAGCGAGCGTGATGGGTTTACAGATTGCGGCAAACAATGCAGCAGGTAAAGCATTTAAAAACAACTTAAAAGCTGGTGGATTTTTAAAAACTGGTGACCGAGTGTTAAATGCTGAACAGCGTGAATTAGTTCGCAAGGCTTTGAGTGAGTATGGGCAACCAGAAAACGCAGGTAAATGGATGGTTCTTGAGGCTGGTATGGAACCAGCTAATATGTCAGGAGCTTGGATTAATCCGCAAGACGCTCAATTACTTGAAAGCCGATACTTCGGGATTGAAGAAATCTGCCGAGCTTTTGGAGTTCCGCCTCAATTAATTCATAGTACAGATAAATCTTCATCTTGGGCCTCAAGTGCGGAGCAGATTAACCAAAATTTCCTCACTTACTCCCTAGGACCAACGCTAAAACGTATTGAGCAAACAATTAACCGCAAACTATTAACTGCGGAAGAAAGAGAGAAATACTACTCAATCTTTAGTGTTGAAGGCTTATTAAGAGCGGATAGCGCAGGGCGAGCAAGTTTTTATACTGCTTTACTACAAAACGGTGTAATGACAAGAAACGAAGTGCGAGCATTGGAAAATCTACCTGCTATTGATGGTGCAGACCAATTAACAGTGCAATTAAATCTAACCTCTATCGACAAGGTGGGAGCGGATGACAAAGACAAAGACTAAAGACTTATTATTTAAAGCAGAGGCCGTCCGAGAGGATGGTTTTTTTTCTGGCTATTGCAACGTGTTTGATGTTGTAGATAGCTACGATGAAGTGGTGCGTAAAGGTGCTTTTATTGATTCGATTAAAGGCTGGAACGCACAAAGTAAAATGCCTCCAGTGTTATGGAATCACGACCGTAATCAGCCGATTGGCGTATGGACTTCGCTCAAGGAAGATGAGCGTGGTTTATATGGCGAGGGTCGATTATTAATTGATGATGTGGCGCGAGCTAAAGAAATTCACGCTTTAATGATGGCTGGAGCGATTGACGGACTATCAATCGGGTACAAGCTTAATAAGTGGATGTATAACGAGAAAGACGATGTTTTAGAGCTTTTAGAGATTGATTTGAAAGAAATCTCAATCGTTACATTCCCAGCAAACGAAGAAAGCCGTGTTGAAGTGGTTAAATCCGCTTTAGCTAAAGGCAGCTTACCAACATTACCAGAATTTGAGAAAGCCTTGAGAGATTTAGGGTTTTCCAAACAACAAGCCACAACCATTGCCAGTTATGGCTTGAGAAAACTTATTCAGGGTGAGCCTGAAAGCCAAATTGGCAATGCGTTAAACATTTTGAAATCTATCAATGGAGACTAATATATGTCACAAGAAAATATTGAATTACTCGCCACCGAGTTTAAGAAAGCAACTGAACAGGTAAAAGGCCTTGGTGAAGAATTACAAGGCAAAATGGCGAACAATGAAAAAGGCTTAGACGATTTAAAAAGTCGTGTAGATGAAGCCTTAACCGCTATGAATAGTGCGAAAAGCCGCTTAGATGAGTTAGAGCAAAAAGCAACTCGCCGTGGCTATGGTGTAGAGCAAGAAAAATCAATCGCCCAACGCTTGTTAGATACAGATGGCTACAAATCATTTGCAGCAGACCCACGCTCTGGCAAGTCAGCTAAATTAAGCTTAAAAGCAACCATTACAAGCTTAACCACCGATGCAGCAGGTTCAGCAGGTGCAGCCGTTGCTCCAATGCGTTTAACTGGCATTGTAACGCCTCCACAGCGCCCATTGACTGTGCGTGATTTGTTAATGCAAGGCACTACCGACAGCAACGCAATCATTTACGTCCGTGAAAAACTATTCACCAACAACGCAGCAGCACAAGCAACTGAAGGTGCGAAAAAAGCTCAATCAGATTTACAACTTGAAGAAGTAACTGTTGGCGTTAAAACATTGGCCCACTACGTTAAAGCATCTCGCCAAATCTTAGATGATGCAGCTATGCTAGAGAGCTATATTAACGGTCGTTTAGCTTACGGCTTAAAATTGGTTGAAGATAAGCAATTATTAAACGGTGATGGTTCTGCTGGTGGTTTACAAGGTTTAAGCCAAGTGGCTCAAGCATTTGCTGATAAAGCTACAATGAAAAACTATACCATTATCGACCAATTACGTTTAGCTCAATTACAAGTAGCGTTATCTGACTACCCAGCAAACGGCTTTGTGTTAAACCCTATCGATTGGGCGAAAATTGAGTTAGAAAAAGACGGTCAAGGTCGCCATATTATCGGCAATCCGCAAAGCTTAGCGCAGCCGACATTATGGGGTATCCCAGTAGTACAAACTCAAGCAATCACCGCTGGCGACTTCTTGACTGGTGCGTTTAACATGGGGGCGCAAATCTTCGATCGTCAACAATTAGGCGTAGCGGTATCAACCGAGAACGAAGATGACTTCGTTAAAAACTTAGTCACAATCCTTTGTGAAGAGCGTTTGGCGTTAGCTATCTACCGTCCAGAAGCCTTTGTTAAAGGTAAATTACTCGCTAAATAATCAATCCTAGCCCCTTAACCGGGGCTTTTCTTTTGGGGCTTATATGTTAATCACTTTAGACTTAATCAAACAGCATTGCCGTATTGATAGCGATAATGAGGACGCATTGCTTGAATTGTACGAGAGTGCAGCTCAACAGCACATCGAAAAGCAATTAGATCGCAAGTTATTTGCTGACGAAGTGCCGGAAGATGTTGCAAATGGCTTAGTCGTCAATTCCGCAATCAAACAAGCAATGTTAATGACGATTGCTCACTGGTATGAGCACCGTGAGAGTGTTGTGGTTGGCGTGGTTTCAAAAGAAATTGAAGAGGGTACTTGGCGACTAATTCAGCCATATCGAATTATGGGGGTGTAGATGGAAATCGGAAGATTGCGACATCGAATTACATTAATGCGACAAGTCAATGAGATTAATGACTATGGAGCAACCCAGACGACGTGGAAATCAGTTGCGACTGTTTGGGCCGAAGTTAAGCCTTTATCTGGGCGAGAATACTTTTCAGCTCAGCAAGTGCAGTCAGAAATAACTACACAGATATGGCTACGTCATCTAGACGGCATTGAGCCGTCAATGAGGGTTAAGTTTGGTAAACGTTTTTTAGAAATTGTTTCTGTGCTTAACACCCAAGAACGCAACGTTTCTCTACAATTAATGTGTAAAGAGGCAGTTGATGGGTAATGTCAAGGTTGAGGGATTATCTCAAATACACAAAGCTTTGAGTGAGCTTGGTCGTAAGACTGCTAACAAGATCGGAGTTAAGGCTATGCGACTTGGCGGGAAGGTTATGAGAGAGCAGGCAAGGCAAAACGCCCCAAGCCTTTCTCGTAGTTTGCCGCATAGGCGAGCTGGCACGCTAAAAAAAGCGATTAAGAGTAGCACTAAAGTCTTACGCAATGGAAATATTGGCACAGTGATCCGAGTTAAAGGTCTTACGGCCAAGCAACGAGGGGCTTTTAAGGCGAAAAATGCGAGTAGCGGGGCTTACAATCCGAAAGATCCGTTTTACTGGCGCTTTGTTGAGTTTGGCACCTCAAAAATGCCAGCTAAGCCATTTATGAGGCCAGCATTTGAGCAAGCAAAAGAGAAAACCGCAGCAGAAATCATTATAGCGCTCAAGCGTGGAATTGAAGAAGAGGCAGGAAAATGATTCAGCAAGATTTATTCAAGGCATTAGCTCCGCTTGTTGAAAATAGGTGTTTTTACGGGTTTATTCCAGACACCAACAAGAAATTCCCTGCCATCGTCTATCAATTCATTAATATTTCGCCAAATTCCGCTTTAGAAGATGGTGATTTAGATGATTTTATGGTGCAAATCGACATTTACAGCCCAAATCCAGATGATGTGATGGCGCTAAGAAAGCCGATATTTAGTACGTTAGAGCAAAAATTTGACTATGCGGAGCGTAGCAATGACTTATCAGACTATGAGCCTGATACAAAACTGCACCGCAGAACAATCAATTATCAAATTGCTTATGGAGAATAACAATGGCAACACAAACAACCCCTTTCCAAGGGACTAAGTTTTATTTAGGCGTTGGCTACGACACAGAGAAAGCTATTACAGCTTGTACTGTTACGCCAAATGCCACAATTACCGCAACAGGTAACGGATTAAAAGCTGGTGATTTTATCCGAATCACTGGCTTAGGAGCGTTAGATGGCTGTTATCCTGTGAAATCAGTATCTACTGATACAGTAACACTTGCCGATGAGGTGGATTGGAAAGGTTTAGATAAACCAACTGACTTTACTAAGGCTAAAGTCTCAAAAATCCAATTATCAAGCAACTTTTGCGCGATTAAACAGATTGATGGCGACGGTGATACATTGGGTGAAACAGACATCACTACAATGTGTTCAGAGGGTACAGAAACAGAAGCAGGCGAAATTGAATATGGTTCAATTAAGCTATCTTTCTACTATGCCCCTGCGACCACAATGCAGCAAGATTTGCGTAAAAAATTCTACAACAAGGAAACATTCCCTTGGTTGATGATTTTGAAAGAAAATCAAGGTGCTTTATATGGTACTGGATTTATCCAAACCTCACCTAACTTTAGCGGTGAAGTGAAAGGTAAATTTGAGTCAGGTGTAACCATCAAAAAAGCAAAACGTGATTATTTTTTACCTACAACAGCGTAAATAACAAAGCCGAGAGTTAATCCTCTCGGTTTTCTTTTTTATAAGGCGGAACGAATGAATTTAAGAGATAAGCTTTTATCACACAAGCCGAGAGTTAAACCAGTAGAAATTTTAGGCGATACCTATTACATCCGTGAGTTTACTGTTGGCGAAATGAACAAAGCCTTATACGGACAACAACAAGAATTAGTGCGAATTGCTGAGGCTCAAGGTATTACGCTTGATTTTACTAACGAAGATACTTTAACCGAGCAATTAGCCAAAGTTTACGACAAACATAAACTAACTCGCACAATCGCAATGCGTTTATGTGATGAACACGGTGAAAATCTATTTAATGCCGAAGATGAAAACGATTTAGAGGCATTATCTCAACTTGATAAGGCTGTCATTGAGCAACTTAACCAAGCCATTATGGACGGTGAACCAAAAAACTCACCAGCCGAAGAAAGTTCCAGATAAACCTGTCGCTTTCTCTCGGAAAATCGCTAGAAGAAATCGAGCAGATGCCTGAAAGTCATTTACAGGAATACCGCCTATTTTACGAAGAACAACCGTTCGGTTTATGGCGTGATGATTATCGCTCAGCTCAAATTTCGCACGTTTTGGCAATGGTTAATCGTGATCCGAAAGGCAAGCCGCCAGAGCTATCAGATTTTATGCCTTTTTACAAAGAGAAGAAAGAAGAAGAGTTTGATGACGGTTCGGCCGATTACTTAGCAAATAGATAACGGAGTAAAAATGGCAGGCTCATTAGGACACTTGAATATCCAACTTGAGTTAGATCAAGTCAAGTTTCAAAGTGGTATCAATAACGCACAAGGCAGAGTAAAACGCTTTACCGATACCACTACAAAACAATTAAACAATATTGAGCGGTCGATGAATTCGCTCAATCGTGTATCCGCCAACCTTTTCAAAACTGGTATAGCTGGCTTTGGCGTAAATCAATTAAAAGGTTTTGCCGATGGATATACAGAGATTCAAAATAAACTTCGATTAGTCGAAAGTGCATCAATTAGCAGTTCAAAGGGTTTAAATAACGTCTTTGATATTGCATTAAAAACCAACCAAAGCATTAATGCGACTTCTGGGGTTTATCAGCGATTTGCTCAAAATGCCGAAACATTAAAGATTAGTCAGGCACAGATTGCTAGTTTAACTGAAACAGTATCTAAAGCTGTTGCGGTATCAGGTGCAAGCGCAGGTGCAGCAGATGCGGCATTGACACAGTTCGGGCAAGCATTAGGAAGTGGAATTCTTCGTGGTGATGAATTTAACTCCGTAATGGAGCAAACTCCAGCATTAGCGAAAGCGATTGCAACTGGTTTAGGCGTTACCACTGGCGAACTTCGCAACATGGCGAAAGAGGGTAAGCTAACAATGGACGTTCTTGTTCCAGCGTTAGAACGAGCCAAAGAATCCGTTGATGACCAGTTTAACACTCGAATTCTTACTATTTCCGCAGCCTTTGAAAATCTAAACACATCAGCCATCAAATGGATTGGTGAATTAGATAAATCAACAGGAGCGAGTGAGGCGTTCGCCAAGGCCATCAACGAAATCGCCAATCATTTAACTATCGTGGCAAGCCTTGCAGCAGGTGCAGGCGTGATTTGGAGTGTTGGCAAAATCCGTACATGGATTGCCGCCAGTATTCAAGCTTCTGCTGCTATGTCAGCTCAAGCCGCAGCGACCAGAAATCTCACTGCTGCACAACAAGGTTTAACTGCAACAGGTAAAGGCTTAGGCGGAGCATTAGGTTTTGTTGGTGGACCACTTGGCTTATTAACGCTTGGCTTATCTGCTGGCGTTGGCGTTTTTCTTGACTATCAACAAAAAACAGAAGCCGCTAGACAAGAGCTTTTATCCTTTGCCGATTCGCTTGACGTAACGACTGGTAAATTAGCCAATACTTCTGCCGCAGTTCTTGACGGAGTGAGAGCTAAATTAGAGCAATCAATCACCGCACAAAAGGATGAAATTAAGCGATTAGAAGAAGAGTATGAAAAGCTCAACAGAATATTCGAACAAGGCAAACAAATCGCACAGCAAAGCGGAAAAGCTGAAGATTCGGCATATCTAGAGGCGTTAGCAAAAGCAACCCAAGATTTGGCGATTAAAAAAGCCGAATTAGCGAAAGCGAACGAAAAGCTCACCAAGTCAGAAGATGACTTAAAAACAATCATTGGACAGGTTCCCGTTGCTGAATTTCACGATAAATTAAGAAGTCTATTGCCGACCTTGGATATATCTAAGGTTAACATCGACAACATCGGCTTTTCTCTCGATGATTTAAACCGCATATTCCCAAGTGCTGAAAGTGGCGCTGTATCTATTACAAGTGCCGTTGAGCGTATGGGGGCAATGGCTATCTTGGTAGCTAGTCAATTTAACGCCTTAGGGCTTAGTGTTCAAAATGCTTTAAGTGATAAGGCGACCAAGTTAATTGAGCGAAACAATCGCCAAATCGCAATTAATAAAGAGAAAGATCCAACTAAGAAACGTAGACTTCAGGCGGAAGATAACGCATTAAATAGTGGATTTGAAAAAGATTCTGCTGATTTTTCTGCCGTGGTTGATAGTAACTTTGCCTTATTAGGTTCTCAAACTGAGATTAAAGCGGCTAAAAGAGCAAAAAAATCTGGCGGCTCCAAAGTTGATTATGTCAAGCAGTACACTGACCAACTTAGCGAAATGGAACGCAGACTTTCAGAAATTCGAGCTAACACTCAAGATATTTCTGTATTCGGTCAAGTCAGCCAATATCAGGAGCTTAACAAAATCACTCAAGACATCGCAACAAATGGCGAGAAATACGCTCATTTTGGTGCTGATGGTTTGGCTAAACTGAAAGATATGGCGGCTCAAATTGATGCAGCACAACAGAGCGTAGCTATCGCACAATTCGCCTTTGATAACGGCGAAAAACTGCGAGAAATGGAATTTGAGCTTGAACTGCTTGGCAAAACAAGACAAGAGCAAGAATTAATCCAATACAATCATCAATTAGACCTTGAGGCAGCTCGATTGAAGATCGGAATGTCGCAAGAAAACATCGCTAAGCTCGATGAAGAAATTGCAAAACTGAAAGAGCGTAGAGCGGTTATTCAGGAAACTGAAAATCAGAGAAAATCAGATCCAATAGCTGGCATTAAAGACGGTGTAAACCAAATTCAAGACACTGTTGGTGACGTGGCTGGAAATATCTCTCAAATCACTCAAAACGCTTTCAATGGGATGTCTGATGCTTTAACTGACTTTGTTGTAACAGGCAAAGCAGACTTCCGCTCATTAGCTCAATCAATCTTAAAAGATATTTCATCAATGATTGTGAAGATGATGATTTTTAACGCCATTAAGTCGGCCGCAAGTGCCTTTGGTTATTCCGATGGTGGCTATGTTGGTTTTGCTAGTGGTGGTTATACTGGCGATGGTGGCAAATATACACCTGCTGGCGTGGTTCATCGTGGCGAGTACGTTATCACTAAAGAAGCAACATCGAGATTGGGGATTGGCTTTCTTAACCATCTTAATTATGGTCGTGGATATGCCACAGGTGGAGCAGTAGGCTCCATTCCGTCAACCGGCTATAGGCCAATGGCAGGCGGTAGTATTTCTGTTAAAGTGATTAATAATGGCGAGCCAGTTAATGCAAGCGTTGAGCAAAGACAGCGTAACGGTGAAACAGAAATTACAGTAGAGCTAATCCGTCAAATAGCACGAAACGAAACTAACGGTATTATTTCAAATAATATGCGTTCTGGTGGCGTATTTACTTAGGGGTAAATATGGAAACATTTAAATGGTGTATTAGACCTGATTTTCAGATTGATAATGAGCCGACAGTAAACGCTATTGAATTTGGCGATGGATATACTCAACGCCAGCTACAAGGCATTAATAGTTTACTCCGTTCTTATTCTGTATCGGTTAAGGTTAAAAACAAAGACCGTCTAGAAGTGGATGAATTCTTTAAAAGACACAAAGGAATTCATCCTTTTTTCTTTAAAGACCCATATACAGGCAAGAATATTAAAGCTGTTTGCAGTAAGTGGCCAGCTAAAATGGATTTAAACTTCACTGAGTTTACTTGTAGTTTTGTTGAGGTCCCGTAGATACGTTATAATGCAGCTATCATCAAGTAGTGGAGCAAAAATGACAGATATAAAAGAGATAAGTCCAGAAGTCGTTAAAGAAAGAGTAAAACTTTATGAGCAAGCTTTTGGCGTTAAAGTTAGGGAAGTTAACGATATTGTTATTAATGACAAGGTGAGAGATATTTTTCGTTACTATATGGATTTTGCATTCTGCTTAAAAGATAGTGATGAAAATTTTGATTTAGCCATTAAGCAATTCATCCACGCAATCAATCAACCTAGCCCTAGAGATCAGTTTTTTGAGCCTTTATCTTTCCTGCGAATTGTTTATGAGTGGGATATATTTGATATGCAATTTGAATACCTGTCAGGTACATGTCAAAGCGAGTTCTTAGACGAGCTAGAGAAAGTCATATAACAGAAATTAAATAAACCGCACTTAGAGAAATCTTAGTGCGGTTTTTTATTGGAGCAAATAATGCCACAACTAATTAGCAATAAATTCAAGTTAGACCTTGCCAAGCTAGAGCAAAATGCACTAATTGAGCTATTTGAAGTGGATTTGCGAGGCTTAAAAGATGCGGACGGTATAAACGGTGAGCTATATCGTTTTTATGCCGGTAAAAATGAAAAATCACAATCCATCGTATGGCAAGGCAAGACTTATGAGCCATTTGCTGTAAAAGCAGATGGTTTTGAAATGTCAGGCGGTGGCCCAAGCAACCGACCGACATTAACACTAGGGAATGTCGGTGGATTTATTACCGCACTTTGTAATCGTTTTGAGCAGTGTTTAGGCGGTGTAGTTAGACGAAGATTAGTCTATATGCACTATCTCGATGCTGTGAACTTCGTGGACGGAAATAAACAAGCCGATCCTTCACAAGAAGTATTAAGTTATTTCTTGATTGAGCAGCTATCCTCACTCAATCGAAACGTAGCTCAATTTACTCTCGCTTTACCGTCAGAGACCGATAACGCATTAATCGGACGAATGATCACCTCTACTTGTAATTGGCTGTATCGTGGCGTTGAGTGCGGTTATACAGGGCGAGCGGTGGCGGATGAAAAGGACCAGCCGACAATCGACCCGAAAAAGGATAAATGCAGTGGTTTATTGACTGGCTGTAAGTTAAGAAACAACACGCACAATTATGGTGGATTTGTTAGCGTTGATAAATTGGGGTAAGCGATGGACGGAAAGCTACACAATGAAATAATTTGTTACTCGAAATCAAAAGAACCACAGGAAAGCTGTGGTTTTGTTGTTTTAGTAGGTGGTGGAAAAGTCTTTATACCTTGCGAAAACGTGGCGGAAGATAAGGAAAATCACTTTGAGATTACGCCAGAAGATTACATTGCGGCAAGTGAGAAAGGCGAGATTGTGGCATTGGTTCACTCACACCCACAAGGTGAGCCAAAACTTTCTCAATCAGACTTACAAACTCAACTCTACAGCCAATTAGATTTTTGGTTGGTATGTGATGAGCAAATTCATATTTCCCCAAAAATCCCATTTTTAATCGGTCGTGAGTTTAATCATGGCGAAATGGATTGCTACACGCTATTCAGAGACTTTTACCGCTTGTCGGGTTGTGAATTGCCTAATTTCGAACGCCCTGATTACTGGTGGGAAGATGGTTTAAACCTTTACTTGGACAACATCGAGAAACAAGGGTTTAAGCAGGTTAAAGAACCTCAAATCGGTGATGTGATTTTGATTAGTGTTGGGGCGAATGTGCCTAATCACGCTGCGATTTATGTAGGTGAGCAAATGGTATTGCACCACGCACCAAAACGCCTATCTAAGCGTGATTTATACGATGGTTACTGGCTTAAACACACTCACAGCATTTGGAGATATAGAGAATGGTCAACGTTAGATTTTACGGTAGCCTTAAACAGTTTGGAACTAAATTTAGGCTAGATTGCAAAACGCCAGCCGAAGTCGTTCAGGCTCTCACCAGTCAAATTCCAAAGTTAAGACAATTTATCCAGCAAGGCTTGTTTACCGTGAGAGTTGGACGAGAGTATTTAGATAATCGCTATCTTGAGCAAGGATTAAACCAGCACTTAAAAGACGATTCGACAGTCCACTTCACGCCAGTTTTAAAAGGCTCGAAAAAGGCAGGTTTATTTCAAACGATAGTCGGCGCTGTGATGGTTGTTGTTGGTGCATTTACTTCTTGGGCTGGCGGTGCAGCGTTAATCGCTGGTGGTATCGGTTTAATCGCTGGTGGTGTGGCTCAAATGCTCACCAAAATGCCGTCAATGTCCACTGGTAAAGATGCTGAAAGAAAACAATCAACCAGCTTTTCTAATTTATCAAATATGGCGGCTCAAGGTCGTCCAATGCCGCTTGCTTATGGACGGATTAGAGTTGGCTCACTAATTATCTCTCAAGGCGTTGAGACGATGGATATTGAGCGACAACCGCCAGAAGAGAAGAAAGGCAAGATAGTACCAAGATTTAGAAATAGGAGTTAGGCAATGGGTAAAGGTGGCAGTGGCGGTCATACGCCTGTTGAGGCCAAAGAAACAAGCCGAAGTAAGCAACTCGTAAAAATTGTTGAAGTTATTTCTGAGGGTGAGGTTGAGGGTTTAGCCGATGGCATGAAATCCGTCTATTTTGATAATACTCCAGTCCAGAACAAAGACGGCTCTTATAACTTTAACAACGTCCAATTAGAGGGGCGAGTAGGTAGCCAAGTTCAGGATGTAATCGCTGGTTTTAATACCTCGGAAAAAGAGGTCAGCGTTGGAACTCAGGTTAGAAATAATTTACCAATTACTCGAACCGTTACAGATAGCAAGGTATCTCGATTACGTTTAACCATTGGCGTCCAATCTCTCTTTAGCCAGGCTGAAAATGGCGACACAAACGGAACAACAGTAGAGCTTGTTATTACTATCGGCTCTCAATCTTATCCAGTTTCGATAAGCGGTAAATATAGCTCTCAATATTTACAGCAACACACTTTTGACAATCTACCTCCAGTTCCGTTTACCGTTAAGGTTGAGCGAGTAACTGAGGGCAGTAAGTCTCAAAGACTACAAAACAATACAGTTTGGTCAAGCTACACCGAGATTATCGACACGGAGTTTACTTATCCAAACACAGCCTTAATCGGGGTTAAGTTTGACTCTGAGTATTTTAGCAACATCCCTGCTCGCACCTATGACTTATTAGGCCTGAGAGTAAAAGTGCCGAGCAATTACGACACGCGAACTCGTAAATACACTGGTATGTGGGATGGTACTTTTAAAACTGACTGGACCGATAATCCAGCTTGGATTTTATATGACGTTGTCACAAGTAAACGTTACGGATTAGGCAATAGATTGGGCGAATTCGGAGCGGATAGATGGGCATTGTATCAAGTCTCACAATATTGTGACCAATTAGTCCCTGATGGTTTCGGTGGTCAAGAGCCAAGATTTACTTGTAATGCTTGGCTAACTGAACAGCGCTCTGCGTATGATGTGATTAATGATATTTGCTCAATTTTTAGAGCTATGCCAGTCTGGAACGGTCAGCAGCTAACGGTTGTAATGGATAGACCGTCAGATCCAGTTTGGACATACACTAACGCAAACGTAGAGAAAGGCGAGTTTAATTATACTTTTTCAGCCAAGAAAGCCCGTCACAATGCTATCCAAGTCGAATACGCAGACAAGGATAACGGTTATGAAAAGGCGATTGAATACGTTTCTGATGATGAATCAATCCGCAGAAATGGCTTAAACGTTAAGAAAATAACCTCCTTTGGTTGCACCTCTCGAGGCCAAGCACACCGCACAGGTTTATGGCTGTTACAAACCGAAAAACTGGAAACCAAAACTGTCACTTTTACAGTGGGTGTAGAAGGCTTAATGCATGTGCCAGGCGATATTATCAAAGTCGCTGATACGCATTACGCAGGCACCAATGTTGGCGGTCGGGTTTTATCGGTAAACGGTAAAAAAGTTACCCTAGACCGAGAAATCTCAGTTAATGGCAATAGTTACTTTAGCTACATCAACGCTCAAGCCAAACACCAAGATATTAAGATTGTATCTGTAAATGGTGCCGAAGTTACTTTAGACCAAGAACCAGCAGGACTAGAGGCTTACGGTGTATGGTCGTTATCTACTCAACAGGTAACAAGTCAGCTGTTTAAGGCTCTATCTGTAAAAGAGGAAAGCAAGGGCAAATATACCATTACCGCATTACAGCATGAGCCACAAAAAGAAGCGATTGTTGACAACGGGGCGAAGTTTGAACCGAAAGCGACATCAATCTTATCTGTGCCACAGGTAAGTAATATCGGGGTAACGGTTAATCCTGACGGTAGCGTTTCGTTTGCTGGTGATGTGACAGGCGGTAACGGTGTCATTAAGTATGATTTTCGCATTTATAAAGACGGTGCGTTGTATGATATTAGACTGGGTCAAACATCGCCAAATCTCAACCTAGACGGTTTAGAAAATGGCGAATATACCGTTGTAATCTTGGTTAAAAATGAGCGAGGCCAAGTCCTAAGCGAAAGAACGCAAACCTTTGTTATTGATAAACCTCCAGCGCCAACAGGTGTAAGAGTAACGGGTGGGCTAGGTAACATTACAATCGAATGGGATTGGATTAATGATGCCACGGCAACCGAGATTTTTGTTAGCGAAACGGACGATATTAAAACCGCTACACGATTAACAAGAGTTACCGCCAAGATGTACTCGCACGAGGTTGGAGCTAAACAGGTTAGATATTACTGGTTGAGACATACTCGAGGCGTAAATGTTGGGCCGTTTAGCCAACAAAGCGGACTGCGTGGCGAAAGTGCGGTAGATATTGATGCAGAGTTAGAGGTGTTAAACAAAAAACTCTCTCAAAATATCGTCAACGAAGTTATCGACACAGCTCTACCAGCCAGAAACCTTGACTTAATCAAGACGGTTAATGGTTTAAACACTGGCGAATATCAAGGTCACAAACAGGTATATAACACCGCAGACGGGAAACTATACACGTGGAACGGTAGCAAATACCTTGAAAACGGAATTGATATAAACGGCGTCCAGATTAAGACAACTCAATTAGTCGGCACTCTACAAGCTAATCAGATTGGAGCTAATACAATCGGAGCGGGTGCTTTGCAAGCTGGAGCTGTGCGAGCTGAACACATGGCAGCAGGGCAGATTACTGCTGACAAAATGGCTATTGGACTAGGCGGCAACCTATTATACAACCCAATATTTGACAATGACGGTTATGGGTGGTTTGGGTTTGGTGCGACTGGTGGAGATTGGGCGGGATGTCCAGTACCGTCAGCATTTGAGCGTACGTATAATAAAAACCAGTATTTCCCCAAAGGCGAGAAAAATGAAGCTTGGAGGCTAATCGCAATTAACGGTACATTACAGCAGTTTAATACCCTTATAGATAAAGGCGCTTGGCTTGATGTATCAAGACAATTTGTTAATGTGGTGGCTAACAAGTGGTATATGGCAAGCGTTTATGTTGGCGGTTTTAATTGTGCTGGCGAATTGGTTATCGAAAGCTATGATGCGGATGGATTGAGCTATCAAGGACTTTTAGCGCAATCAATGACAGCTGGCGATGAAAATATCCACAACAAACCATCTAACTTTATGTCGGCTCATAGTGGGTGGTTTCAGGATGGACTAAGCCAAAACGCAGGGCGAGCCTTTGTTAAGTTTAAAGCACCTGCAACTGGGAAAATACTACTTTTAATAAGAGTTAATCATTTCTCAAGGGATAAAACTCATGCGGCCTACTACGTGTCTCGACCAATGCTCGAGGAGTGCACCGAATACACAACTCAACCTAGCCCTTGGCAAAATGCTGGTGTAACTGCTATTCATGGTGGGTCGATTGTTACCAAATCAATCACCACTCAACAAATGGCGGCTGATAGCATTACGGCCAATGAGATTGCAACAGGCGCAGTAGCTGCGAAACATGTTGCAGCAGGTAGCATTGGAGCAACTCACATTGCTACACGGTCACTTACTGCGGATAAGTTAAATGTAACTAGCTTATCTGCCATTAGCTCTAATATCGGGAGAATTAATGCTGGTGATATTACAGGGACTAATATCCATGGTAACAATATCAACGGTAATAATATCTCAGGCGGCACGATTACAGGTACGACAATAAACGGTACAAATATCAACGGTGGCACGATAAAAGGCGCTAGACTAGAGGGTGTAACTGGTAAATTTAGTGGCACGTTAGAGGTTAATCAGTTGGTAGGTGGCAATTTGTGCGAGGTGTTTATTGCTAGGGTTTATAAAACTATTAGTTTTTATCAATCGTTGATAAATATATCCGCCGCACCGGTCAAGCGAATTTTCTTCATCGTTAATTCACACAAAACATTTACGGTCGAGGCTAATCAATCACTCAGATATTTATATACGCACCACGATGAAAACCCGCCGCCAGAGTTTTTCGATATTAGCGGTGGAGCCCCAAAAATCTGCATCGCTGCATACGCAGTATCAAACACTACAACAATGACACAGCTTTAGGAGCGAAATATGACAACATTTAACAAAATATTAAACCCAATGTACTCAGCTATTGCTACGTACTCAAAACAAGAGGACGGCTCAATTAATGCTAAGTATGTATTAGGTACAGGCGAGGATAGTGACGGCTCAGTAACTAACTTTACACCTATCATCTCTGAGTATAAATGGATTGATGCTGTGGCAGCTAAAGAGCTAATGAGCAAGTCATTAACCAAAGATGATATCGGCAAAACGACAGAGCAGATTGAATTAGAGCGAATTTATGCTTATCTGAAAGAAAACGGTCAAATCGTAATCTAATAGGTCTTAACTAAAACTAACCGCACTTTGAGCAATCATTGTGCGGTTGTTATGACAGCACTTAACCCTGTAACAATCATCCATTTATGTTATAAATATGTTCCGAAATAATTTTGAATATCTTTGATTTTAAAAGAGAAAAAAGAACAATAATCTTGACTTTTTCGGAACGGAAAAATAAGACAAATCCTTTTACGAGGCTTGCTTATTATTTTTTATAACAAATTCTTATAACCTGCCTCTAAATCGGTGTATAATCTCATCAGTTTTTTAAGGACAAAATTATGAGCCAATTTTTCTATATCCACCCTGAAAATCCGCAAGCGCGTTTGATTAATCAAGCGGTAGAAATTTTGCGTCAAGGTGGCGTCATTGTGTACCCGACCGATTCAGGCTATGCCTTAGGTTGTATGATAGGCGATAAACATGCTATGGATCGTATCGTGGCGATTCGTAAATTGCCAGAAGGGCATAATTTTACGTTGGTATGTAGCGATTTATCCGAGCTTTCAACCTACGCAACGGTGAGCAATTCGGCTTATCGTTTAATTAAAAACAATACACCGGGGCGTTATACCTTTATTTTGACAGCAACGAAAGAGCTTCCTCGTCGATTAATGACGTCAAAACGCAAAACGATTGGCTTGCGTGTACCAGATAATCAAATCGCCTTAGATTTATTGAAGGCATTAGGCGAACCAATTTTATCTTGCTCACTGATGTTGCCTGATAATGAACATATGACTTATTCCGATCCCGAAGAGATTCGCGAATGCTTAGAACGTCAAGTGGATTTAATTATTCCCGAAGAGATTCGCGAATGCTTAGAACGTCAAGTGGATTTAATTATTCATGGTGGTTATTTAGGTCAAGAGCCAACAACGGTGGTAGATTTAACGGAAGAATCGCCAGTGATTTTACGTGAAGGAAGTGGTAGTACCGATCCTTTCATTTAACTTATTTTAGACGCTTGGGAAAGCGACAAAGGAAAACAGATGAAATCTATTCAAAAACCAGTCAGACAAGAACGTGAAAAACAATCGGGAAAACAACCGCACTTTGAGCGTAAAGAACGTAAAAGTGCAGTCAATTCTGACATCAAATCAACTCCAAAAGCCAAGGTAACTAAAACATCCCGTCAATCTACTGTAGAAGGTGAAAAATTACAGAAAGTGCTTGCGCGAGCAGGACAGGGCTCTCGTCGTGAAATTGAAGCGATGATTGCTGAAAATCGTGTGAGTGTTGATGGCAAAATGGCCACCCTTGGCGATCGTATCGATGTACATTCTGGTGTAAAAGTGCGTATTGATGGTCGTATCATCAATCTTCAACAAGCACAAAAAGAAGTATGCCGTGTATTAATGTATTACAAACCTGAAGGCGAACTTTGTACCCGTAGCGATCCTGAAGGTCGTCCGACCGTATTCGATCGTTTACCACGCTTAAATGGTGCAAGATGGATTGCGGTAGGCCGTTTGGATATTAATACTTCGGGCTTATTGCTTTTCACAACAGATGGCGAATTAGCGAATCGTTTAATGCACCCAAGCCGTGAAGTTGAGCGTGAATATTCTGTACGTGTATTTGGCCAAGTGGATGATGCTATGTTAGCACGTTTACGTAAAGGCGTTCAGTTGGAAGATGGTCCAGCTAATTTCAAAGAAATCAAATTTGCCGGTGGTGTGGGAATTAACCAATGGTATGACGTGACTTTAATGGAAGGTCGTAACCGTGAAGTACGTCGTTTATGGGAATCACAAGGTATTCAAGTGAGCCGCTTAATTCGTATTCGTTACGGCAACATTAAGCTGATGAAAGGCTTACCGCGTGGTGGTTGGGAAGAAATGGATCTGGAAAACGTCAACTATTTACGTGAATTAGTGGGCTTGCCACCTGAAACAGAAACTAAATTGGATGTGACGAAACCTCGTCGTCGACCAAAATCAGGTCAAATTCGTAAAGCAGTAAAACGTTATACTGAGTTAAGTAAACGCTATAAAAAATAGGTGGTATTC
>QWCC01000074.1_pt1 | contig 41769 bp, 40 predicted proteins | sample 1972491 | NCBI WGS metagenome assembly QWCC01 (sample SAMN09866718, study PRJNA288562) | Human oral metagenome isolate term5_saliva, whole genome shotgun sequencing... | isolation source: mouth | host: Homo sapiens | place: USA: California
TTCCAAGAACTGTTAGCAATATTAGTATAAACTTCTTTATTTGCAACAACCTTTGCCATTTCCTTCTCATGCGACTCTATCACCTTTGGGATATGCTCCAAGGCATTAATGAAGTTCTGACACGCAAGTTTCGGATCTGTTGCTAATTTACCGTTATTATAAGTATAGTAGATGCTCTCCTGCCCTTTCACAAAGAAGCGGTTCACCGAACAGTCGAACAAGTCCTTGGAAGTACTCTCAGTCTTGACCATAATGGAGAAACCATAGATTTCGCCAATTTTGTTGTACTCTCCTTTGGTGCGAGCTTTCTCGTCTATCTCCTGCAGACGTGCAGCAATAGCCTTGATATCGGTACTGTCTTCTACACCTTTGATTGTCAGTTTATTTATAGGTGTACCTTCATCACCACGCTCCACACGCTGCTCAAATAGAGCTAAGTCAGATTGTGCCTCCTTGATTTTGTCCGTATGGAAGGATACAGAACTCTCAATCTCTGCCAGCTTACCCGTTGCTGCATCATGCTCCCGAAGGAAGTTCTTACGTTCTGATTCCAAGGTGGTAATCTTCTTATCTAATCTTGCTTTCTCTAAAAGGTCGGTATTACCTGAAAGTACTGCTACGTATTCTGAGAAGTTCATGCCACTGTCTTCATCCATCGATCCCTCATCAATGGTACGACTGCCAAGCGTATTCGTCTTCAGCTGATTGATGAACAGCTGCTTGTTGTGTAGCAGGTTAAACTTATAATTGTCCAGCGACCGCTCTACGGGGTAGAAATAAAGTCGTCCTACATACCATATTCTTAAATAAAAAGGATGCGTTAAGGATTTTTCTTTCTAAAGCAAAGAACTCAACTCATCCATCGAACAACCTGCATTCATAAAAATATTAAAGACATAATCCCAGTCACTACTATCCGTATTTACAGCAAACCAAAAACAACTCTTGAATACCAAATGCAGTATACTTCTATCTCCAACCAAAGTAAGCCTTTTTGATATTGAGGTTTCCTCTAAAAGGTGGTTATTTACTCTGCCTTCTACAAACTTTTCTGTAAAACCTAAGTCAATCGCTATCACGATTAAAGCTTGCATAGCTTTTGCATAGAATGATGTTCCTTTTGCTTTCTGTACACAATAACACTGAACATCTAATAATGCAAGTCTGCTATCAGAACTAATATTTCTCCAGCATTCTCCAACTTTAGGTGGATAAGGCTCTTCATCTATATTTCCAATCCGTAATGAAGAATCAAAATTGTTAGTTTCAAGTTTTTCTTGCTTTTCCACCAGTCTAATATATTTAATGCACTCTGATTCCAGCTTATTTATTTCTTCTTCAGAATAAACGGCTGTATAAGTTTCATTCTTTTTATAAAAAGCAAGAGGAGTTTTATGTACATCAGGCTCAAACATAAAAGTATAACCTTGCGCTTTAAGTTCGAGCAAAGTCGACATTGGAGTACTATTATAAAAATTTTTTAAGTTAGTCGTACTTTTGAAATATGAACCAACAGGCCACTCTCTTCTCTTTCCTGTTCCACTTTCAATATATTGATTCTTCTCTGCCAATTCTTTAGATTCTTTCATTAGTTCATTATGCTTATGTGCAATATAAACGAAGAGAATTACAGCTGCAACTATGATAAAAATTAAATATCCCATTATAATTTGTTTTAAATATATTTTAGTTGTTAAAAGTCATTGTCCTTCAAAGCACAATCAAACCTTATTTCTTCACAAATCTGCTCAATTACAGGAGTACACTCATGTTTCAAAGCTAATATATCTGTAACTTCAGGTAAATGTTGATTAAGTTCATGTATGAAGTTATCATACTCTCTCATAAGATTGTCTTCCACTAAATGGTGATTATGTGTTATTTCTGCCTGACAAACAGTTTTACAGAAAAGTAAAAGCTGATTACCTGCATGCTTTCGTGCAGCATCTGGCAAATAATGAGCAATATCCGATATAATAAAAAAAGCAACAAATTTGATGTATTTCGTCATAAAGATTACTCCCAGCTGACAACCGCCTATCAAGTCAAAAAAATTAGCATCAGACGCATTAGCATTGCTATTTGTTAGATAGTTTTTCAACAGACAATAATAAAGCAACTTTGCTACAGGAACACTTTCTTCATCTGTGAGTTTTGCTTCATCAGAAAGAAGATAGTACAACGCTCTCGCTACTGCATAAGGATGTTTCGTCATCATAAATTGGAACTCATTCCTATTGATTTCTCTCACAAGCATTCTTGCCTTATGAATGATTTCTTTTTCGTTCTTAGAGCTGTACGTTGATACAAACTCTTGAGTCAATTCTTCAATAAAAGTCATTTCTTTAATTGTATTGGGCTTTCACAGTACCATTGCCCCTTTTAATAGTTCATATATAAGAAGCGTGGAACTGCAATGCCACGTCTTAAATGGAGGTCCTGAGAAAACCCTAAGATACAGATATGGTAGCAGCCCCACGCTATAGCGTGAGAACCACTATGCCATCCTTGTATCTTATAGAAATTTCTCAGGTCTCCATTTACAAGATAAGCATAACGCACTTTTTTCCTAAAAAAATACTAACTTTGTCCCTATTATGGCAACAGTAGAACGATATATAACAGAAAACAACAAGCGAATATCACATGTTAAGTCTTTAGTCAAGGAGAAGGCTGATGAGTTGATATTGATTCCTGAGACGCAGGAGACTCCTGTGTCAAAAGGGATTTCTTGGAAAGACTTAGTCTTCTCACACCCAAATAGGACTATAAGACTTGGTACAATGTTTAGTGGCATAGGAGCGATAGAACATGCCTTGCAAAGATTGAAACAAAGCATCACATAGTCTTTGCTGGTGATGTTGATGCTAAATGTAAACAAAGCTACTTTGCCTATTACAAAATAAAAGAAGAACTTGGATAGAAATCGCTTATCATCATAATCAAAATAGTTATGGCATCAATAAGAAAATGGAGTAGAGAGGAGATGATATTGGCACTCAACCTTTATCTTAAGATTCCTTTTAGCAAGATGGGAAGTACCAATCCTGCTGTCGTAAATTTGGCAAAACTTATCGGTAGGACCAACAATGCTGTTGCCTTACGCCTGGTGAATTATGCTTCTTGTGATCCTATCCTACAATCCCGTGGAATAAAGGGAATGAAAAATGGGAAAAAGCAGTGTCTTCCTTATTGGAATGAGTTTATTAATAATCGAGATAAACTATTTTTTGAAAGTGAGCAGATACTTGCAAGATTACAGAATATTTCTATTGAATCCAAGTTCAAAGAAATTCTTGCAGATATACCAGTAAATTTGCAAGGAGAAACACGGCTGACAGAAGTAAAGAGTCGTGTAAATCAATCTGTTTTCAGGGAACTTGTGTTAGCCAATTACAACTCGAAATGTGCTATCACAGGAATTGACATACCTGAATTATTGGTAGCGAGTCACATTCTTCCATGGGCTACCAATAAGCAGGAACGTCTTAATCCTGCAAATGGAATATGTTTGTCTTTGCTTTGGGACAAGGCTTTTGACAAGGGGCTTATAGGTATTAAGTCTGATTATACAATTATCTTTTCAGAGCGCATACGGCATTGCTCTACCAAGGACTTTTATAAAGAATATTTTTCTGGTATAGAAGGGAAAAAGTTATATCTTCCTGACAAGTATCTTCCCAGTCAGGAGTTTTTGGACTGGCATCGGACAAATATCTTTTCCCATTATTAATATAAAAGGAATTGGTAGATAAGTAAGTCACATAGTTTTTCAAGCGAGTACATAGGCATTTTCTTATTTAATTTTCTTTCTATGTTGCGAATAACAGATTTACTTTTATTCCAATCACTATTAAGCAAACAGAGTGTTGCAATACCACCACTACCAGAGTTGTGTACTATAGCACACTCCATTCCATTGACATACAGAGTGGCAACATATGGGAAAGATTCTTCTACAATGATAGATGATGATAACAAATTACCAATCTGAATTAGTGTATTGTCAATCTCAATAAGAATACTTTTAGGATTTTTTCTTAAGGGGGGTAAAACGAAATGTGTAAATATAATAATTGGATAAATGTTGTTAGATTGTTTGTATATCAGAGAGTTACAGGATAATTGAAGGTGAACGGAGCGCAAAACGAAATGTTACAATCGTGTTACATTTGTGTTACATTCGAGGGATGTTTGAACAGTGTTTGAGGAGATAATGTTACATGGGATCGGAAAGGAGGCGATTTGGGGCGATTTTAGCGTAAGAATGGGGGTTTTATTGTGTGAGGAGTATAGAGGGCGACAGAGACGGAAAGAATGGCTGTGGGAGAGGTTGTTTTATCGTGATACAATGTGGGGGAGCTTATTTTGGCTCGCCTTTTATTTTGCTTTGTTATTAAATAATTACATGTTTAATATATCGTATATAATAACTATTTTGTATATTTGCAAACAAAAAGAGATAACTATGACAAAGGTAATACACGTACAATTGATGAAAGGGAGGAAGAATTATTACTTTGGCTCAATTCCTGCGATTTACAGCGTTTTGACGGCTGAAGATATAGGTATTAAGCAAAGCTCGCTGGAGCGTGTAGGATTGAGTAAGGGAGGGGTTGTACTGAACAAAAAGGCTTGTATCAGGGCTGGTGAGCTTATACGCTCAAAGGTGACAAAATAAGGGTATGTATGAACAGCTAAAACGCTGATTGAACGATAGTTGAACGGCTTTTAATACGTTTTTGAACGGTTAAAAGCCGTTTTCTTTATTTTATTGGGTTGTAAAGGTCTGTTTTTAAGGTAAAAAATGGCTTTGGAGTGACATTAGGGGTGACGATTGGAGTGACAGTGTAAAACGAAATGTGTAAAGAGGGGTGACATTAGGGGTGACACTTTTTATATGTTTTTGACCACATTCACCCCCCTAATAAAGACGAAAAAAAGCGGATAGACCCTATTTTTAATCATTTACCCCCCCCATTTATTCCGTATAAGGAGGGGTATAGTACAATGAGATAAAATTAAAAACTTCCTGAAATGCCTGATTTATTGGGGATTTTGCTTATATTTGTGGTGTAAAATCATTAAAAAGTGTGTGCGTGGCGCATAAGGAGGTAAATTATGAATGATGATTATAAGGTGTCAGACGAGTTACGAGATAAACTTGATGAGGAGAATGCACGTTTTGTCTTATCACGCGCAGATTTACTTGTGAATAGTACGCTGGAACAATTACGTAAATCTACAGACCGAGTATATACTTTGTTTGGACTACTTATTACAGCCTTTTCTGGACTAATTGCATTCGTCTTGTCTACAAACTCTATTTATTTACTTATTCCATCAGTAATCTTATGTCTCGGTTTAGGTTCAGCACTTTATATTCTTTTTGTGGATGCAATATGGGTTCATTCGTATAGGGACGCAGGTAATAGTCCAGAGAACCTTCTTGTTGAAAAGAATATGACTTATCTATATCGGAAACATAAGAACAATAAGGCTATTGCTAATAAAGAACATCTCCTTAATATAATTTATGATAGTATAGAAGATGCTGCTTATGCTATTCGCGTGAATGACAAACAATTGGAGGAGCGTACAAAAACAATACTTAAAATAATGAAAATATTGAAGGCCACAATAGTTATTGCAGCCTTCGTAGCCTTAGTGAGTATGCTTTGTAAGGGTTTTGTCGGAATTTGTCATTCTTACCTCTCTTCTTTTTGTTGTAACCCACTGCTCTTTCGTCTTTTCCTCTTCTTCTTTCATTGTTAATAGAATTTAGTTAATAATTATATAGTTTGTTTTTTCTTACTCGAGATTTACGTGCCCTATAACGAGTGCGATACCAGTTATTTCTTCCTTGGGTATATCGAAAGGAGGATATTGGGTGTTCTCGCTTACTGCAGAGAGCGAGTTTGCTGTAGTACCTGGCATTAGTCGTTTGATGAGTAGTCCTTGTTCACGTGTTGCAATGACATGTGGTCGATTCCATTGTATGAAACCTGAGTTATGTATGATAGTACAGCCAACGATATCACCAGCATTGTATTTAGGTTGCATAGAGTCGCCTGTTACTTCGATCATGAAATCTACATGTTGTCTTTTCCATTTGGGAATGACATAATATTCTTTTACGTCACTCTTAGCTATAACAAAGTCTGCACTCCCGAAACCAGCAGCAACCTTTGGCGTTACTAAAGGAATCAACTCTTGTGTGGCGTGTAGAGGGTCAAGGCATCGGAATGCCTCAGGAAGTCTATCTTTTGCTGTTGGCGTGCTCGGTTGCGTTGTTACTTGTGGCTCTTGTATTGTGGGCTTGAGGATAGGACCTTTACCTGTGAGGAGCCACTCTGGTGAAATGTTTACGCATTTTGCATAAACAATATCAATATCAAAGGTATTCCGGCTAATCCATGTATTAACAGCCTGTGGAGATACGCCTATCATACGAGCAAATTCTGACTTATTTCCGTCAGAATAGTGTTCTATAAGCTTTAAAAGTCTATCCTTTTTCTCCATAATTAAACATTTTGCGTAAAATAATTGCCTAAATATTTGTTTTGTTTATGCAAAGTGTTTATCTTTGCAGCGTGTTAAGTTTATTAACAGCGTCCAAAGATACAAAAAAGGGGCGTGATTTGCAAATGTTTAATAACCAAAATAACTGATTTATGGCAACAAAGAAAGTTTATGATGCATGCTGTCAGTGCATACGACAGATGAACCTACAACAAGTAACGAGCGCAGGCTGCAGAAAAATAACAAAGCCAGCAATGTCTTTCTTATTTGGAAAGACAGAACTGGTTACGGAAAAGGAGTTGATGCGCTGCGGCGAAATTGAACAGCGCCGCCACCTTAATGAGGACGCTATTTTGCGGAGCATTTACATTGAATTGTATTCGAAGGTGAAACCTTTTGTCAAACACTCCAATATGGTCGGTCATACATAGGATGTCGATAGAACTGGCAAAATCGTGGCACTGTTGAACGAGTGTCTCAACAAGTGAGAGTCCCCGTTCAATGGTATCAGCTTCTGGTTCAAACCAGAACTGATAGATGACATTTATCTCTTCGGTCATGGGTGTTAATTTTATAAACAGTCCCAAAGATACGAAAAAGAAAATTGATTTAAATGTATAATAAATAAAATATATGAAAAAACAGATCTATGTAAGTAAGAAAGGTAAGGCTCACCTCTGTGAAGTCTTTAACTGCACCACAGTAATGGTATGGAAGGCTCTGAACTTCAAAAGTGACAGCGAACTTGCAAGGAAGATTCGCTTCACAGCACTAACACAACTGAATGGAACTCCTAATTGGAAGCAGGCTGACGTTGAGACTACTCACGAGGAAGCAGAACAGACAATGACACAGACCTTCGGTGAGCGTGTGAAGTTGGTTGTGGACCGCAAGGATGGCAGCGTGAGTGTCTTTGTTGACGGAGTTGTGACACGTCGAGAGCAAGATATGAACATACCTGCCTTCGTGGAGTTGCAGAGTGAAGTTGAATTGATGGCTATGAGCTTATAACTATATTTGGGATGGAATACTTCAACAAGATATTGTGCGTAACCTACGCGGAACTGACTGGAGGTGGTGATGCAGTTATTAAAGCTGCTACATTACGTCAGAACATGAGCCGTGGAAATATCGTCAGCGTACACCGTGGAGGTGGCGAGGGCGGTCAGGCACTTTACGCATGGAGTTCCATTCCTCAGAAATACAAGGCTCGGTATATGGAACGATACGGTGATCCAGAGCAACGAATGAAGGAAGCGATGATGCGTGACCGCATACGGCTTGACAGCGAGGCACGTGAGTTCTTTGAAAACTTCACCTACGAGAAGAACGGCAAGCAGGAACATCTTACAGAGAAGCTCATTGAAGAGTACACCATTAATGCGAGTGTTCTGAAAGAACTGTTGAAGATGATGGCACAGCGTAGAGCAATTCGTCAGAGTTTGAACGGCAGCACTGCAGGAGCTTGGGAGGTAATCTATCAGAGTTCTGAAGCTATGCGCGAAGAGTATCAGCACACCCTTCCACAGAATGAAGCGCGACTGAAGGCAAAGATTAAGGCTTTCAAGGCTGACGGCTACAAGAGCCTTATCAGCGGTAAGGTCGGAAATAAGAACACGCAGAAGATTACTGACGAGTTCGGACAGCTACTCATCGCACTGAAACGTTGCAGGGTTCCAGTCTATACCGATGCGCAGCTCTTTGAAGAGGCAAACCGCCAGGCGGAAGCAAACGGCTGGAAGCCACTGAAAAGCCTTAGCGGTATGAAGCGATGGCTGAATAGTGCTGCAATAATGCCACTATGGTACGATGCTGTGCATGGTGAGCAGGCAGCACGACAGAAGTTCGGACGTAAGCATCGCACGGCACTGCCAACGAAACGTGATGCGCTGTGGTATGGCGACGGTACGAAGCTTAACCTCTACTACCAGGACGAGAACGGAAAGGTGCGTACAACGCAGGTCTATGTCGTCATTGATGCGATGAGTGAGGTGATGCTTGGTTGGCATATCAGCGATACAGAGGACTACGAAGCACAATACCACGCATATCGCATGGCTATTCAGACCAGTAAGCACAAGCCTTACGAGATTGTTCACGACAACCAAGGCGGACATAAGAAACTGGATGCCGACGGTCTGTTTAAGAAGCTTTGCCACGTGCATAGGACCACGCAGCCATATAATGGTGAGTCGAAGACCATTGAGGCGGTGTTCGGTCGGTTCCAACAACAGGTGCTGCATAAAGATTGGCGTTTCACAGGTCAGAACATTACGGCAAAGAAGATGTCGAGCCGTCCGAACCTTGAATTTATTGAGGAGAATAAAGACTCACTCTATACGCTTGAGGAACTGAAAGATGCTTACGCAAAAGCTACTAAGGAGTGGAACGAAATGGCGCACCCTGCATACGGCAAGAGTAGACAGGAAGCCTACGACAGCAGCGTGAATGAGGAAACGCAGCAGGTTACGGCACACGACATGGTGGATATGTTCTGGGTAACGGCTAAGCGTATGAGCACCTTCACGGACCAAGGTATCAGTGTTACCATTAAGAAAGAGAAGCGACAATATGAAGTGATGAGCGAACCTGGTATTCCTGATCATGAGTGGCGAAGACAGCACACTTACGAGCGGTTCGTTGTTAAGTATGATCCTTACGACTTCGGAAGCATTCGACTCTATAAGAAAGAGGCTGACGGCAGCCTGAGGTTTGAACGAGTAGCAGAGCCTTACGTTGTGATACATCGTGCGATACAAGAGCAGACAGAAGGCGAGGCTGCATTCATCAGACAGGAACAGGCAGCCAATACCACTGACCGTATTGAGCGAACAGTTGCAGGACGTGAGATTGAAAAGGCGCACGGCGTAATGCCAGAGCAGCACGGTCTGCGTAGTCCAAAGCCTAAGGGAATGTCAGCAGCTGAACGCAGACAGATTGAACGTCGTACAGGAATCTATAGCAAGTCGCCTGAAGAGTATAAGATTGGAAGGAAGACAAAGCAAGTAAGCCTTGAAGACTGGGCGGAGGTTGAGACGGCAGTGGTTGATATGGCAGCAACGGCAGGAAAACTATAAAGAAACCGATGATAAGTCATTCACTTACGCATCAAAAGTGGGTCACTTATGCACTGAAAGTGATAAGGTAATTATAAGCAGCGAGGCAATGCCTCACTGAACCAAGAACAATTAATAAAAAGAACAACAATATGAAACTAACAAAGAACGAAAAAGGACAGATACAGGAGAGCTTGAAACAATATGTCAGCAAGTATCCAAGTCAGAACAAGGCTGCACAGAGCCTTACAGGAACAAGTAGCGCAACAGTGAGTAGTATCTTGCAGGGCAAGTGGGAGAATATCAGCGACGATATGTGGCGCAACCTTGCATCGCAGCTTGGAACTACTACTGGTACAGACTGGCAAGTCGTTGAGACGAAAGCCTATCAGGAAATGGTGTTCGCTATGAACGATGCTCAAACAGTCAAGAACGTTACGTGGGTAGTTGGTGAAGCAGGCTGCGGAAAGACAACCACAGCTAAGCTGTATGCAAGTGAGCATGGCGAGGTGTTTTATATTCTCTGTTCAGAAGATATGAAGAAGAGCGATTTTATTCGTGAGATTGCACGCCGTATCGGTCAGCGTACAGAAGGTTACAGCATTAGAGAGCTGCTCGACAGAATCATTGACGATCTCATTCAGATGAAAGCACCGCTGCTTCTTTTCGATGAAGCCGATAAGTTGCCAGAGCGTGTATTTCATTACTTCATTGACTTGTACAACCGTTTGGAGGATAAGTGTGGTATCGTCTTCTTCTCTACAAGCTATATCAAGCGTCGTATGACAATGGGACTGAGATACAACAAGTGTGGATACAACGAGATTCATTCACGTATCGGTCGCAAATTCTTTGAGCTTGAACGTACAGGTGCTCACGATGTCTATGCCGTCTGTGTTGCGAATGGCATAACTGACAAGGCACACATATCAGAAGTGGTGAGAGATTCAGAAGAATTTGAGTTTGACCTAAGACGTGTGAAGAAGAGTATTCATAGAGTGAAGTTAATGGCTAAAGCCTCTCCCAGCCCCTCCGAAGGGAAGGGAGCTCAAACAGTGGTAAAACAGTGTTTGAGTACCAAACAAAATTCAAACCATAAAGCTAAAGGTAATGAATAGAGCAATGTCAGTAACCGATATGCTGCGCATGAAGAAAGAAACCTATCCATTTGAAGGAGACTGGGCGGAGGCCTTCGGAGCACCAGAACGAGGCGGTGTATGGTTCATCTGGGGACGAAGCGGAAGCGGTAAGACCAGCTTTACGATGAAGCTCTGTAAAGAGTTGGCAAAGTACGGAAAGATTGCTTATAACTCCTTAGAGGAGGGTTTCTCACTAACAATGAAGAATGCAATTATGAAAGCAGGTATGCAAGATGTTGCACGGCGGTTTATCCTCATCAGTGAGAGTATGGAAGATCTTGATGCACGTCTTAAGAAGCGTAAAAGCCCCGACATAGTGGTCATTGATAGTTTCCAGTACACACAGATGAGCTTTAAGGAGTATCAGGAATTCAAGGCTCGACATCGTGATAAGCTGCTCATTTTTATCAGTCAGGCAGACGGCAATAAGCCTTCAGGTCGCACGGCAGTAAGCGTTATGTTTGATGCAGCACTGAAGATATGGGTCGAGGGCTACAGAGCTATCAGTAAGGGACGCTATTTTGGCAATCTTGGCTATTACACGATATGGAAAGAGCGAGCAGAGATATACTGGGGTGAAACAAAAGAGTAAAAGCTATGGCAAACAAGCGAGACAACCTGTTGTACAAGCTACGGAAGAAAGGAGTGAGAGTACTTACACGAGAACGCACAATCTTCTTCGCTTTTGACAGAGAGCCGTTCGATGTAGTACAGGTAAAACGGCTGTGCAGAGAGTATCATTTTAATGTTCAATTAGAGTTACAATAAAACTATGAGTAAGGAGAAACGAATCTTAGAAATAGCCCCTGGGCGAATGATTCCTGGTGGGCGAATGACGGAAACTATTAAGAGCCGAGACCATACGTGCCCATATTGTCAAGGCAACGGTTATCACTGGATGGAAGATGAGTGTCAAGAGCGGTATAAAAAGGAATGCCCCGTGTGTAACGGGAGTGGGCGACTTAATGCAGTAGTTAAAGTTGAGTGGAGGGCTTCAAAAGAGTAGTTATGGAAATGTTAAGATATAAGTCTGTATGTCCGAATGATAAACCAATGTGGCTGTTAAAGCTACAGATGGCTATCAGTAATACATACTCTCTACGAGGGATAGAAGATACTGAAGAGGAGTGGAAGCAGTTGAAAGACTTTATAGACTGGTTCATATCTAAGTTGTATGTTCGTAAAGACATAGCAGTGAAAAGCGATATAAGCACCTATCTTATGAAAGAAGAAGGTCAGACCCAACTACTTATCAAACGAAACGGAAAATTAATTCAAACATATTATATCAGTAAGTAAACGAGTAGACGAGTGAATGAGTAAACAAGTTATCAGTACGATTAATATGTCAACTTGTAAACCCGTAAACTTGTCAACTAAAACAAAAAAGATTATGGCAACATTTTTAGACAAACTCAAGAAGAGATTGCAAACATGGCATGAGGAACGTGCCGACAGAATGCAGAACAAACGACAGGCACGGCTCGATGCAGAGGCACGTGAAGCCGTACAAGTAATGGAATTTAATGGTGAGCTATATGTGAGTGTGCACGGTATACCATTGTTCGGTCAAAGTGACCTTAGCGATGATCTTACAGAGGCTGTAGCTTCTGGTCGTAAAGCATATAAAGATTGGAAGGAGGAAAAGCTATGGGAGCAGTCGGGAACTACGCACGGTTTTATACCCTGCTAAAGAAGATGCCTGGTGCTGACAAGGAAACGCTGGTCTATCAGTTTACACAAAACAGAACAGTACACCTTCATCAGATGTCAGCAAAAGAGTATGATTCGATGTGCAGGCAGATGGAGGATATTACGGGCTATGACGAGCGAAGACGTAAGCAGTATGACATCCTACGCAAGGCACGTAGCGGAGTACTTCACCAGTTGCAGATATACGGCATAGATACGACGGACTGGAACCGTGTGGATGCCTTTTGTAAAGACCCACGAATAGCAGGAAAAACATTTAGAGCGTTGACAGTGGATGATCTCAATGCTTTGAACACAAAAATAAGAATGATCATCCGAAAACAAAAAACAGAATAATATGGTAAACATTAAGAATTTGAGCAAGGAAGAGCGTGCGAAGCTACTTGCTGAGCTGCAAGACGAAGAAAAGCAGAGTCGCATTGAACGCCGTGAGACCTACGAGGGGCTACGTGCTGAGATGATGCACGATGTGTGGCAACGCTTAACACGTATCGTGACTGACGTACGTGGATTCCACGACTGGCTACAGGGTGAAGTTGAGAGCTTCGTAAGTGTGATGCGTGATTATGGTCAGGTCCGCAAGATAGACCAGCGAAGCTACACGATTACTGACGGCGACTTCCGTCTTGAAATCTCAAGTAATAAGGTGAAAGGCTTTGATGAGCGTGCCGACCTTGCTGCAGAGCGTCTAATCGACTATCTCAAGCGTTATATGAAGCAAAGCGAGAAAGGTTCGGACGATCCAATGTATCAGATGGCAATGACACTGCTTGAGCGCAATAAGGCTGGTGACCTCGACTACAAGAGCATCTCTAAGCTGTATGAGTTGGAGGATAAGTTCGATAGTGAGTATTCAGAGATTATGACACTTTTCAAAGAAGCAAATGTGGTTCAGAAGAACGCTATCAACTACTACTTCTCCAAGAAGAATCCGAAGACCAACGTCTGGGAACGAATCGAACCAAGCTTCTGTAGGTTATAAAAGCTTCCCCAATCCCCTCTGAAAGGAGGGGATGTATGAGGGTGTTGCAAAAGCCTCTTCAATCCTTTAAAGAAGGAGGAAGTTAAGCTACCATCGATACAGTGGTAATCTTACATCCCCTCCCTCCTTTAGGGGCTTGGGGAGGCTTCTTTATGTGTCCGTACACATAAATACGTGCTTTTATCATGTAATCACTTGCAAATAAGCTGATTATTTGTTAAATTTGCACGTAATGGGGAAAGGACGAGATAAAGCACTAATAGAGTTGCGCGACGAGGCATTATGCCGACGCTACTACTACTGGACGGAGGAACGACGCCTCCGTTTCGATGATGCGTTGACATTACTTTCAAAACAAGAGTTTTTTATCTCCGAAGAGCGCATTATGACCATCATCCGCCGCAAGTGCCGTGAGATAAAGGACATTCAACTGCGACCAGTTCCCAAAGTGAAAGTACCACGATTGACGGCACAACAGTTGGAACTGTTTCAGAAGTAAAAAGGTAAGAGATGTTGGATAACGAGAAAAAGGTAAAAGGATAAGGATTCCTTTTATCTTTTTCTTTTTTATCTGGCAGCCGAATCGTCGTGCAACTCAAACTGAAATACATATTCATACACCTTGATCATGCCCGGCAACGAATAGAACCTTGTTTTCGTGCGATACAGCGGACCCATGTCGTCGTTGTGATGCGAACATTGAAGCACGGTGTACAGGCGGTTCGCAAGGCGTAAACGTTCTGCAGCCTTTTCCGTTGTTCCCGAACCGATGTGCGTATCGTCATAACAATCAATGGCAAGCCGTGCTGTAAGCGTAACGACTCCTTTCTGCACACCCATGCCCACTTCGTCCCAGTCGGCTTCCATGTTGCCTATAAGAGCGCAAGGGAATGTGACGGGGTAAGTGTCTTCAGCTGTTTCCAGCTGCCCGCAGTCCTCATCTACGAGCGACAATTCTGGTATCTCACGACTAATGAGATTGAGGATTGACGTAAAAATCTCTTCCATATTCTATATTCCTAAAACATTGGTAATCTCCTGTTCTATTTTCTCATTGATGCGCTGCGTGAGCTCCTCACTCTCACCGAGGAACTGCCGTCGAGGAATCTTCACCGAGAGTTTTTGTTTCCGTGTAAGTGCAAGATTACGCCAGAACTCCGCCTGTGGTGACGCTGATTGCGCTGTAGCCTTTTTCTTGCCCCGCTGTCCCTTTGAATCTTTGCCCGATGCCTTGTAATACATATACCACGCAAAACGGCGCATACGGGGCGTAACAGTGGGGCTGACAGTGCCACCCTGATTGTGTATGGCAGCATAGGGCAAATCATTCGAGACCGTCACACGATAATCGCCAGGTACGTACTTAATAGACGAGAACAGATGGTTACGCCCAGAGAGCAGCGGACCATACGAAGCTGATGCCGAAGTAGAACCTGACTGCTGTCGCCTTGTTGCTACCCACTTCTGCAAACCCCGATTAACGAAGCCACCTTTGCGGAAGTTGTCCTGATAATGATCCTTTGCCATGCGCCCTACTTTTACAGGTAATTGCCGTCGAACAAGCTGATCAACCTCCCGACTTTGCCTTTTTATGAGTTCCGAAAAATCTTTTATATCCATTTGCTTGCTTTATTCGTTGATTAGTTGTATATTTGCAGTGGTTCTGGTCGAAGGTATCGTCCCCGACCGGAACCTCCTACAATGTCAGGCTTTCCACCTGACATTTTTTATTTATAGATTATCAGCTTATTTTTCCAATGTATCATAATGGTTCTTTCTTTTTTACTTCTTGACAGATAGTTGGTTATAGTGCTGTGAATAGTTGTTCTTGCAACAGAAGATGGTATTTCCAGAATGATATTATCAGCTTGCTTTTTGGCTTTCTTAATATGATTCTCAATAGCATTCTTTTGTTGTTTAATGGTTGCATTGCGATTCATACTTAGCATACTCTTTCCATCAAATAGTTTTCCGCCAATTAAAAAGTCAGGGTTTTTACCCTCAAATACATCTGAAGGTAACAGTTTTGCACGAAGAGCCTTCTGCGTTGGATTCATAGGATCAAGCCGTGGCAAAAGATAAACCTTAGTCTTGAGTTTATCAGAAACGAATTTTGCTAATCGCTCATTCTCTTCCACCTCATTCTTACCATGATAAGGACTTGTAAACACCTGCCCTTTATAAGCGTCTTTATAAGTTTCTACTTTAGGAGGTTTCACGTCAACAGCATCTGCTTTGTTCAATTTAGAATCAATATACGGACAATGATAGCAGTCCTTTACTCTATCTCTGAACAGCCTCTTGATCCTATCCTTGAACTTAGGAGTATAGAACGGACAATCGTCACACGAAGCAGGGAAATACGGGTGATCGTCAGAGAACGTCTCGCCCGTTGTGCCAGGGTTGCCTTTCAACCCAGCCTGTGGCTCGGAGTGTACATCCTCAGCAGGCACAGGCGTAACCGCCTCGTCAGTACTCGTCAGGCTGCACTTACAATTCCATCGGTCGCCCGGGCGGTGCTCCGTCCAGAACTCATCATCAATCGGTCGTATAGTTCCCCAGTACTTCCGATGATCTTCCCCTGGGTGCAGGCTCGTTGAGGGCATCCACTTGAGGTTAGGCAGCACATCCCGTTCGCGGCGGAACTGCTGCCAGTCGGCTGCCTGATGCGCCCTTAGTACGGCTGTATCGTATTCTGTCCGTAGCCATGCGCCACACTGATGCGAAGCAATCGGCAGAACATCCTTCAACCACTGATTGAATGGCTTTAAACCGCCGTTTGAATCCAGCAGCCGTGCAGCCATGTCGTTTTGAGCACGATGCACTTTGAAGGCAGAGAACACCTCATTACTGTGTTTTAACTGCTGCTTGAAATCCTCATCACGGTCAACAGAAGGAAACGCATCATTAGTAGCCTGATTGAATACCTCACGAATGGCATCGTATAAGTAAGGTTCTATCTCTGTTTTCACATTGAACATCTTTCGATAGATGTTTGTCAAAGCCTTTCTTAACACGTCCTCACTTATCAGCATGTTCATAGCTGGCGCATCGTCAGCATCAAAGTAGTTTTGATTGACTACCAGTCTAAACGAGCCCCGTCCTTCGGGGCTTTCACGAAAAAAGAGCGGAGGCGATTCTTGAACTTTGAGACTTGAGTTTTTCCATTTGATGTTTGTGTACTACCGTCAAGATCTTCCTCTTTAGTCTGTTGCTTTAGTTTTTCTTCACGTGTTTTTTTATCCTCCAGCTGCTGTTGCTTCTGCTGGTCGTAGTTTTTAGGTTTTTCAACACCAAACTTCTCATAGAGGTAATCATCATCAATAGGAAGAGAGAAAGTCGTGTGCAGCTGCGTAAGTACACTCATCTCCGTATTCGGATCTATGTCTTTCTTCTCAGGGAAGCAGAACTTACCACCAGCTGTGTTTATACCCATGTGTGAGAAGATATCAGTCATATCATAGTTCAACACGTTGAGCACATATTCACGATCAGCCTTAGCAACACTTTCCTCCACCTTCTTATGTACCGTTCCCAGAGCCTGCGTACCCTTATCTGACGACTCCGTTGTTAGTGTGTTGCCCAGAACAAGCTTTGAAATCTCGCTATTACAGCGTTCCACCAATCTCTCATATACATCAGCCGAACCAGTTTTGTTGCCCGCCTCACGCAATTGAAGTTCTGTATCCTTGCCATGAATGAACGTGGCGAGCGATCCAATAGAGTTGGCATCATTCAAAGCTCTTGCACGTGCTTCCTCATCGTCGGTCTCATAGATATATTCTTGAATGGGCATACCGAAGACTTCTGAGAATTGTGCCCAGTCGGCAGTTGTATTGCGTTTATAAATGACCCATGGAGCAGCCTTTGCAAGTAGTCCAAGATCGCTACTCCTACCAATAAAGAGTAAGTCGGCAAACTCTTCCCAAGGTGTACCAAGCAAATCTGTCTGGCGGGTAAGAATGAGCTTACGTACAGGCTCCACATGCTTACGTGGCACAAGGTCATAATCTATCCATTCTCCGTTCTTATAAAACTGAAGTAAAGAAAAGCCCCAAAAGCGTGCATCAAGAATGTCTGCTACGCAGCGATAGAACCAGGGAGACAGAATCTGTTCATTAATAGCATCATCGGGCTTTCCGTTGCGTTGGAACTCGATACTTGAGCATAGCACGGCATTCTTTCTTTTTTCTATGACACTTGAAAGATGCGTATCAAGCAATATGTCCGTATAGAGGTCGTATAGCTTAGAACGTTGCGAATAATCTACATTCTCTGCAGCCTTAATAGCTGTCATGAAGTCAGCCGTATCAATATTAAAGCGTTTAGGCTGTGTCATTCTTACAATAGCAGGCTGTTTCTGTCCTGGGCGTGGAATATTCCCACTGACAGTAATCCGTGTATTCTTCTTGCTCATGATTATAATCTATTTACTCGTTTCGTATTACTTTTGAACATCAACGGAGCTTTAGCAGCTCTTACGTCTTCTGGTAGTAGCGGTGCTCCATCAATGGATATATCTTCCTTCGCTACAGCCTTCATCCACTCCACGGCTCTCTCGTATCGATCTTTGCGCACTTGTGAAAGCTTCATGGGATTATGAATGCAGAAGATGTGATAGACAGTTATATCAATGACCATCATCAAGATGAGTTGATTGCGTGCTTCTCCTGAAGCCGAGAAAATGACATCGCAGTCGTAACGCTTAGATAGGTAGCCTCGCATTTCAGCAATAGCCCTATCCTCACATATCTCAACGAGTGACTCATCGTCCCTAACAAGTGCATCAAGTATCTCTCGGTGTACACTTGCATCATAGTCCTTTATATCAATAAACTGGCTCATATCCTATATTTGTTTTTGTTTCTTACGCTTCTGCGTGATTGTGTAAGAGGTCGGTCTGCACGCTGTGCTGTCTGGTCAATCTTTCTGTTGCCACCCTCCACAGCATCAGGTCCATCGGCAGGGTATTTCAGCGAGAGCGTGAACAACTTGAACTGATCCTCTAACTCCTTCATGTGAGGGTTATCCTGTTCTGCCTCATTAAGAATCAAGTTTCCTTCACGATTCATTGGTTCAAGATTAGCCTCTATACGAGTTGCTTTATCCGTCTTCTTCTCCTCGTCCCCTTGTATATATAATGTGATGTTACGCTCTTTGCGAACCTTACGCACAAGCGGACGAAACACCTGCTGAAAAAATGGATCTTGAAGTTTATTATTCTCCATCCAGCAATAGACATTGGTGCGCCCAGCTACATATTCAAGCAACTGTACGTACCAGTCGATAAACTCTGCATTGAGTGCCTGTGCAAGACGAGCCTTTATAACGTAGAGCTTACCATCCTTTTTGCCCAGTAGCATTACAGCCTTGAAAGACTTGCCTTTCTTTCCTCGACTCTCTCCTGGTGCAGGGTCGCCATAGATAATAAGGAACTTGAACTTAGATAGTGGTGGTACCTTACCATAAACAACCTGCTTGAATATCTCACCTTCCGAAATAGGGTTGTTGAAATACTCATGCTGCTGTGAAAGTGTAGAAATCTTAGATAGCGTTCGGTCTATATGTTCCTCAGTATTCTTTTCAGGCCAGGTGCTCTTACCATTCTTATCACGGATATTAATAATATCCCAATGGTCTGCTTTTTCTCCAGCACGTGTGACACAACAATCCTTTGCGATGATGTTCCCGCAGAAGACAATCAGGGTAGGTTCCGATGTTGAGCGTGTCGGATAGAGAGCTTGCTCCCACCACTCCCAACGCTTTTGTATAGTGTCAGGGTTCTTGGTATCCTCATCTGTATCAAAATCGTCTACAAGTAGTACATCTGGACGAATGGCCTCATTACGTGAACCACGGGGCGACTGCCCTGCACCAATGGCACGAAAAGCCACACCACCCTTTGTTATAAACTCATCTTCCGTCCATGCACCAACGGTCTGCTGTTTGCCATAATAAGCTATGATACGTCCGTTTGCTTCAAGATTACCTCTGTAAGGGTCAAGTAGCCGAATCGCATTATCCTTACTATTAGAGGTGAGAATAACATTTCTCTTCTTGCCAGTTAAGGTGAGGTACATGACAACAAACATTGTAATAGTAGACTTTGCCAGCTCACGAGACCATGACAAAACTTCATACCATTCCTCATGTGCTATCATACGTCGGATAGCTCGCTTTTGGAAGTCTGCAAACTCATACTTAGCGTAGTTTGGAAAGAAATATTCTATCCATTCTATGGGATGTGCCTCAAGATAGATACGATGCCTTTCTCGATCAGCTACACTCATTTCCTTGTCTACAGGAGTTGAGCGCATAATATCTTGGCGATATTTCTCCCAGTCAAGGAGCGCATGTTTATCGATTTGTTTCATATCTATAGAAGTGATTTAATGAATGCGTCAGAGAGTTGCGTAATTTCTTTTGCTTTCTCAAGATCTATAGGACGTAAGAACTCGATAAATTTTGTCTGCACGCTGATAACATCAGCTATACCAATATCAGTCTCCATCTTACGAATTGCAGCAGAGAGTTTTCCCAGGATGTCGGCCTCTGTACTATTGGCAAAACGTTCACCTTCTGGCTTCTCTGTAATTTTACTGTTTATCTCAGCCACCTGGCGATATAGGTTAGATACTTGTTCCTCGCGTGTCAGGGTAAGCCCGACCTTCTGCTTCTCCCATTTTCCGTCAGCTATCCACCTGTTCACTGTCACACGAGCGACACCCACACGGTCAGCAATCTCCTGCTGTGTGAGGTTCTCTTTGAGATAGAGCGTCTTTGCCCATTCCTTTTTCTGTGTATTGCTTAAATCCTTTGTCATTTGCACCTAAATTATAGTGCAAAGGTGGGGCGATTTCATGATGTTTGCAAATCGTGTCCGCATGATGCAACTTTATAACGTAAAGAGTTAGTTATAAGGTTTGTATGATAAAATGGCCGTTTGCAAAGTCGGAGAAAATCTTTCACCTTTGCATCAAAATCCGCAATGTGTGAAAGTGAAATAATAAAGAAAATGAAATCAAAAACATTCTTTAATATCATACCAGGTGAGGAAACCTGTTGCATTCTCCTTTATGGAGATATCGGGGATAGTTATGGTGCTGTCACCAGCAGTCAGATTACCAGTGAACTGATGGCAGCAGAGGCAACCTATAAGAATATAGATGTTCGTATTAATAGTATTGGTGGCGAGGTCTATACGGGCATTGCTATCTTTAACGCTTTGAAAGCGAGTAAGGCGAACATAACAATCTATGTTGATGGCGTAGCAGCATCCATGGCAAGTGTTATAGCCTTATGCGGGAAGCCTCTCTATATGAGTCGATATGCCCGTTTGATGCTGCACAGCGTCAGTGGTGGTTGCTATGGCAATACCAAGGACATGAAAGATATGATTTCACAGATGGAAAGCCTTGAGGATACGCTCTGTGATATGTATGCAAGCAAATTGGGTCAAGATAAAGAGACCATCAAGACAAACTATTTTGATGGAACAGACCACTGGCTTACAGCAGAACAGGCAAAGGAACTCGGTTTTATTGATGGTATATATGATGCCGACCCTGTTCCTGAGGAGAGTACACCCGAACAGATTTACACAATATTCAATAATAGGCTCAACGAGTCACAAAACATTTTAGACATGAATTTAGAAGAATTGAAGAAACGTCCGCAGTTCAAGGACTGTGCGACAGATGCGGAGGTACTGGCACGTCTGGATCAGTTAGAAGCAAAGGCTGGTAAGGTTAAGAGCCTTGAGGAAGAGAATGCGTCGCTTAAAGCACAGGTCAAGACTTTTGAAGACGCTGCCGAGGAAGAGGCCGCTGCAAACCGTAAGACGCTACTTGATGCAGCAGAACAGGATGGACGTATCAATGCTGAGACACGCTCTGTCTATGAGAACCTACTGAAGGAACACCCTGAGGATGGCAAGAAAGTGCTTGCATCATTGCCTACAAAAAAAATGGTCAAGGATACCTTGCCTAGTGGTCAACCACTTGAGGAAAGTCCATGGGAGAAGCGTCAGCGTGAAATAAGAGATAAATTCCACGGAAAGTTATAAGCAACCATGAGAGTAATAACCAAATAAAATAGAACAATGGCAATAACAATTAAAAACACCAATTACAATGGTGAGGTGCTGGAGCAGCTCCTAACTGTAGCAACAACGAGTAATGAGATTGTTGAGAAAGGTCTCATACATGTTATTCCAAACGTTGCTAAGAAAATCTCCATTCCACGACTTCGCACCAATAAGATGCTGCAAAGGCAGAAAGAAGACCCACAGGTGAGTGACAGCAAGGGAGGATTTGATTACTCTGAGAAGGCACTTGAGCCTGTAGATTTCATGGCTTTTACTGTATTCAACCCACGCACATTCGAGAGTGTCTGGCGTCCTTTTCAACCGAAGGGTGACCTTGTGTTTGCAGAGCTTCCTCCGAACGTCCAGAATCAGCTTCTTGATGCTCTCTCAAAGCAAGTTCAGTTTGAGCTCGGTACCCACTATGTGAATGGTGAGAAAGGAAGTGATGATGATCACCTGTTCAATGGTATCTTGACTCAGGCAGCTAAGGATACAGATGTTATCATAGCAAAGTCTGATTCGACTAAGATGACAGAGCGTCTTGCAGCGATTCGCAAGGTAATTCCTGTTGCAATCCGTGAGAATCCAAATTTGCGTATCCTAATGAGCGTAAACGACTTCGACAAGTACGATGAAGAACTTACTTCTCGGGAGTACAAAAATCGTGACGAAACGACACGCAACATCAAGCGATACAAGGATATTCAGATTGAAACTCTTGCGGCTTGGCCTGACGATCTCATCGTAGCTACATTGTGTAGTCCTGATGCGATGACATCTAACCTGTTCGCAGCTGTGAACCTACAGGATGATGAGCATGTCATCAAGATTGACAGAGTGAGCAACATGAGTGAGCTATATTTCTTCAAGATGTTGATGAAGGCTGATACTAATATCGCATTTGGAGAAGAGTTCGTTGTTCTTGATAAGCGCACTTCCCCGAAGTTCCTTGCTCACGGATAAAAAACATTGTATAATTATTAAAAATAAACAAAATGGAAAAGACAATTAAGCAAGAAGAGAACGAGGTAAAGAAGGTTACTATAAAGGTAACAGAAGATTTCCTTGATAAGTTTGATACCTCTGTTCGCTATGAGGTAGGAACAGAGTTAGAGTTCGAAGAGGAGCGTGCAAAGGACGTTGTCAATCGAGGTCTGGCAGAATTTGTTGAACCTACTCTTCCCCAGGGTTAATGAGTAATCCTATGAAGTACCTTGTAATCCACTGCACCGCCACGCCGGAAGGACGTGAGGTAAGTGCTGCGGAGATACACCACTGGCATACTGCCCCTATAAGCCAAGGAGGGCGTGGCTGGAAGCAAGTGGGTTACACGGACATGATACATCTTGACGGGCGTGTGGAACGACTTGTTCAGAACAATGAGGACGCACTGGTTGATCCGTGGGAAATTACCAATGGTGCTGCAGGTTACAACGCTGTGAGCCGACACATCGTGTATGTGGGTGGTTGCGACAGAGCTGGAAAGCCCAAGGACACTCGCACCGAGGCACAGCGTGAAGCCCTCAAGCGTTACGTCCAGGACTTCCATCGCCGCTTCCCTCAGATACGCATCGTGGGACACCATGAACTGAACCCAGGCAAGGCCTGTCCAAGTTTTGATGTTCCATCGTGGCTTCGTGAAATTGGTATCAGACAGGTTTAATTAAGATTGAAAGACAATGGCAGACACTATATTCCAGATTCTGCAATGGGCAATCCCTTCAGGGGGTATAGGTGCTGCCATTGCCTGGATTGCAGAAAAGAAAACGAGAGATGCCAAGACAGCTAAGGAGGTGCATGACACCTATAAGGCTATGTATGAGGATATCTCAGCACTATTAGTTGAAACTCAAAAGAAATATGAAGAAACAAAAGAGCAAATTGAAACACTCGGCACAGAGAATAGTCGTACCCGTCGGGCACTTAACCGCTTATCTCGGGCTATCGAGGCTATTCAGATTTGTCCTCATCGTGCTAATTGCCCTGTCAGCGATGAGCTGTCACTCGACGAAGAAGCTGACACAGGAAAGCAGGTCAGATCAAAGCACAGAACTACTCGACAGCGAGGCAGTGAACATCAGCACACTACAGATGCAACCCGTGAAGGTACCAATGTCAGCAGTGAGCCTAACGCTCAATCTGGACACACTGCGCCTGCTGCCTCTCGGAGCGAGCTACACGGCACGGCAGGGGCAAGCAAGCCTGAAGGTAAGTCGTAAGCCCTCAGCCAAAACATCAAAGGCAGGCGGAACAAACGAAGCTGTCGAACCGGGCGAAATCATCATCGAAGCCAATTGCGACTCGCTTGAGCTCGTTGCCATGCAGCTGTCAAAGACGGTCAGCGTTCTTAAAAAGCGTCTTGCCCGTCAGCAGCACAGCAGCCAATCGCAGCTGAAAGAACAGAAAGAAACTACATCATTCAGCAGCATTCAAGTGGCGTTCAAATGGCTTTTAATCGGCATTCTAACGGGCTTTATCTTATCGAAAATAAGAACAATCATTTCATTTATAAAACGAAGAGTATATGGCAAATAAAGATTTTTTGTATGGTCTCAGCAAGATGACCTTTGCTGGCAAGACTGTTGGCTACATCGAAAAAGACAGTTTCGAGTGGGGCGGCAAGGCTCCAGAGAGCGTTGATGTCGATGCCGAGCAGGTGCCAGATGCCCCCGTGTTGACACTGGTGCAGAAGAATAGTACGGTTGAGCCAAAGTTTAACATGATTCAGCTCAACTATGAGAATATGGCAGCCTTGCTTGGCGGTCATGCAACAGCGACTGGCTGGGAGGCTCCAACGGACTTGTTACAACTTAGTGGTGAGTGCCTTATTGACACACCAAGCGGAAAGCGTGTCAAGATTCCGAACGCAGTGTTGCTGTCGAACCTCGGTGGTAAGCTGACGCTGACAGAGGTTTCAAAGATTGAGTGCCAGTTGAAGGTGATGAAGCCTGCTGATGGCACAGCACCATTCTCTATCATCGATATTCCTGCAGGATAATAGTAGCTGATTATGGATGAGCGGAAAGTTCAACAAGAGGCATCGGAAGCCCTGCTTGACGTAGGGGTATCGGTGCCTCTGAAACCTATTAAAATACCTTTCTGCAAGAAAACTTTGATGCTTCGAATGGCAATGCGTCGCCCAAGGCTAAGCACGCAAATCAAGATTGCCCGACTCTACTTGAGTTTAGGTACAACTTATAAAGAGCTGGAAACGCTTGACAAAGAAGCACAGATGCGTTTCATTGCAGAGCATGGTAAAACGGTGGCTGACATGGTGGCACAGACGATGTGTGGCAAATGGTGGAAACCCGTATGGATTGTTTCATGGGTACTGCGTCACATGGTCGATAACCTCTATTTGCAAGTAGCGATGATGAAGTTCGTCCTACTGTTAGGCACTGAAAGTTTTACGAATATTATCAGATCAGCCGAGATGACGAATCCGATGAAGCTGCGTCTGAGCCAACGAAGGAAGGGGAGTTAGCAACCGAGTATGAAGGAAGTCATAGCCCCTTTGGTCTGGTGTGGCAAATCGCAAATGCCACAGGTTGGAGCCGAGAGTACATTCTTAACGGCGTAAACTATCAGACCTTGATGATGATGCTTGCAGATGCACCACGCTACGTCAAAAAGAAGAAATCGAATATGCGTACCGAAGAGGAGGGAACCCCTGCAGACGATGTTCTAAGCTTCTTTCAGAGTAATCTAACTTAAAACCTCAAAACAAAAGATGAAGGCAGTTGAAATAGAGTTCTTAATGAAAGGCAACCTTAAACAGGGTATGCAGGAAGTCGGCGGTGAAGCAGATGTGCTTGACAGTCGGCTTCGTGGTCTGCGTAATACTATTGGTGGACTATTCGCTGTCGATCAGAGTGCAGAATTTGTCAAGAAGATAATTGATGTACGTGGTGAGATTGAGAGCCTTCAGATATCTTTTGAGACCTTAGCTGGTAAAACTAATGGTGATAAGCTGTTTGGTGATATCAAGGAATATGCAGCCAGTACACCACTGATGATGAACGACCTTGCAAAAGGTGCGCAAACTTTATTAGGTTTTAATATTGAAGCAGAGAAGGTGATGCCTATCCTTCGTCAGATAGGTGATATCTCTATGGGTGACTCTCAGAAGTTCAATTCCCTTACACTTGCCTTTGCGCAGATGAGTTCTACAGGAAAACTGATGGGACAAGACCTGTTGCAGATGATTAATGCTGGATTCAATCCACTCGTCGTAATATCAGAGAAGACAGGTAAGAGCATGAGTGTGTTGAAGCAGGAAATGACAGATGGGAAAATCAGCGTTGACATGGTTGCTGATGCCTTTGCCTCGGCAACGGGGGAGGGCGGTAAGTTCCATGGAATGCTTGAGAAGCAGAGTAAGGGTATGAAGGGAGCTATTAGTAACCTTGAGGGTGCATGGCAAGATGCTATGAACGACATGGGAGAAAGTAGCGAAGGTTTCATCATGCAGGGGATTGACCTTGCAACACTGGCTGTAAAGAACTACGACAAGTTGGGTAAGGCTATCCTTACGGTCGTAGCTGCTTACGGCGAATACAAGGGAACGTTGATGGCTGTACAGGCACTACAGAATATCATCAGTCAGCAGAAGACCGCAATAGAAGCCGACCGTGTAAACGAACTGCAAGAGCTTGTTGGAAAGTATAAGGAAACACTTAACTCTGATGCAATCAATGGCGACACGTCAGCAACACAGGCAAATACAGCTGCAAAGGCTGAAAATAAAGCGGCTATTGATGCCGAAGTAGCTGCTATGGAAAACGAGCTACGTACTAAGGTGGCAGTGGCAGAGGCTAATTACAATGAAGCTACAAGTCTGGCAGCTGCAGCATCCTTACAGGTTGATGCTGCGAACGAGGCGGTTGCTGCGGCACAAGAACAATATGAAGCTATTTTACAAACTGGAAATGGCGAGGCTATTGAAGCAGCGGAGTTAGAATTGAACACGGCTGCTTCAGAAGCAAATTCAGCAGCACGCAACTTGCAGGCGGCACGTGCGAATGTTGCAACGGCAGCAACTGTGAAGGAGACAGCTGCCACACGTTTGTCAACTTTCCAAACACAGGTTGACACAATCCAAAAGAATGCCAACACACGTGCTACAGGGCTTTGGGCTGCAGCCACACGTATGGCAACCACAGCTATGCAAAGTCTGAAAGCTGCCTTCATGTCTAATCCTTTCGGACTCGCTCTGGTTGCTATTACTTCGATTATAGGACTACTCTCCATGTTCACCTCTGAAACGGAACAGGCAGCTGACGCAACCAGTCGGTTCCGCGAGAAAGTGATACAGGAGCAATCGCAATTGGATGCTTATTATGCTACCCTTTCCAATGTTGAAAAAGGATCGAAGACTTATCAGTCTGCCCTTGATAGTATCAATTCACTTGCAAAAGAATATAATACTCATCAACTTTCACTCAATGACACTTTAACAGAGCAGAAAAAGAAGTATGAGGAGCTGACTGAGGCTATCCGTAAGCAGGCAGCAGAGAAGACGCTTGCCGAAGCAGCAGCAAAGGCGAATGAAGATGCTATGAATGCTGAAAAGGAAGCCATGGATAGTTTGCTGGAGAAAGCCAAAGACGCAACGTATAAAGAGATGCAGGAGGTCATGGAAACTATTCCAGGTAAAGGGGCAACTATGGTTAACGAGTCCGTCGATGTTGCCAGTGAGAAGCTACGTTCTGTTACCTCTGCCACATGGAATATGATTTCAACGGAGGTGATGAGTCATGCTGCTGACATATCTGCTGCATTTGCCAAGTCTCAAGAAGATGGAACAAAGGCTGTCCAGGCGGAAGTAGATACTATCGAAAACATCTTACATACATTGGGCGTCACAGATAAGGAAATAGAAGCTTTCCATGATGACCTTTACGATTACGTGAACACATCGGCACAGGGATTCAGTGAGTCATACGGAGAGTTGGAACGAACACAGGCACAGCTGGAAGGTATAGCCAGTGCTACTATCGACACGAAGGACACGACCAACGAAGCTATTGACCAAATGAATTACGAGCAACTGGTCGAAAAGATGCAGAGCGTTCAAGCGGAGATAGATAACATCAATGCTAAGGAGGTCAAAGTAGAGACTGACAACTCACGCCTATTAGAGTTGAAGGGACTTCTTATTGACATCAACAACCTTATCCCAAAGGCACTGACAGCGGGTTCTGATGCTGATATGGAGAAACGCCTTCAGGATTTGAAGAAGAAGCGTGATGGAGAGGTATATGGTACAAAGGCTTGGGCTGACTATAACAGTCAGATTGGTAAACTTACAGCAAAACTATCTGCGCATAAAGGAGGATATGCTGAAACTATTTTTAATGAAAGCAAGAGGAAGAGTAAAAAGAAACCTAAGAAAAAGAAAGAGAAGAAAGGTCCTTCAAAGGAGGAGATAGCTCGGCAGCAAGCTCGCTATCAAGAGATACTTGAAGAGCAAAAAGAGGAGCGTAAGCGTGCTGCAAAGGATTTGGAATTGGAGACGCAGCAGGCACGGATTGATGCCATGCAAGAGGGGTCTAAGAAGACACTTGCACAGATACAACTCGACTTCGACAAGGAGAAGGAAAAGATAAAACGGAATTATGAGGATATAAAGAAGAGTAAGATAGAAGCTGCACAAAAGGCTTGGGAAGCTAATCCTGTCAATAAGGGAAAAGTCTTCCATGCAAATCCTGCTGATAGTCGATTTGCTTATACTAAAGAGGAGGAGGAAAACAAAAAGGCACAAGAGGTGGCTGCTAAGCAAGACTTCCTCAAGAAGCGTTCAGATGTATTCTCTGCCGACCGCCAGGCAATGCGCGACTATCTAAAAGAGTATGGTTCTTTTAACCAGCAGAAATTAGCTATAGCAGTGGAATACGCTGAGAAAATAAAGAAAGCAACAAGCGAAGGGGAACGGCAGAAACTGATAGCTGAACGCAACACTGCACAGAGTAAGGTTGACGTTGATGCCATCAAACAAAGTATTGATTGGGGCAGTGCATTTGGTGAGTTCGGTGCAATCTTTAAGTCTGAACTTGACCCGCTACTCGGTAAGCTGCGAAAGATAACCGAGAGCAAAGAGTTTAAGAGTAGTAGTATCCAAGACCAGTCGGCTGTCTTCGAACTGATCCATCGACTTGAACAAAGTTCTGCCGTATGGGACGGCGACATCTTCCGTAAGGTCAGCAATGACATGGAGGCTTATCAGGCTGCTATGGAGAAGCTCATTACAGCACAAGAAGTGGAACGCCACGTATATGAAGAGACTACCGAAAGTTTGAAAAATGCACGTGAGAAACTTGAACTGGCACAAGCCGAAGGGAACACCGAAGATATGGAACGCTGGCAAACGGAAGTAAACCGCTTGGTAGCTGAACAGAATGCAGCAAGCACAGCTGTTGCAACATATAGTCAGGCAGCCAATGAAGCAACTGAAAGCCTGAAAGCAAGTGCTGACAGAGCCAAGGGAATGTTTGAAGGACTGGAGAGTGCCATCAGTGGGCTTACAAGTGGTTCGCTCAAAGGTCTGGGTGGTGCGCTGATGCAGCTTGATAAACTCTTTGGCGGCAGTGAAACCACAAAGACTGTAGGCAATGCACTTGCAAAAGGGTTTCAGTCTCTATTTGGGAAAGACAGCAGTGTAAGCAAAGCTCTCTCAACAGCTCTCGGTGATACGGGCATGATGGGCGAGGTTATCAGTGCTGTCCTCGGTATATTCGATGCTATTGCACAGAATGGTATCAGTGGTATTGTCACAAGTCTTCAAGATACTATACTTGGAGCAGTCGAGAAGATATTAGATGATGTGTTCAGTGGAGAGATTATCACAAAACCTTTAGGTAATCTGATGGAACACCTTAATCATATACTTGACACTGTATCGTTTGGCGGATTCAGTAAGTTGACCAGTCTGTTAGGAGATGGCGATAGCGATAAGAACTTAGAGCGTGACCTTGAAAAGCTCACCGAAAGTAATGCTGATTTGAAACAGGCTATTGACAATCTCACCGATGAGCTTAGTAAATCGAAAATGAGTGATGCTGGCAGCCTGTACGAACAACAGAAGCGGAACATAGAGGCTTTGGAACGCAATGCACGTGAAAGTATGGCACGTAGTGGTGCTGCATACACAAATGGACATTGGTACAAAGCATGGACTGATGGACACCACAGCTCGAACTATAAGATTAACGGAGGCATGAGAAATAGCGAGTGGGATGCTATCAGTAAACTGCTGGGTAAAAACGTGCGAGGTGCCGCTGATGTGTGGACACTATCAAGCAAGGAAATGTATGAGGTCGCAACGAAACTCACAAGTGAATATAGCCATCTTAAGGATCTTGCTAACGATGGATATAAGGACGCAGCGCAGTTCATGGACGATTACATCGGTTATTGGAAGCAGCTGGAGAAGATTGAAGACTCCTATCGTGAGAAGTTGACTGATGTTAGTTTCGATTCTGCCCGCAACTCATTAGTATCACTGGTGAAGGACGTAAAGAATAGCAATCGTGAGATACTGAAGAGTGTCGACGAGATGTTTGAGAATGCTATTCTGAACTGGATGCAGTCGGAAAAGTATGGCGATAGACTTCGGGCATGGTACAACAACTTTGCCGATGCAATGAAGGACGGACTCTCCAAAGGTGAAGCCGAGAGCCTGAGAAATATGTACACCAAGATAGTCAATGATATGCAGGCTGAGCGAAATGCTGCTTACGATGCTGCTGGCATTGACCCTTCTGAAGGAACGCAGCAAACAGGGCGAAGCGGTGCTTTTGAGACGATGACACAAGACCAAGGAACGAAACTGGAAGGGCTCTTTACCAGTGGACAGCTTCACTGGGCAAGCATGGACAACCTGCTCGCTAAGATAGCAGAGCGGTGGGCTTCGGCTTCCGATTGTCTTGCAGAACTGGTTGAGAACACGTCCTATTGCAAGCATTTGAAAGATATATCAGAAGATATAAAAGCTATGAAACGTGACGGAATGAAAATGAGATAAACTTATGGCAGAACATATATTATCAGGACAGGTGTTTATCAATGACACTGACATCTGGACAACTTACAAAGCTTTCCTACGTGAGGAGCAGAAAGGCGGACACGAGAATCTCAATGCGCTGCTCGCACCTGCAAAGACAAAGGCGAATGTTGCAGTCAATATACGAGAGCAACATGGTGAAGAGTATAGCGATGACCTGCGTCCGAAGACAGAAGGGCGAGACGTAACACTTCATTTTGCCGTTAGTGCTAACACTTCAAGTGAGTTCGTCAGACGATACACTGATTTCGTGCACTTTTTGAAGCAAGGCAATAAAGGCTGGTTGAATTTCCGATTTCCTACGCTGAATTTAGAAATGCGTATGTTTGTCGATCAGTTCCCAAGCGGGTTTACGGCAATCAGCAACCTATGGTCGGCTGGACAGCAATGCGGAGCTTTCAAGGTGAAATTTCGTGAACCAGTCTCCTCATTCTAATGGTATTTAATCAGTATTCTAACAGCATTTTATCAGTGAGCAATTACTATGCAATTCGTAAACCTATCACTTAGCGATAGTAAACGATAAGTTTACGCATTAAAAGTGATAGAGTTACGATGCATAAACGATAAGTTTATTTTTTATAACCTACCAAGATGATTAAAATATACGGGAGCGACAATAATTTGAAGTGCCAAATAGAACCAGGCAATAACAGTCAACAAGATAAAACTCTTGGTGGCGACAACCTGCTTTCCCTTTCATTCGTACATCATAGTTTCGTGCAGCTCGACGTAAACGACTGGTGCGAATTTGAGGGTGAACGCTACTGGCTGCAGGAACGCTATCTGCCGACACAGAAGAGTGAGAGTGAATGGAGCTACGATTTGAAATTCTATGGTATAGAAAGTCTTATCAAGCGGTTGTTGGTGCTGAAGAATCCTGATGGCGAGAACGAAGCGGTATTCACGCTTACTGCTCCAGCTGCAGAGCATGTGCGGCTCATAGTCGGCTGTATCAATGCTGGAATGAGTTCAACAGAGTGGAAGATGGGTAGTGTCATTGCAACCGAGAACCTGACTATAGACTACAGCGGAACTTATTGTGACGAGGCTCTGCGCAAGGTTGCCGAAGCTGCCAAGACAGAATGGTGGGTGGAGGGACAGACGGTGAACGTCTGTCGGTGCGAGCATGGTGAGGAACTCACACTGCGTTATCCAGAGAGTATCATGCAGCTTGAACGCGATACGGCTGATGGTGTGAAGTTTTATACACGATTGTTTCCAATGGGTAGCTCGCGCAATATTGACCGTGAGAAGTATGGTGCTGTACGTCTCCAGTTGCCGAATGGTCAGAAATATGTGGATATGAATGTAGAGAAGTATGGTATCTTTCATCATTATGAAGAGGCCGCCTTTGCTGACATTTATCCACGTCGCATCGGTACGGTGAGCGAAGTGAGGGAATCATCGGTAAAGGACAACGAAGGTAAACCTTTCAAAATATACTGGTTCAAAGATAAAGACCTACCTTTCAACCCGAATAAATACGAACTGGCAGGACTGGTAAAGCATGTGGTGTTTCAGAGTGGCGAGCTCAACGGCAGAGACTTTGAAGTGAACTATCATGCCGATAAACAAGAGTTTGAAATCATAACCACCTGGCCTTATAATGACGATATGCAGCTGCCGGGTGGACTGCTCATTCCGAAGCCTGGTGATAAATATATTCTTTGGAATATCCGTATGCCCGATGAGTATTACGGACTGGCTGAACAGGAGTTCCTCGCAGCGGTGGAAGCATTCAATACCAAGCATTGCATCGACACGTCGGTGTATAAATGTCCGACGCATCATGTCTGGATAGAACGCAATCGGGTGCAACTCTATATCGGGCGGAGAATACGACTGGAGAGCTCACAATATTTCCCCGAAACAGGTTTTCGCAGCAGTCGCATCACCCGCATTAGTCGAAGTGTGACGCTACCCAGCCAGATGAATCTTGAAATCAGCGATGCCACAAGTACGGGCAGCATGACTCGCATTAATGATGGCATTAACGAGGCAAAGAGTTACGCAATGTCAGCTCTCGGTGCTGTGCCAGATATCATACGAAGCGGGGAATCTACACTACCGACCGACACCAATCTCTTTTCTGCACGTCGTTCGCAAAAGGAGTTCCTAAGCAAGAAGGAGGAGGATGTGGCACAGCAGCTCATCACCTTTCTCAAGGGCATCGGATTGGGAGTAAATGGGCAGTTTTCAATCAATGCTGACGGCGTGGCACTACTCTCTCGCATACTCATCGGCAACTATATCAAGGACTCGACGGGTGCGGGCATATACGCTGACGAGCAAGGAAACTATCATATTGAGAGCGATTACGTCCACGTGCGTAAGCAGCTGACGGCAGAAGAGATGCAGCTGATGAAATCGACACATATCAATGGTAAGGTGGTCAATTCCCCTGGTAGCTTCACTATCTCAAAAGTTGAGAAGATCGAGGGCGGTTGGAGATGCTACTTCACGCAGCAGGATGGTGATGGACGCTGGGTAAGCAACACCATGGGTATGGACGATTATGCGTATTGTGAGACGTTCAATCTCGTCAACACACAAGGCGCAATGGCGAATCATTACTATCATCGCCGTGTCTTTGGACTTGGTGTTGATTATGTGGACATCTGCGATAACACAAATGCGGAAGACTATGCAAGCGGAAGCGACGAACCGCGCATAGGTGATGAGGTGTCAACATTGGGCAACAAGACTAATCCCGCACGCCAGCACGCTATCATTCAGGCGGCTGCAGGGACAGGCTCACCGTACTATCGTATGTATGTCGGCATTAATTCGTTCTCAATGCCAAAGCCAAAGATTCAGATGAGTCCGACTGAAGGGTCTTGGTGGATGGTTACGGACGAACATGGAAACGATATGCCGATGGAGGAGTACATCGCCTCTTTGAAATCACAACTTAACGCTGTGCAGGATCAGGCAGACAAGCAAATTGTAATATGGTTCGGTGATGTTGTGCCGACAGCCTCAACACAGCCTGCCAGTGAGTGGACGGACGAAGCTACAAAGGAGATGCACCTACATGACATCTATTATAATAGAAGTTACGCAGAGACAGGTGGTGGTCGGGCGTATTCATTTGAGAAGAATCCTGATAACACATACTCTTGGAAAGAAATAACCGACGCTGACGTGTTGAAGTCGCTTGAGGCAGCGAAACGAGCACAGGATACGGCGGATGGCAAGCGCAGGATGTTTGTGCAAGACCAGCCAGTACCACCGTATGATAAGGGCGATCAGTGGAGCCAAGCTACGTTCGGCGACAAATATAAGAACGACTTGCTGGTATGTGTGAAATCACGTGGCAAGGACGAGGAGTTCGATATCGATGATTGGGCTTCGGCGCAAGAGTACACCACGAAGAAATTTGAGGCACAACTAAAGATCGGCGATAAGACGATTGACGCCTTTGTGCGTGATTTGATAACAGGGCTTGAATCCGTAGGAATTCACCTTGATGGTGAGAATAGCCTGTTGAGACTGATTGCTGAAAAGGTGGGATTCTATGGTACGGACGGCAAAGAGTATATCAAGGTGGGACGTGACAAACAGGGGATTCCTTACTTCCTCTTTATGGATGAAGACGGCGTGACGCCTGCTTTCAATCTCGGATATAAAGGTTTGCAGGACATTATCAACGAGGCGGGAACGCAGTACTGGACACGTGTTATGATTTACGCCTCCCCCGATGGCAAGTTGGGACTCACACCAGGAACGACGATAGCAGCCGAGAACATTTGGCGTGGAGAGGGCAAGAAGTGGAAGAAAAAGACGGAAGGTGGCGTGGATGACCCTGACGATACAATGAAGGTGGAACCCGACGATGGATACGAGTTAGTTGTAGCTTATATGTATCATGCAGCCTATATCGTACAAGAGAATGGCGTAAAGAAATACATCTATGGGGAATATGACAAAATGCTCTTCACTACGTCAGAACTGCATTCTTTGTCGGATAGGAGACCAACGGGCGAACCCCTCGCAAAGGCTAATATCATATCGCCTTCAGGCTCATGGTACGTGGGTGATGGCGTCCCCGTCAACGCTTCGAGAACGGCTCGGGAATATCCTTTGTACTTCGTTAGACCTACGGAACAAGGAGGTAAAATCATAGCACAACGCCGACTGAAACTATCTAGTTCGTTATTCTTCGATACAAATAAGGATTTGAGTGTGTTCGGGCAGATAGAAGGCGAAGAGGGGGCATACACCGATAAGATAAAAATGCCTGGCGTTCCACAAGAGTAAAATCAGAATGATGGCATTATATGGGCATAGCTTCGTCAAGTTGGAATTGTAGTTAAATATAAAACGAATGAAGTACATCAAGCTAAACATAACAGAGAGCCGAACACAAGGTAACCGTTTCACACAGGCTTCCGTCCGTAGCATTGAGGATGCTACTGGGCAGAACTTTGCGTCCGCCCATCCCAAGCTGCTGCAGGATATAGTCTGTCATGCTCTCTCGTTGGCGCACGGCGTTCAGATTGAAGGCAACAACGGATTTACATACGTATTTCCTTTTAAATTATCATAGATATGACAAAGAACATAGAGCCTATATACATTGACCGAAAGGCAAGAGGTAATCAGCTCACAGCAGAGGAATTTAATAAGATTCCAGAAAAGGTGAATGAGCTTGTCAAAGCACAGAATACCGAAGAGGAGCGCACAAAAGGGATTATAGCTAAGAACCGCCCCTCGCTCGGACAGATTTCAAACGTAAGTGTGGAGGTGGATTCGCTTACATCTGAAACCTGCGTACTCGTGTGGAATAGTGAAGAGTGGGTTCCAATGAAGCTGTCTGAGCTCCCTATTGGACAAGGAGGTAGTCAGCAGCAGACCATCCTCTATTACCTGCGTGCTGTCAGTCAGTCGCCATCGACAACACTATCGGCTTCCAAGTCAGCCGGCGAGTGTAGTATTAAGTTTATGTTCATCTCACGCACTAAGGATGTTGGACAGAGCGATTTTATCGACACAGGAGAATGGGGAACATACGAAATCTTCGCTAAGGCTGGCGATGGAACTTTCGTATCTAAGGCTCGTGGACGCTGTCAGTCTAATACCGTGACGACTGTTGATGTCTTCAAGTTCTTAGAGAGCGGACAAAACAACATCATGATTAAGATAACAGGTGAGGTGACGGGGCAAACCTCCCCTGCGTTAGTATATTCAATCACGCTGTCAGCTCTCTTCCTCTCAATATCAGAATTTAACTGGTGGAAGGCGTACCAAGGTGATATTGTATTACCTTGCTACATCAGCGGTAATATCTCTAAGACACTTCATGTTAAGATTACAGGTGAAGGCTACGAGCAGACGTATGAGCGTCAGTTCGGTACTGCTACTTACACATCGTCGCCTGTTGCTTACACCGTGCCATTTACGAATAAGACTGGCCTGTTCCATCTATCTGCTTGGCTGTCGAATGAAGATGATACGGTCCAGACTACTCCAGTAGGCTATGACTTTATGGCGGTCGCTAATAACGAGGCCGTGAAGCTGGTTGTCGTTAACAACAAGGCAGAGAAACTGCTTAACTGGTACGAGAATAAGGTATTGGAATACGCTGTGTATGACGGCAAGGCTGTTACGACACCACTGTCAATCTTGATGAAGAAGGATAACGAGGTGCTTCAAGAGAATGTCTCAGAGAATACGCTGACACAAACCAAGATGCAATACACCCTTTCGCTCGAGGTTGAGACGATTGACAACTCCGACTTTACTGCGTTAATCGGTTTCCGTACTCACCCAACAGACGAGGTGCGCTTGCGTGACGCTATCCCATTCCCTGTTGATAACTCACAAGGTTACTCTGCTACGGCTGGAGCGGTGTTCTATCTGAATGCAAAGAATAGAAACAACACCGACACCGACCGCAATGTCCTCCGCAATCTCATCAACTCAGAGCATATCGGTGCTGAATGGCAGAACGTTGCTTTCTCTCGTGACGGTTGGGTAACAGATGATGAAGGCGCACGCACATTGCGTTTGCTTGCAGGGTCACGCCTTACTATCGATTACAAGCCTTTTGAGAAGGAAGCTGCTCAAAGTGGCAAAACTGTCGAAATCGATTACCAGATTAACAATACCTCTGATTACGATGCGGAGTGTATATCTATCGCTATGCCTTATCAGAAGGGTTATATCGGATTGAAGGTGAAGCCGTCTTCTATTATGTTCGCAACTCGTAGTGAACGTAATCCTGATGTTCAGGCTATGAGCACAGATGATGGTGTGCGCATTCGTTTGGCTCTCGTGATTAGTCCTAAGAAGTACACTTACGTACTGAATGGAAACACGTATTACCTTAACCTCGTCTACCTCTACATTGACGGTATCGAAGCTCGTAAATTTGCCTACTTGCTTACCGACTCTATGCAGATAGGTTCAGGTGGTGATATTGTTATTGGTTCTGACAAGGCAGATGTTGACCTCTATTCTATTCGTATATATGACAGCGCAATGGACGCTGCAAACGTACATCAAGATTATATCAATGCTCTCGCTACCGTAGGAGAGAAGAGTGCTGAAAAGTTAGACAATGACATCTATGATACCCTCGGTACCACAGTCGACTTTGATAAGGTGCGTGGCAAGGTGAACGTCTTTACTTTCGATAAGCCACTCCCAGCGTATGAGTATGGTAAGTCATATAGACCAAAGGGCACGCTTGAAATATACCCTAAGGACGGGAATACGAATCTTAACCGCTTGACAATTACGAATCTCCAACTGCAAGGGCAGGGTACATCCTCTATGCTCTATTATCTATGGAACTGGAAAGCGAAAGTAGCTAAAGATACGACCATCGTATATGAGGACGGACAGACAGCACAGAAAAAGTTTGAGATGTTCAAGAACTTGCCTAAAATATCTAAGCTGACAGCAAAGAAGAATATCGCTTCTTCTATGCAATACCATAAAATGGGTTCTGTGAACTCATTTACCGACCTATGGAAAGCTGTAGGCTTGACAAACGAGGGTATCGAGCAGAGTAGCGAGGCACGTGTCTCTATTTACCAAGAGACATTCGTTGGATTTGAGAAGCAGACAGCAGAAGACGGTACTGTTACATACAAGTTTGTCGGTCTGTTTACGGTTGGACCTGACAAGGGCGACGCAGCAACCTTCGGCTACGATAAGGACCTTTTCCCAGACCTCCTATCTATTGAAGGCTCTGACAACTCACCACGTATTACTTTGTATCAAGTGCCTTGGGATAAAAGGCGCATCCGCTACAACACGGAGGAGGAAGCGTATCAGTACCAAGTCTCTGAACTCTCATGGGAAAACTGTTGGGACTTAGACTATGCTGACCTCCCTGCGGATGATAAGACTACAGCAGACAATGAGACCCGTCAGCGTGCAGAGCAGCTCATAGAGAGTTATATCCCTGCTTACAATCTCATCTATCAATGTAATACGTTCATCGAGCCCTTCAACGGTACACTTGAAGAGTTGAACGCTGACCCACACTCAACACATATCGAGTATTGGATAGCAAAGCAGGGCGACCCAAACCAATACAACCTATACTATTACGATAGCTTATATAAGCGTTTCTGCCCTTCAACACTCGACAGCGGTGTGTCGGTGGTTAATCTCCGTCAGCAGTTAGTTGGTGACAAGTACGGACTAACCGAGGCGATATTCAACTCGGTTAGTGATGCTGCTCAGCTCAATGAGCTATTCAAGTCAGCACGTATTCAGAAGTTCCGTGCTGAGCAGCCACAGGACTGGGACATAATGGACCTACTTTTTCATCAGTCATACGGAGAAATTAAGGCTGCGACGGATAACTGTGCAAAGAATACATATCCGTATAACTTTAATGTAGAATAGATATGGCAAAGAGTAAATGGAAACTTCGTCAGGATGACCTTGATACTATCCTGGCAATAATTAATCAAGGTTTAATGAAGAAACCATACTGGGTAGAGTTTCACGACACCTATGCTGACGGCACACCAGTATGGAATGGTGAGAAGTCCGTACTGTGGAACCTAATGGAGCAAGCATATCCAGAGGAGCGTGCGCAAATGATGCGTCGTATGCTTGCGAAAATGGAGGAACTCGGAGGGCTACAAAAGGGTACGCACCAGCAAAAGCTGTTTGCATACTTCGAGAAGTATTACTTCTCTGTAATTGACAATTTCTCTTCTATGTTATACAATGAAGATGGTAAGCTGTACGAGAAAATGAAGCTTGCCATGCTGCAAGGTAAATACACGAACGACACCGACCCACTGGGTCAGTCGCTTGGTGATGGAAAGTCGCCTGAGGTGGCGTGGGTAAAGAAGCGTATTCAGTACCTAATGAGCAAATACTCATTCGGTGATTATGACGCAAAGACTGCAGAAGGTGCAATCACTGTGCGTACCTCTGCACAGGCGGATGCTACAACAAACTCAATCATTCTGCGCCTGACACCTGCAATGAAGCTGTACCCTACGATTGCATATGGTACCACAATCATGCGTGGTGCTCGCACAGATGCAGGAAAGCCTTGCGAGATAGTTGTCGATATCAACGGCACGTCCGACCAGCAGCTCTCTGTCAAGTCAGCTGACTACCTGCTCGATATAGGCGATTGGAGTTCGTATGTAATCAATGGTGCGCTCTCTATCATTGGTAAGCGACTCAAGCGATTGAAGCTCGGTGATGAGAATGAAGAGAAGGTGAAGATACTCATAGCTTCACTTACGCTTGGCAATACAACCTCCTTAGAGGAGATAGATGTACAGAATATCTCAACCCTTGGAGGTGCGCTCGATATGCGTAGTAACTTTCGTTTGCGCAAGTTCCTCGCTGGTGGCTCATCACTCACAGAAGCACACTTTGCCGATGGTGCTGCGCTTGAAGAAGTCGACTATCCTGCTTCCACGTCATACGTGGAACTGAAAAACCTCGATAAGCTCACGAATGAAAAATGCAATACAGAAGGTTGCGCTCCAAATGTGATGAGTTACTTTGTAAGTGGCTGTGACAATCTCCAGCCTGTCAAGAAACTAATCGACATCATGGATGCGCAGGTAGGACAAGTGCCTCACTCCCTGCGTTACGTTCGCTGTGTCGGTTTTAATGAGACTTTCACCGACGGACGCACCTTTGATAAACTTTCTCAGCTTGTAGACGGTACATATCAGGGTATCGATGCAGAGGGTCAGTATGGCAATGACCCTTACCCAGTTCTCGACGGCACAATCAACCTCACCACTGGTGCATATCGTGATACTTACGATGCGCTGATGCAACACTACCCAAAACTTAAATTAAACATTGCTAAGTGGTGGATAAGGTTTGAAGACCCTGAGGTGAAGCGAATATGTGTTGAAAATTGGGATAAAGACGGTGACGGAGAGCTAAGTATGGAGGAAGCAGCAGCTGTTAGTTCCATCGGGACTATGTTTAGCGGTAATATGAAGATTAGAGACTTCTCCTCACTCAGATATTTCACAAAGGCAAGTATAAACATAGCTGGATCTTTTGATGGATGTAAGAATCTTGAGAAAATAGTAATGCCTAAGGGGAGCACACTACAACATACGATGTTCTCTAATTGTGTTCGTCTAAAAGAAGTAGTCTTTCCTGTCAACATGAAGTCCTCACCAGTCTTGTACGAAACTTTTTCAAACTGTATCGCACTAAAAGTTCTTGATTTCCCAGAGACGTTTACAGGCATCATTAACTCTGGAACTTTCAGGGATGTTACTGCTATACTTATATTCAGAGCGCAGACTGTTGTGAAATTCGAACGATATGCAGGGTGGTCATTCTATTATAAAGGCAATAACATTTATGTACCTAATAGTTTGGTAGAGAAATATAAGATTACTGACGGATGGAATGACAAATCAGAATGTATCAAGCCTCTTAGCGAGTATCACTCTTGATACTCACTAAGTGGTCGAACCTGTCCTAAGTAACCTTGCATAGCTTGACTATTCCATTTGGAACTTTGCTTGTATGTTTCGACTAAATGAGGAGCGACGTATAGAGTATCTATTCGGGCGTAAAGTATTCCCCAATATTTAATTATATCAATATAGTTGCTACCCTTGAGAACTAAGTTCTTTATTCTTGCATTGTTAAATGAAAGTTCATCTATAGCTATTACTGAAGGTGGCAGCACAACGCACTCTCCTTGACAGTAGCGAAACATTGAATGAGGAACCATAGTTAATCCTTCTGGGAGTATAATAGTCCCAAATGTAGTGCTTTTAAATGTTTCTCTTTCTTTTCTTAGTGACGTGAAATATTGAAGCTCAGTAAACCCTTTTATAGTACGATTTGCAAAGATAGTACCGATGGGATTAAAACACCACTCAAACGCTGTATTAATCCCATCGGGACTATCTTCCGAGCAAGTAATGTCGTTGACCCTTCTAAGGATTTAGAAGCATTCAGTATAGACTCGATTTATCAAACCAGTTTTGAGTCATGTCCTAAACTGCGACGGATTAAATACCCACAGCAGATAAGACATAATATATTCGCTTTTCGTGGATGTCCTTCATTAGATGAGATAGATGTGAACGAAAAATGCACAGACATTATATTCGCTACGAATGCTCTTATAGATTCTAACAAAATCAAAAGGATAATTCTAAGACAAAAGAACGCCTTTGAAATTCCGGATCTTATATATCTGTTTTATAGAATAGATTATCCAAGAGGTGTTAAGATCTATGTTAGAGACGAGTTGGTGGATAGTTTTAAGAGTTTACATTCAGGGAAGGAAATTAGAAACAATTTCGCACCTCTTAGCGACTATCAAGGATGATACTCGCTGAGAGGGGCAAAAGGCAGCCAACTTCCCCATTTTGTGCGATATAATTCAATGGAATCATCAGGAATATAGATTTTCCCCATACGTATTTTGCCGCCAAATTCTTGATATCCATATAACTTAGGAGGGGTTTTAGAGCGAAAAATAATATTCTTTGTTTTACTACTATGAAAACACGTGCCAGCTAAATACGTGATAGACGCAGGTATATCTATCGTATCAATGGTAGCATTGAAAAAACAACCATCTGACACCGCTTTACAACTGCTCGGGTAGATTAATACTCCTGATACAACAACATTTTTGAAGGCTCCTTTTGCTAATTCTCTTACTCCGAAAAATCCAATCTCTCTTAGTGAAGTAAATTCTTTATTTGCGAATATAGTCCCGATGGAAC
>QWCC01000076.1_pt1 | contig 40938 bp, 58 predicted proteins | sample 1972491 | NCBI WGS metagenome assembly QWCC01 (sample SAMN09866718, study PRJNA288562) | Human oral metagenome isolate term5_saliva, whole genome shotgun sequencing... | isolation source: mouth | host: Homo sapiens | place: USA: California
AAAACAAGCCTCGCGAGGAAGAAGAAATTCAACGAAAAGGTGTTCGCAGACTCATTTTGGGGGTAATTGGAACGTACTACAGGTGTGACAAAAAACTGTCACAAAACTGTCACAGAAAGGGTTTCTTTACCATTTCTTTACCTTTTAGGGCAATGTTGTGTATGACTTTTGGCCAAAGTGTGACAAAAAAGTGTCACAGTGTGACAGTTTTGTGACAGTTTTGTCACAGGACTTTTCGTTGGAATTGCAAGGAAAAGTCGCTGTCTGTGACAGTTGTGACAGTTTTTTTCTAATTAAGTATAAGAAAAAAATTGTATTTTATAAAGGCTTGTGGACCCTAACTGTCACACAAAACTGTCACACCCAAGTTGAATGCCACTCCTCTGCAAATCTTCGGGGTCTGGGGAAGACTGTAGAGGTTCTATCCAGTTCGTGATAGATCATCATACTACCCGGACCAAACATTTTTCTCGACCGCTTTTAGGTGTAGTATGTTCCAGACGCTCGAAAACTTGGGCTATAATAGGAGAGAAAGGCAAAATACGCCATTTTCACACACTACACCCCAGACACCAGAAGGAGCAAACAGGTGTCATTAGTTTTGGAATCCAAGTACCAAGCTGAGCTCATCAAGAAGCTCAAGCGAATGTTCCCTGGGTGTATCGTTCTCAAGAACGACCCGAACTACATCCAAGGCTTCCCGGACCTCACCGTGATGTTCGAACGTCACTGGGCGGTCCTAGAAGTCAAGCGCTCCGCGAGCGCACCCCTACGACCGAATCAGGAACACTACGTGGAGCAAGCCTCCCGTATGTCCTTCGGCGCAGTCATATACCCGGAGAACGAACAGGAGGTACTCCGTGCGCTTTCACGAGTATTCTTCTCTTAGTGGAACACACGCTATCTTGTCGGCTAGCAAGTACAGCTGGCTGAACTACGACTCTGAAAAGATGGCCGCAACGTTCCGCACCGCTCAGGCAGCCGCTCTTGGCACACGACTCCATGAGCTCGCTGCAGAGCACATTCGTCTGCGTATTCGAATGCCCAGAAACAACGCAACGTTCAACCGGTACGTCAATGACGCTATCGGATATTGCATGACCCCCGAGCAAGTCCTTTTCTACTCGATGAACGCGTACGGCACCGCCGATGCAATTCATTTCGATGATAAGAAGAACTTCCTCAGGATCCACGACCTTAAGACAGGCTCCGGACGCGTTAAGATGGATCAGCTCATGATCTATCAAGCGTTCTTCTGTCTCGAATACCATATCTCGCCATTCGACATCGAGAGCGAGCTTCGCATCTACCAAAACGATGATGTGATGATTCTCAATCCCGAAGCAAGCGATATTCGCTCCGTCATGGATCGAGTTGTGGAATTCGACCAACTCATCGAATCACTCAAGGAGGACAGCATTGGCTGAGGAACTCGCCCACTATGGTATTCTTCGTCGGTCTGGCCGGTATCCTTGGGGATCCGGTAAGGACAAGTACCAGCGCTCCGTATCCTTCCAGGGTATGGTAGCCGACCTCAAGAAGCAAGGCCTCTCGGAAACGGAGATCGCCAAGGCTTTCGACATGACCACTTCGCAACTCCGAGCGACCAAGTCCATGGCTGCCAATGAGCGCAAGGCGGAAGAGGTGGCTCGTTGTCTCAAGCTGAAGGAGAAGAACCTTTCGAATGTTGCGATCGGTAAGAAGCTCGGACTCCCCGAGTCTACCGTCCGTAACTACCTGAAGCCTAATGCGGATGCTCGACAAGACGCAGCCCGGACAACTGCAGACCTCGTTAAGAACGCGGTCGACAAGCATAAGTATGTTGATTTCGGATCGGGTGTTGAATCTATCCTTGGAGTCAGCACCACCCAGCTCAACACATCCATCGCTATGCTCGAGTCTGAAGGATATCGTGTCGAGCACGCCCATATTCGGCAGGTCGGCACCAAGGAGTCTACAAACATCAAGGTTCTGGTCGCTCCTGAGGTTACTCGTCGAGAGCTCATGGAACACCTCGGGGATATTCACACTCTCGGGGTCGCGGTCAAGCCCGATGGTACGAAGCTTGGTATTCAGAAGCCTGTATCATTGGATTCGTCTCGTCTGAAGGTTCGATACGCTGAGGACGGAGGTACGTCTATGGACGGTACCATCCAAATCCGTCGAGGATGTAAGGACCTAAACCTTGGCGAAGCTAGCTATGCTCAGGTTCGAATCCCGGTGGATGGAACTCATTACTTGAAGGGTATGGCTCACTACAGTGATAACATGCCTCCCGGTGTCGATGTCATATTCAACACCAACAAGACTCGAGACACCCCGAAGATGGATACCCTCAAGAAGCTGAAGGATGATCCGGACAACCCTTTCGGTGCGGTCATCAAGCGTCAGGCATTTTACAATGATGGCGGAAAGGACAAACTCTCTCCGCTCAACATTGTGAATGAGGAAGGAAACTGGAAGGATTGGAGCAAGACTCTTTCTTCCCAGTTCCTGTCCAAGCAGTCCACTCACATGGCCAAGCAGCAGCTTGACAAGGCAGCCCAGAAGCGTCATGACGAGTTCATGGATATCATGAAGCTCGACAATCCGGCGGTTCGGAAGCGACTCCTTACTGATTTCGCGGATGGATGTGATGCTGATTCAGTAAATCTGAAAGCGGCATCACTACCCCGCCAGTCATCCAAGGTTATTCTTCCGGTACCTTCGCTGAAGCCCACTGAGATCTATGCCCCGGACTACCGTGACGGTGAGACCGTATGCCTCGTTCGATATCCTCATGGAGGTACGTTCGAGATCCCCACGGTGACTGTTAACAACAAGCACCAGGGCGGTCAAGCAATTCTCGGCAAGCACCCAAAGGATGCCATCGGTATCCACCCCAAGGTTGCGGAACGTCTTTCCGGAGCTGACTTCGACGGAGATACAGTAGTTGTTATCCCCGTCAACAGTCAGGTGAAGGTGAAGACATCCCCGCCGCTTAAGGGACTCCAAGGCTTTGATCCCAAGGCGGCATATCCTGGTTACCCGGGTATGAAGAAGATGGGTGAGAAGGAGAAGGGTCGCCATATGGGTGTGGTGTCGAATCTTATTACGGACATGACCCTTGGCGGTGCGAGCGCCGAGGAACTTGCCCGTGCAGTTCGACACTCTATGGTGGTTATTGATGCCCCCAAGCATGGTCTCGACTGGAAGACTTCCGAAGAAGACAACGATATTCGTGGTCTTAAGAAGAAGTACCAGGGTGGTCGTGGCGCAGCAACTCTTATTTCCAGAGCCCGTGGCCCTATGTATGTGGATGAGATCCGCCTACGCAAGGCTTCGGAAGGTGGTCCGATCGACCCCGCTACGGGCAAGAAGGTGTACGTCAAGACTGGCCGCCAGTACCTCGACAAGAAGACGGGTCAGATTGTCAAGGCCCAGACCAAGACCGAGAGACTCAAGATTACGGAAGACGCACGAGATCTCATTTCCGATGGCAACCGCCCCATGGAAAGAATCTATGCGGATTATTCGAATGACATGAAGTCCCTGGGTAACCGAGCTCGACGGGAACTTATTTCTACAAAGATCCCCAGGAAGAACCCCGAGGCTGCTAAGAAGTATGCCACTGAGGTTGAGGAACTCAAGTCGGCTATTAAGTTGGCTTCCATGAATGCCCCTCGTGAAAGGCAGGCCCAGATCATTGCTAATGCGGTGATTAAGGCCAAGACCGCTGACAGAGAAGTGTCTTCTGAAGAATATAAAAAGATCTCCAGACAGGCCATCTCAGCAGCCCGCCTCAGAACAGGGGCCTCTAGGAAAGAGTCCCTCATAGAGCTCACAGACCGCCAATGGGAGGCCATTCAGGCAGGCGCCCTATCAGCCTCTGCTATGGAGGCCGTGGTGCGCTACAGCGACATGGAGAAGCTCTCAGAAAGGGCCATTCCCAAGGCTAAGGCCCCCGTGTCTGCTAGTGTAGCTAGTAGGGCTAAGGCTATGGCCCGTAATGGGGGCACTACTAGTGAGATAGCTGACGCCCTAGGTATCAGTACTAGCACAGTACTAGAGCTAGTGAGGTGAGGTGTCATGGCTCTCTACTTGACGACTGACGACAATCCGTTCAGTCCTGTTGACGACTACGAACAGTGGTCGAAGTTCGATCGTGATCATGGTTACAACACTGATGCGTTAGTGGCAAGAATCGCTGGTCCAATTGACTTCGACCTACCTGAATCTGTAGTCAACGATGCGTTCAATGACGCTATTCGATGGATCGCGGAGTGGAATCCGACAGGAAACTACAAAATGATAAGCGATTAGCGACACCGGGGGGAGGGGTCTCGCATATTTCCCTCCCCCCATGCATCGCCGCCCCCTTATATTTTTCCCCGCGGGGATATTTTCGAATCGAACCCTGGGTTCTGAGATGTCCTAGAGAACCGGTTGCTTCTTCCCGGTAGGATTTTTCAGAGTTGGTCCTCCTCTAGGACGTCCCAGAACTCGGGGTAACTCTGTCGAAAGGAACGAAGACTCGTGGCGCGGACTCCAAAAGCCCCGCGCACTCCCGAAGAATCGGAGAATAGGCTGATCAATCTCGCAGTGGCATTAGCCGAGAAGCAGCTGCGAGACGGTACGGCTTCGCCGTCGACGATCAATCACTACCTCAAGCTAGCTGGCGAACGCGACAAGCTCGAAAGAGAGAAGCTTCGCCAGGAAACCGAGCTCGTCAAGGCCAAGGCAGAAAGCATTGCGTCTGCCGCACGCACCGAGGAGCTTGTTAAGGAAGCCGTCGACGCCATGAGGAGATACTCCGGTGGATCTGAAGACGTATTCTGAATGCATTGAGCTGCCATCCTTCGAGGAACGATACCGATACCTGCGTCTAACCGGCGTAGTTGGAGAACAGACGTTTGCACATCAGAGGTATTTGAATCAAACGTTCTACACATCCCGGGAGTGGCGCGATCTGCGTAACCATATCATCACCCGAGATTTCGGAAGAGACCTCGCGTGCGAAGGTTACGAAATCTTTGATGCGATTTATATACATCACATCAATCCAATTACCCCCGACGACGTCCTGCACCGAAGTAGGTCGCTCCTGGATCCGGAGAATCTCATTACGGTGTCTCTCGACACCCACAATGCGATTCACTATGGAACACTGGAGACCTCCCGGTTCGTCGGTCATGTCCGAACGGAAGGAGATACAATTCTATGGTAAATGTACTCCAAAGCGTAAAGGACTATCTCGGTATCGAGGAAGATGACACGTCATTCGACGGTGCCATCACTGCCCATATCGACGTCTCGATATTCACGCTTGGTCAGATCCTGTCCGAGACTCCGGAATACACCGCCGATACGGATTCGGAATCGATTCCGAAAGAAGTCCTCATGTACATCAAGCTTAGTACCAAGCTACTCTTCGATCCGTCGGCTTCGGCTACGGTACAGGATGCTATTACTAAGGCCAAGAACGAACTCGAATGGAGGATGAGCGTTGACACACCCATACGATAACTCTCTCGCCCATTTCGGTGTTAAGGGTATGCGTTGGGGCGTTCGTCGCGACCCCGGTCGAGGAGTAGTGGTTCGGAACAACCCATACCAGAGCCGAAAGCAGGAAGCTCGGAGTATGTCGAACCAAGAGCTCCAAAACCGGATCGCCCGAGCGAATCTAGAGCGCCAGTATCTGGCACTCGCCCCTCAATCGGCATCCAAGCGGATCGCCAGCAAGTTCAAGTCGAGCTTCGAGGATCAGTTGATTAAGAAGGGCGCGTCGATGGCTGTTAACAGTGCATTTCTTGGCGCAGACTTCGCGTTCAACCGCATCAAGGATCCCGAGTCTTCAATGTTCCTTAAGAAGGGAGAATCGATCTACAATGTATGGTCCCAGATTCGACCCAAGTGATTCCCTCGCCCATTTCGGTGTCAAGGGTATGCGCTGGGGTGTCCGAAAGGACCCCGTGCGCGAGGCGGCCCGCAAGGCTGGTTACCAGGCGGCCAAAGAGCGTCACCACGCTGTCGACCCTCAGCGGCTGACTTCCCACAAGAAGCGAATTCGTAAGATCAACGAATCCAACGAGACGCTCAACTACTACAAGAACCACCAGAACCACGAGGACTTCCTGAAGGGGTACCGTGACTACGCGGTGAAGGCGGTTCACGTCTACACCGGCACGGGCATTCGGATGCCTAAGAACGAACCTCGAACCCGAGAGTACGCTCAGCAGTTCCTCGACCAGGCGGTCAACGCATACGAGCGCCAGTTCCAGACGGCGGTTGGAAACCTTCAGTAACCACCATGCTGTCCAACACAGAAACTCCGAAATACTATGCGGAGTTCCGTGACGCAGTAATCCGAGGAGACATTCCTGTCTGTCAGGAGGTCTCTAAGGAGATGAACAGGATCGATCAGCTGATCGAGAATCCTCGGTACTATTACGATAGTACCGCCATTGACGGGTTCATCGCTTATTGTGAAGCGGAACTCACTCTGACCGATGGTTCCCCAGTTAAGGTGCTCCCATCTTTCAAACTGTGGGCGGAGTCGCTTCTGTCATGGTTCTACTTCGAAGAACTTTCAGTATACGAGCCTTACGAAGACGGGCATGGCGGACGCTATGTCACAAAACGTATCAAGAAGCGGCTTGTCAATAAGCAATACCTGATCGTGGCTCGAGGTGCGGCTAAGTCAATGTACGCTGCGTTCCTGCACGCGTACTTTCTCAACATAGACTCGTCCTCGACTCACCAGATTGCAACAGCCCCAACAATGGCCCAGGCTGAAGAGACATTGTCTCCGATCCGAACAGCTGTCGCGAGAACACCGGGGCCTCTGTTCAAATTCCTCACTGTAGGTTCTCTGCAAAACACCACTGGTAACCGGGCAATGCGTCAGCAGCTTGCGTCAACCAAGAAGGGTGTTGAGAACTTTCTGAATGGATCTCTCATCGAGGTCCGTCCCATGAGGATCGACAAGCTTCAGGGCCTAAGAACAAAGATTAACACCGTCGACGAATGGCTTTCCGGCGACGTTCGAGAGGATGTCGTTGGTGCTCTAGAGCAGGGCGCGTCTAAGATCGACGACTGGTTGATCGTTGCTATCTCCTCTGAGGGTACTGTCCGTAACTCGGTTGGCGACAGCATCAAAATGGAACTTGCAAAGATCCTAAAGGGTGAGTACTACGATCCTCACACGTCTATCTGGCATTACCGTTTGGATGATGTGAGTGAAGTAGGTAATCCTGACATGTGGATGAAGGCTCAGCCAAACATCGGAAGGACCGTATCGTACGAGACATATCAGCGCGACGTGAATCGTGCCGAGAATGTCCCTGAAGCTAGGAACGACATCCTCGCTAAGCGATTTGGTATCCCGATGGAAGGCTACACATACTTCTTCACTTATCAGGAGACGCTGCCCCATCGCCAACGAGAGTTCTGGGGAATGCCGTGCGCTATGGGTCTCGACCTTTCACAGGGTGATGACTTCTGCGCATTCACATTCCTCTTCCCTCTAACGTCTGATAGCTTCGGTGTCAAGACTAGATGCTACATCTCGTCGAGAACCCACCTAAAACTGCCGGGCGCAGCTAGAGAGAAGTACGAACACTTCATTCGCGAAGGATCTCTTCGAGTCCTTGATGGCACAATCCTGGACATGATGGAAGTTTATGACGACGTCGTTTCGTTCATCGAGGAGAACGAGTACGATGTTCGGGCTGTAGGCTTCGACCCGTACAACGCCAAAGACTTCATCATGCGATGGGGTACCGAACATGGTGAGTATGGCATCGTTAAGGTCATCCAGGGCGCCAAAACCGAGTCGGTTCCTCTTGGCGAGCTGAAAGCCCTCGCTCAAGACAGGCATCTGCATTTCGATCAAGAACTCATGTCCTACGCCATGGGTAATTCCATCGTCATGTCGGATACAAACGGCAACCGTAAGCTGTACAAGAAGCGCGCCGATCAAAAGATCGATGCGGTCGCGGCTATGATGGACGCTCTTGTGGCGTACAAACAGAATCGCGACGAATTCGAATAGAAAGGAGGTGACATGGGTCGTCTCGCACACGCATGGAATGCTTTCATGAATCCGGAGGTAAAACAATCCCCGTTTAACGTGGAATTGCGGTCTAGTACCCCGATGGATCGATCGCCGCTTCGGTATATCCCCCAGTCGAACATCATCGACACCATTTTCAACCAAATTGCGGTTGATGTGGCCAAGATCAGTATTCGACATGTCCGATGCGCAATCGATAAGACATATATCGAAGACCTTCCGACAGGTCTTAATGACTGTCTTACGGTTGCGCCGAACATGGATCAGACTCCTCGGTCATTCATGCAGGACCTATGTCTTACGATCCTCGAAGAAGGCGTCGCTGCGATAGTCCCCACGGATTATTCGAAGGCTCCTGTAGGCACCAATTCGTATGACGTATACAATCTGAGAGTTGGTAGGATTACCCAGTTCAAGACGTCCTCGCTCATTGTAGATGTCTATAATGAGAAGACTGGACGACGAGAACCGGTCGAACTTCCTAAGCGTCTCGTGGCGGTCGTTCAGAATCCGCTGGCATCGATCACCTCTAGTCGAGGATCCCTAGCTTCCAGACTCAGTTCCAAGCTCCGGATCCTGGATAGCATTGACAACGCTGCTGCAGGTAAGAAACTAGACCTTATCGTACAGCTCCCATACACCGTTCGAACCGAACGACGTAAGGAAGAAGCTGAAAAGCGGATGAAGGACGTTGAACGTCAGCTGTCCAATGGACAATTCGGCATCGCCTATATGGATGCTGCCGAAAAGTTCACTCAGCTGAACCGTCCGGCGGAGAACAACTTGCTCGAACAGATCAAGTATCTGACGCAGCAGTTGTACAACACTCTCGGAATGCCTGAAGCAGTGTTCAATGGCACTGCCGATGAGCAGACCATGCTTAACTACTACAACCGCACAATCGAACCAATCGTCGCGGAGATTACGTTGAGCATGGCCAAGACGTTCATCACCAAGACGGCGCGAACTCAGGGTCAAACCGTGGATTACTTCCGTGACCCGTTCCAGAACGTGTCGATCGCCAAGGTATCGGAGATCGCACAGGCCATGGTCACCACCCAGATCATGACCCCCAACGAGGTTAGATCCTATCTGGGTCTCCCTCGAAGCGATGAGCCAGTCGGCGACTCGCTAAGTAACCCGAACATCAACCCTATGGGTGATGCTTCTATGGCACCGCCCGAAGAACCAACCGAAGAGGAAGAAAATGACGGATTCGACGTTTGATTTCTCCGGGTGGGCGACCAAGAACGATATTCGGTGCAGTGACGGGCGAACTATTCGCCACAACGCATTCGCAGACAACGACGGTGACGTGGTCCCTCTTGTCTGGCAGCACGGTCACAACGACACCAACAACGTTCTTGGCCACGTCCGACTGGAAAACCGAGCCGAAGGCGTTTACGCTTACGGCTACTTCAACGACACTCCCGCTGCAAACAATGCTCGGGAGCTGCTCAAGCATGGTGATGTCGACTCTATGTCGATCTACGCCAACAACCTCACCCAGAGTGGTGGGGATGTCCAGCACGGCAACATCGTCGAGGTTTCTCTGGTCTTGTCCGGCGCTAATCCCGGCGCCAAGATCGAAAACATCGCTCTCGCCCACGGCGACGGCACCTACGAAGCAACGGATGAGGCGTATATTATGACCGGTGAGCACCTCGCACACGCAGACACCCCCGAGAAGCCCGCTGATAAGCCGGCTGACAAGACCGAGGGAACTTCTGAAGGCAAGACGATTAAGGACATCGTCGAGTCCATGAACAACGATCAGAAGGAAGTTCTCTATTTCCTCATCGCCAAGGCCGCTGAGGGAGAAATGAAGCCCGACACCGATTCGGAGCCCAACAAGGAAGGAGCCCCCGTGGCACACAGCAACATCTTCGAGAACGATGGTACGCCCAACGAGGGCGATACCCTGTATCACTCCACCATCGACACCGCCTTCAAGGATGCCGTCCGCACTAAGGCCAACTCCATGCGAGATGTCTTCATGACGATCGCTGAGTCCAACGGCCTCTCGCACGCCGACATCGCTCACGCCGAGAAGACCTACGGTATTTCCAACATCGACCTTCTGTTCCCCGACGCCAAGAACCTCGACGTCCCGCCGGCCTTCATCGACCGCGATCAGTCTTGGGTCCAGCCGGTCCTGAACGGCACGCACCACACGCCGTTCACCCGCATCAAGTCGATGCAGGCTGATATCACGGCAGATGAGGCCCGAGCCAAGGGCTACATCACCGGTTCGCGCAAGAAGGAAGAGGTCTTCAAGCTTCTGAAGCGCGTCACCGGCCCGACGACGATCTACAAGATGCAGAAGTTTGACCGTGATGATCTGTTGGACATCACCGACTTCGACGTCATCGCCTGGGTCAAGGCGGAGATGCGCAACAAGCTGAACGAGGAACTCGCCCGCGCCATCCTCATTGGAGATGGTCGCTCCAACTCCGATCCGTACAAGGTCAACGAGGAGAACATCCGACCCATCCTCAAGGAGGATGACCTCTACTGCATCAAGAAGGATCTCGGCGCCGGTAAGTCTGTCGACCAGATCATCGATGAACTCATTCGTGCTCAGGACGACCTGGAGGGCACCGGCACGCCGACTCTGTTCTGTGCAAAGTCCTTCGTGACCGACATGCTCCTGCTCAAGGACAAGATGGGTCACTACCTGTACCCGACGAAGCAGGCGCTCGCGGATCGTCTTGGCGTCACGTCTATCATCGACGTCCCGCAGATGAAGGGTCTGAAGACCGGCGCAGCGAACGACAAGGACGTTCTGGCCATCATTGTCAACCTGTCCGACTACAATGTTGGCACGGACAAGGGTGGCGAGGTCACCATGTTCGACGACTTCGACATTGATTTCAACCAGCAGAAGTATCTGCTGGAGACGCGCGTCTCGGGCGCGCTCACGAAGGTCAAGTCGGCTATGGTTGTCACCGGTAAGCCGGCTCAGGCTGCCTGATGAAGTTCTCCGGGCAAGTCGGCATCGCTACGGAATGGGAGATGTCACCCGGAGTCTTCACCGAGTCCATCGAGCCCCGGAACTGTCGTGGAGATCTCATTCGTCTTACCCGACGTATGAATTCATCTCCCGTGGTTCCGGGGCTCTCCATGGGTAACACGTTCTCATTCATCGCGGACCCATACACACTTGACAACTTCCTCAACATTCGTTACATCCGTTGGCGAAACGTCAATTGGGCCGCCACCTCGGTTGAACTTCAGCCTCCTAGGATTCTAGTCACTGTTGGGGGTCCCTACAATGCGTAGCGACTTTCACAATAGACTCGAAAAACTAGGCTGCCGAGCCTATTTCCAACCTCCGTCGAATGTCTCAATGGGATACCCATGTATCGTATATGAGCTCGACCGGATCGTGAAGAAACGCGCCGATAATGGCGTATATCTTAATACTCGGCGCTACCAGGTGAAGCTCATCACCAAGAACCCAGACGATCCGATGGTCGATGCACTCGCGTCGATGGTCCACTCTGAGTTCGAACGACATTACACTACAGATACGTTGAACCACTTCGTGTTCAACATCTACGACGTTAAGGAGTGACCATGACGGCACTTATCTGGGACAAGACCGGCGAACACGTCTACGAAACCGGCGTGAACAATGGCGTGCTGTACAAGTACGACAAGACCACCAAGAACTACAAGAACGGTGTGGCCTGGAACGGTCTGACGACCGTGACCATGTCTCCCGAGGGCGCAGAATCCAACGCGGTCTACGCCGACAACATCAAGTACCTCGACCTCATCAGTGCGGAAGAGATGAAGTTCACCATCGAAGCGGTGACGTACCCGGACGAGTTCGCCGAGTGCGACGGTACCGCGTCTATCGCCGAAGGTGTCTTCATCGGCCAGCAGGAGCGCGCCAAGTTCGCGTTCTCCTACAAGACCAAGGTCGGCAATGACCAGGATTCCGAGGCCGGCTACAAGCTGCACATCGTCTACAACGCAACGGCTGCTCCTTCCGAGCGTGCCTACGCGACGGTGTCCGACTCTCCCGAGGCCATCACGTTCTCTTGGGAATGCAGCACGACCCCCGTCCCGGTCAAGGGTCACAAGCCCACCGCGGAGCTCATCATCGACTCCACCAAGGTCAACGCCGAGAAGCTCAAGAAGATCGAGGCCAAGCTCTACGGTGATGAGTCCGGGCAGCCCACGCTGCTCACCCCGGATGAGGTCCTCGCGCTGCTCGCGTGAGTAACCTCGTTCTAGTGCTCGACTTCCCCGAGCACGACCTGTTCGACCGAGAGACGGAGGAGTTCACGACTCTTCCGGCTGCCCAGCTAACACTTATGCACAACCTCCTATCGGTTGTACGCTGGGAATCAAAATGGAAGAGATCCTTCGTTGATCGTCCTCCGTCCTCGGTTGAAGAGGTACTGGACTACGTGAAATGCATGGCCGAGGGTCAACAAGACGTTCCCGCCATGTTGGATCGGCTTACTCGTCCGCAGGTAGAGTCAATTAAGGCGTATATCTCGGACCCGATGACTGCCTCGACCATGCTTTCGCGTCCAGGTCAGGCTAAGTCTTCTGAAAAGATGACTTCCGACCTGATCTATTACTATATGGTGGCATTCCAGATCCCGTTTGAGGCTGAGGAGTGGCACCTGAACCGTTTGCTTATGCTGATCCGAATCTGCAACGCAAAGCAGAGCGCTGGTCAGAAGACAAACGCTAAGAGCGCTGCCTCGCAGCGTGCCGCCCTTAACAGAGCCCGACGAGCTCGGGCAGGAAGTAGTGGATAATGGGTACGAACAACCCCCAGATTCCCGCCGACGCGCAGATTGCGCCCGGTCAGGATCCCCACGAGGATGCCGAACGCGAAATCTTCGAAGGGAAGGTGTCCTAATGAGTAAGATCGACGAGGTTCTCAACCACGCCGCCTACCGAATCGGCTACTACGCCCCTGACGACCCGGAACCGGGCTCGGAGGCAGGTCGCTACTGCGCCAATAAGATGGGTCAGCCCTGGCTTGCCGGGCCTTCCACATCCATCTATTGGTGCATGTGCTTCGTCTCGATGGTCTTCGACATGGCCGGTATGGTCGGTGCTATTGGAGGTTTCTCCTACAACACCGACGTTACCAAGGGCCGTATGCGCAAGGTCTCCATCGAAGACGCTCAGCGCGGCGACGTCGTCCTATACGATTGGGACGAAGATGGCGTTACCGACCACGTCGGTATCGTCGAAGCAAACCTCGGTGGTGGATGGCTGCAGACCATCGAGGGTAACACCTCCTCGTCCAACGCAGGCTCTCAGTCCGCCGGTAATGGCGTCTGGCGTCGCCAGCGCTACTACGGTATCGACTGCGTCCTTCGCCCCGACTGGGGCGCCGAGGGCGGTACTGAGGAAGACACTTCCGCCAGTGACGCAAATGCGATGACTGACGGTTACTGGGGTCGTGCGGTTACGTACGCGCTCCAGGCATCCCTCGGAACTCCTGCCGACGGCATCGTCTCCGATCAGGACATCGACAACGAGGACTACTTCCCGGCCGCCGGCACTGGTTGGGAATGGGTACGCGACCCCGAATCGGGTTCCGCAGTCATCGAAGCTCTCCAGGAGAAGCTGAAGTGTGTGGTCGACGGCATCGCAGGTGTCGAGACGATCACCGCGCTCCAGTGGCATCTCCGTGGCCTCGGCTACGATCTCACGTGTGATGGCTACTTCGGCCTTCGCACTGGCATTGCTCTCCAGGATGCCCTCAAGGCGGGCACTCTCTGGGGCTGATGTCAAAATGGCATCATTTGTGGTCAGGGGCAGCTACTCCAAAACGGAACGGTGGTTGAACAAACTAGCCAAAGGCGATCTAGTGAGTAATCTCAACTCACTAGGCCGTCAAGGAGTAGCTGCCCTGGCCGCAGCCACCCCCGTCGATAGCGGTTTGGCCGCTCAGTCATGGGATTACCGGATCACTAAGGGTTCGGGATACCTTGAAATCGAGTGGTATAACACCGACGTCGAAAACGGATACTCTGTAGCAGTCGGTATTCAGTACGGTCATGGTACTGGCACCGGAGGTTATATTCAGGGTACCGACTACATCAATCCGGCTATGCGGCCGGTCTTCAAAGAGATTGAACAAGCCATTGAAAGGGCGGTGAAGTAATGTCGACCTCAATCGAGGACAAGGTCGTAAGCCTTAAGTTCGACAACGTCCAGTTCTCGAAGGGCGTCGGCGAATCACAGAAGTCCCTTGAACAGCTGAACAAAGCTCTTCAGATGAAGAACGGAACCAAGGGTCTCGACGACATCGAGTCTCGGGCCTCCCGGTTCAACCTTTCGGCGCTTGCGGACGCACCGCAGGCCGTCGCTGAGAAGTTCAGCTTCCTGGCCACAACCGCTGCAGTCGCTCTTGGTAACATCGCGGCTAAGGCTATCTCTACCGGAGCGACTCTCCTCAACTCGTTCACAATGCAGCCCATTATGGACGGTTTTGGTGAGTACGAAACTAAGATGGGTTCCATCCAGACCATCTTGGCAAACACCGCTTCCAAGGGTACGACCCTGGATCAGGTTACCAGCGCTCTCGATACTCTGAACACTTACGCGGATAAGACCATCTATAACTTCGCGGAGATGACCCATAACATTGGTCTCTTCACGAACGCTGGTCTTGGTGTTGAGGAATCCGCGTCGATGATTAAGGGTTTCTCGAATGCCGCAGCAGCTTCCGGCACCACCTCTTCGGCGGCAGCCAATGCTGCATATCAGCTTTCTCAGGCTCTTTCGGCAGGTACCATTAAGCTCATGGACTGGCGATCGCTTACGAACGCTGGCATGGGTAACAAGAACATGCAGGAAGGTCTAATCCAGATCGCAGATGCGATGGGAACCCTTTCTTCTAGTGGAACTTCGGCTGAAAAGGTTCAGGAGAACTTTAACGACAGCCTCTCTAAGGGCTGGTTGACCGCTGACGTCATGTCGAAGTACCTTCAGATCATGGCTGGTGATATTGACGCCGCTGCCATGGCTGAGATGGGCCTTACGGACGCACAGATCGAGCAGTTCCAGATCCAGCAGAAGAATGCCGAAGAAGCCGCAACGAAGGTTCGAACCTTCACACAGCTTATTGGAACGATCCAGGAAACCATTGGTTCCGGATGGGCGAAGACGTTCGAGATCCTCCTCGGAAACTTCGACGAGGCTTCCGAACTCTTCACCAACATCAACAACGTGATCAGTCCGATGATCGACGGAATGTCTGATGCTCGAAACGCTCTTCTTCAGGGATGGGCGGATCTCGGGGGTCGTAAGGACATCATCGATGGTCTTGCTTCCGCGTTTAACAGTGTGTCGAGTATTATCGGCACGATCGGCAAGGCGTTCAAGGAAATCTTCCCGCCAATCGCTGCTGAAAACCTCAAGACGATCTCTGAAGGCTTTAAGAACTTCATGAAGGCTCTCGAGCCTAGTGAAGAAAGCTTGAGGCGACTCGGGATCGTTGCTAAGACGGTCTTCGCATTCCTGAAGGTGTTTGTCGACACGGTCTCCGCAGGATTCCGAGTCATGAGCGCCGGGGTTAGTCGAGCCATGCAAACGGTTCGGAAGGCGCTCGACATGCTGCCCATCGGTAGCGTCATCGATAGTCTCGATGGTGTCGGAGAGAAGCTTGCTAGCTGGACCGGCATTGCAGACCTTGCAGCGAAGTCGATCGAACAGATCAACAAGTTCTTCGACTTCCTGGACCAGCAACTGGAGCACCTTAAGCCAACGATCACCGAAGCTGTGAAGGAATTCATGGATTTCTTCAAGACGTGGGCTGCCGGACTTTCCGGTGCTGACGGTGGTGAAGGGTTCGCTTCAAAATGGCAGGAATCCATCACGAAGGTTAAGAACGCGCTGGCGTCAGCCAAGGAAGCAATCACGAATTTCTTCAAGGCTCACTTCAACCAGGAGGCTTTCAACGGTATTTGGGACCGAATGAAGGAAACGGTCACCAAATTCGTCGAATGGCTTAAGGGTCTTTCGATCAGCGATATCTTGAAGAAGGGTCTCGCTGCTGGAGGCATCGGCGCGCTTGCTGTTGGCTTCAATAAGGGTCTCACCGCCATCATGAACGTCGCCAACGCCTTCACACGAGTTGGCAATGGCTTCGCAGGTCTGCTGGACGCGGTCCGAGATTCGATCAAGGCCTATGAGTCTGAGATCAAATCCAAGGCCCTCATCAACGTGGCGAAGTCCATCGCGATTCTAGCGGGTTCGATCTTCCTTCTGTCGCTCATACCGCTGAAGGATGTGGCCGTATCCACCACCGCAGTGGGTGTGGCTCTTGCAGCGCTCGTTGGTGGTCTTGCCGCCATGGATAAGTACACCAAGGATCCAAAGAAGATCGCTGCCATGTCGGTGACACTTGTGGCTCTTTCGGTTGCTGTCTTGATCCTATCGGTTGCAGCGGTGAACCTCGCCAAGGTTCCGATTCCCGAGATGGTAGCATCTGTTACGGCTGTTACCGCCCTAGTTATCGCGTTGGCAGGCATGACTAAGGTACTTTCGACAGCCAGCGGAGGCCTTACCAAGAAGGTCCTTATCCTTCTAGCAATGGCGATCGCGGTTTACATCCTGGCTAAGGCTGTTACCAAGATTGCGAGCATCCCAATCCAACAGATGGCAGTAGCGGGAGCTGTTATTGTCGGTCTCACAGTGGCCATCGGCCTCATGGGACGGATCATGGGCGAGGTAAAGACCAAGGCCAGTGCACTACTAGCAATGGTAGGTGTTGCCGCTGCAGTCTATATCCTCGCCAAGGCCGTTGCTAAACTTGGAGCACTTGATCAGAAGCAGCTCGAACAAGGTATTCTTGCTACGCTAGTTGTTCTGTTTGCGCTCGGCGTATTCATGATGCTCGCGAAGTTCTCGTCACCTAGCATTAGCGATATCGCTATGTTTATTGCTGTGGCAATCGCTGTCGCAGGCCTTGGCTATGTGATTTCCAAGCTAGCCTCGCTTGATGAGGATAAGCTCGCAGCTGGCACGGCTACGGTCCTGCTCATCATTCTTGCTATGGGCGCACTGATGAAGGTTTCCCAGAAAGAAGACGGTATTAAATCGGCGTTCAAGGCGGGCGCATTCATCGCACTTGCGAAGGCCCTAAATACTGTTGCGAATAGCATCATCGCTCTGGGAACCATCGATCAGGGAGCCCTGATTCAAGGTGGTATTGCGGTAACGCTGATCATGATTGCAATGGGCGCCATGGTAGTCGGAATGAGCCAACTAACCAATGCGAAAGAATTGGTTGAAATTGCAACGACGTTCATCAGCTTGGCCATTTCGGTGTATTTGGTTGCATTGGCGATTTCCAAACTTGCGGAACTTCCTATGGAAGGTATCGTGACCGCAGTCATAGCACTATTGGTTACGATGGGGGTGCTTGCAACCATCGCATACCTTGCGGAGGGTTCAGTGGCCGGAGCAGCGGCTATGCTTCTGCTTTCGATCGGCGTCATTGCTCTTGCAATTGGTCTGGGAATGCTAGCCGCAATCGGCCTGGTTGGATTGGTTGTAGGGCTGGTTGCTCTGGCAATCGGTCTGGGCGTCCTGATCATAGCCGGTTACCTTGCTGAGGGCGCTGCACTGGGGCTTGCAATTCTGGCTGCGGCGATTCTTGCCATTGGTCTAGCATGTCTCCTCGCAGGCGTCGGCGTCATGGCTCTCGGTATCGGTATGGGGATGCTAGTTGCAGCCCTGATCTCTGCCGGAGCGGTGGCCTGGTCGTCAATCGGCAAAATGACAGTAGCTCTACTAGCATTTGCTGTTGCGGGCCTTCTGGCTGCACCAGCAGCACTTGCTTTGGGTGCTGGTTTGCTGATGATGGGTGCTGGTCTACTCATGGGTGGTATTGGTATGCGCATCATGACGGGCGCTATCAAGCCGTTCATCCAGGCGATCAACCAGGCTGACCAGATCGGCGTGGTTGCCACCACCAAGTTGGCGGCAGCGATCACAGCTATCGGTGGAGCTGCTACATTGGCAGCCCCTGGCATGATGATGTTCGGCGTGGGTATTGCTCTGGCAGGCGTTGGCCTGCTGGCGTTTGCCATCGGCGGTTTGGCTGCTGCGGCGGTTGCGCCTCTTCTCGGTAAGGGGTTCTCATCCGGTATCGATCAGCTGAATGCTGCACTGACAAGGATGCAACCCGTAGTCACAAGCTTTGCCACTTCAGCGGCAACACTTATGACTACTGCGACCACCCTTGGGTCCACGGTGTCGAGTGCGTTCATGGGAATCTCACTAGCGATAGCTTCGTGCATTCCGATGATTCTCATGTCCACAGTGATGTTCCAGTCGCTGGGTTCGGAGACGGTTACCAACATTGTGGCGGGTCTGCAGGCGGCAACGCCTCAGATCACTGTCGCAATGACAACATTTGTCATGACTATGTTCATGACGTTTGTCAGCCGCATGGCCCTTGGTCAGCCGTTGGTCTACGCGGGTATGATGGCTCTTGCCAATCATATTTCGCTAGCCATTACGCGAATCAGCAGCATGGTTCGCATGTCGATCAACGTGCTGGTCATGGACATGATGAGCGCCCTCTCCTCAGGCCTCTCAAACCTGAGTAATTCCGTATACTCGTCTGCGATGCAGACTGGTTACTGGATGGCTGAGGGCCTTCGTATCGGTTTCACAAACCAGCGAGCGGCTCTTGTTGAGATGGCACGATCGACAGCTGCAGCAATGCTGGCCGCCGCAAATGCGGAACTCAAAGTCAACTCTCCTTCCAAGAAGTTCAAGGAAACTGGTCACTGGGCTGCCAAGGGCCTGGAGATTGGTTGGACCGACACTGCGGTTAACGCCGTGGACGCGGTCACTCGAACGGCCGAAGAGTTTGACGAAGCGTTCCGTGGCATCATCGAGTCCATTGATATGGATGAGATCTCCGATGACATCAACCCCGTCATCACACCCGTGCTCGACCTCTCTGAGGCCAAGGCAGGGGCCGACGACCTGCGCTCGATGTTTGGTAACGAATCCTTCCGTGGCGTTCAGAACGCTGCGTCGGGAATCAGCGCCCAGTCTTCGAGTGAAGGTGGTCAAAATGGCAGTCAGAAGACTGTCGTGTTCAACCAGTACAACAACTCGCCGAAGGCTTTGAACGAGGTAGAGATCTACCGTCAGACAAAGTCTTCAATCTCTAGGATTGCAAGAGTATGATCTACACCATCATCGCAACCAATGCGAAGGGTGACTCAGTTGAACTGGACCTGGCCAATCCCTGGGCCGGAGGCATCGCTGTAACGGGTGCTTCCGGCTTGGGGCCGGCCGAAGGTACAATCAACACGGTCAACTTCGCGACGTCGGACGGGGCCCTCTTCAATTCTTCGAGGATTAAGTCTCGAGACATCGAGCTAAATCTCAAGTTCCTGGGCTCCGACATCGAAGCAGTTCGGCACAAGCTGCTTCGTTACTTCCGTGTCAAGCACCCGATTACGCTTGACTTCATTACAGACTATCGGCATACCTACATTACAGGTCATGTCGAGAAGAACGAGATTGACATCTTCTCGAATAGTGAAGGTGCAGACCTCACAATCGTATGTCCGAATCCGTTCTTCAGACTCCGAGACCCCGCAAAGGGCAAGAACTCGGTTCGATTCACCACATCTACACCTTCGTTTGAGTTCGAGTTTCAAGATCCAAACTCCGACTCGCCGACTCTTATATTTGGTGAGATGACCTCTACAGGTGAGACTGTGGTGGTCTATGAAGGCGACGCTGATGCTTCCACCATCGTGGATATTCAGTTCCTCGGTCCTGCATCCGGTGTTAAGCTCTATAACACCACAACTCAGACTCGAATCAACATCGACACTAACGAGATCTCTCGCCTTCTTGGGTCTACCATCCGAGCTGGTGACCGTCTGAGCATTTCTTCAGGCGTCGGTGACAAGTACGTTAAGGCGTATCGAGATGGTAACGTGTATAACGCACTAAGCGCCCTCGACAAGGATTCCGATTGGATTTTCCTGACTCCCGGTGACAACCTGATCACGGTTCGAGCCGACACAGGAATTGACAACGTCTCGGCCATCATCTCGTTCGAAAACCTCTACGAAAGTATCTGATATGGAATTCCGTGTTCTAGACGAAAACTTCAATCAGGTACACGTTCTTGATAATTTCAAGAGCGCCATCTGGACCGATCGATTCTACGAGGCCGGAGATTTCACAATCAAGCTTCCTCTTACGGGGAGTAACCACTTCGAGATCCATATTGGTCGATACGTGTGGAACTCCATGTCAAATCGGATCATGATGATCGAGAAGATCGTCATCAGCTCCGACGCCGATGAAGGATCGATCATGACTATCTCGGGACGTAGTCTCGAGTACCTCATGGCTCGTCGAATCATCTGGGGTATGCGTAGATATCGCACAAGCCTACACGAAGCGATCCGTCTCATGATCGTGGAGAACATGATCAACCCATCCGATCCGAATCGAGCTATGGGTTGGCTCGTATGGGAAGACAACAACGTTGGCACGATGGCTAAGACCTGGGTTGACGTTCAGCACACGGGTGACAACCTGTATACAGCTGTTACAGAGCTCATAGCCAAGCATCACGTTGGTATCGCATTCCTATACGACAGTCCTGGACGAATCAGGGTCCGTCTGGAAGAGGGTGTTAACCGCTCTTACAACCAGAACACCAACCCGTTCGTGGTCTTCTCGCCAAAGTTCGACAATCTCATCTCAGGACGCTACGCCTCCGACATTACCACTCTGAAAACGGTGGCTCTCGTAGGTGGTCCTGGTGAGGGAGCGGATCGAAAGTACGAAACCGTATCGAGTGGAGCTACCTCAGGCTGGAATCGTCGAGAAGTCTTCATCAACGCGTCGTCTGTACGCGACAAGGATGAAGACAACAACACGATTCCTGAGGCCACAGTTCGTGCCAACCTCCGTGAAGAAGGTACCTCGAAACTGAACAAGTCTGAGAACCAGCATCTCATCGAGTTCGACGGTGAAACGTCCGAGCATACGATGTATGTCTACGGTAAGGACTACAACATCGGTGATCTCGTGCAGATTCAGGATGCTAACGGCTTTAACGTGCCTACTCGCCTCATTGAGTTCATCCAATCGCAGGATGACTCAGAGGTCAAGTTCTATCCAACATTCAAGCAAGACAGTACGAAGTCTTAGGAGTCAAAATGGCAGTAACTTCAGGCTTTTTTAACTCCATCAACGGTGACCGGAAGTATAGCGCTGAGCAATTCGGTGCAATCTTCGACGGCGTTATCGTGGATGGAGTCTTCGCCTCTGTCGGAGAAAAGTTCAAGGTCGTTCCCGCCGGTGGAAACACTGTCGAGATTGGCTCCGGTAGGGCTTGGTTCCGACACGTGTGGATTTGGAACGACGCGCCGATCCGTTTGGACCTTGCGTCGGCCGACGTCCTCACGAACCGCATCGACACCATTGTCATCGAGGTGGATACCCGCACTCAGAACCGACGGGCGTCCATCAAGGTCGTTGAAGGTGACCGAGCGAGCACCCCTCGTCGAAAGACGATGCTTCGAGACGCTGGCGTTTACCAGTATCCGATCGCAGACATCTTCCGTAACTCCGGTTCCCAGAAGATCGAGACCCGAAACATCACCTACCTTATCGGCACGGGTGATACGCCATGGGTGACTGGTCCGCTTCAGACGATCAATGCCACGGAAATCTTCGCTCGCTGGGATCGTACCATGAACGAGCAGAAGGCTGAGGCTCAGGCTGCGTACAACGAAGCCACTACAGCTATGCGCAACGAGGCCTACGCCCTTCTCAACGATATTCAGGGCATGATCGGTGGCGACGCCGTCAGCGCTATGGCTGCTCAGATTATCGAGCTGAAGCAGCGGCTTGGCGACGACTCGAGTGGTACGATGCGCTTCGACACCATCGAGGACCATACTGGATCGTCGATCCTGGACAGCAATTCCCAGCCGATTCTCGGCAAGATCGTATATAGGAGGGCGTAATGTCTCGAGTTCGAGACCTGCCTAAGGCAACTGCTGTATCTGCGGGAGACTACCTTCTGATTGATGGACCTTCCGGTACCCGTGCAATTCAGGCAAACACGATCGGTGGTACTCCGAATGCGGCTGTCGGTCGACAGTTCGCATGGACGGATCTTATTCGTCCCGGTGGCCTCACCCAGCATAACACAGTGGTCCGAATGGAGAACAAGGGTACGTTCGACACCCGTGCGGTTCAGACTCTCAACAACCACACATATTCTGACCTGTTCCTGGGCGATTATTGGGATCTGCCAGGCGCGGGGAAGATCGTTGTTGGCGGGTTCGGAATTGCTCCGGGGGTTTCTTCGGATCACGTTATCCTCGTGGTCATCCCCTACTCGAATCTCACGGCCACCTCTCAGCAGGTGGCTACAGAATCGGTTCGAGTCGGACAGAGGATCACCAATGACCCTAATCTCAGGAGTCTCCGTACGAAGCAGTCCACCATTCGCCGACCTAATGGGGTGGTGTGCACGAACGCTCCGTTCTTCCCACTGACTCTCGCAGAGATCGGGTATCCGAGTCCTCTAGAGGAGAATGTCACGCATATTCCTCTTCCTGGAGTTGCGTGCCATACCCCGTCGAATATCACTACCGCTTCGGTCATCGACTCGAAGCTGGTTTCCATCGGGGCTGACCGAGTCCTGAACACCACAACTCTTCAGCCGGTGATTACTGGCATTATCGTAGGATGATAGCATGGCAAAGTTTGACGCATATCCTAAGGCAGACACTGTTCTGCCTGACGACCTTCTGATCACGGATGGCACTCGCGGAACCAAGACCGTTAAGGCCGGAGAGGCTGTCTACAAGTTCTTCGAGTCGGTTCCCCAGATGCATAAGACCATCTGGCGAGGTAAGAACCTCGGTAGTCGCTACACTGCTGAGCAGCAGGCTGCCGTAGCTAACGGTACCCTGACTGATATCTGGCTTGGTGACTACTGGGAGAAGGACGGTATCAAGTGGACGATCGTCGACTTCGAGGCCGCCAACCAGACCATGCAGGACCTTCCGTCCACCTACCTGACCATCATGCCTGACCGTAGTATCGGCCAGGCGGAGATGCTCACGAGCGACTCTAACGTCGCTATGCAGAACACACATATTTACACGCACCTGGACGGGTGGCAGCTGTACAAGTTTGAGGCGGTCTTCGGCGCGTCGCATATTCTCGAACACATCGTCTCGTTCGAGGGCGCTTGGGAGAACGGTAGCTGGGAGGCTATGCGTATCGGCGGTCCTACCGGTTATACGCGTCTCAAGAAGAAGATCGTCCTACCTACGGAGATCGACTGGTTCGGAACTCGCATCGTCAGTACTCTGGCGAACGAGCAGTGGTCTACTCAGACGACGTCTACCAAGCAGTTCGCTGCGTTCCGCTACGGCTGGACACCTCAGCTTCCCGACAATGTGGGTATCTGGCTCCACGCCCGAGCATCCAAGAACTACTTCGGCTGCGTTCGCAAGAACGAAGGTATGATCATGTCGACCTACAGCGTGCAGCACGGGGTGTGTCCGTACGTCTTCGTGCGATAATGTAGTTCGCGAAAGGAGCTATATTTATGGATCCATGGCTGCAAGTCTTGATCTCCGTCGCCGTAGCTCTCATTTCTTCAAATGGACTCTGGGTCTACTTCAGCAAGAAGTCAGACAAGAACGACGCCACCACTAAGCTGATGCTGGGCCTTGCTCATAACCAGATTATTGAGCAGGGTATGCAGTATCTCGACCGTGGATACGTCACCAAGGATGAGTATGAGGACTTCATCAAGTACCTATATTCGCCCTATGCAGTCTTCGGGGGCAATGGTCTCGCGGAGAAGATTTTCAAGGAGGTCACGAACCTCCCGATTCGTCGAAAGGAAGACGATGACTGACAAGGTATACAACATTCTCAAGTATTGCGCGCTGATTGCAATTCCCGCAATCGGCACGTTCTACACGACCATCGCGTCGCTGTGGGGCTGGTCCTACATCACGGAGGTCAGCGGAACGATCCTGGCGTTCGACACCCTTCTGGGCGCGTTCATCGGGATTTCCTCGGCGAGGTACCAACCGTCCCCGGACGGAGTTCTTCACGTCAATCCTAATACCAAGGAGACGTACGCTGCGCTGACTACACCTACTGAAGACGTGTTGAACAACGGGACCATGACTCTGCGAGTGCAGGAAAGTCCCGACATGTGATGCGCAAGAAAATCTAGGGGTATAATGAGATCTACAGAAAGGATATCTCATGACCGATGAAAACCTCACCCTCGACGACATCGAGCAGGACCTCATCAATCAAGTTTACAGCTTGAATGCTGACGATCCTAAGACGACCATCGCCATCGAAAACCTCAAGACGATCCACCAGATCAACGAAAAGCCCGACCCGGTTTCTCGTCGACTGGTCCCGTCTGGAGACTCGATCATTGGTGCAGTCTGTTCGATCGCAGGCATCCTGACCGTGCTTAATTATGAGCAACTGCGTCCGCTTGCGTCTAAGGCTGTCGGATTCATCACTAAGATCCGCCTCTAGACCAAAAACTTAAGGACTCCTAAAAAACAGGGGTTCTTAAGTTTTTCGCACATATTACAGGGTCTATAATGAGACATATATCGACTCTGAAAGGAACTCTCATGACCATCAAACTCTCCACCTTTGCTTGCGTCACTGTTACTACATTCCTGCTGGGTACAACTCTCGCTGCCCTATCCGCTGCTAAGACATATTCCGATATGTACAACCTGCGGGTAACCGAAAAGATTGACCCGCTGTTTGCATACCAGTACAAGCACTACTGGAAGCTCTTCTGAGACACCGTCACAGACATATCTCACTCCTATAACCCCTAACAAGGGTTATAGGTTTTCGCATAAAAAACGAGCCCTATAATGAGAAGACTTACCAACTCTGAAAGGACTCATCATGTATTTCATCGTTCCCGCAATCTTTGCTGCGCTGAACGTGCTCCTCATTGGTGTCGGTTTCTATCTGAAGAATGTCACTAGAAAAAATCTCGATCGTGAACTCGAACAGATAAAATCAGACATCATGTCCGAGCACCGTAAGCTCGCTTACGACCTGGCTCGATACGAAGACTCCCTGAAGAACTAGATTCTACTCCTATAACCCCTAACAAGGGTTATAGGTTTTCGCATAAAAAACGAGCCCTATAATGAGAAGACTTACCAACTCTGAAAGGACCCATCATGCTCATCCTCTCCTGCGCGCTCTCGTTCGTACTCGGTTGTACGCTCGTATTGCTGTGGAGGTGGTTGCGTATTATCCGAATGGACATCAATTGTGATTACACCGTTCGGTTTATGCGTAGGAACCGCCTCGAAGCAATTCGAGCCATCCGGAATGACGACACTCTGACGCCTCGCGAGAAGTTCGAAGAATCCTTCCGTTTCGCTTACTAATTCTCACGCCTATAACCCCTAACAAGGGTTATAGGTTTTCGCATGAATTACATGGCGTATAATGAGACATATACATACTCCGAAAGGAACCATCATGCACGCCATCGCCCTCATGCTGACCATGTTCTGCGCTTACCTGATTTTCAAGCTCCTCATGAAGAAGGACGAACTCAAGAAGAAAGATATTGAGATTCGTTATCTTCGCGAAGAGCACAATCGGTACCGCGAAGAGCAGCTCTCCATGTACTCTACCGCGTACAAGAATTTCCTCAGTTCGTATAAGATCTGAAAGCTCTATAGCCCCTAACAAGGGCTATAGAGCTTTTGGAGGTCGCACAAATTACAAGGTCTATAATGAGAAGAAACCAGCCCATCTAATCCTAAGGACTACTCATGCTGACCTCTGTTGCCACCGCACTCGCCATCGCTTACACGATCAACAGTGTTGCAATCAAGCTCACCAAGGTAGCCGTTGACGTTTACGATGCCAACGCTCTCACCAACTGAAAAACCTTTTAGCCCCTAACAAGGGCTATAGGTTTTCAAGGTCGCATGATTTACACGGGCTATAATGAGACATATACCAACTCTGAAAGGAACTCCCATGACCTTCAAGCCCACCACCGTTGCTCTCATCGCTCTCGGTAGTGTCATCGCCTCTAACCTGCTTACCATCGCCCTCCGCAAGGCTATGGTAGCCACGTACGGTGATGTCTACACTGAGATCGAAGGCCTCGTCTGGAACCCGCCCAAGGTTCACTGATCCACCAGACCAACCCAACTCACTCCTATAACCCCTAACAAGGGTTATAGGTTTTTCTAGAAAGAGCACTACTCATGACCATTTCAATCGTCCTACTCACTGCCATGTGCCTGTACCAGATATATCGGAACTTCAAGGCACAGCAACGATTCGACAAGATTCGAGAAGCTGTCAATAAGGCTTGTGAGAACGCAGATCCGAAGTTGGATCACACTACCCTTGACGAACTTCTCAAGGATATCTGGAACGCTATGTACAACTGATACATGACCATCAAAGAAGGAGCAACAATGGCCATCAACGGTAAACCCATCCATCGCTACTGTAAGGTATTCTCATTCGAGAATCTCTGCGACGTTCTCGAGACACTCCGCCCTCTTGGGTGGGCTGTCTACGGAGACACGTTCACCAACGCGGAGCTTTCCGCTCTTGCTGACTATCTTGGCTCGAGGTTTTCCAGCACGGGTGGAAGCCTTGAGATCGAAACCGAAGTTGTCGGAGACCCGTTCGGAGACCCACTACTTCAGGAATACAAGAGACGGTATAGCTTCCGACGTGGATCTCAGATCATTTCGGACACCATTCGTTCGGTAGATCCCGATTTCGAATTCCATGATCGTGAGGGGATCAAGCGGGTTCTTTCTTGGGAGTCGTGGGAAGTACACGGCCCTACCCACGTGGTTCTGCCACAATATCTTCTTTCGAGCACAGCCCCCGAGATGTTCGACGTGAACGTTCTGTTCATCAAGGAGCCGAAGAAGCTTGAGATGGTCCGGACCCAGTCACTTAAGGCGCCCATCTTCGTGTGCTACGTTGGAGGTGCTTTTGATGCAGCGTAAGGTCGAAGGGCTCGAGAACCTGAACAACATCCTGACTCTTCCTATCGGAAGTAAGTTCGGGATGTTCGCGGACGACAGCATCACCCTGTTCAAGGTCGCTGGATATTTAGATCGAGTGGCTAAGGCGTCCGAAGACCCGTTTTCCCTTGCCACTGTCATTGTCCCGACATATCCGTTACTGCGCCGAGGACACGAAGACGCTAGTCGAGATCTCGTCTATCAAGACCCACATACGGGTCTTATGCGAGTCCTGTATGAGAGCGATCTGAGAGGTCCTCTTATGGGTATTCCGTGGGATCGGAATAGGGCCGCACTCCTCCCGTCATATCTTTACCAAGCAGGCGCAGCACCTTGCTTCCACGCTTGCTTCGTCTTCATGGATCTCCCTGTGGGATCCGTGGTCACTCACCCTCCGGTCCAAAATGGTACCGAGACATTCTTCATCAGCATGATCGAACTCAACAACGCCAAACTCTGAAAGGAAACCTCATGCTTACTCTCATCTTCCTCTTCCTCGTCCTGGTCGGCCTCATCGTGTTCCTCACGATCTTCGACGCCATCACCTCCATCTTCAACGGTAAGGTCATCGCTGGAGGTGTCATTGGATACTTCCTCGCGAAGTGGCTCAACAAGCGCGAGGACAACAAGTGAGTAGCGATACTCTGATGTGGGTTGCGGTGGGGCTATGGGTCATGGTCCCCATCGTAACCATTTTCTACCTATTGAACCGATAACCCAACTCAAGGAGAAGCACATGATCAACATCGATTTCAAGACCTACGGGCGTCTCGCTGGCGCCTTCATCCGCAACAACTCTCAGGTTATTCTCGCAGCGTCTGCGCTCGCGGGAGTCATCAGTACGGCGATTACCTCCGGCAAGGCCCATGTCAAGGCGATGGATATTCTCCGAGAGGAGTTCCCTGAGGGCGGGTGGAAGTTTACGGATGCGCTCCGTCTGACGTGGACCTGCTACCTTCCGGCAGCCATTTCCATCACGGCAACCTCCGCTGCCATCATTGGTGGCACGGTCCTCAGCGAGCGTCGCTACGCGGCTATGGCTGCTGCATATACCGTCTCTCAGGACGTCCTCGAGAAGTACGAGGATCGCGTCAAGGAGCTGACGGGTAAGAAGGGAACCGACACCCGCTCGGCAATCGCTCGGGATGTCATCGAGGAGAACCTCGAGCGTCCGGAGAACAAGAGCGTGATCATCACGGGTGAGAACGTCCTGATCTCGGATTCATATTCCGGCAGGGTCTTCCCTTCCACCATCACGAAGGTCCAGAAGGTCCTGAATCGGATCAACTCGGATCTGATCAACGGTATTTCCTCGGTCTCTCTGAACGAGGTCTACCAGTGCCTCGGACTCGAGCAGATCTTTATGGGCAACGAGCTCGGATGGTCTAACGGCACCACCATCGAGGCTGAATTCACGCCTACGATGCTCTCCGACGAGTCCCCGGCTCTTCTCATGGCGTTCAATCCCGCTCCTGTGACCGACTGGTTCCGTCACCAGTACTGATCCGCAAGAAAAACATGTCCTATAATGAGACATATTCACAACTCTGAAAGGAACTCTCATGTCCGCTGAAAAGAACCTCCCCATCGACTCCGACAACCTCATCGAAGACGATTCTCCGATCATCTCGGTCAACACCGCCAAGATCAAGAAGTTCTTCGTGAAGGCTCTGCCCTACGCAATCGCCGGTATTGTTACCGCCGCTGCTGGTGCAGTTGCCGTCGCGATCTCTTCCGACTCTGACGACGATGTTGATCCGATCGTGATCGACAAGAACGCCGCCCTCGAAGGTACGGTCGAAGAACTCGAAGACGGAACGCTCCTTCTCACGCAGATCATCGAAAACCCCGAGACCACTGAAGACTGACCTCAAAACCCTAGCACCCCTAACCGGGTGTTAGGGTTTTTTATTTTTCAACACCAACAAGAAAGGCATACCAATGCAGAAGCTCACCGTTCAGTACCAGAACTGGGATGGAGATCTTGAGACCGAAGACCTCTACTTCCACCTGAACATCAAGGAACTCCAGGACATGGAGAAGTGGGATGTTCCTCTCACCCAGCGCATCGCCAAACTCACCAAGACTGAGGATGGTAAGGAGGCTTTCGAGCTCATGCGCGACATCATCGAGGCTGCCTATGGCGAGCGTTCGGATGATGGTAAGCGCTTCGTCAAGAACCCGGAGGTTCTGAAGAACTTCACCGAGGGTCTCGCCTACGACGAGGTCATCCTCACCTTCATCGACGGTTCTACGGATCTCGGCAAGTTCATCGAGGGTCTTCTCCCGAAGAAGGTCTTCGAGCTCGCCAAGAAGAACACCAAGGAGTCCGGCGAGGAGGTCAAGGAGTACCTCGTCAAGTACGATGTTGCCCCCGAGGTCGCCGACGCAGCCGTCTCCAAGCTCACGGAGGGTTCTGCGCAGGAATAACATGGGGTATAATGAGACCCCATACTATCCGAAAGGAACTCTCGTGAACAAGCAAGATTTCACCCCTGCGTACCTCACTGGACTCGCTGCATCATTCTGCTCTGGAGTCGTAGTTCGCACGACCCTTCGCACCGTCCTCGCCGCCGCTGCACCAATTAACCCACTCGTTAGTTTTATTGGTGTCACCGCGCTGTCACTGACGGTCGAAGATCGTGTGACTAGGACTATCCAGGGCGCGACCCAGCAGTTCATTGACACGTTCAAGGAGAAACTGCACGAAAACGAAGAAGACTCGAAGTAGTCTGACCTCAAGCCCTAGGCCCTCTGTAATATTACAGGGGGCTTAGGGTTTCTCTCTGAAGGAGTAACATGAACGTACCCACTAGGCCTGAGGGCTCGTATCCGAGTAACTCAGACAAGTCCAAGGAACGAAAAGAAATCACTCCGGTGACTAAAGCCCGTGTCAAGCGGGAGTCGACTGCTAAGAAGGTTGTCGGCGAGATCATCCGCGAAGACGCTAAGAGCGTCGGCGAGACGGTTCTCTGGGATGTCATCATCCCCACGGTCAAGAACCTTATTTCCGACACGGTCACTCGCGGTATCGAATCCATGCTCTATGGAGGCGATACTCGACCCTCGCGATCGCGGTCTGGATATTCCGATTACTCGGGGTACTCTCGCCCAAAAGATAGGCGCGATCGTTCTTCTGAAAGGCGCCCCTCTCGCTCTGCACGTCACGCGGAACCTGATCGTAACGAGATTATTTTCGACACGCGCTCTGACGCCAACGACGTCATCGATCGCATGAGTGACCTCATCGATCAGTATGGTCAGGTCTCTCTGGCTGACCTGAATGCCCTCATTGGGGCGTCCTCCAACTTCATTGACGATAACTGGGGATGGACCGACATGGGTTCATTCAACGTTCGTCAGGTTCGAGACGGGTTCATGCTCACGCATGACGAACCCCAGTCTCTCAAACGATAACATTCAACCCCAGTCTCTCAAACGATAACATTCAACCTCAACTCTGAAAGGCCATCATGTCTATTTTCCACAACGTCGCACGAGTCGTCGTTAAGCACGCCCCCACTATTCTCACTGCTACCGGCACAGTTGGTCTCGTCGGCACTGCCGTCCTGGCAAGTCGAGCCACTCTGACCTACAAGGAACTCATCGCAGACGAGGTCATGGTCATCACGGATGGCCCCAACCTCATGAAGCGCAACGAGCACTACACTGAGGATGAGTTCCGTAAGGACCGTATCGTCTGCTACAGCCGCATCGTCACGAAGACCCTGAAGCACTACGCTCCCACGATCGCTCTGGGTGTGGCTTCGATCGCTGCCTTCTGGTGGAGTCACTCGATTCAGTCGAAGCGCATTGCCGGCCTTGCTGCTGCGTATGCTGCTCTGGACACCTCCTACCGCAAGTACAAGAAGTCGGTCGCTTCTGTCATTGGCGAGGAGTCGATGAAGAAGGTTGAGGAGAAGATCCTCGACGACGTCGTGTTCACGGATGAGCCCTTCGAGTACGACAAGATGGCTGAGTCCGTTATTCCGGAGTACTCGCCTTACGCCCGCATCATCGATGAGACTTCCAGTGTCTGGGATCCCTCGGATGATATCACTGAGCTGAACCTCCACGCTCAGCTCAACTACATGAACGATCTACTGCGTACTCGTGGCTACCTCTTCCTGTCCGACGTCTACGACGCTCTCGGTATCCCGCGCACCCCTGCTTCGCAGGTTGTGGGATGGCACTGGAAGAAGGGTGACGGCGATCACTACGTGTCCTTCGGCGATATCGAGGGTCACCGCATCCGCTTCTGGGATGACTCTCGCCGCCGCGAGGTTGCCAATTACCTGCTGGACTTCAACGTGGATGGAGAGATCGTCAATGAAATCTAATCTTGTCATTTCCTTCGCCGCAGGTCTTGTCACGGGTGTGACGGTCGCATATCTTCTGATCACTGACCGACTCCAGCGTCAGATGGACCAGGAGATCGAGGAGCGCGTCGACGAAGTCGAGAAGAGCGCCTTCCAGGAATACCGTGAGAACATCGACAAGCTCACGGCCATGTACGAGAAGAAGGCTCTTGTGGCCGATCAGGAGAACCCGGAGAAGAAGATCTCTGATATTGAGATCCTCGATCCCGATACGTTCCAGCAAGGAGCACTCGGTTATGAGTTCTTCGAAGTCGACTGCTACGTCAACGACAACGTGGTGGCCGATGACAACGGAAACCGAATGAAGGAGACCGCTCGGGAGCTTATCGGTGCAGACGCCATGACCAGTGGCGGTGCCTACGGTGCAGATCCTAATGAAGTGTATGTGCGGAACCACAAGTACCGCATGGACCTTCACGTCCATCTTCTGGATGTAGACTGGGTCGAGGATATCGATCTGGGGGATTACTACTACATCCCGGATGAAGAGGACGACGATTCCGAATGATCACTGGAGAGGGATATTTCGAATACCTTCTCCGACTTGTCGGCGCAGATTACCTTCGAGATCAATGCGAAGTCCTTCATGAGATCGCATTCCAGTGGTGGATTCCGCTGGACGGTAATCTGGAGTCCGATGGCAAAGCACTCCGCGATTACTACGAGTATGAGACTGGTTACGTATATGACGGTGACGACCCGATTTACGCAACCATGCTCGAGGTACTTGTAGTTCTCGCTAGCAAAATGGATGCGACTATTGGTGGTAGGGACGACACTCCTGCCACCGCGTTCAGGGTTCTGATGAGGAACCTCGGCATTGACTACAATACCGACAGCGAAACCATTAGCGCTACGGTTCGCGATATTGTAGAACGGAATTACGACCGGTTTGGCCACGGTGGTATATTCCCGAATCGTCGAGGCCTCATCGACCCAGCGCAAACGTCGCTTCTTGACCAGCTATCCATGTGGTGCGTTCAGGAGAAGTATATTATCTAGGAGAAGCAGTGGATTTCGTTACCCCGCGCCAGCGGGCTTCGAAGAATGGGGTTGTGGAGATCTACCCCGACTTTCGAGTCGCAAGATCTACCGATATCCTTGTTCAGGGAGGCTCGTTCGTAGCTGTGTGGGACGAGGAGAAGGGTCTATGGAACACGGATGAGTTTCGAGTAGTCGAGCTCATCGATCGAGAGCTTCGTGATTTCGCGAAGACTCTTGAGGGTTCCTATCAAGGAGGTACGCGGTTCCAGTTCCTGGGGGATTACGCCTCTAAGAGCTGGACCGCTTATCGCAACTGGATTTCCTCCATGCCGGACACAGTCAGGCCACTGGACCGGAAACTCACATTCGCGAACACTGAGGTGCGGAAGGAGTCCTACGCGACTCGTCGTCTGCCCTATGCGCTCGCGGAAGGATCTCATGACAATTGGGATCGTCTTATTTCCACACTGTATGACGAAGACGAGCGCCGTAAGATCGAATGGTCTATCGGTGCTGTTGTCACGGGTGCTTCACGCACTCTGGACAAATTCGTTGTGCTGTACGGCAAGCCTGGATCTGGTAAGTCGACGCTCATCAATATTCTGATGCAGCTCTTCGAGGGCTACTACACAGCGTTTGACGCAGCGTCTCTTGCCAAGTCCAACAACGCATTCGCAGCTGCAGCGTTTAAGACAAACCCGATTGTCGCATTCCAGCATGATGGCGATCTGAGTCGTATCGACGACAACACTCAGCTTAACTCGATCATTTCCCACGAGGAGATGCAGATTAACGAGAAGTTCAAGCCGACGTATACGACTCGGATCGACTCATTTCTGTACATGGCTACCAACAAGCCGGTGCAGATCACAGATGCTCAGTCTGGTATCATCCGACGTCTGATCGATATTTCGCCCACGGGTAACAAGATCTCTCCTGTAGAGTATCGCGAACTCATGGACGGAATCACTCGAGAGCTTGGAGCCATCGCATATCACTGTGCGGAGGTCTTCGAGAGTCTCGGTAAGACGTACTATAAGGACTACCGTCCTCTGCAGATGATGTATAAGACTGACGTGTTCTACAACTTCGTTGAGGACGCATATTTCGAGTTCGAGAGTGCGGAGTTCGTTACTCTCAATTCGGCGTATGAGACCTACAAGCGATATTGTGAGCAAGCATCTGTTCAGTACGTGCTACCGCGTCACCGGTTCCGTGAGGAACTGAAGAACTACTTCGTCGAGTTCCATGATCGGACTCGAATTGACGGCAAGCAGTTCAGGAACGTATATTCCGGGTTCAAGAAAGACAAGTTCACACAGGCGAGTCTTGTTGAGAATCCGGAACAGCACTACTCCATCGAGCTGAAGGAATGCCCCAGCGTCATCGACGAGCTATATGCTGATTGCCCTGCGCAGTATGCGAAGGACGGCAAGCCGGCTAAGCGATGGGATGACGTCACGACAACTCTGAAAGACATCGACACAACCAAGGAACACTATGTTCAGATACCTGAGAACATGGTTGTTATTGACTTCGATCTTAAAGATCCAAGCGGTAACAAATCTCGTGAGCGAAACTTGGCAGAAGCGTCCAAGTGGCCTCCGACGTACGCCGAGACCTCCCGTTCCGGAGGAGGAATTCACCTCCATTACCTACTGGGAGACCCCGAGCTCGAATATGCTAAGGAGTATGCTCCCGGAATCGAGATCAAACGATTTACCGGAAAGACCGCCCTCAGGCGTAAGTACCTGGTTTCGAATGGAATGTCTGTCGGAACTGCGCCGGATGATCTCCCTAGGAAGGCTCCGAAGGTGATCCGAGAAGACGTAGTCAAGACAGAGCAAGGTCTTCGAAACCTTATTGCTCGGAACCTCCGCAAGGAGATCCATCCCGGGACCAAGCCTTCGGTGGAGTTCATCAAGAAGATTCTTGATGACGCTGCGGAGAGCGGCCTGGTGTATGACGTCACGGATGCGAGGAATTCCATCATTGCATTCGCGATGCGATCGACACACCACGCTCAGTACTGCTTGAAGCTGGTCCAGCAGATGAAGTTCAAGAACGACTCCGAGGACCCGGTGGCTCCTGTCGCTGACGGAGACATCTATTTCTTCGACATCGAGGTGTTCCCGAATCTCTTCGTGATCTGTTACAAGAAGCGTGGTGATAAGAACAAGCTGCGTCTTATCAACCCCACTGCCGAACAGGTCAAGACTCTGCTGTGTGCCAAGTTGGTTGGCTTCAACAACCGTCGCTACGACAATCATATTGTCTATGCGGCAACGTTGGGGTACAACAACAAGGAACTGTACATGGCCTCGAAGAGGATCATCGACAAGAGTCCGAACTCGTTCTTCGCTGAGGCGTACAATGTCTCATACGCGGATGTCTACGACTTCTCCTCGAAGAAGCAGAGTCTGAAGAAGTGGGAGATCGAACTTGGCTTGAAGCACCAGGAACTCGACCTTGACTGGGATCAGCCGGTTCCGGAAGAGTTGTGGGATAGGGTGGCGGATTACTGCGACAACGACGTGGATGCCACGGAGGCAGTATTCGATCACCTCCAGGACGACTGGACTGCCCGTCAGATGCTGGCCCGTATTTCCGGGCTCACAGAGAATCACTCCACGAACTCTCACACCTGTCGAATCATTTTCGGCACGGAGAAGAACCCTCAGAAGGATTTCGTCTACACAAATCTTTCCGAGATGTTCCCGGGATACCACTTCGACGGTTTCAAGTCCACATATCGTGGAGAGGTGACTGGCGAAGGTGGCTATGTCTACGCAGAGCCTGGAATTCACCATAACGTGGCTCTACTGGATGTCGCGTCGATGCATCCGACGTCTCTTGAGCAGCTGAACCTGTTTGGGCCCTACACCCAGCGATTCAGTGACATCAAGAAGGCACGTATCCTGGTAAAGCATAATGAGCTCGACAAGCTCGAAGGTCTCTTCGATGGAGCGCTCATGCCGCTTATTCAGGAAGGTGTCGACACGAATGCCTTGGCATTTGCTCTGAAGATCGTTATCAACTCTGTATACGGTCTGACGAGCGCCAAGTTCGACAACCCCTGCAGGGACCCGCGTAACATCGACAACATTGTCGCGAAGCGTGGAGCCTTGTTCATGATTGACCTCAAGCATTACGTGCAGGAGGAACTTGGTTACACCGTCGCACATATTAAGACGGACTCTATCAAGATCCCAAATGCCACGCCTGAGGTTATTCAGGCTGTTATCGACTTCGGTAAGAAGTACGGCTACGATTTCGAGCATGAGGCGACATACGATCGTATGGCCCTCGTGAACGACGCAGTCTATATTGCCAAGTACGATGAGGAGCACGGCGGTGGTTGGACAGCCACGGGTGCTCAGTTTGCTCATCCGGTGGTGTTCAAGTCCTTGTTCAGCAAGGAGGAGATCACGCCGAATGACTACGCTGAGACTCGAGCGGTTCAGACTGCTATCTACCTCGATTTCAACGAGGCGAACCCTGATGACCACTATCTGCATTTTGTTGGTAAGGTCGGACAGTTCGTCCCCGTCAAGCCTGGCTGTGGAGGTGGTATCGCTTTGCGCAAGAGCGCTAATGGCGATATTAAGGACGCAGTCAATGGTACGAAGGGATATCGTTGGAAGGAGGCGTCAGTCGTTCTGGGTCTCGACCATATCTCAGAGATCGATACTCGGTACTCCGAGGATCTCGTCGAGAAGGCTCGAGAACAGATCGAGCAGTTCGGTTCATATGAGGAGTTTGTAGCATGACCTTATTCATCCTCATGGGAATCACAGCCGCCGTTACGTGGGCTTTGACAAACGCATATTGGGCCGATCGAAATCAAACGGAGATCACCGATCTCTGGACTGCATTTTACAAGGAGATGCAGCAAGTTCGAACGAAGGAGCGTACACGAATTGAATCACTACGAGCGTCAGAAGGAAGAGCTTCGGACTCTGCACGATCAGGCTCTCGATATGTTAGACGAATTCGCAAATGAGTACCATATTTCCGATGGTACCGTCTTTGCCCTGAAGGGTGATTTCGAACGCGCATTCCGAAAACTGTCCGAGATCCATCACAACAAGGGCGAAAACAATGGGGACTACACACATCCAACAGTTGAGTGACGGATCTATGTGGCTAAACTCGGGTTGGAACATCTACCCGATCGACTTCGAATCTCTCGGAGTCAAGCGCCAGGTCATCGCTGAGAAGAAGACCTGTAAGCACGCACGCTACGTCAAGGAGACGTACGAGCTGTCTACGGTCCGATCTCGCAAGGGTAACTCTTACCCCACTCTCATCCATCGACGTAAGTCCTACAACACGCATGGCCGTCGCGATGAGCAAGAATCCATCAACCGCTGTATTTCAGCGCCCCAGACTGAGGATGAAGTCCTCACTCGATTTCTGGACACCGCGTTCCAGGTCACATTCACACGATAATCTACAACTCACGGAAAGAGGCCTAATCATGGCAAACCCCCGACTCGAAAACATCGTTCTGTCCGACACTCGTATTTTCTTCAGGAACTTCAGCGGTCAGCCCGACAAGTACAACCGCACGGGAGCTCGTACCTTCGCTTGCGAGGTTCCGCCGGAGTTCGCAGCACAGATGGAGGCTGACGGCATCAACGTCAAGTACTCCAAGGATGTTGACGGCAACCCGGACCGCGAACGCCCGTATATTGCGGTGAAGGTTCGCTTCGACGTCAAGCCGCCCAAGATCTTCATGGTCGAGGACGGTGTCAAGACCCTACTGTCTGAGGAGACCGTCGGTGTTCTGGATTCCGCGGATATTGTCCGTGCGGATCTGGTGATCACACCTGTCTTCTACGACGTGAATGGGAACACCGGGTTCTCGAACTACTTGAAGACCGCGTACATCACCATCGAAGCTGACGAGTTCGCATCTCGCTACGCCGACATGGAGACGCGATGAAGTATGTCGTCTGGTACGACGTCTGGCTGAAGGGCGAGGAGAAGGACACGAGTCTTCCTTCTCGCCCAACAGTCTGGACTACTTTCGATACCGCGAAGGAAGCCCAGCAGCACGTCGCACGACTCGCTAATCGTGCATTTCTCGATGGTCGAACCATCTCAATCACTATTTCCCCACAGGAGTAACCATGGACGATGTCCGATGGAATGCCCAAGTTTGTCATGGCAATGACGACGATGGGTATACCGAAAGCGCGGTCACTTTCGACACGCGCGATGAAGCCCTCCAGTTCGTTCAGGATTATCTGGATGAGCTGGATACCGCTTGTGAGACGCAAGCGGCCAACAATGGCGTTATTCGCATCTGGAGTAGCGCTGCCAACCAACTGATTGAACTGTAGGAGGTTCACATGACAATCATGAATCAGGTCAAGGAACTCGAGGACGGCACCGTTACCGTTCCGCTCTTCGAGCCGTCGACTGTCGACAACCTGTTCCGCCCGACTCTCATGGCCCCCGAAAAGGTCGGCTTCGAGGTCTCGTACCGTCGTGAGGCTGGCGAGTCTATGGGCGGCGACTACCGCCTGGTGATCCTGGTCGGCGATCGTCGGATCGAGACGACCAACCCGAACGATGTCGTCTTCGCTACCTGGTACCCGCGTGGCGGAAAGGGCTGGGCCGAGGCTCTTGCTCTCCAGGGCAACAACGACTCCGAGTCGGTTCTCAAGGTTCTCGGTAACCCCGATTACCTGCAGACCGCCAAGGAAGGTACTCCGGCCTACGACGAGCTCATGAAGGGCTACAAGCACGACTCCCTGTCCGCTTCGCCTCTGGGACCGATGTGATCTGAATGGCTCTACATCTGCAAACCTGGATCAAGAAGTCTACGGGAGTCGATGTCGTGGAGGTCTCGCTAGAGGACTTCACCGATATCGTGGGGTGGGTTGGTCAGGGTGGCCGACTCACCATTCAGAAGTCAGGCCAGACACTCGTCGAGGTCTACGTCAACGGTGAGGCTGCGTCCATCGGACAGCTCATCGTCAAGGATGGTGAGAATTTCTACATCACCACCGAACCCCAACTCAAGGAATTCTACAACAAGAAGTGACCAGAAAGGTCCGAAGAAGCATGTCTGTTCGTTACATATTCCCCAATCATCCGTACGTAGGTTACAGTCTGCATGACGTCGACTGGATTGCTGAAAACCTTGCAGAAGGATGGCATATCTCAGCCCTCTGGGGCAACGTTGACGGCAAGGCAGTCGTTGAGCTCGTCAAGATCTACAACGATGATGAGTGTTGGCATTTCTTCCACAACCCGGAGGAACAGTGGCTTATTCTCACGGATGACGGTGTGCCGTTCGATTTCTTTGAATCGCAGACCGACATGGAGGTGGCTGCTCAGGAGATGGCCAACTTTCGGAAGGTGTTTCTGAACAGCCTGTTCGGATCGAACTGTCTTCGCGACTGATATTCCTTGGCCCCTGGAGGTCCTTCGGGATCTTCAGGGGCACCCCAAACAACTCTGTTCTCAAGAAGCGAAAACTAAAAGGAGCAATCATGGAAAACGGAACCTACGTATTCCGATCTGGCAAGTATATCGGATACCCTGTCAAGGATTTCATCAATCTCACAGCCAATCTGAATCCTGCTTGGTCTGTTAAGAGAGAGTACGAAACCGCCTGTCAAATGGTGGTTAAGAACACTTTCTCGATTTTCGACAACGCTGGCCAGCTTTGGCATGAATTTTCTCATGTCGGAGACCAGTACGTGGCGATCGATCGAAACGGGATTCCCCACGACGCCTACGACTCTCGTACGCAGATGACCCGAGTAGATATCGGTACGCTGTCGTCGGTTCAATACTAGAATACTAGGTAGGCCTTGGGGGTCCTTCGGGATCTTCAAGGCCTACTTGGGTTCTCTTTTTTCGAAGGAGTTATGATGGGTTGGACGACTCATTACAAGTATACAAACCTCCAGGCGCATCCGGATGGTCGTGTTCGCCTAACCGATTCTCTGCGTGAGCTTCCATATCAGGATGTCAAGGGGACACGATACGTCAAGTTCCGTCACCAAGGTCGTGTGAAGACCAAGACGGTTGCCTCGATCGTGTTCGAGACGTTCCGTAAGCGACCTGTGGGTGAGGGGATGCTCGTTTGCCATAAGGATGGGGATTGCATGAACAACTCGATCCAGAATCTCGTGCCTGGGGATCGTGCGTATTCTAGGAAGTCATATGCACGGAGGGACGAGAAGATTCTTATCGATCACGATGAGGAATTCGAAGTATTCTTCGACAGATTGGTTGACTAATGGCTAAGTTATACTCACACCAAGAAGAAGCCTTAGAGCGCCTGAAAAGTGGCAAGGTACTCGTTGGTGGTGTGGGATCGGGAAAGTCGTTTGTAGGCGCTTCCTGGGCCCTTAAACAGCCTAATTCCGGGGGTATTGTGGTGATCACTACAGCCCGGAAGAGGGACAGCCTTGAATGGGTCGGGGAGTTTGCGATGGCAGGCTCTACAATGGAAGGAATCACGGTTGATTCATGGAATAATATTGCTAAGTATTCTGACGTTCGCAATAGTGTGTTCATTTTTGATGAGCAGCGAGTAGTCGGAAGTGGCGAGTGGGTCAAGGCATTCCTCAAGATCACGAAACACAACAAGTGGATCTTGTTGAGTGCTACCCCTGGAGATACATGGTTGGACTATGTGCCCTTATTTCTCGCGAATGGGTTCTACAAGAACAAGACTGAATTCTACGAGGACCACGTTGTGTGGGATCGCTTTGCACGATACCCTCGCGTCGAGCGCTTTGTGGCGGTTCACCGACTCGAGAAGTTGCGAAGGAGAATACTGGTGGACATGCCGGTGGCAAGACATACCGTAAGGAATCGTATTTACGTTCCTGTGCGGTATCGTGTGGCTGAGTACAACGAGATCATGAAGAAGCGCTTCGATCCGTATAAGAAGGAGCCTATCGCTAATGCGGGGGAGCTCTGCTATGTTTTGCGGAAGTGCGTGAATCAGGATCGAGATCGTCTCGAGGCGGTTCGTAGTATCTTGAAGAAGCGCTCGCGGATCATCGTGTTCTACAACTTCGACTACGAGTTGGAAGCTTTGCGTGAGTTGTCTGATACGTGTGTCGTGAAGGAGTGGAACGGACACAAACACGAGCCTGTGCCGGATGGCGAGCGGTGGGTGTACTTGGTGCAGTATGCGAGTGGAGCGGAGGCGTGGAACTGTATAGTCACGGATACGATTGTGTTCTATTCTCTGAACTACTCGTGGAAGGTGATGGAGCAGAGTGAGGGACGCATCGATCGGATGAATACACCCTTCACAAACCTCTGGTATTACTTCCTCGAAAGTGAATCTGCGATCGATCAGAGCATCAAAACAAGCCTCGCGAGGAAGAAGAAATTCAACGAAAAGGTGTTCGCAGACTCATTTTGGGGGTAATTGGAACGTACTACAGGTGTGACAAAAAACTGT
>QWCC01000079.1_pt1 | contig 39935 bp, 45 predicted proteins | sample 1972491 | NCBI WGS metagenome assembly QWCC01 (sample SAMN09866718, study PRJNA288562) | Human oral metagenome isolate term5_saliva, whole genome shotgun sequencing... | isolation source: mouth | host: Homo sapiens | place: USA: California
TGGCACCTTGCGCGGCATTGTGACGATGGAAGACTTGATAGAAACGATGCTCGGTGTGGAGATTGTTGACGAATATGACGAAGCCGTGGATATGCAAGATATGGCGCGCGAGAAATGGCAACAACAACAACTCCAAAATCCCGAACCGGCATAAGCGTTCTTTGCCCTAAACTACGATTTCTTCGGAATTGTACTGCATCTTCTCCCGAACTGTCGAGTGATTCACCGCATCTCCGCGCAGTTTCCTTTGTCACTCGCTTTTGAACGTACATCAAGCCTAGTGGCCAACATACATATACATAGAGAACTTCACACGCAAGCATCCTCAACTAGGGATAGTGCTCACCGTGTGAAGTTCTTTTTCTTTGGAGTCAAAAAGAACGTTATTCTCTGGCGTAAGGCAAGAAAACTATTTGCAGGTTTGTGGGTTTTGCCTTATATTTGCATCATCTCTCACTGTATTCTTTGGTGAGAAACGTAAAAATCATCCCATAACCTATGCGTCAGATTTCATTTTTCCTACTTTTGTTGCTAGGGCTTAGTGCTTGCTCTTCGCAATACAACATCGACGGCAATTCCTCGTTGGCTTGCTTAGATGGGAAAAAACTCTATTTGCGTGTGCCCAAAACGAAAGGGCAGTCTGCCAACGGAGTGAACATCGACTCTTGTGTGGTGGTGCACGGCCGTTTCTCCTTTGGAGGCACCATCGACAGCATCGCTTTGGCAGAAATCTATGTGGGCGATCAGCACCTTATGCCCGTGGTGTTGGAGGGTGGACAACTCCTGTTGCAGGTCGACAATTATGCGCAAACCATCACCGGGGGGCCACTCAACGACCGCTTGTCAGACTTTATGACCCAGCGCGCGCGATTTGACAACGAATTGTGGGAACTTGACCGCACGGCCAATCGACTGCTCTATAATGGAAAGACTATGGCGCAGGTGATTGCTCTCTTGGAACCTCGTCGACACGATTTGTTGCAGAGAATTGAGCTACTTGAAAACACATTTATTCTCGATAATGTCAACAATGTGTTGGGCGAAGGTTATTTCCTAATGCTCACGGAGCAACAGCCATTCCCAGTGATGACGAAGCAATTTTTGACCATCATCGAACAAGCTCCTGCTTCTTTCCGCCGTCATCCTTTGATTCACCGCTATCTTCTCGCCGCAGGCTACGTTCCTGCTGCTGCCGAAAAACCTCAGACGGCCAAAACCTCCGACTCTGTTTCGCAGAAAAAGTAAGCACTTCGCGAATCGTCCTTCGGCAAATCCTTTTCTTCTTGTGTGAGTGATTCGAATCCTCCTCGGAAGTCCTCCCATCGTGTTAAGAAAATCTCCGTATTTTCCACGCATCTCTCCACCAATTTTGAACCAAAACAAACAGAGAGTGTTGTAAGTCTTCGCTTGCAACACTCTCTTCTCGTTTAAACCCAAATCTATAATAAATTGCACCATAACGGTCTAATGACCGATTGGGGGTAAAGTGTAAATAAGCAGATTTAAATCTGCTTAATTGGAGATGTTAGGGTTGTCCATTAGTGTTCAGTAAGTTATGGTGGTAAAATAAGAAAGAAAGCTCATCATTTCATCGATAGAACGTGTTATTTAGGAGGTCAAAATGTACAATGATACTCCCCCAACCGATGGGTATAAAAAAAGTCACTCCCAACCGAGAGGTTGAGAGTGACAACATTTACAATCTAATGCTAGGCAAGAGAGATTATTCAGCGATGCAGATAACCACGCGGTTTTCTTCGTTCACGCTGAAAGGTTGAACAGTGTCGCCCTTAGCATCCTTGATGATGCGGTTAGCAGGGATGTTCTTCTTCACGAGTTCGTTGAACACAGCGTTAGCACGTTGCTTAGAAAGGCGAGTGTTGATGGTCTTGTTACCAGTGCCCTTGTCAGCATAACCCGTGATAGCCACCTTAGCGTTAGGATTAGCGTTGAGGAATGCCACCACTTCTTGTACCTTCACCATTTCAGAAGGACGAACCTTTGCAGAGTTGATGAGGAAGAATACGTTGCGAGTGAGAGGTTCAGCCTTCACAGGAGCAGGAGCGGGTTCCTCTTTCGCAACAACAATAGGAGCGGGTTCTTCAACGGGTTCTGGAGCGGGAGCTACAGGAGCAGGCACCACAGGCACAGGAACTACAGTAGAGAGTTTGCCAAGACGGAAGGTGAAACCACCGAAGAGGTTAGTTTGCCAATCCACGTTCTTACCATCCTTAGAGTTGAACTTGTCGCTAGTCACAGACACAAGACCTTCCACGTTGAAGCTCACGCGCTTGCTGAGACGGAAGTCTACATTAGCACCTACGCGACCAGTGGGGAGGTTGAGCGTGTTGCTGTTCCAAAGGAGGAGGAGTTCGTCGGGATTGATTTGCTTAGCAGCGATAGCTTCTTTGTTGTCGAAGCCGTGGATGTAGCCAGCACCAACGAAAGCGTTGAAAGAAACGCAGCGGTTAGGGTTGTAACCAGCGAAGAGGTTAGAGAGGTTGAACACACCATCAAGACCAGCAGTCACGTAGTTCCACTTGTAGTATTGAGGATTGTGCTCGTAGCCCCAACCATTTTTGCCTTGCCATCCGCTCACGTGTCCACGGAGGTTGAACACAGGGGTGAATTGATAGCCGAGGTGCACACCAGCAGCAGGAGTGATAACGTCAGTAAACTTCTTGTGAGCACCGTGAGAGTAACCAGCACCACCTTGAAGACCGAGTGTCCAGTGGGGGTGGAACTTTTCTTTGGGAGCATCTTGAGCTGCTGCGCTGAGAGAAACAGCAGCAAGAGCAGCTACGAGGATAGACTTGAATTGCATAATATGAAAGTATGAATTTATAATTTCTTGTTGTATCTTGGCGTTCTTTACTCGAGATAATGAACTATTCGAGATAATAATATCACTCGAGATGTTGAATTCTTCGATATATTGATACGCTGTAATAGCCATACTTTCCTAACCCTTTTGAGGCGGAATGCATAGTATTTTGCGTGCAAATTTACTCTATTTATTGAGACCGACCAATCTTTTTCTCTAAAAAAGTACTTTTTTTGCTCCAAATCCAGCATTTTTGTAGGTAATTTAGAGATTAGAGGGTCATAGACCCTTTTTCGCTCGCCCCGACAAGCGGGGCTCGGGGAGCTTTTAGACGTTAGATGTTAGACATTAGACGTTAGAGGGGCACGGACACTTTTTTGCTCGGGGGCACGGACCCTTTCTGCTCGGGGTCGCAGACCCTTTCTGCTCGCCACAAGTGGCTCGAGCTGTGCTTAGACGTTTGGGGGGTAGCGCAAGAAATCTCAAAAAAAACTTCGTCTTCTTTCCCTGAAATCATTAGATTTGCAATCATAACCGCAGAAAAATGTTTTATACAGCATTTTTCTGCACTTAAAATAGGCGCATGAAGATTTGAAGAGATATAATGGATATTATTACTGTCCGGTAAACTTCCAAACGGCAATAGTAAAATATGTACTTTTGCTTATGTCACTAGCGTTATTATTGGAACAAGCAAAGTAACAAAAGAGGCTGAAATCCTGCAAGAGGGTTTCAGTCTTATTTTTATCATCAGAAAAACTTTTACCAGACAGCAATAGTTAGTTTTATATTGCAGTGATAGATTTGATCCAATGTTATTCTATCTTTCTCTCAATTGCGCAACAGGCTGCTACACAATTGATAGAAGTCCTATGTAGGGAATAGGATGTAGGCATGTGCGGGAGAGGCTTTTTACTGGTTCATCCGACATTTGGAGTGATGGCGTTGAAAAAATCGAAAACAGCCGAACATTTTGTATATCGATTGGGTAAAACAGGCGCAAGAGAACAAAGTCCCGCAGTTGATGAAAATAGCCGCCACGATCATGGCTTAGAGCAACGGAATTCTAGCACGGTATGACTGTCTCATATCGGCAGGAAAAGTAGAGTGCCTTATAGTTGAGGTGCTTATGCTTTCTTTTTGGGTTGATTAAGGAGAATATATCCTCCTATTCCACCTAAGATAGAGGCGAGGAAGATACCTACCTTTGCTTGTGTTAACAATAATTCATCGGTGAAAGCAAGGGTAGAAATGAACATCGACATGGTGAAACCAATAGAAGCAAGCATTCCTAAGCCTATCAGCGTGCGATGGTTGATAGCATTGGGAAGACTTGCCCAACGTAATTTTACCATCAATACGGTGGCCCCAATAACGCCAATTGGTTTTCCTAAGCATAGCCCCAGCGTTACACCGAGAGCAATATTGGTGGAGAAAATGTCAGATAGACTTAAATTCGTAAAGCTGATACCTGCATTGGCAATGGAAAAAATAGGCATAATCACAAACGTAACGATAGGAGCCAGTTTGTGTTCAAACTGTTGTAGCAGAGGAATGGCAATGGATGTGTCGTGCTGTATGTTAGTCAAGACGTCCACCTGTCCCTCTTCCAAGGTTATCACCTCGTTTGCATCCTCTTGTTCAAAACGTCGTGTTAGTTTCTTCATGCGTTTGAGATAGATAGACTCATTTATTTTGGCATCGGCTGGAATCATAAAGGCTGCAAGTACAGCAGAGATGGTGGCGTGGATGCCAGACAGTAAAAAGGTTACCCATACACCTCCGATACCGAGCACGGAATAGAAGAGTAAACTCTTAATACCTAATCTGTTGCCTATGAACATCACAGCAAGAAAAGCGAAGCCAAAGAGCAAACTCACAAAAGATAGTTCAGAGGTATAAAAGAATGCAATGACCAACACAGCACCAAGGTCGTCTACTATGGCAAGCGTTGTGAGGAATACCTTTGCTGAAGCTGGTACTTTATCGCCCAGAAGGTATACCACTCCTAAGGCAAAGGCTATATCTGTTGCCATCGGTACGCCCCATCCCGTTGTTTGTGGACTACCGAAGTTTAGACCTAAATAAATCAAAGCTGGTACCACCATACCACCTATTGCAGCCCCAATCGGTAGGAGGGTGTTTCTTATATCTGCCAATTCTCCGCCTATGAACTCCCTTTTCAGCTCTAAGCCTACAACGAAGAAGAATATAGCCATTAGACCATCGTTAATCCAATGGTGCAGACTATAATCTAAAAATGGCTGTCCGTTAATGATGAAACCTACTTTTTGTTCAAAAAAATGAAAGTAACTTGTTGCAATATTGGTGTTTGCTAAAACCATAGCCAAGGCAACACTGAGAAGCAAAACAATTCCTCCAGACTTCTCTCTGCCCATAAATAGTTTTATCGGTAACATCAAATGATGGTTTAGCGTTTTTTCAATTTGTTGTCTCATAATCTATCTTTTACCTGTGCATAACTGATATAGCATTATATCTGAATATGCAAATCTATTGGTCTGCTGTCTTTAATTTTTCTTCTTTATTTCATTATCTTATCACACAAAGTTTTGTAGTCCTTAGCTACACCGTACGCTCATGAATGTTCTGGCTGATGGCTTCAAAGTGGCGAGCAGCACACTCTATCTTGGCGAGTTCCACGCCATGGAGTTGCGCGATGCTTTCCGCCCCCTTGGTCTCTGCCACAAAGTAAATGTGCTTGATATCCCGCTCACGGAAGACAGTCGCCCAATCGGAGGTGTACTTGCCCTCTTCGTCAAGATTCCCCATTGCCTCGTCCATCTCCTCACGGCTCATGGCGAAGTTGTCGTTGTAAACAAAGTCACTGCCCGTGTTATAAGGTGGGTCGATGTAAATCATCTTCACCTTCCCTAGATAAGCACGCTGCAAGAGTTTCAATACCTCGAGATTGTCCCCCTCGATGTAGAGATTTTCCGTAGTGTCCCAGTTCACACTGTCAGCCATCACAAGGCGCAGCGTGTTGTGCGTGGGGGCAGCAGCCGTGCGGCTTCGCCTCCTGTTTGCCCACCCACTGAAAATCAAAGGTCTCTGTGTCGGCATCGGCGATGTCACCGCCCAAGAGTTCGCGCAGGGCATCGAAGTCCACTTTGCGAGTCAGTTGTCCATCATCCCCCTTCACCTCTGTGAAGCACGAAGGTGCAATGGCATAGAGCGCATCGAGATTGATTTGGCTGCTTTCGAGCGATTGAATTGCTATTTTTTGAGATTCATGTTTGCGTTGCTCATGGTGCTCACAAACATAGTTCTCCCTTTAGCATCTTCCCTCCATTTGCAGAACACCCGATTTCATTACTTCCGACTGAAAATGCTTTTTTTCAGTTTGATTTATTCCATTGATATGCAAAAGTAATTATAAAACTATGATTATGAGCCCTGCAATTCCTTAAATAACACGAATTTCGTGCTTCTCGTCGTGTTTTTACGTCACTGTTACTGTGTGACCCCATTTTGTAGGGACGAAAAAAAGATGCACTCGTTCGTGAAAAAACGAGTGCATTTTTCTGAAAAAATCTATCATTTAGGTCTAAGTAATTGACTATGAACAGCCTTATGAGTTATGAAATGCAGTAGGTAATGATTTAGCGACCTATCTTCAACAGTGATATACAACGCTTTGCATAACTCGAATAACCTATTGCAAAGATAAAGGTATATCGTGAGAAAAAAGAATTTTCTCCAAATTATTTTCATAGAGCCGTCCGTTGAGGCGGCTTTTTGTTTTCAGTGTATTCCGTTTTATGATAAGATGCAGTCCTCGAAAACTGCGTTTTTTGTTTTCACCCCGCTTCTCCGTCTGCACATCCTCCACTTATGCCCGTGTATTATGTCGGGATCGGTTGTTCGTTGTCAGCGGCAAAGGTAGTTCCGGGCTTCCACGGACAAAAAAGGTCGGGGCGGCAAGCCGTTTAGACGACAATCTCCACACTTCCATTTCATTGCAGGTAGTATTCTCGCCATAAAACCTTGTTTGTCCTAAGCCCTGCCTTTTTACGCCACTGAAACGAAAACGACCGACCCGACGGAAAGACGCATAAAAAAATGTCGGATATGCGAGAAGCAGGGAAAAAGAAAATGGAAACTCAACTCCCTCACCTCTAAAATCCGCATAAAATCAAAAAAATCAGACAAGATGAAACTGAGATACAAAATATCAATTTGGGTGGTACTTGCACTCGCAGACTCTCTCCTTTGGGGCGGAAGCGTCTGGCTTTGGCTGGTAGGGATATGTGCAGGGAAATTCCTCATTCGGCTACTCCTTACCATCACTTTGGCAATCGCAGTGTACATCTTGGCTTATACCCTTATCATCGGAGGAATACTTTGGTTACTCATTTCTTAAACAGACAGATATATGAAAAGAAGAAGCAAGACAATCGCACAGCAATGCAGATACTACGAAGTGGACAACATCTTCGAGTATATGGTATCGGTTTACCTCAACGGAAACATATCCGCCTTTGGGGAACTATACAAGGAACTCAATCGGAAAGACAGAAAGGAGTTTATCACCTATCTCTTTTCAGAGGTTGCCCCTACCCATATCCAAGAAATCATTTTAGCAACAATCTAAACATAGGAACAATGGAAGCATTCAGATTTTACCAAGACCGAAAGGTTACTTGTTGGGAACGCACCCACTTTGAAGTAACAGCCGAGAATTACGAGGAAGCCGTTGCTCTTGTCAAGTCGTGGCAAGGTGAGGACGCTCTCTGTTTTGAGGACAACGAGAAAGTCATCATTACGGACGGAGAAACATTATATGACACCTCCGAAAGCCTATCCGTAGAGGAAAACGGAGGGAAACCTACTATCGAGGTCTTTGCGGACAATGGAGAAGACATCATCAATAATACAGCCCGATAACACCAAACGAATATGAGAACGGAAACAAGAACATACGAGGTATATAACCTTCACGAACTGACCAAAGAGGCACAAGCAAAGGCACACAGCCATTGGGCGGAACATTTCAACTATGGTTGGGACGAAGAAAACCGAAAGACATTGCAAGCCTTTGAACAGACATTCAATATCAAGGTGGACAGATGGTCATACGATGATTATTCCTATTGGTATCGTTTCACTTCTCATTACAGAGAGGAAGAAGATAATTTGAAAGGGGTTAGACTTCTGAAATACCTTGTCAATAACTATTGGAACGACTTGTATATACCCAAAACCATTTGGGGACACAATTACAAGACAAAGCGCAAGAGCCGTGTATTCGTCACCAATGATTGTGTTTTGACGGGCTATTATATGGACTATGAGATATTACAGCCTATATACGACTTTCTGAAAGCCCCCGACAACACCACCCTTTACGAACTTATGAACAAGTGCTTAAACGGCTTTTTCAAGGCTTGCAGGGACGATATGGAATATCAACTCAGCGAAGAAGCCTTTGCTGAGAGTTGCGAAGCCAACAATTATGAATTTCTATCCAACGGAACATTATTCAACTGATAAAAACAACAAAGACAATGAAAGGTACAGAACATTTTAAGGACGTTATCCAAAACTATTTGGAAACCAGAGCATCATACGATGAACTCTTTGCGGAGAATTTCCGCAAGGAGAATAAGAACATAGACGAGTGCATTACCTACATCTTGACGGAAGTCCAAAAAATGGGGTGTGCAGGTCTGTCCGATGAGGAGGTATATTCCCTTGCCGTTCACTACTACGATGAGGATAACATCGAGGTAGGCAAGTCCATCAACTGCCAAGTCGTGGTAAACCATACTATCGAACTTACAGAGGAGGAAAAAGCGGAAGCACGGAAAAAGGCTATCGAGCGATACCAAGCGGAGGAATACCGCAAACTGACCGCCAAGAAACCAAAAGCGGAGAAGCAAGTGGAACAGCAGATAGCACAGCCCTCACTATTCGAGTTTTAACCCTTAAACAACAAAAGAAAATGGAAGCAAAGGAATTGAACGAAGCACGCATTTATGTAGGCACTTATGCCAAGTACAACAACGGCTCATTGCAGGGCGAATGGGTGGAACTTTCGGACTTCTATGATTTGGACGGCTTTATGGAGCGTTGTGCCGAGATACACGAGGACGAGGAAGAACCCGAATATATGTTCCAAGCGTGGGAGGAAATCCCCGATGGTCTGATAGCCGAGAGCCATTTGGAGGAAACCTTCTTTGAACTTCGGGGCGAGTTGGACAGACTGAACGACACGGAGAAAGAAGCCTTTTGGGTGTGGGCAGACGGCAACAACGCCCAACTCACACAAGACGCATACAGCCTTGTAAAATCTTTCCAATCCGACTACATCGGAAATTATGCAAGCAAGGAAGATTTTGCGGAGGAACTTGCGAAAATGGAGAATGAATTATCCGATTTTGCATTGAGTTACTTCGACTTCTCCAAATATGCCGATGACCTTTTCGACACGGACTTTTGGTATAAGGACGGCTATGTATTTCGTAACAACTGATTAAGGAGGACAGATTATGAAACCGAGAAACAGATTTGAGAAGGCAGTACTTGCCGAGAGCAAAAAACTGCGACCGATAAGCAAGACACAATGTAAGTGGGCATTCCGTGAGTGCATAGACCACTTCGCCTATCGACTGCCCAAAGGTCGCACAACGTGTATGGATTGTGGGCATAGTTGGACAATGGAGAACCCAACCGAACATTGCACTTGCCCTCATTGTAGAGCAAAGTTGCAAGTCCGAACGACTTTTGAACGTAAGATAAGGCAGAAGCAATACTTTACGATACTTACCGCTTGTGGAGAACACCAAGTACTAAGAATGTTCCTCCTTTCCGCAGAAATGGAGAAAGGTTGCAAGGCAACTCCATATGTTATTGAAATCGGTCAGTATTGGTGGAACGCACAAGGACGAAAGACGATTGTTGCCGTTCAGAGAGTATTGGGCAGATACATCGACACCTTTTCCTATTGCTCGCCTATGGCAGTGAGAAACGATAACGAAGCCTACCGCCATATATCCTACTCTCCGATATATCCCAAATTCAAGGCTACGGAAGCACTCCGCAGAAATGGATTTAAGAATGATTTTCACGGCATTACACCAACTGTTCTCATTCCTGCCCTGTTGTCCGACAGCAGGGCGGAAACATTGATTAAAGCAGGTAGAACCGAGCATCTGAAATACTTTCTTGACAACTTGAGGGCATTTGACGCTTGTTGGCAATCTTATAAAGTCGCCACTCGCAACGGCTATGACATAGAGGACATTTCAATTTGGTGCGACTATGTGGATATGCTCCGCAGATTGGGCAAGGACATACACAACCCAAAGTATGCTTGCCCCACCGACCTGCATAGGGAACACGACCGCAGACAATACGAACTCCGCAGACAAAGGGAAAAAGAAGAGAAGGAGAAGAAACGCAAAAAGCAATGGAGGATGAAAAGCGTTTCCACGAACTCAAATCAAAGTTCTTCGGTATCTCATTCACGGATGGCACAATCCAAGTCCACGTTTTGGAGAGCGTGCAGGAACATTTGGATGAGGGTGTGGCAATGCACCATTGTGTGTTCGACAATGCCTACTATCTCAAAGAGAACTCGCTTATCCTTTCGGCGACCATTGAGGGTAGACGGATAGAAACGATTGAGGTTAATTTGGACACGCTCAAAGTGGTGCAAAGTCGTGGCGTGTGCAACAAGAATACGGAATATCACGACCAAATTGTGAGCCTTGTCAATGCCAACTGCAAATTGATAAGACAGAGAATGAGAGCGACAGCATAAGAAACAATTACCAAAACATCACAGATATGAAAGCAGAAATAGAAAGCATCGTATGTAATTGGGCGGACGAGATACCCAATATTCTTGTAAGAGTAATCAATGCCATTACTCTATCCGCCAATGAAGAGGAACTAAGGACTGCCGTCAAGCGGATAGCCGAAGAAACGGAACTTGATAAGTTCTTTGCATACGGCTATGGCGCACACCATTTTTGGCTTACCCACCGAAGGTTATCCAATGGAGAACCAAAGGAACACAGATTACTAATTGCTAATTTTTGAGAATATGAAGAAGAGAGTTTACAGAATACGGACGCAGTACATTTTCGAAGGAGTGTTTGAAGTGGTTGCCGAGAGCAGAGAGGATGCACGGCAAAAGGTCATTCAGGATTGCGGAATGGTGATGGGTGGAAACGTTCACAGCACCCTTCCCGATGAGGAAATCAATTGGGCTTTCTCCAAGCACCCCGAAATAAGGACGGGACAGATAACCGTTCAAGAAGAGCTGACGGAGTAAAGCGGTCGGCAAATCTGCCGACCGCTCCTTTCTTTCGTGAGCATCGGGCGGACAAAGAAAGGAGCAAAGAAACCCCGATGAAAAACACTCCGTTACTTTTGACGGTGAGTTGAGACGGCTCAAAAGTAACAAAAAGCCCTCTTGGATACTCTTCATTCTCAAGATGCAACGCTGATTAAATCATTTACAGTTAAAAGGGCAAAGTCTGATAAATCAACAGAATGGGCTATTTGAAAACTCTCATTTAGATTCTTACAGCTAAACATACGGGTAGATGATTTTTTGTCTGCAAATTGACGCATAAACATAATCTCTTGGTAAATCCATGGAGATAATGTTTTGGCTCGATTACTATTGCTCAAATTACGGAGATCAATAGAATGTGGGCTATCTATAAAAACTCCAATTCTACTTTGCTTTATAATTTCCATAATTGACATACTCAACATTGTATGTATGTGAGCTGTGGAGTAATTTCTTCTATGATAGTTGTAATTTCCGTTTCGTTGTTTACAATACTGATTGTCTATTTCTTGAAGCAATCCATCCGCACTACCCCAAACAAAGGAGTCTAAAAATACACTAAGCCCGCATTTCTCTTTGAGCCAAACTGCAAATAGGCTTGCTATTTTTAAATCATTATGTGAGTGAGAGATGAATACATCAAATTTATCTATTGGAAAAACAAAATCTCGCAATCGTTCACCATTTACAATCCCCTTTTCCCCTTTGATAAGGTCACGAAGCCTATCTCGTAGATTATTCGGTGTTTTCGACGTATGTACAATAGATTGAATGGGCAATTTGTTTACTACCTCATCTATTGTTTCTGTTGAAACTTTATACAATTCCATTTTCTATTTAACTGTCGATAGCCAAGCACTTTTGATATTATCTAAATTTACATTCTTATTACCAGAGTCATATACTACTATATGTAAGCCTTTGGGAATACTGACATCTGGGCAAAACTCTATTTGACTTATCATATAGGATAGTATTTTTTGTGCTGACTTCTGAATACCTCCCTGCCCACTTCCTAAAAGAGGAATATATACAGGTCTACTATTGGCAACGGTGGCAGCAGTCAAGATAATTCTCTGAATGATAGCCCCATATTCTGATAAAGGAATGGATGCATGGTTATTAGCATCAAACTTAGTTAGGGCGGTAAGAATGTAAGTGTTTTCTCCTTCTTCAATGACAGCACAAGTTCCCAAAGGATAACGCTTTTTCTTCCCAATAACTCGATTAGATGCCTCTTCAGCTATGACATTATTCAAAGCCTTTCTTATCTTGTTATCCAATTCTGGAATTCTTCCTTTGAATAGTCGATCTATAAACTTTCCATGAATGGTCTCTGTAGCTATTATTTTGTTATCTACTATGGTGTCAAAGTATTCATTAACAGAAATGACTACTACCCCTTTCTTTTCAAAGAGGTCTCCAAACTCGACCTGAAGAGGAAAAGAATCATTGATGAGTATTTGTATAGACTTACTTGGGCGCATTTGAAACCAAGCATATACAACACCTATAAAAAGAATACATATGCCGACTATAATCTGATTTTTTGTACTATAACCACTACCACCAAGCCATGAAAAAGCCCCGATACAAGCTGAGATTGTACCGATAGCTATTAAAAAGTGAGACAAGAAAACTTTAGCTTGTTTCATTTGTGATAAAAGTATTGAGTGTGATTATTTGCTATCTTTCCCTGTATAGTTAGCTCTGAGTCGGATAAAGCATGTTGAAGAGATTCCTTTTTCATAGGAATATGGATTGTAGGGACATTCTCCATTGCTGTTCCTAAAATAGGGAGTTTGTTCCATAACATTTTCACTTTCAGAGAGATATTATCATTCTCTACAATATCATTGTTGTCTAATTCAGGATAGACAACAATGATTGGAAGCCCTAATATACAAGCTCCATACTCAATTTCCTCTCTTAAGGCCTTACTACTTCTTGTATTTGAACTCAAGAAAAGAATGATATTTTTAGAAACCTTTAATCTTTCTCGTAATCTGGGCTTCAGTGTTAGTTCCCAATCACTCCTATCTCTTACGCTATATGTTTTTGCGTGCGCATCATTGAAAGGAAATGAAGTATCACTTCTTTTACACGCTTTCAACATACTATAATAACAAAAATCTTTAGTTGCATAAGCTGCAAGTGGAGATGGACTAAAAGGCTCATCTACATAAAAAGCTGTATAGTTACTATTGCGATATATCATATATATTGTTTTAACTTTACAAAGTTACTCATTCATAACGAGAAAGGCGAATAAAACAACAAGAAAACGCCCCTTGCAAGCCGATAAAACTTGCAAGGGGCATTGCTTTGTGAAATCAAGGCACATAAAACAGAGCGAACTCCACTTTTCGGCGTTTGACAAGACCTCTGAGAATTTTGCCCTTGTATCGACAGAAAGAGACAAATTCGCAATAGAAATTCCTGTTGCCCGACTCTATCTTCCGCAGCAATTGGCTTTTGGGGTGTTTACCATATCCCAGCAACCTGCCCGTTCCAACGTTGTAGGACAGAACGGCAAGCAGCAGGGCATCCTTGCCGTAGTCCTTGAACATCATCAGACGCTTCATCAGGTCTACACGGAGCATAGAGTCCGCCTGTCGTTCCGTCATTGCTGCCGTGAACCGCTCTCCGGGCAGAAGCCGATGTCCGTAACCTACATAGGGATAATCCTTCCAAGAATGTAAGCCCTCGAAGTGCTTAATGCAGACCACGGCACGCTCGAACGGCGGTAGTGAGAAGAGTGTCTTTCCGATCTCCTGAGCAGAAAGGTGGAAGCAGGACAAGTAAACAAGGCAGAGCGATAAGACGACAAGTTTACTTCTTGTCCTCATTCGGTTTCTCCTTTTCCTCGTCCCTTTGACTGTTGAACTCAAACGAAAGTTTTTCCGTCTGTCCGAAATTGTCCTCCACATACACGTCTATCGTCTGCTGGTCGGAGGAAGCAGAGGTGTAGTAAAGCCTGAACTCTTCTTTCGTTAGCGTATAGCGGTCATTGGGCTTGAACACCGTGCCGTCGTCCATCTTCAGCCGTCCCTTTCCATCGGTCTGAAAGTACCTTATGGTGTAGCGGGTGTCGGCAAAGTTGCCCTCCCTTTTCAATGTACAGCGTATCTCCGCCGTCTGTCCCTTGACGATGTGCTTCTGCACCGGCATCGTCTCTACCGTGAAGGGGTACGCCTGCTGAATATCCAACTCGTGATTACAAGCAGATAGGCAAAACCCGGCGAGGGCAAGTACTCCCATTACCCATATTGTGTTTATAATTTTCTTTTTCATTGTTTGTTATCGTTTTGTTGTTATACATTGTTCCCTGCATTCTTGGAAAGCAGGAACTCATTCAAATCCTTATGGTCGGCATACAGAGAGCTGCGGTCAATGACCTTTTCCCCGAAATTAGCCCTCAGCTTTTCCAATGTTCTTCGCCCCGCATCATCATTATCGAGATAGCATTCTATCCTGCGATAAACGCCCAGCACTTTCAGTGCTTTCTCCACGTTGGAAACGGAATTAAGAACAAGCCAGTCCGAAGCAATGATGCCCATTTGCATAGCAGAGAGATAATCCATAAAGCCCTCAAAGACGGAACAGACGTCCGAGCCGTTGCGCTTCAGTGAAATGTCCTTCGGCGGTATGCAGCCCTTGAAGAAGCGATTACGCAGTTCCAATCCTCCTGCTTCGTTACGGAAGCCGATGGCATAGTACCGCTTGCCCCGTACACAATACCTCACCTCCTCGCAGTTGGGGATGGCAACGTGGGCATTGATTCCTCGTTCTACCAAATAGCCGAGCAGTCTGCCATTCAATAAGGGACATGTCCAAATATCCTCAAAGGAGGGTTCTCTTTCTTTTTCCCTTGGCAAATGCTCCATAACGGGAAGCGGACACGCACCGCTCTTTGCGATAAAAGCCGCCCTTAAAAGGAAATCCTCGCTCCCGATGAATGCTCCTGCCAAGTCGAAGATGTCTCCGCCTTTTCCTGTCCCAAAGTCGAACCATACGTTTCTATTTATATCAACCTTGAAGGAGGGTCTCCGCTCCATGCGGTACGGAGCGGAATACCACAAGGCATTTCCTTTCTGTTTAGTCGGATGAATCCCCATTGCGTTCAGGAAGTCCGCAATGGGAATCTCTCTCATCTGTCGTGCATCCATCAGTCCAGCATTATTTTCAGTCCGACACCGTATTGTGTATGAAAACGCCCCATAGAGCCTCCCCACAGACAACGTTCCCTGCCGTAGAGCTGCAACACCAATCTATCCGTCAGATAGGTCTCCGCCTGTAGGGTGATTGCCCCACCGTAAATAAAACCGTCTTTATTACGTACTGTGGAGCCATCAAAGAGCAGTTTCTTTCCACCATTGACCGTCTCATAGCCCGCCAAGGCGGAAATACCTGCTGATAGGAAAAAGGTTTTACTTCCGTCTGAAAGCACGCCAGAGAAGAAACCTCCCTCGCCCGTGAACTGCTCCACAGGAATACGGCTCTCCCGATAAGGGTGGTATCTGCGGAGATACTCCGCCCCAAGCACCCATTGATGCCCGCCTTTGGTGTAGGTGGCAAGCGAAGCCCCGAACGAATAGCCCGTTTCATTCTTGGAAGAGGGAGAATAAAAACCGTCCGCCATGCCTGCGGTCAGGCGTATACCTTTCATCTTGGGCAGACAACGCTGGGCGTGCGCCTGCCCTGCAAAGAGGGCAAGCGACACGACAAACAGGAAAAACAAAGACTTTCTCATACTACTTCACTTTGAGTTCGTTGATTTCCCTCGCACGCACAAGGTCTTCGTTCTCCACGACAAAGGATTGGTGTCTTCCGCCGTTCTTCTCGTGCATCTCCACAATGAGATGCTTGTCATCGGGGATGGTGAACTTTTGCAGGGTGAATACCGTGCGTTCGCTCTTCTGCCCCGCCACGCAGGTGGTGTAGTTGTAGGCACGCAGCGGAAGCAGTACCTGCTCCTGCATGGCAGTCTGCTTGGCGACCTTCTTGTCCACGATTTTGAACGTGATGAAGTCGATGTCGAACGGCACATTGGACTTGTTGCGCAGTTCCGTATGGAAGTACAGCAGTCCGTTGTGCGAATACAACCCTTTGAGCAGGTACTGAATACCGAAGGACTTGCTGCCGATGTGCTTCACCGTCCGCCTGTCCTCCTTGTGAATGGATTTCATGATGAGCCTTACCAGCATCGGGCTTTCGCTTCCGAGTTCCTTGAGATAGACCTCCATGGCGTTGTTCGGACGGTTTACGCTCTCCCCATTGTGGATGAAGTCCGCCATTTCCACATTGAGTAACAGCGGTTCGTTGGCATACTTGACATTGAAGGTGTAAAATGCACCGTCTTCGGTGATGACGCTCATGTTCGTCTCTTCGTGGAAGTCCTTGACCGTCGCCTTCACACGGATGACGTTTTCCGCCCCGTCCGCCTTCCCCGCAATGAGGTTGGGCGAACCCAGATCCACATAGCGCACGGCAGAGGGGAAGATTATGTGCACCGTCTTATCGTAGGTAATTTCCAAGCCGTGGGGTGGTATCATCCGCTCAAAGGCTATTTTGCGGGTCAGTCCCTGATAGAGGTCTCCGCTTGAAGTCGTTTCTTGTGCGTTGGCACAGACTGCGCCCAGCATCAGGGCGATGGCTAAAACTGTTCTTTTCATTTTTACTTTGGATTAAAGTGGTGAATAATAACTGTGAATTACTTGTTTTCAGGTTGGTAGATCAATACCTTGTATCCTGCTTTGAGATGTACCTTGACGGAGCGCATTTTCTTTGAGAAATACTGCGAAGTGCCTTGTATCAGCCCCTTGCCCAAGTCGGCGGCAAGCTGAGCCCCCGCATCGGTGGAGATGTTCATACTACTGCCTGCGGAAGTACCCATTCCTGCGACAATCTCCTTGGCGGCACTGCGTTCCATCGAGCCGGGGATGAATATCCCTGCTTGTCCGTCCGTATCGTACACCGCCAATTCCACGGGGATGATGTTCCCGTGATATTCCAGCGAAGAGATGAGTACGTTCAGGCGTTCGCCCTGTATCTTCGCCACGCCGACCAACGAGGTGTTCCGAGGGATTTCCTTGCCGGATACCAGCATCGGTTCCAAGAGACGGAAACGTACCGTTTGCCCGTCCGTAACCGTCTGCCGGGTATGCACACAGGCGGAGATGGTATTCTTCTCCGTCAGCGGGGCTGTTCCGATGGCGGTATGGAACATATAGTTTCTCTCCTTGACATATTCGGAGCGGAAAGTCGAGTCGCTCATCGGCTGTGCCAGAGCCGACACCACTTGTTCGCTCACGGGGGCAACGGGAAAGGCTACCGCCTTCCCGTTTCGGGTGGTTGCGACCGCTTTCCTTTCGGAAGCCGTCTCACTCCCCGAAGTCGAAGGAAGAGCAGCGGGAACGGACTGCCCCCTGCCTCCTGCGGGCATATACTTGGCTGCCAGCTGATAGGACTTTTCAAGCAGAGCCATCTGGTCGTTCACGGTTATAGCGGGCGACTGTTGTTCATTACTCATACGACTTTCCAACTCCTTCAAACGGGTACGCATTTCCTCCTTTTCCGGATCTTCTCTCGGCATCTCATAGAAACTGCCGAGCGTGCGGTTGATGTCTTGGTAAGCGGAAGCCGAAGCATGGAATCCCTCCTGCGGAGCAGTAGTGCGAGAGCCGAAGCCGTTGTCTCTTTCCGACAAATTCGTCTTCAAGGCCAACTCTTCGGAACTCTGCACCGGTTGCCCTCCTGTCATCTCGCCGAACATGGAACTGAGGCTTTGCATGGCACGACTTCGTTCCTGCTCCTTCTGTTCCATCATCTCCTTTTCATAGGCTTTCTTCTTGTCGCCGATGAGTTCCGAGGCTTGCGGATCCGGTACTTCCGTGTTGAACCCCTTCGCCTGTTTCTCCCCTTCTTTCTCAGAAGGAGCGAAGATGAGCCACATGGAGCCTGCAAAAAGCAGGAACATCAGGGGGTAAATGATAAACTTCTTTCGCCTTTGTCTCTCTTCCTCCGTCAGCTCAGGCGAGGTGCTCGTATCGGAGGCTGTCTTTCTTTTGAATGGGAACATAATCGTAATACTTTAATAGGTTGATACTGTCTTTGGGATAGAGCCGCCTTACGTCAGGAGCTTCTATATGCTCGATTGCCGGTAACGTTTCCTCTTCGGAGTCTCCGTCTGAGAAGATACGGTACAAACCGTTGAAGAAAACATAGTTGGCAAGTATGGCGAAAAAGAGAAGCATCGTCAGGACAACATACAGCCTCAGATGAGTGGGGATGCGTCCGCACAGGCGGCGGAGTCTTGCCTCCGCTCCCTCCCGCATCATTCGGAACAGACTTTTCTTTTTCATCGCTTACGGGTACTGATGTCCTTGTTCTCCACAATCTCGAATCCTTCGATATTGAAGCCGTTCGGATTGTCATCGCTACGGCTCGTATTGAGCAGGCGGCATACGGTCACGAGACTGCGCTCGGTCACGTTGGTCGCACGGATAATCATCTGCCGGGCATACGTCCGTACCGCATAGGGATAGCGGTCGAAGTCACAGAGCACGCTGTCCACCTGCACGACCTGATTGATGTTTCCTGCCACGATACGGTTGTAGTATCCTTTCTCGGAGAAATCCCGATAGTAATTGTAGGCACTCTTGTCCGCCAAGAGCAGCGCACGGGAGATATTCCCCTCAATGGCACTCTTATCGGGCGAAAGGGTGAAGAAGAGCTCATGGAAGCGGCGCACATGCTCCTTGGCTTCTGCGGGTCTGTTCTGCGACAGATCCTGCGACAGGGCGAGCATCAGCGACTTACCGCCATCCAACACATAGATTTTCTGCCTCTGGGCTTCGGCAAAGGAGTAGGCACTCCATACCGAATAGCCCGCAAGGGCGGTACACAGGCAGACGACGACCAAGGTAAAGAGGCGTATCTGCCTGAAACTTGTTTCGATATTCTTTAATGACTTAAATTCCATTGCTTTTCATTTTTGTTTATTATTCGGGAGCATTTCCGCTTCTCCTGCGGAAAAGCTGCCCTGCCACCTCCTTGGCTTTATGTCCCGCACTATGCAAGACCTGTTTTCCGTGTCCTCCGGCAAATCCACCAACGGCTCCGCCCGCAGCACCTGCGATACCGGCACCCTTTCCTGCCGCATAGTTCACGTTTTTACCGTAGTTACCCGCTCCTCCGGCTTGTATTACCCAGCCCGCAACCGTTGGAATGGTGAAGTAGCCGATGATGCCGATAATCATGAAGACGAGGTACACCCCGTTCGAAGCATCTATCGTATAGGTGGGATCATTCTGCAACTGCGTGATGTCGTGTTTGAGCATCAGTTCCTGAATCTTTGCCAGCATCGAACTGAACAAGTCCGCCACAGGCAACCACAGATAGATGGAGATATACCTCGTGAACCATTGCGTGAGGGTGCTTTGGAAACCGTCCCACACGGAGATGGCAAAGGCTATCGGTCCCAAAATGGAGAGGACAATCAGGAAGAATGTCCGAAGCGTGTCGATGAGCAGGGCGGCAGCGGCGAAAAGAAGTTCCAAGAACTCCCGTACCATATTGCGAAACCATTTCTTGAAATTGTACATACTGCGTTCCACATACATACCCGCCATCGTCGCCATATCCGAGGGAGAGATACCGAGTTCATCCAGTTTCTTGTCGAACTCTTCGTTACTCACCAGATAGGCTGTTTCGGGATTCCTCACCATCGCCTCGTATTCCAGCTTGTCCCGCAACTTGCGGTATTCGTCCATGCTGAAAGTCTGCTTTTCGAGCATCTTGTGCGTCCCCTGCACAACGGGACTGAGCACGCCGTTGATGGTGTCCAAGACCATCGGAAAGAAGAGGATACAGAGCCCGAGCGCAAAGGGACGGAGCAGCGGATAGACGTCGATGGGTTCGGCACGAGCCAAGGTCTGCCACACCCGAAGTGCCACATAAAAGAGCGCACCCAAGCCCGCAATGCCTTTGGCGACACCTATCATGTCACCGCACATAGGCATCATCTCCGTGTAAAGCGAACGGAGGACTTGGTGCAGGTTGTCAAATTCCGCTCCCATGATTACCAATACCTTTCGTTGTCCGTTCCATAGAGCGAAAGCACCTGGTCGGTGTCCTGCTGCTTCTTGGCTCTGAGATAGCTCACGGAGATGTTCTTGTTCGTGTAGTAACGCACAAGGTTGCGGTAATCCCTGATTTCCTTGTAGCAGCGATCCACCACGTCCATACGCTCCTTGTCGGTCATCTTCAGCGTGGTGATGTTCACTACCTGCTTGAGTTCCTTGAGCAGGTTGTTGCTCTCCCCGAGCAGTTTGGTATAGCCGTTGGCAATGGCGACCAGCTCTTCCGGACGGAAGTTCGGGTCAGAGAGCATCTTCTTGTAGTTCTTCACATAGATATCGGAGATTTCTCCGACCATCAAAATCGTCTCCTTTACCCGTTGGGCGTCCCGCACGAGGTTGTTCACCTTTTTCAGGGCATCGTAGTATTTCTTGCTCTCATTGTAGAGCTTCTCGACCTCCTTGAAGTTGTCAAGCGTGTTCTTGACCGTCTTGGAGGTCTGCACGATTTCCTTGGTCGTGTTGATGATACTCTGTGCAAGATTGGTGGGGTCTGTGACCACCCACTGGGCGTGTGCGCTGCCTGCCAAGAGGCAACCGCACGCCATAAGCATTAAAATTTTCTTTCTCATTTTTCAAATTGATTTTAGCGTAGATACAATGTCGTTCGAGCCACTCGGAAAAATCAGTCGAGTAAATCTGAAAATCAGTCGACTGTTTTCTTGAAATATGACGTCATTTTTTTCGGACTTGTTGTATTACGCGGTTAAACATTCATTGATTACTCTTCTTCGGCGAGCTGCCTGACGGCAAGCTCCATATTCCCGCCGAGTTGCTCGGCACGGGCAAGTACGCGCATCTTCTCGGTCTCCTCCGTCGTGTAGGTGAGGTATTCGGCTTTCGACACTTCGGTGGCATAGACAGCAGACTGCACACCTCCCAGTCCGATCCACACCTCCTTGTACGACCGTGTGGCATCGTTGCTCTGGTTGATGGAGAGTATCTGCCCCCGCTCCTTGTCCGTCAGTCCCAAGAGTGCCTGAATCTGGTCGAACTTGTTCATGTACTTGCGCTGGTCAAGCAGTATCTTGCAGTCGGAGTTGTTGATGATGGACTCCTTGACAATGTCTGAGGAGATGATGTCATCCACCTCCTGCGTCACCACGACCGCCTCTCCGAAGAACTTACGCACGGTCTTGTAGAGGTAGCGTATGTAACCCGCCATGTTTGCAGAGGCAATCGCCTTCCACGCTTCCTCGATAAGGATGACTTTCCGTATTCCCTTCAGCCTTCGCATCTTGTTGATGAACAGCTCCATAATGATGATGGTCGTGAAGGGGAATAGGATGGGATGATCCTTTATGGAATCAATTTCGAAGACGATAAAGCGGGCGTTCAGCAGGTCGAGTTGCTTGTCCGAGTTCAGCAGGTAGTCGTATTCGCCACCTTTGTAGTACGGCTCCAGCACGTTGAGAAAATTGGCCAAGTCAAAATCCTTTTCCCTGACCTTTTTCTCACGGAGCAATGCCGAGTAGTCGGTGGTGAGATACTCGTAAAAGCTGTTGAACGAAGGAACGAGACCGTCGTCCGTCTTGATACACTCGATAAAGAGTGAAACGGCATTGGAAAGGGCGACCTCCTCCGAACGGGTGGCTGGCTCGTTATCCTTCTTCCAAAGGGTCAGCAGCAGTGTCTTGATGCTCTCCCTTTTCTCCACATCATACACCTTGTCGGTGGTATAGAAGGGATTGAAGCTGATGGGGCTCTCATCCGAGTAGGTGAAGTACACCCCATCCTCGCCCTGCGTCTTGTGGCGTATCATCTCGCACAAGCCCTGATAACTGTTTCCCGTGTCCACCAAGACGATATGGGTGTTCTGCTCCCAATACTGCCTCAAGAGGTGGTTGGTGAAAAACGACTTGCCACTGCCCGAAGGACCCAAGATGAATTTGTTTCGGTTCGTGGTGATGCCTTTCTTCATCGGCAGGTCGGAGATATCGAGATGAATGGGCTTGCCACTGCGGTCTGCCATCTTGATGCCGAACGGAGATAGCGAATCACGGTAGTTGGTCTCCTCATTGAAGAAGCAGACCGCCTGTTCGATGAACGTGTAAAAACTCTCTTCTGCGGGAAAATCGGCTTCATTGCCGGGAATGCCTGCCCAGAACAGCGTCGGCACATCCACCGTGTTGTGTCGTGGCTTGCACTCCATCAGTGCGAGTTGGCTGCCCACGTCGTTACGGATACGGCGGAGTTCCTCCTCATCCTCGCTCCACGCCAAGACGTTGCAATGACAGCGGACGGAGGTAAGCCCGAAGCTGTGCGCCTCGTTCAGATACTCGTCAATCCACTGTTTGTTGATTTGGTTGCTCCGGCTGTAACGGGAGAGCGAGTGCATGTTCCGTGCGCTCTTCTCGAAGCGTTGCAGGTTCTCGGCACTATCATCAATCAAGACATACTGGTTGTAAATGTGGTTGCACGAGAGCAACAGCCCTATGGGAGCAGCAAAGGAAAGGCGGCAGTCGCTGCGGTCAGTGGACAGGCGCTCATAGCGCATATCCGTGCCTACCAGCCCGGGCAGGTCTTCCGTATCGGAAAGGGTATGCAGGCAGAGTCGCTTATCACCGATACGCATTTGGTCGGCTTTGAGGTCGATGTCCTCCAAAACCGTCGTATCGGAGAGGGACAGCGAGAAATACTTCTCAATCAGTCCCGGTGTCTCCGCCGTCCCGATAATCTCCTCGTCCGTCAGGCGAGAGAGGCGAATAAAACCGCTTTCGTTCATAATCCGCTCGAATTGCTCGGTCGCTTCGAGGAACTTGCGGGCAGTATCTTTGTCCCGTACCTCCTTGGGGATGATATGCCCCCGGCAGAGGGTAGAAAAGTTGCTTTGCTGTCGGTTGCGGTTCTTGGTCGTCTTGGTCAGGAACAGGTAGCAGGCGTGATTCAAGAACGGTCGCTCATTGAAGTGTCGCTCGAAACTGCGGGAGAGGAAACTCATATCCTCCTTTTGCAAGTCCGGACGGTAGCCCTCCTTGACAAACCAATCCTGCTTGTGTACGACGCTGTAGGTCGGCAACACCTTGATTGCCTTTACCCAAGAAGAATGGATGGCGGCATACTCCGCACTCGTCACCGTATAGAGTTCGGGAAGCTCGACCCGAAAGGCGACCGTAATGTCGGCGTCTTTCGAGAGGATACACCCCTCTTCAACGGCAAGCAGCGGAAAGCGGTTCTCCAGCGTGGTGGCTTTCAATAGGTTTCTCATTCTTCGTCCTCCTTTCCTTCGTTCATTCTTTTATGCTCTCTTCTCTTTCGTCTCGGCAGTTCCTTGTGCCGCAGCAGACGGGGAATGCGTCGCCGGTTGATGAGGTAGCGGGGATGGCTGCGCAGCGCGGAACGCTTCATCAGCCCGTGTTCCCCGTACTTCCTGTTCAGGGAGAAAGTCTGCCACACCAGAATGGATGCGGAAGTCCCTCCGAAGCCGATACAGATCCATTGATTGACACCCACCATATAGAGGATGACAAACAGCACGAAAAGGGCAAGCAACCCTCCGGCGAAAATGAACAGATACTGGCTTTTGAGTCCCTGAAACTCTACCGAGCGACCGATCCCCTTGTTGATGGGATAGGTCTCCATAGGCTTAGAGGAAGAAACTTCTTAAAATGGTGGCTGCCACGATAAGGAAAATACAGGCTCCGAACCAGCTCGCGGCGGTCTTCGAGGTGTCCGGATCTCCGGACGAGAACTTTGAATAGACCTTTACCCCTCCGATAAGCCCGACGACTGCACCGATGGCGTAGATGAGTTTTGTGGCAGGATCGAAATAGGACGTTACCATGTTGGTGGCTTGGTTGATGCCTGACAAGCCGTTGCCTTGGGCAAAGGCAGAATAGGCGGAAAGCAGCAGAACGGCTGCGATAAGAAAATGTCTTTTGGTCATAAATCTTTGTTTTGTGCCGAGAGGATTGGATATATCCTCCCGACGGATGAATACTGTTGTTACTTTTGGATGTTAGTGGTGGCTCTCTTAGGATCAGCCGTACTCTTTTTCTTTCATCGTCTTTGACTGTTTAATGGGTTTGTTACTCTTTGTCCCTGCCGTCAGAGGGAACATAAAGTTCTTCAAAACGGTTGCGGACAATATCGTCTATCGTGGAAGAACGAACTTTGTCGCTTCGGAGTGTTTCCATCAGACGAGTGCCTTCCAATTCGGTCAATGTCTCACCGGCTCTTTGTCGCTCCGCTATGGAAGAGGCGTTTCGGTGTATGACCGACAAGGCTTCCAGCACCCGTTCGAAATCAATTCCCGTGGCATATTCGCTTTTTCCCGATACGGGAAGTTCTTCATCTTCCTCTTCTTCAAAGGATGGAGCATCCGAAGACTCATACACTAAAGGAATCTCATCTATGTCGGGCAGATCATCCGGCTCTTCCGATGGCTCTTGTCCGTTTTCGAGGGCAAATGTAGAAGCCTTTTTTGCTTCTGCCTCGCCTTTTGGATAACTGCGTACTTGTGGCGTCGAGTGGCTTATCTTAAAGCGACTCTTACCGATGATTTCGGCTTCACAGACCGTTTGACAAGGCTCTTTTGGGGATGCTCCCTTCTTTCTTATTTTCCCCTCATACAAGAGAAAAAGAAGTAGCCACAAAAGGTAGAGCAAGAGAGCGGCAAGGACTATTCGGTACATAGGCGTTGCAGGATTTCGTGAAGCTCATTACCTAACTCAATACAGAGCCTGCTCAACTTCCCTCCGTGGGGTGGGAAGAGGGTGCATACCCCTCTTCTGCGTTCGGAAAGCAGCGGACGATACAAACGGGAGTGGCTCAATGAGGTCTGCATCAAGAGGACTCCCGTTTCATCGGAAAGGGTGCGACAGCGTTCGTCGGCATCTTCACGTTCCCAAGCCTCTATCATATTGCGAAGCAGGTAAAGTTCTCTGATATTGCCCTTGCCCATCGTCAGTATCTGCTCTCCCAAGATGTCTATGAAATGGCGGACGGCTTCCATATCCATCGGACTGCCCGTAACGGGAAAGACGACGGCATCCATTGCTGAAAGCAGTTCCACCGTCCCTTCGGTACGCATCAATGGGGGGAGGTCGAAAAGAATGCATCGAGGATGGCTGTCCACACAGTGTTGCTCCACTCGCCTCAGGGCTTCCCGCACCGGAGTGCAGATAATCGGATAAGGGGCATAGGCTGTCCGATGTTTCAGGTGCATCAGCCTTTGAGTATTCAGTTCTTCCGACTCTTGCTGCCGCAGACGGGTGATGGTATATACGGGATGGTTGCAATCCACGACGGCGACATCGCATCCTCTGTGGTAATGCAGAATGCTTGCGGCAAGTACCGTAAGCGAGGTTTTGCCGACACCTCCCTTGGGGGAAGCGATGGCAAGATAAATGGGTTTACTCATATTTTCTCTTTGCTTTGAATGGGTGAATACTATGTCTTGATAAATCGTTTGTAATCGAAGTTGCCTGACTGAACCTCTTTCGGGGCTTCTTCGGCAACGCGATCCAGCAGCTCGCGGACACGTTCTCCGGCCGCTTTCTTAATCGCTTGGAACATCGGGGAGTCGTGTATCTTATAGATGGTTTCAGCGGCTTTCGCGGCTTCCTCTATCGGAGCATTCTTGCAGGAGAGGACATTACCCATTTGTTGCAACTCTTCCGCGGTGATACTTTCCGAAAGGGAGTGGCTTTCACCTTGGACTTCCACCAATACATAATCCTCTTCCTCTTCGGGGATGGACGTAGAGGTCTCTTCCGACATTCCCGTTTCAGGCATCTGTTCTTGTTGCTCTTCTTCGATGGGCAACTCGGCTAAAAGGATATTCTCCTCTTGGGAGGGTTCCTTCTGGGGGATGCGGATGGTAACGACGAATTTCCCCTTGCCTCGTTCCCGGAAAAAGAGCCGTAATTCACGGTAGAGTCTCACGGCACTCCGATAGCGTCCGTACAGGAAGCGGGCGACCTGCACGCTGCCGAGATAGGCTAAGCTGACCAGCAGCAGAATGACAATCACCTGCTTCATCGCTCGAAACGTTTACGGAACTGTTGTTCAAACAAGGCATCTATCTCATCACGGTGACTCTCTAAGTGATGCCGGAGAATATGTTCTACGAATGCCCCAATCGTCAGTTTGCCTGCGGCTGCCACATAGACGATTTCGGAAATCTCTTCCTGTGTCTTTTTGGAAATGAACACTCCCTTTCGGTCTCTGATGTTCAGGGGTTGAAGAAAGGCGGTTTCGTAATCGCTTCTCTCTTCCTGAAGAAGAGCTGTAGAGTGTCCCTCGGAATGTTCGATGAGCGTGGTGAAGTTACGGATGGTTACTTTTGAAGAGACGCTTTTTCGTTCTCTGCAGGACTTATGACCTGCCATTGGTCGATCTTTTTTCTGTTTCATATCACAATAATTTCTTGAAGTTCTTTTCACTTAATCGGTTGATTTCTTCCTTGTAGTCCTCCAAATGTTTGAGAAGGATGTTTTCCACGTACATACCCAATGTCATCTCTCTCTTTCGGATGAAGAGGACGATTTCCGACAGTTTGTCCTGCAACTCTTTGGAGATGTAGATTGCCTTGCGGTCATACAGGTCATTGCGGTGCATGAAGAGTGAGATGTAATCTCCTTTGGCGGGATTCTTGCGACGTGTTCGGATGGGTAGTTGTGGTTCTTCCAAAGCCTCTTTCTGTGTTTCCGAAACAGACGCATCCTCCTCTTCGACTGTGGGAGGGGGTATCATCTCGCTCTCTTTCTTTTTCATCGGGATACCCTGTGAAATCAGTTCCCGGATAGCGACGGGATCTATCGCCCCTTTATTCTTTCCTACCATATGCTTCAGGTTTTACGATGGACAAGATTTCCTCCACAAGCTCTTTCAGACGACTGCCTCTAAGCAGCGTGCGAGAGGCGGGAAAGATGGTTGAACGGAAGAGGGTCGTACCCTCATCCATCACTTCCTTTTTGTAGCGGGTCGTATTGGGGACTGCCGTCTTCAAGACAGGAAGTCCCAACTCGTCAATGATCTTTTCATACATCGCATAGAGGGGTGTTTTCTCTCTGCCGTCCACCATGTTCCAAAAGAGGTAGATCCCTTTGTTGGCAGTGTCTGTATTGTCGGTTATCGCCTCCTTGATGATGGCTGAAAAGCTCAGCGTGCTTTCCAAGGATATACGGTCGGCGGAGATGGGCGTGAAGATGTAATCCATACCGGAGAGGGTGGTCAGCACCCCGTCATTGTTGATGGTTCCGGGCAAGTCAAAAAAGACGAAATCCGTATCCGGCTCATGCGTTTCCAGATATTCCCTGACCGTATCCACGGCTGCCTCTGCCGTGGCACAAAGGATGGTGTACGTGGGCTTTTGCAACTCGGAGAATTGGGTGGCTGCCAATTCTTGCAGCGCGGGGTTGCGATCCACACCCTGTGCGTCACGCTGACGCATGGCATTGATGCTGAATTGCGGATAGTCGCAATCCACCACAATAAGGTTATACCCGCAGGCATAGTGCAGGTAACTTGCCGTCAAGACCGTAAAGGTCGTTTTGCCGACACCGCCCTTTTGGGTGGAGAAGGCAATGAAAACAGGTTTCTTTTTCATTTCATTTTCTGTTTAATGGTTCTACATATATGTGAGGAAAGGCACATGCACGCCTTGGCTTGTTTCCTTGAAAAGGCGGATATGGAAATGAGTCCGTGAGGGAATAAATCTCCGGACAGACATACGATAAGGTATTCCGATAAGGGAACATAGACCCGCATTTCGGGATATGTCCCTCCCTGCATAAGGGTGGGGCTATATGATGGGATTCATACCTGCACACGTCCCCCCATCCACACGTCCACACTTGTACCCTTGCGCAAGGGTATGGGGGGCGACGGGTGCAATAACTTGTACACATTCTCATTCCTATTTCCATTTCCGTAATTGTCTGTTCAAATGGCTGCGGACAGGTTTTCAGACTTGGGCAGGCAGGTATGTCCACCGACCTGCAAACCCCTGTTCGACGGGGCAAATATAGAAGCCTTTACCTCCTTGTTTCTTCCCTTTTTGCTAACTGCGTACTTGTGGCGTCGATTTGCGTATTTGTGGCTTCGTGAGAGGTAAGTGACTTAGGCACAACGCTTAGTAACTTTGCACCCAAGCGGCAAGCCGAAGTCTTCGAGACATAAAGCGTTCTTTTTTGAGTGAATCGTTTTCCGTCCTTCGCGGACGGATTTATTTGCGCCGGAGCAAATAGCAAGATATGTCCTGCGTTACTCGAAATAAATTCGGTAACTCAGAACTCTTGCTCTTGCAGAGGGCTGAAAAAACTCCGAAGTCGTTTTTTCTTGGAAGAGAGAATGCCTTGTCTTGAATGCCGGTGATGCCGTGAAACACTAAAATCCAAAGTAAAATGACAAAGAGACATGTGGGGAGACCCTTGAAAAAAGAGAAAGCCAGCCATTGTTGCATGGTTCGGTTTACGGACACGGAGTTTGCGCGTTTCCTGACGCTTTATGAACAGTCAGGTGTCCCGAACAGGGCTGTTTTCATCAAGGCAAGGGTCTTTGATGAGACTTTCCGAGTGATAAAAGTAGATCGTTCACTGCTTGATTACTATCAAAAACTGACGACTTTGTACGGACAATTTCGCAGTGTCGGAGTGAATTATAACCAAGCTGTGGTCGCCTTAAAGAGCAATTTCACCGAGAAAAAAGCCTTTGCGATGCTTGCCCAACTGGAGAAACTGACACTCGAATTGGCTGCTGTCGGAGGCGAAATCGTACATCTAACCCGTGAATTTCAAGAGAAATGGTCGCAAAGATAAACTATGGAAGTTCCCTTTACGGCGCGTTGGCGTACAATGGAGAGAAGGTAAATGAGGGCGTTGCCAAGATTCTGGAGACCAACAAAGTGTTCTCTCCGGCTGATGGGACACACGATATATCCGCCTGTATGCAGGACTTTATGGCATATATGCCGAGTCATGTCCTCACTAAGAAACCGGTTATACATATCTCCTTGAATCCGCATCCCGATGACAGACTTACCGATGAGCAGTTCTCAGCCATCGCACGGGAGTATATCGAAAAGATGGGCTACGCTAATCAACCCTTTATCGTTTATAAGCATGAAGACATAGACAGGCATCACCTGCATATTGTCACCTTAGCCGTCGATGAACGGGGAAAGAAGATTAACGATGGCAATAATTTCTATACCAGCACCCGTATTCTCAAAGAACTGGAACAGAAGTACGGTTTGATCCCTGCGCAAATGCGGAAGGAAAAAGAAGTGTTTCGCCTGCAAAAAGTCTGCTACGGCGACGGAGAGAATCTTAAAAAGCAACTGGTTTCGGTCATCAGACCGGCAGCGAAATTCTATCACTGTCCGAGCTTTAAGGAATACCGTGCTTTGCTCTCCACCTATAATATATGTGTGGAAGAGGTCAAGGGGGAAATGTATGGAAAGCCCTATAACGGATTGGTCTATTTTGCTACCGATGATAAAGGTAAGAAGGTGGGTAATCCTTTCAAGGCTTCCCTTTTCGGGAAGGCTGTCGGATATGAAGCCCTGCAAAATAGGTTCAAGGCTTCAAAGGAGAAACTGAAAGAAAAACATCTTGCCCCCAAGACCAAAGCGGTCGTAGCCGGAGCATTGAGGCGTTCTGCTGCGAAAGAGGATTTTCGAGCAAACCTCCATCGCAAGGGCATTGATGTACTCTTCCGTGAAAACGAACAAGGACGGCTCTATGGCATCACCTTTATAGACCATAACAACGGCTGTGTCGTCAATGGCTCACGATTGGGGAAGGAACTTTCGGCAAATGCCATTGCCGAGTGGTTCAACTGCCCGCATCCCGAATTGTCTGCTCCTATACAACAGAATGTGAAAGGCAGTATTTCCCAAACTCAGACTTCGGACGGGGATGCCGTCTTGGGTGGTCTGCTCGATCTGCCCTTGGAAGCACACGGAACGGATTGGGAGGAAGAGCAGTTCCGCAGACGGATGCAACGGAAGAAAAGAAAACAACGTAAACTATAAAAACAGAAAGATTATGTCACAACAAGAAGACGATTTGAGAGCACTGGCGAAAATCATGGATTTTCTGCGTGCCGTAAGTATCATACTTGTGGTTGCCCATCTCTATTGGTATTGCTATGAAGCCATCAAACTATGGGGGCTGAACATCGGTGTGGTGGACAGGATACTGATGAACTTCCACCGCACGGCGGGACTGTTCGGGAATATGCTTTATACCAAGCTTTTTGCGCTGGTACTGATGGGACTTTCATGTCTGGGTACGAAAGGTGTGAAAGAGGAGCATATCACTTGGTCGAAGATATGGGCATTCATAGGCGCCGGCTTTGTTTTTTTCTTCCTCAATTGGTGGATACTCGCCTTGCCACTGCCCATAGAGGCGAACGCGGCTCTCTATACTTTTACGATAACCGTAGGCTATGTTTGTCTGCTGATGGCGGGACTCTACATGAGCCGTCTGTTGAAAAACAATCTGATGGAGGATGTCTTCAATCAGGAGAACGAATCCTTTATGCAGGAGACAAGACTTTTGGAAAACGAGTACTCGGTCAATCTACCGACCCGGTTCTATTATCGCAAGAAATGGAACAGGGGCTGGATAAACGTGGTCAATCCTTTCCGAGCTGTCTCCGTCTTGGGAACGCCAGGCAGCGGTAAGTCCTATGCCATCATCAATAATTTCATCAAGCAGCAAATCGAAAAAGGTTTTGCCATCTACTGCTACGACTTCAAATATCCCGACCTCTCCACGATTGTGTACAATCATTTGCTGCATCACTCGGAAGGATATAAAGTCAAGCCGAAGTTTTACGTGATCAACTTCGACGACCCTCGGCGGTCGCATCGTTGCAATCCGATACACCCCGATTTCATGAGCGACATATCGGATGCCTACGAATCGGCTTATACGATTATGCTCAACCTGAACAAGACGTGGGTGCAGAAGCAGGGAGATTTCTTCGTGGAGTCGCCCATCGTACTCTTCGCCGCCATCATTTGGTATCTCCGCATTTTCGAGGGAGGGAAATACTGTACCTTTCCGCACGCCATCGAGTTTCTCTGCCGCAAGTACGAGGATATTTTTCCAATACTTACTTCCTATCCTGAATTAGAGAACTATCTTTCTCCTTTCATGGATGCTTGGCTCGGAGGGGCGGCTGACCAGTTGCAGGGACAGATAGCCTCTGCCAAGATTCCTTTGTCGAGGATGATCAGTCCGCAACTCTATTGGATTATGACGGGAGATGATTTCACACTCGACATCAATAACCCCAAAGAGCCTAAAATCCTTTGTGTGGGGAACAATCCCGACAGACAGAACATTTACGGAGCAGCATTGGGGTTGTATAATTCGCGTATCGTCAAGCTCATCAATAAGAAAGGGATGCTGAAAAGTTCCGTGCTCATCGACGAGCTACCCACCATCTATTTCAAGGGGTTGGACAACTTGATTGCTACCGCACGAAGCAACAAGGTGGCGGTATGCTTGGGCTTTCAGGACTTTTCGCAACTGAAGCGCGATTATGGAGACAAGGAAGCTGCTGTAGTGATGAATACTGTCGGAAACATTTTCTCCGGTCAGGTGGTCGGCGAGACGGCAAAGACGCTCTCGGAGAGGTTTGGCAAGGTGCTTCAGAAACGGCAGAGCATGAGCATCACCCGTAGCGATAAGACCACTTCCATCTCCACACAGATGGACAGCCTGATTCCGCAGAGCAAGATTTCCACGCTCACACAGGGAATGTTCGTGGGAGCGGTTGCCGACAACTTCTCCGAACGTATCGAGCAGAAGATATTCCACTGTGAGATTGTAGTGGACAATGCGAAAGTTGCAAAGGAAACGGCTGCTTACCGCCCGATACCCATTCTGACAGACTTCACGAATGAAAACGGAGAGGATATGATGGAGCAGGAAATCAAGGCGAACTATGACCGTGTCAAGACGGAGGTGCGGGAAATCGTGGAACGGGAGTTGCAGCGGATTGCCGATGATCCGGAACTTTCCAAACTGCTCAATACCAAGAAATAACGGTTGTTTTTCTTGGCTCTAAGGCAGAATTTTTGTATTTTTGAACACGCTAATTGATTACACTATGAATTGTTTTAATCATACCCAAGAACCGGCAGTTACCCAATGCTCAGATTGCGGGAAAGGACTATGCTCAGAATGTGCGGAAAGGTATCAGCCGATACTCTGTACACCTTGTTTTCAGAAAAGAAAACGTAGTGAGATTTGGCGAAGCATCTTCAGTCTGTTGTTTCTCATCGCCTTGTTTGTCATAGGTTTCAGATGGAATTTCTTAGCGACCAAAGGTTTTGAGGATATGAGATGGATGTCCGGATATGTGCTGATGGCGATATGGTCAGGCTATCTCTTCGCTGAGAAGTTCATTCCCTATAAAATGATTGCAGGAACAAACTGGCAGTGGGTATTTTACTATATCTTCAAACTCCTCCTCTTTGTCGTCATAGGAGTCTTCACCGCACCTTTCACCTGCTTGTGGGCAGTGTTCAGGGTAATAAAGGCTTTTCGGTAAGAGGCGGCAAGAATAACATCTATAAAGAAGAAAGAATATGAGTACGCACAATATACCACTCACATCGGCAGAATACCTAAGTTTCAAGGAAGAGATAACAAAGCGAATTCGCTCTGCACAATACGAAGCGTTGAAAGCCGTCAATAAGGAGATGATAACTCTCTATTGGGAGATAGGCAGGCGCATTACCGAACAGCAGAAGGCACTCGGATGGGGAAAATCTGTTGTGGAAAACCTCTCACAGGACATTCAAAAAGAGTTCCCCGGAATCAAGGGCTTCGGAGTTTCCAATATGTGGGACATGGCACGCTTTTACGCTGAATATCAAACGAATGAAATTCTCCAACCATTAGTTGGAGAAATTAGTTGGTCGAAGCATATCGTCATTCTGACCAAATGTAAGGAGACGCAGCAAAGGCAGTTCTACATCTTGGCGACCAAGAAATACGGATGGACGAAAGACGTGCTGATACACAAAATAGAATTGAAAACGTATGAGAGTTTCCTGCTCGGACAGAGTAACTTTGATACTACGCTACCTGAAAATATCCGTAACCAAGCCGTCCTCGCCGTAAAGGACGAATATATGTTGGATTTTATCGGATTGAGCGAGGAACATTCGGAGTATGAGTTGGAACAGGCTATCATCAAGAATATCCGCTCTTTTCTGATGGAGTTCGGAACGGACTTTTCGTTTATGGGAAACCAATACCGATTGGAGGTGGATGGCAGGGAGTACTTCATCGACCTGCTGCTATACAACCGTCGCCTGCAGGCAATGATAGCCGTGGAGCTGAAAATCGGTGAGTTCAAGCCTGAGTACAAAGGGAAGATGGAGTTTTATCTCAATATCCTGAATGAGACGGTTAAACTACCACATGAGAATCCTGCCATCGGCATCATCATTTGCAAATCCAAAAGCAGGACGATTGTGGAGTATGCCCTTAAAACTTCTGCAATGCCTATCGGGGTGGCAACATACAGCCTCTCACCCGAATTGCCGGAGGCATACAAGGAACTGCTTCCAACATCTGAGGACATAGCCAAGAAGTTGGAAGTGCTTATCAAAGAATGAATGAGGGGAGGTACTCCGAAATACCGGAATATCTCCCTTTTGATTTACCGTTTCTTGAACTTGCCACCTTTCAGGTCACTCTCCACCATACGCTTGTTCAGCTTCTCACGGAGTTCATCAAGAAAGTAGGTACGGCTGTCATCCTTGCGGCGTTTCATGTTCATATAGACGTTGTAGCAGTTCTTTATCTCCACTCCAAAGATTTCAGAAAGAACATCAGCTAATTCCTCCACACCTATTTCTCCATCATTGATACAGTCGCAAGTGTCGAGAGCATAAAGGAGTTCAACTAAATCTGTTGCCTTGCCTGTCCAACAGAGTTTCTTGGCGGGTTTGACGGGCAAAGCAGGAAGAAGTCCCTGCATTCGCATTTTCACTAATTCCAGCTCCGTGTCAATGACAAAGAGCAGCTCCGATACATTTTTTTCCCATTTCAGTTGGTATGCCTGATGTTTCAGTCATACTTTCTAAATGGAATCGAGTGTAATGGAGAGTACGATACAATGAAGCAAGGTTTGCTTCGGTTTCCCCCAACCTTATAATTTCCTTGATAAGATTGTCTGTTGCAGTTTTGCTATTGTCTGATAGCAGCAACTCAAAGGTTTCTGTTTCAATCAGTTGTTTCATATTATGATTTTTATATTGCTAAATTGTTTGTGCTTATGATAAATGCACAAAACCTCCACCTGTTACAACTTCTGATTGCAACAAATGGAGGTAGAATGGAAAAGAGAAGTTTTACTTGCCTTGTTCCAGTGTGCGAGTGGTGAAATAACTGTCCGAAATTGAAGGGGTGAACTTAATAACGTTGTTATTCAATACCGACTTTCTTTTATTTTTCAGATTAATCATTGTCATCTCCTTAAAGCGATACTTATGGTACTTTGTATCCACTTCCGTGATTGCAGAGACGGTCATCTCCTTTTCTTTCTCTCCGGCAAGATTGTAGTATGTAGCCTTACGGATAATAAAAATGTGCTTGTCGATATAGGCTATTTTCTTAGAGAAGCCGTTTTCATTGGCAATGGTTTTGTTCTTTGGCGTAATTTCTAAGACATAGCAGACATGATTACCTACATTTTGGTCTTTCAAGAATTTATAATTGAAATCTTCGACAGCTGGTGTGGACATATCGGCGTAAGAAAACTCAGACCCCATGAAACTTTTGGCATTCTCTGAACTTACAATACGTCGGGTTTTACGAAGAGCCGGCATATAAATCCACTTGTCATCGTTCTTCTTCAAATAATCGAACGATAGAAACCCGGTGCCTTTCACATCAGCAGGTTCGATAAACCGAATGAGTTTTTTTTCCAAACTACCATTCTCGTAGAGTTTACTGACGATAGTCATCTTGCGAACTCGTTTGTCTCCGGACGGACTGTAAATCGTCATTGATGATTCTGTTTCCATTCCGGCAATACGAGTGGCTTCAATGGCTTTTTGTTGTACTTGTTGCGGAGATAGTCCTCCTTGTGCATGAGCGACATTTGCCCACATGGTTGCGATTGTTATAACCGCCGATAAAAAAACTTTCTTCATTGTATTTATTGTTTGATGAATATTCATGCATCAATCTTCTTTGAAAAGCTTATAAGCTTTTGACTGTTTCTTTTATTGCTTTTATCCTTTCAGTCCTTTTAAGTTATTTGCAATAGATTTTCTGTCTCAAGAATTTCGGTTTCAACACCATACATAGCGCAGGTACGAGCAGCACTGCGGCAATGAGGCATACGAAAATGATTGTTACCATCATCATTCCGAAAAAGCGAACGGGCAGGAAGCCTGAAAAGAGCAGAACTACAAATCCGATAATAACGGCAATGGCATTGAATACGATACCGCGTCCCGTTGCCTTGAACAAGCGATGTACAGCCTCCTTATCGTCGTAACCCGCACGTCGTTCCTCCCGATACCGCCAGACAACATGAATCGTATAGTCCACGCCGACTCCAATAAGGATAGAGGCTTGGAAGGCGGTCATAAAGTTCAGGTCGATACCAAAATATCCCATCAGTCCGAAAAGCATCAACATGGCAAACATGAGTGGAACGATTTGCAGTAATCCTGCCTTAAACGATTTGAAACCGAGGGATATAATGATAAATACAACAACGAGGGAAATCAACAAAGAAAGGAACTGCCCGCTTACGACATGCTTGTCCATATCCGTGAATACATCGGCATTGCCACCAACAAGTTTCACATTGGGGTCATCTTTTACCATTTCCTTGATTTGAGCAACACATTGTCGCAATACCGGTGTGTTCAATTCCTTGAAACGAATCATCAAGAGAGCTTTCTCAAAATTGAAATCCACCATCTTTTCCAAATCCCTCTGACTGCCGCTCATCAGATACAACTCGAAGTATTGTGATACGGCATCGTAGGTGTTGGGGATTTTATCATAACCTTCTTCGCCTTTGTTATAGAGAGCACGGCTGATCTGACGTGTAACTTTCGCGATAGACTGCGTTGTTCCCACTTCGGGGATTTCTCGCACCTTTTTCTCCAAATCATCAATTTTCTTCAACAAGGCAGGGTCTTTGATGTCGCCTTCGAACACGACACAGAGCGGAAAGAAGCCCCCCAGCTCCTTATTGATGATTTGTGCGGACTCCTTCGCAGGATGTCCGTCAGGGAACAACTCGGCGGGATTTGAGTTGATGCTGAAACGCAACAGTCCGGCTGCTCCGATTAGAGAAATGACCACGAATAAAGCCAAAATAGTTTTGGGCTTTTTCGTTACCCAATCGGCAATAAAGTCCAACAATCTGTCCAACCCTATTCCTCTTTTGCTTTTAGGGTTGTTATCCGCTCTCAATCGAGGTTTGGTTTTGGGAAGTACCGAACTCAATGCAGGTATAAAGAACAGACTTCCAATCAAGGCAAGTCCGATACCGATACTGCCAAGAACTCCCATCTGTCCACCGGGAATCAGCACATGTCCCAACATACAGAGCAACCCTGCAATGGTTGTCAATCCTGACAAGATGATGGGAGCGCCGAGACTTGTAACCATTTTGACAGACAATTCTTTTGCTGTATAGTTGTTTCCGGGAAGATTGTCTCTTTGGTAGCGGGCAAACATGTGTATGCCATAGGAATTGGCGGTGGCAATCAGCAATACAACTAAAATAATGGTCGTAACGGCAAACTTCCATCCCAACAAAGGTGTTGCACCCAATGCCGTGAATATCGCCATGACTACAATCAGAATGGGAAGCCATACCCCTCTGAACTGACGGAAGCTGATAAAGAGAAAGACCATCATCAACAACAATCCGAGAGGAATGAGCCGAGCCATATCCTTCTGCATCATTCCCGCATTCTGCATTCGCATATACGGAGAACCTCCCAAAAGAACTTTCTCTGTGCCGGGATACTTGGCAATCATTGCCTCCACTTGGTCTATTACGTCCTTGTCCTTTGCTCCGGGTTCAAGCAATCCAATAATGGCTGTGGTCGTAAAATCTTTGGAAACCACGCTTCCATAGACAAGGTCGTTACCGGCAAGCTCTTTCTTAATAGTGGCAACATCTTCAGCAGTCCGTGGAATCATTTTCACGGCCGCATCAACGGTCATTGCGTCATTCTCACTGCGGACATTTTTCAATTCAAAGACGGACATTACCCGTTCTACGCCTTTGATGTTCTGCATATCTTGCGAGAAATGCTCCACACGCTTCAGTGTCTTGCCATTCACGACATCATCTGTCTGTACGACAATCATTACCATATCCGTACCGCCGAACATTCTTTCTATCTGTTTTTGATTTACACGAGAAGGTAAATCTTCCGGCAGATAGGTAAGCAGGTCGGGATTAAAACTTGCATTCTTCATCTGAAAGCCCATAAAGGCTGTCAGTGCAAGAAAGAACACGATGACCGCCCAGCGGTATCGTATCACAAATTCAGCTAACTTCTTCATTCGATATTATTTTAAGATTAGATAATCTAAAACGAAACTTTCAACTCTGTAAAAACCGAGTTCTTGGTCTTTTCCAATATCCCAAACAGACGGTCGTCCGGTCCATAGAACAGCTGCCCTCCCACCGTAAGCGTAACGGCATCGGCTATGGCATAACGAATCTTGGGTTGGAAGAAGTATTCTTTCGTGCTGAACTGGCACAGTCCGAGCAGTTCCACGTTCAATGTTTCGTGGAGTAATGACAGTGCAGGTCTGACCGAAACCGAATGATTCCAACGCTCGTGTTGCGTGAAAACAATACGGTTCAGTGAGTTTAGTTTCTGAACTATCGGATTGCCTTTAATGGCTGTCTCCAAGTCCGGTATATACTTACCTATGTACTGTACAATCAAACTGAAATTATCCCAGCTTCGGTCAATCCCGATCGTGTATTCCATTTGCTTATTTGGAACGGAATAGATGGGATTATTGCCTTTGTCGGGGAGTGAACAGGCAAATTCACCTCTTAATCCGTAGTTACCCAACGAGGTGGAAAAGTCCATTCCGACAACATGCACCCGATATGGCTCTTGCGATAAAAGGATTTCAGAAGGAGTTTTTTCATAAGCGATGCCGGGAAATTTATGTAACCCGTTGTAATAGGAAAGAGAGAGGTCGAAAGACGGTTTTTCCAAATCTATTTTCACTCCGAAAGACTGGTTCTTCCATCGGTAAGGACGTTTTTCATTGTTCCATACAATCCCATCTCCCATAGGCTTTCCGATGAAAGGGAACAATGATGATTTGTAAACGGGTATCCAATCTACTTCGATACGGAAGGGATAAGGATTAAAGACACCTTTCACTACGAAATTTCCCAGACGCTTATCGTCTTCCTCCGGTGAGAACACACAAAAGTCTTGGGGTGTAACGTTATTGGTCGGATTGAAACCGTCTGCCCGTCCCCAAAGAACGATTTGCTCACCCACACGAAAATCGAACTTACCAAGATTAAGATTTAGATAAGCCTCGCGGATGTCGAACTTATGATTGTTGTTGCCATCAGCTCTGTAACGGACTTCCGAAAAGGCAGAAGCACTTATGCCGATGGGAACTTCTAATTTCAAGGCACCTTCTCCGTAGTAATTGCGTATTTCCTTTTCTCCGCCAAAAATACCTGCACGGAGATAACCATTGATTTTAATGCGGTTATCCTGCGAGATTTCTTCTGTCTGGAGAGAGTCCGTTTCATTCGGAGATTGCGCATAAACAGAAATACCGGAAAACAATGAAAAGATTGTTACTCCGGCAAAAAACTGAAACTTAAATATTTTTATTTTCATTGCCTGATGTTTTTGCAGGCAAAGTTCGGAAGATTGCTTAGGGTAAAATAACCCTCAAATAGCAAGTAATATCCCTATTGCATAAAACTTATAGAGAGTCGAGAAATTGTTTGGGTTTTATACGATGATATTTATGGAAAGCCTCTGTGAAATGACTGAGGTTAGCATATCCAACTTTATAGCCTACTTCTGACACCGAGTAGAGGCGAGTGGAAAGCAGTCGTTTTGCCCATTCCATCTTTTCAGATAGGGCATATTCGGCGATGGCTTTTCCAATAACCTGCTTGAAGCACTTTTGTAATTTGGAACTGCTCATATTGGCTTCACGCGCCAATTCGGGAATACTCGGTACATTACTGTTAATGTTATCCAAGACCTGTTGCATTGCAGGTGTAATGGTCTCAAACAAATAAAAAGCCTTGTCCGATTGGAGAAGCCGACCGATATAGGTTTCATGTGCTGCATCAATCTTTTCAATCCAATCCTTATTGAAAGTCAGTGTAATATTTTCGTATCGTTTCTTTGGAGGAAAACTCCACTCAGTCGGGATGCTACTTGAAGGCATGAAAATGCCATCGAGCGTGTCCACTCCGACCGTTTTTGTACTTGTTCCAATTATCTGCTCGTGTTTATGCTCATTGATATAGAACATGACAGGAATCCATTTCGAGTTTTCTACCGAGCGACGTATCATAGTTATCGGCTCGTATGCTACGAAACTGATATAAGTCAATGTTAGCCATGGCAGAGGATAATATTGTTTGAAGAATCCACTACCAATAGAAGAAGGAATGGTAAATCCAT
>QWCC01000080.1_pt1 | contig 39799 bp, 34 predicted proteins | sample 1972491 | NCBI WGS metagenome assembly QWCC01 (sample SAMN09866718, study PRJNA288562) | Human oral metagenome isolate term5_saliva, whole genome shotgun sequencing... | isolation source: mouth | host: Homo sapiens | place: USA: California
GCAGTTACACTAACAGGTCCTATTCGTTTGCCCGAACACATAGACTATGAACAGCTCTACGCACAGGCTGTTGCCGAACTGGATAACGGTAGGCGATATTGGTTTGATGAGGCTGATACCCAAGATATTATGGAGAATAACGTGCAATATCAACAACGTACCCCTGCCGAAGCTCTCTTTTTAGATAGTTTCTCTATTCCTAAAGACTTAACCAAGGGTGCTTATATGACTGCAGCTTCTATTTTTAGCCTACTTCGTCAGCGGTATGGCAGTCAGCTGAACCTAACAAGTCTTTCTCATTTCGGTCGTGTCCTTGCAAATATCCCGAATCTCCATAGTAAGCATTCTTCGCATGGCACAGAGTATTTGGTAGCAGTACGCAGCAACGTGGTACAGTCTGGTCAGTCCAGCTTGAGTTGTTAGTTGCTATCTGAATGAGTTTTCAAAGTTGCTGTCACTACTGTCACTCGCATATACACCATAAGTAGTTTATAATCTGTTGTTTATGCGAAATGTTAAAAGTGACAGCAACTTAAAAACAAAACAAAGTTATATATGCAACTTAAAAACAAAACAAAGTTATATATAAATGCTATTAATCCAATAAAGTATAATAAAAAAAATCTTGGTTTATATAAAAAATTTTTTTTTATTTATTATTAAAATGAGTATTTTATATTATATTTGCAACGAATTACTGTATCTATGGGAAAGTGTAACTAAAAGCTTATCTATGAAAGAATGCGAGGAAGAACACAAGAAGTCTTCTCTTTCGTTAATGGCTATGAAGTGAAAACTGTTGATCTTTTATGTTTAAGTCCTAAACTGTTCTGTTTCCTGTAACTATGAAGAAGAAAAAAGCAACAAAACTGATAGATGAAAAAAGAAATTATTTGCGAACTATACAATGGCTTCGAGGCTGCGGCTGTAGAAGTTGAAGGTATAGAATGTTGGAGCGCACGCGAACTCCAATTACTTTTGGGGTATTCCAAATGGGAGAATTTTTCGAAAGTAATTGATAAAGCTAAGACGGCTTGTGTCAATGCTGGCTATCTGGTTTCTGACCATTTTCCTGACGTCAGGAAAATGGTTAATCTCGGGTCTGGGTACAAAGCGAAAAGCTAAGTAGGTTGATTTCAAACACTTAGCTTTTCCTTATTTTACAAATGTTCCCAACCAGCATTAATCAGCATTCCATAACTGGTCAGGGAAAACTCTCTTTATAGGTTCTATTTCCTTTGTTCCTCTCAAATAATCCAAAGCCTTATGTCTATAATCTCCCATATTAAAATATTTCTCTATTACAGAATGCAACCCTTTATTATTATACAACATGATAGCCTTTTCATATTTTTTGTTGGCTATTACGTCATTTATATAAGATTCCCGTCCATTAAATAACTTGTTAATATCAACTTCAGATATAAACTTTTGAAAATTCTGTTCTACTTCTTCTTTCTTGTTACCAACTGAGATATGGGATGATTTAAAATAAGTATTGATTGCTGATGAAACATACTGAGAAATTTGCGCTTGTTTATCTTGTTCGAACTTGCTTAAAATACGTTTCTCAATCTCTTCTATATCACACTGTTCTTTTTTATAATTAGCAAATCCAATGATAATATCAGGCAATAAAAAAAGGTTTTCTATTTCTGCAACATCATAAGAAAACACATTTTGTTGTTGTAATATCTCAAGTTGATCTTCTGAGCGAAAATCACGATCAATTATGCCATAAGCTTTTGCTACAGTATTAGGTATTTTATTAAATGCTCTTGTAAAGTTCATAACATCCTTGCAGGTTTCTACTGGAGTTATTGTATAATTTTCAAACAATAGTTCGAAGATTTTTGAGTCCAAACTATTTCTTTTACCTTCACAAAACAATATTTTCTTTCTACTACCTAAAAGTTTTAGTAATAATTCTTCGGGGATTTCATTCTCATCTATATTATCTATAGTCCATCTCGATGGATATTCAAAGGAACGGATCCAAGCTTTTCGCCCATTACGGCTTGCTGCAAATTGTAAATCATGCGTGAGATATAAGAAGGTACAGTCTTGTCTTTCTATTTCTAATTTATTCCATAATTTATCAACAATAGTCTTATGCAAATACATTTCAGGCTCGTCTATTATAATAAGGGCTTTTTCAGGAGCTAACAATACTCTTCCAACAAGATAAAGAATAATGCGCTCCCCATCACTCATTTGAAAAGCTGGATAAGCCTCATTTACCCTATCACCTTTTAAAATTAAGTTATTACTATCATCACATTGTAAAGTTCTATGTTCTATTAGAAAATTCCATATTTTGATAGTTCGATCTAAAACACTATGTAGTTGTTGTTCCGAAGGTCTTTCACCTCTTTCAAAGGCATCACAAAACTTATTTCGGCGAGCCATCCTTTCAGAATATAATGTAGCTAACACATTTCTAAATTCTGCCCCATATTGTCTTGTTGCTGTCCAAGGAATATCATCTTCCTTTGAAGCATTAAATGTTTGCTTATCATCTAATATTGTTCTTTGGTATTGATTATATGTTTCTGCTGTAGCTGCATAATTGGGGGTGCTGCTAAATGTTGGTATGATAAGTAGTTTCTGAGCAGGGATAACGATACCATCTTTAACATTTAAGGATTTCTGCAACGTATTAGCTAAGGTTGTTTTACCACAACCATTAGCCCCTACAACCACAGTGTTTTCTTGTGCAAATCCTAAACTCTTATAGAAGTGATAACTATCAATATTTGCCGCTATTTGAGACAAAAAGAACTTATCAAGGTTTTCAATATTCTCTATCGTGTTATTTCTTATATTGTGTCTTATTGTATCCATCATAGGAGAAAGAAAATCAAAGCTATTCATTAGCATTTTATCATAAGAAGATGGTATTATACCTCTTTCTATATCTTCATTGATTTCTCTTATCCACACAATAGTCTTAAGAATGCTTTGAGCACACTTTACATCTGTATTTTGACTCAGCTCTTGTATTGTGATTAACTCACTAACATTATTTTTAAGCATTTGCTCAAACTCGTTTATCTCCATAATATTTTTATATCTTCGCTCTAATTAATGTTTAATTTGGAACAATATTGAACTATCTTTTTGACATAGATATTCTATCATTTACTGTACCAATAAGGATATTATACAGGTTGTCGAGCAGTTTTTCGTCTAAGCCAAAACACTTTAATATAGTTGCATCAAAATTACGCCTATCAGCAAGAGTTGCTTCTTCCATAACAGAATTAATTGGTCGGTTCTTAATTGGTCGAAAAGCGGAGATAATAGCATCAACTTTTTCTCTGTTTAATAAGTTAGGATTTAACATCTTGAGTTGTTTTAAGAAATCCGCATTTAAATCTAAAGCACCTAAGTTTCGCGATGTTCCTCGCATTTCAAGTATTAGGAATGTTATAACAGAGTTGAGTAGGGCAGCTATCAGCTCTACATCATAGCCATCCTGCACCTGCATTGCGATTAAACGCTGATCAATTACAAATGGCTCTTTGGCAAAAGTAAAGAAGAAGCGTTCGTATGGATTTATTGTAGTGATAATGTGTGCCCTTTTAGGATTTAGAGAATACCAATAGGGACGGTGTCCTGAGCATGCCTCTGATATTGTTTGGCTATCATTCTTGTTAGGTGCGTTCACAAATTTATCAATCCATGACTTCGTTCCTTTGTCTATTGTATTTTCCTCATCTTGACAGACAAATGCCTTGAACTTATAATTATCATCAAACTCTATCTGCTGAATCTCTGATGATGACTTCACATACGGAACCAAATACTTTTCGTCAATGTGTGAAGCCTTTACATTTTCTTCTTTGATAACGAACATTGGATTCCAACCCGTTCGCTCCCCTCTAAACACCTTTACGATGTTTGGATAATATTGTGTCAGACAACGATCAAAGCTGCCAAATAGATTGGTGGAAAGGAAAAATTGTCCCCAATTAGTCTTGCTTTCAAGACTATCTAACAAACATTCCTTAGATGCCAAGCAAACAGATAAACTGCCATCTTTACGTTTATATAGATCATCAAAGAAATTGTCCTTCTCCCACAAATCATTACGTGGGTCATTACAATTATCTATATCACTATAAAAATCTTCAATTTGCTGTATTTGTTCGTTTTTAGATTCTCCCACAAACAATTCGCTCAACTTACGATTGAGCGTGACAAACCTTGTTGGCTCACTGCTTTGTGTCTTGTCCAATACAAAATATATAGTGGACACCAGAGAATCCTTAAACCAGTGTTCTGCATTGCTCTTTACAACATACCTTATATGGAAGTTATCTAATAAGAACTTCTTAAATTGGAAACCATAATCTTTTCCTAACCAAGCATTGGATGTTATTGCAGACAAGCAACCATCAGGCTTGAGAAATCTATCTGCATTATAAACACAATATGTAAAATAATCAGAACGTTCATTGATTTTGAAAGTATTATCTTTTAAAAATGCCTGTTGCTTACTCTCAAATTGCTCTCTAAAGAAAGCTGATAGTTTCTCATTGGGAATATCCTCCTGCTGTATGAACGGGAAATTGCTTGCAATGCCATCAAAAGTTGGTATAGGCACATCAATATGCTTATTATGGTCGTGCGAATCAGGAAAAACTACCTTTTCTCCAACTTCCAAATTAAAGAAATCATTACGCATAACACGAGGGAAGTTGTCTGTAGCCACTACATCTTGCTTATATAAGTTGATAACAGATAAAATTGCAGGGAAATGAGATACATCATTACCCCATATCTGCCTTAGTAGTTCCTCATGCTCCTTTGTACCTAAAGCTCGTAAAATCTCATAAAAAGAATTTAGAAAAGTACCAGTCCCACAAGTAGGGTCGAACAATACGTCCTTATTACTCTTAACAACAGGGAAAACCACAAGGTTTGCCAATACCTCATTAGTAAAATATTGACCAAATTTCTGCTTTTCATCATCAGGCACAAGGTTTTCCAATATATGTCCAATAACTTCTGTTGGCAACACTTTGAAATCAAAAGTGGTCAGCACCTCCAATAGAGCATAAATTGCTTTATCGACCAAAACAGAATATTCTATACAATCTGTAAAATATGGTCTAAAGATAGCTTGATAATCTATCTTCTTTGCTTCGTCAAAATAGCGATTCAACAAATCTTTAGCAGACTTATTGGTATCAAGAATAACAGGACTTAACTCACCGCTTAAATTCTCACAGAGCGTCAAATAAAAAATAGTTTTTCCTATTAAATTGTAGAACGTAAACTTCGCCAACACCTGCTCTGGTATGACATATTCTCTCTTTCTTGATGAGGATTCTAAAATCTTCAAAGTGGAACTTTCATATATCTTCCACTTATTGAACTCATTTCTAAATGTACGATTACATCCTTTTTCCTTAACAATAGCTTCTTGAAATTGTGGGATAATGATTGCTGAGGCTTGTCGTACAGCAGCTACGATGTTCTTTGAAATATCAAGTGCAGGTTTCAAAGCGCCATTACGGTACAAAGAATCTAAATCATGCAGGATTTCCTCTGCACGTGCTTTCAATAATGGCTCATGCTGTGCAAACTTTACAGGATCAGCTAAATCTTCACGGCTATTGATTGTTGAAACCTTTGGATAGTGTTTTAACTTTGACAGGCTATCAAGTGTATATTCTTTATCGTCGATATGCCAAATTATGGCTTCTGCACCATTCCATGTAATAAAGGAATCAGAATGTAATTTATGTGCCTTTTCAAGTGCATTCTCTAACATAACAGCATCATCAACGGCAGTATCTGGAAACTTCAATTCCCAGCCATTGAATATTACACCAGAAGTCTTATCAATGAAAAGAAGAATATCAGGAAATTTTGTTCTTCCTGATTTCATTTTTACACCTGTATCATTAGTTGCATCTTGAAAAATAGTAGTCTTTCTGTCAATAGCTGATTTTATCCAACTGATAAGCTGACCAGCCCAATCTCGTTCATTTCTCTTTATTTCAAGTTTTGCCATAACTACTATTTAACTGCTAAAGTATATGCTTTGTTATCAAATAAACCTTGTATAACAGGCTGTTTTTTTTCATCGTGCTGCATTGCTAAGACCTCTGTTAGGCGATCAGCACATACTTGGATGTAGTCTATTGATTTGACTTTATGAAGCATTACGTTCTGATTTTTTTCGATTCCGATATACTTTCTCTGCTCCATTGCTGCTGCAACTAAGAAACTACCACTTCCACAAGCGTTATCAAGGATTATGTCTCCGGGATTAGAAAAAGTTCTTATCAAGTATCGTCCTAACTCTATAGGTTTTTGAGTCGGGTGATATACAGGTCCTTCTGATTCTGCCGTTTTTACATATAAAAAATCTTCTATTGGAATTTCATTATCATCCATACATAGGACATCATTTGGATAGCGCATACCATTACTTTGAACATGCCGTGGCTTAAAATCTCCATAACTTCCTGTATATTGATTTTTGCGAATACCCTTATCATAACTCTCTCCCTTTGTCATTTGAGGATTATATGTGGGTTGCTGTTTATAAAACACACAAATATCTTCATGTTTTCGCAAAGGCTGTTTCTTGGCATTTAAGAAATTCGTTGATTTTGATTTTATCCAAACTATTTTATATTTGAACCAATCCTCATTGCTTAAAATCAGTTTTGCAGTAAAAAGACCTTGTGCTGTCAGGACAATAGCACCATTATCTTTTATTATACGCATATATTGTTGCCAAAGCTTATTTAAGTCAATAACAGAATCCCACTTATTTTGTGTTGTACCATAGGGTAAATCACACAAAATCATATCTACAGATTTGTCTGGAATATTAGGCATAACTTTCAGACAATCATCTTCAATAACCTTATTAATAAAATCTTGAATATTATTTTCCATATTCACGTATATTTTCTGCAACCATATTTATTACTCCATCAGCACAATCTTCTTCTGCTAAAACATCATAGACCTTATCTGCAAGCCACAATTGTAACAACTCTTTTTCGTTTGCACCAAGTAACTTTGCCAATAAAATAACTTGCTCTCTTTTGGCTTTTCTCTCTCCTCTTTCAATACGGCTATACATTGGAGTGTCTATCTCCAATGCAGAAGCCAATTGTCTTTGAAGTAACTGTTTCCCCTCTCTTAATTCTTTTAATTTATCAGCAAACAACATATTTGTCAATAATTGATTTGTCTTTATTTGGCAAATATAATATTCCTATTTGAAACGAACAAATTTTTCTAGAACTTTTTGATTAATTCTTCGTTTTAGAAGTTACAGATAGAGTGAAGTGCATCCACTCTATCTTGATAAATCTCATTAGTTCTTCTGCATCAAACTATCAGTCTTTTGTTTTAGTTGTTGATCATATCCATCCGCTTTCTCCTTAATAAGCTTGATAATTTTTTCATCACGATGAATGTCGAAATGAAAAAGAAGATGGGAGTGCCTACAAGTAGACCTATTGCATATTTTCTACCCACAATTAGTATTAAAGCGACAGATTTTGCAGCCGAAATTACTAACGTCAATGTGTACAATACTACCCAAATTGAGGAAACATTTTTGTGCCATATAAATATCCATTACACTCAGAAATAGCTATTTGCACATACACTTATGGTTTTTGGGTGGGCGTGGAAGAGAATGAGTGCTTTTGTAGAAATGTTTCGTATTGGTTACGGTATCCGTTGAAAACATTTATATCTACATCGCCGTGAATACCTCTTACTTTTCCATCGGGCGAAAGTTGCCAGTAGGTAAGCTTTAATTCTGGTTTATATTCTCCGTAGCGAGCAATCCAAACAGAGTATTCGCCTTGTATGTCGATAGCCATTGGCAGATAGCGTTTGGTAAACATTTGACTGATGTAAAGAATAGGACGTATCTTAGTTGCGCTATAAACCGTTTTGAGCCAATTGCGAATATGTTGAAACATTACTGCAGGTCCGCCCATTTTTGCAATTTGTTCGTCGGAAGGTTCTACATCGAGCACTGCAGGCAAGTCTCCTTTTGTAAAAAGGCTATGTTGCAAAAAATATCGAGCTTGTTCTGTGCCTGACGATGTTGTAGAAAAGAAATGATAGGTTCCAACACGTATGCCGTGTTTGTGTGCCTGCAGATAGTCGTTTCTGTAGTAAGGGTTTAGTACTGTGCGTCCTTCAGTAGACTTAATGTATACGAAAGCAATAGGATAGTTTACTTGTCCTGTTATTTGTTTTGTACTTATTTTCCCTAAATCCGTAATTCTGAGTTTTGCCCATTCTATGTTATAGTGTTTTGTTCCTTTTTCATGTTGATGTTTAGACAGGTCTATGCCGTAAATACGTTCGCTATTATGGTTCATACGTTCGCCTTTAAACATTCCATCTTTCCATTCTCCCACTTGTAAATATTCGTGCGGAGCAATGTAGAAACCAAATCCATCGGGTTTACCATTAAGCCAATGTCCATCGTAGAAGCTACCATTATTACCGTGGTGTTGCCCATATCCATTAGGAACAGAGTTTTTAGTTTCGCCCACATAATAGCCTTGTTTGTAGGGCATACCTTTTTGCAGTGGTTGGTTGATAGAAGTGTTGGACCAATGCAACAATTTTGTTTTAGCCGTTTCAACCGATAGCACAGCCGATTCGTTATGTGGTGTAGATTTTGTTTGCGTTTGCAGCAATAAACTGGAGTCAGCGGCATAAATAGCAATTCTATTACACATTATACGTTTGCTATAGTGTTTACCATAGAGCGCTATATATCTATTGATTTGTTTTACACGTAGATGAGCTTTGCGTGGAATGTTTTCTAAAGCATTGATTACTGTTTGTAACGAATCGCGTTGTCGCTGAATGTGCCAATGGTAAGCAGCCACTTTATTGTAGCCATAATCTTGAACGTTGTGCACACGCATATAGTAGGAAAGTTCGTTATATTGTGTTTGTAAATCGGCTAATTCATCGTCGGTTCTTTTTAGTTCGTTTGCTACTAACTGGTGTAAAGCAAAACTACTGAAACTTAATATTGTAGAAGGGCGATTACTCCATTTTGTAACCACACGTCCAAAGCAAGTAAAGGGGAGCGATAAACTATTTACCCAATAAGCGTGTGTGCGTGTTTTTCGTGGTCGTACAGAGTCGGCTTGCATTGCCCCACCTATCAATTTCGTGGGAGTGTAGTTGGTGAAAAAGAATGTAGGTTTGCCATTTATTTCCAGTTGGTAATAAGCTTGTTGTTCTACCACTAATGCCGATTGGTTTATAGCTTTTGTTGTAGGAGGCAACACAAGATAGATTATAAAAGCTGAGAGCACAAGCAACAGTGCAAATATAATAATGCGTTTTTTAGTTTGTAGAATATGAAGATATAACATAGTGTGTTTCTGTTTATATAGCTTACAATGAGAAAAGGTGAAAAGAGGTATCAGAATAAAATATGATATAGAATAGAAGCTCCGCTATATAGTTTTGCTGTGCAACGAGAAGTAGTAACGAAGGTTTCGATATACATAATAAATAAAAATAATAATGCTACAATGGTTGTTAGAAATATGGTTATGGTGTGCATATTGTGTTGTTGTTAAAATAGGAACAATACAGTTTGTTCATATTGTCTTTAGAAATATATATATATATTGATTGCATCAAAGTTTTATAAGGATAACAGTTTTTTTATTTTGAAATAATAAAACGAAAGCGATAGAACAGAAAAGCGGAAACCCACTAATGGGAATCCGCCTATATATTTAACTATCTAAGAATATTAGTCAAGGTTAGCCAACTTGTTGTCTGAACCAAGTACATCTTTAATCTTTTCAGTGTAAAGTTCAATCATGTACTCACGAGCCTTACCACAGTACTGACGTGGGTCGAAGTATTCTGGGTGCAAAGCAAGTGTTTCGCGAACACCAGCCGTGAATGCAAGACGAGAGTCAGAGTCGATATTAATTTTACATACAGCACTCTTTGTAGCTTTACGGAGTTGTTCTTCAGGAATACCAACAGCGTTAGGCAGAGCACCACCATACTTGTTAATAATATCAACATACTTTTGAGGAACTGAAGAAGAACCGTGAAGTACGATTGGGAAACCAGGAAGTTGCTTCTCTACTGCCTGCAATACATCGAATGCCAATGGAGGAGGAAGTAAACGACCAGTCTTCGGATCGCGTGTACATTGTTCTGGTTTAAACTTATAAGCACCGTGAGAAGTACCAATAGAAATAGCCAACGAGTCGCAACCAGTACGTGTTGCAAAATCAACTACTTCTTCAGGACGTGTGTAATGAGACTCTTCAGCCACAACATCGTCTTCAACACCAGCTAATACGCCAAGCTCACCTTCTACAGTTACATCGAACTGATGTGCATACTCTACAACCTTTTTAGTTAATGCAATGTTCTCTTCGTAAGGAAGTGAAGAACCATCAATCATAACAGAAGAGAAACCTGTATCTACACAGCTCTTACACAATTCAAAGCTATCACCGTGGTCAAGGTGAAGTACAATTTCTGGGTGGTGGCAACCTAACTCTTTTGCATACTCAACAGCACCTTCTGCCAAGTAACGAAGCAAAGTTTGGTTAGCATACTTGCGTGCTCCCTTTGATACCTGAATAATAACAGGAGACTTTGTTTCTGAGCAAGCTGTAATAATAGCCTGAAGTTGCTCCAAGTTGTTAAAGTTAAATGCGGGCACAGCCCAACCACCATTAATGGCTCTCTTGAACATCTCGCGTGTGTTCACGAGACCTAAGTCTTTATAATTTACTGCCATAATATTGTTGTGTATTAAAAAATGAATACTGAATACTAATAACTGATTGCAAATATAAACTTTTATTTTGTGAAAACCAAACCTTATACAAAGATAATTGGTAAAACTGCTAATTTCTACTTATTTCTTGACTATAAACAACAGTTGTTCTGTGAAAGCAACAATAAATGTGGCATTGGTTTGATATATATTGCGAGCTTTCTTCTTGTTTTGTTGCCCTAATAGAACAAGTATATTAAGTACAGATAGTTTGTTATAGTGTACACCATTATATATACAACTTGATATAATCATATATAGAACTTGATATAGTTTGTTATACATATATTTTGAATTTTATTAATCAGTGCAATAAAAAAGCAAAATATACCGAGCCGCTAATAGCTAATTATACTCAATTGGGTTTATAAACTAAATACGCATTAATATAAGGTGTAATTATCTTGTTAGAATAAAATAAATATTTAACTTTGCAGGTGTAACTATTAACAATTAGAGAGATGAAACTCTCTTAAAACGAAACAATTAATCATTAACGTACGTAGTGATGAACTTAGTAAGAAAAAAGCTACAACATAGCCTCCACAACAAACAATGTTTTATAGCTACACTGTTTTGTTTCTACGACTACAATGCAGCTACTGCTGCTGACGTTCGTATTGTGTATATTACTAATATACTTAATTCTTACGTTGCTGAAATGTTTGGCTTATACATTATATATAATTAATAAGAAAATAAAAGTAGAAATGGAAATGAAGAGAATTTATGTAAAACCACATGTAGAGCAACACACAGTTCTAATAGAGAAGCTTTTAACAGAGGCAGCGACCAGGGCGACCACGCAGAATCTAAACCGCATGACAATACATTGTGGGAACAAGATGAAGAATGGACAAATAAATTTGAAAATAAGTCTAAGCGAGGAAAGAATATTAAATAGCTAATTGCTTTTACCTTACGGTATTGCTACACCGTTTAAACTACATTTATATAATGTTGAAATGGTGTTTCGTAAGAGTAAATTCCGTGTACGTATATATCTACGAACGATGAAAGCGAGTAGTGAGAAAATTATAGTACACTCGTATTTCTATGTTTTGTTTGGCTCTTTGTAGGTTACAATTTACGAAGAGCTACGATGCCTACAAAGCATTAGCATTAGGGGCTGATGCTGTATCGGTGGGCAGAGGAATTTTGACACCTTTGTTACAGCAAGGTGCAACAGGCGTTAAGGAGAAAATAACGAAAATGAACGAACAACTATCTGAACTGATGCTATATACTGGTGTGAAAGACACTAAATCTTTCGATGCGTCTGTACTATATTTGTAATTCTAAGTATAGCAAAATATAAACCAGTTGTTAGAGTGTAGCATTATTACATATAGGTTGTATAATTGCTTCTTATTAGCTTTTGTTCTATTGTTGGCAGTTTAATAGCTTTTCTAACTTGTTGTGGCTTGCAATGCCTGCATTATAGAGGAAAATAATCTGCTAACAATAAAACAAAAGTTATCAATTCGCTAATAAATCAATTTTGGTATAGTAGTCTCCATAGAAAAGAGTATAATTGTAATGTGTTTCATTACAATATACTTAAATCTGAAATGGCATATTGTTCCTAAGACACTTATACTAATGCCTAAATTGGAATATTATAGTGTGAAACGAATAATATTCCTCATCTGAATAAATATTATTCGACTATTATAACACAGCATCATAAAGGAGCCAATTTGCTATGATATCTAAAACGCAACTGACAGATATCTGAAACGATCGCGACAGATATCTGAAACGATTGCGACAGATATCTAAGACAAAAGCATTTAAAAGCTGATGGGTTTCTCTATGCTTTTCGATATTCTATTTTTACAAGTGCGTACCAGTAAATACTGCTAATAATAGCCTTATCTATTTTTTACTGAACCAATATACGCACTTGTAAAACTGCACCATATTTTGTTTGATGTATTCTAACTACAGTGCTTCGTTATTGTTTTATAACCTTCTTACCATTAACAATATATATGCCTTTCGATAGCTTTTCATATTCGTTCGTAAGCTTAATACCATTTATAGTGTATACGTTTTGTGCTGCAACAGTGTGAATAGAAGACGTTGCAATAGCAGTTGGGTCTTTCGTAATAACAACCTTGCTGTTTACCATCTCTCCGTTGAGTGCTACACAATGTAGCGACGAATCGAATGTAGCTCCCACAGGTTGAGTAATGTTACAGCCTATTAATACAAGTTCGGCAAGGTCTCTAATAGAACCTCCTTCGTTACCTTCAGCTGTTACAGACGAGTTTTTTATAATTAATTTTTCAGACGTTCCATCGCCTCCCGCAATACCGTATGCTTTACTTTTGGCGTTTATGGTACAATTGTCTATAGTGAGTTCGGTATTAAAAACAAATATGCCACAATCCTTTTCGCTCTCTGCGTTAAGTGTTCCTCCGCCTGTAATGGTTGTAGGAGTCATAAGTGTAATAGCCGCTTTTTGTGATTTCAGGTTGTTAGTACCAATTATTTTTATAGTAATACCATCAATCTTAGAGTATATAGCGTTAATGTTTCCACCAGTGTTTATAGTGGCATCTTGCAGCGTAAGCACTTTGTTTGTAGGGTCGTAGCAAACTTTTCCACTTACACCATCGAGCTTTGAAAGGTCGTTGCAGTTAGCAGAAGTAACTTTATTGCCAGCAATAGCAAGACCGTATGCCACAATTTCTGCATATCCTTTTAAAGGTAAAAACATAGCAATAAACGCTGTTAGAACTGCAATAGTGTTTTTTTTCTTCCATAAAAAAGTCTTCATTGTGTTTAGACCTCCCCTTTAAACCCATATTGTTGGTAATGCCGTGTCGGAGGTGTGGGCATTTGGTTTTATAAACGTACTATGATTCTTATGTCATAGTAGATGTTGGATATATGCTTTCGCAAAAATAACATCTTTGAATTATAAATACAAATGTACCGTAATGTTTTTCATAATCTTAAGATATATTCTTTAAACATTACAGAGGTATTACAATACATTATGATTGTATTTATCGGTTAATAGTAGAGATAAAAAAAAATCACGTTGCAGAAAAATGAAGCAACGTGATTTTAGCGGAGTATATTTAAAATGTAATTTCAGCCGAACCGAAGCAACGGTTGTGGTCTTTATCGTAGATAACGCAGAACTGTCCAGGTGCAACACCATGTATTTTGTCTTCAGAGTGTACAATAGCCTCTGTTGGTTCGCCCTCGTTGTTAGTAGAAAGCAATTCCAAATATCCCTTGTGGAACTCAGGCGTATGCCTAATTTTGAAACAAATGGATATCTGTTCGGTAGCTTCAACATTATTGTTACCAACTTCTGAGCAAGGTGTTTCTGTGAGCCAATGCAAGCCGTGCACCCTAAAGTCTTTTTTGTATGCCGTTTCGGGGTCGTAGCCATGACTAACAAACAACACATTGGTGGTTACATCTTTCTTCACAACAAACCATGGTCCACCACCAAAGCCCAACCCTTTGCGTTGTCCAATGGTATGAAACCACAACCCTTTGTGCTGTCCTATTATCTTTCCAGTTTCTAATTCAACAACATCGCCCACCTGTTCACCAAGATAGCGACGCACATATTCGTTATAGTCTATATTTCCTAAGAAACAAATGCCTTGCGAATCTTTCCGTTTAGCGTTAATAAGATGTTCGCGTTCGGCAATCTCGCGCACCTCATTCTTTTCGTAATGTCCTATAGGAAATAAAGCTTTACGTAATTGCCAATCGTATATTTGTGCTAAGAAGTCAGTCTGATCTTTTACTGGGTCAGGACTTGTACAGAGCCATTTCTTTCCGTTAATCCATTTGGTTTGTGCGTAATGTCCAGTGGCAATAAGGTCGTAGTTGTGTCCACACTTCTCATCGAATGCACCAAACTTTATAAGCCGATTGCACATAACATCAGGATTAGGCGTAAAACCAGCACGCACTTTCTCCATAGTATATTTAGTTACTTGTCCCCAATACTCCTTATGACAGTCTATAACATTGAACTTACAACCAAAACGTTGTGCCACAGCTGTAGCCATTTCTACGTCTTCCTCTGAATTGCAATCCCATTCTTCCTTCTCTTCAGGGCCAATGCGAATGTAGAAGCAGTCGGGAGTTAGTCCTAACCGTGCAAATTCGTAAACAACAACCGAACTATCGACACCACCCGAAAGCAGTACTGCAATGTGTTTATTCTTTATTTCATCATAATTCATAATACTGCAAAGTTATTGCTTTTCATTATCATTAACAGCATATCTGGCAATCTTTTTACGACTACCTACTTTCATTTTATCAAATCCAACGCCATAAACACCGTTTACAGCACTCTGCGATACAAATGCTTCAGGATCTATCTCGTCGATAACACTGAATATATCGTGTGTTTCAGAGCGTCGTGCAAGAACGAAAAGCATACCCAACTCTCTACCAGTGTAGAAACCACGAGCATCAATAAGTGTACATCCACGTTCCACTTTACTATTTATGGCATTACCAATCTCTTCCCATTTGTCGGAAACAACAAAAAATTGAACAGAACCACGCATACCATTAACAACATAATCTACAACGGCAGACATAATGAAAAGTGTGATATAGCCATATATAATATTCTCCCAATTGTGCAGTACTAAATAGCCAGATGTTATTATAATAAGGTCGCAAGCTAATATTATCTTACCCAATGATACATCGTGATGTTTGTTTATCATTGCCGCAACAACATCAGAACCACCAGTACTAGCATTATATTGTAAAGCTATTCCTGTGCCTAAACCCAACAAAGCGCCACCAATTACACTAGCAAGGAATGGATCGTTAGGGAAAAGAACACTGTTACCAGTCATTAAATGTTGGAAAATGCTACTACTAATAGTGAAAACTATGACAGAGAAAATTGTCCGAATACAAAATCGCCAACCAAGTACTTTTAATGCAACCAACAACAACGAAATGTTCAAAATGAAGTAAGTAACCTGTATAGGAATACCAGTACCCCAATAAAGCACAGACGAAAGACCAGCAATTCCACCAATAGGGACTTTATGGGTTAATACAAATGCACACCAGCCAAAACTTCCTATAGATACAGCGATGGCTATTATTAAGAAATTCCTAATCTCTTTAAAAATCTGTTTTTGTGTAATCTCGCTCATTTTTATAATCTTTTTTTTATTAAATTGCGATTTAAAAAACTAATGAATTGTTTCGCTTAACAAACACTATGTGGTTTTATTTTTATCCTGATATAACCCTAACACTATCTGTTGGATTATGCTTCGTATTCTGTAGGGTCGGTTAATCCTGCTTCTTGGAAAGCCTCTTTACGCTCAATGCAAGTGCCACATTTACCACAATGGCATTTGCCTCCTTTGTAGCAGCTCCATGTTTCTGCATAGTTTATACCAAGTTTGTTTCCTATACGAACAATGTCTGCCTTTGTAATATTGGTAAATGCTGCTTCCACACGAGTATTGTTGAATGTTCCAGCTTGAGTTGCAGCTGTCATAGCATTAATAAACTCAGGGCGACAGTCGGGATAGATGGTGTGATCGCCTCCATGATTGGCAATGTAAATACGATTGAGATTGTGGCTTTCGGCTATTCCTGCAGCTATTGCAAGCATAATACCGTTACGAAATGGCACAACAGTAGACTTCATATTCTCTTCCTCGTAATGCCCCTCAGGTATATTCTCTGCTCCGTCCAAGAGCGAACTTTTGAAATATTGCTGCATAAACTGCAACGGAATAACAATGTGTTGTATACCTAAACGCTTACAATGCAAAGCAGCAAATGGCAACTCACGACTTGCGTGATTCTGTCCATAGTCGAATGAAACAGCTAAAGCAATAGTTGCAGCTTTGTCGTAGAGAAGTGTAATGGAATCGAGCCCGCCACTAACAATAATAATCGAATCTTTCATTTATATTTGTTTATTGGTGCAAAATTACAAAAAAGATTGCTTATAGTTTTCCTGATAAGATATTTTTTCGTATTTTTGCCATAGGAACGTATTCATTATAATAATATAAATATCAATCAAATGAAGATTAATGATTTCAACTTCGCAGGACATAAAGCTATTGTTCGCGTTGATTTTAATGTGCCATTGGACAAGAATGGCAATGTAACAGACGACACACGTATTCGTGGCGCTTTACCAACGCTGAAGAAGGTGCTTGCTGATGGTGGCGCACTCATTATGATGAGTCACATGGGAAAGCCTAAAGGTAAAGTGAAACCAGAACTTTCGTTAAGCCAAATTGTTAAGAATGTAAGCGATGCTTTGGGTGTTCCTGTGAAGTTTGCTAAAGATGCTGCTAATGCAGAGGCAGAAGTTGCAGCACTGAAACCTGGCGAAGCTCTGTTGTTAGAAAACCTTCGCTTCTATGCAGAGGAAGAAGGTAAGCCAGTAGGCGTAGAAAAAGGTACACCAGAATATGATGCTGCTAAGAAAGAAATGAAAACACGTCAGGCTGAGTTCGCAAAGAAGTTGGCTTCATACGCTGATGTTTACGTGAATGATGCTTTCGGTACAGCTCACCGTAAGCACGCTTCAACTGCTGTTATTGCCGACTACTTCGATGCCGACCACAAGATGTTAGGTTTCTTAATGGAGAAGGAAGTAACAGCTATTAATAATGTTTTAAAGAACGCTCAACACCCATTTACAGCAATTATTGGTGGTTCGAAAGTTAGTTCAAAACTTGGCGTCATTAAGAACCTGCTTGATAAGGTAGATAACCTTATTATTGGTGGTGGTATGGGCTTCACCTTCATTAAGGCACAAGGTGGGAAGATTGGCGATTCGCTACACGAAGACGACCTAATGCCTGAAGCTTTAAATATAATAAAGGCGGCAAAGGAAAAAGGTGTAAAACTTTCGCTCTCTACTGCAACCATCTGTGCACAACAGTTCTCTAACGATGCAGAACGTAAAGAGTTCCCTATTGACCAAATTCCTGACGGCTGGGAAGGCATGGACGCTGCTCCTGAAAGTCTTGAAGAATGGAAAAAGATTATTCTTAGCTCAAAAACAATTTTATGGAACGGACCTGTTGGCGTATTCGAATTCGACAACTTTGCTCACGGTACTGGCGAAATTGCGAAATATGTTGCCGAAGCTACACAGAAGAATGGTGCTTTCTCTCTTGTAGGTGGTGGCGACTCGGTAGCTGCTGTAAACAAGTTTGGCTTGGCAGACAAGGTTTCTTATGTTTCAACAGGTGGCGGGGCAATGCTCGAAGCTATCGAAGGTAAAGTGTTACCTGGCGTTGCTGCTATTGAAAAATAAAATTCAGAATTAAGTAAAACAGAATATTTGCAGAAGCAAAGTAAATAAGAAACATAATATAGTCTCAATGGTAGAAATACTGTTGAGACTTTTTTATTAATTAAATACTATGAAATACAACAAATAATGTTTGGTTGTCTGTTTATATTTATAACCTCAAAATATATTAAACACAATTGGCTATATACCATAATATTACCATATATGATTGTTGATACTGATGCATTCTATCGTCTGTTGCATTCTTGACTAATATCTTGCTTGTCTTTTTAACTTGTTGTAGCGCCTGATAATTTTATTATAAAACGCACATTTCATTGACCATTTTTAATGTATAATGTTATTTTGCAACGGACGCTCTGTTAAGAGTAGGGGAGCAATTAATTGTGCTATCGTCTCTACAACTCATTGAAATGATATTGCATATATTTACTGTAGGTGGCGTAAATAATAAAGGTTGTAGTTTTTTGTGATATCTAAACCGCAACTGATAGATATCTGAGACGAGCGTTACAGATATCTGAAACAAACGTTACAGATATCTGAAACAAAAGACCAATATTTGACTAACTTTTTCTAAACATTTAAGATATTCCATTCAATTGGCAAATAACTTGTGAACGGTGTTTACAAAATCTTCGTCTATATTCTACAAAATCGGAAAAACTACACGCAAATACTATTCGTTAAGGCGGTTAAAAGCCTTTGGCAGATAGTTGATTATATCGCTTGCAACAAGACTCTCCTTTCCTAAATCGTTTGCAGCAAGGTCGCCAGCTAATCCATGCAGATACATTCCTACAGCACATGCATCTGCATTCTGATAGCCACGAGCCAATAAGGCAGTTATAATTCCAGAAAGCACATCACCACTACCAGCCGTTGCCATTCCACTATTCCCTGTAGAGTTAAAAAGAATATTTCCATTTGGCAGACAAAGCGCACTATAATGCCCTTTTAGTAATATAAAGGCATCAAGATTTTGAGCCAATTGTTGTGCTTGTTCCAATCGTTCATATTCACCAATAGAAGGCGTACCGTTCAGTCTGTCAAACTCTGCCGCATGTGGTGTCATTATTATTTTCTTTGGCAACTGTTGTAACCATGCTCTATGAGAAGCCAACATATTTAGTGCATCGGCATCTACCACAATAGGGCATTGTGTTCTGCGTATTTGTGAAATCATAGCAATGGCAGTAATTTCCACTTGTCCTAATCCAGGACCAATGCCCAAGGCATCGAAATCTTCTACGCTTACAGGTTCAGAGAAGTAGGCATCTTCGTGGTCTATTTGCATTACAGCCTCTGGAACAGCAGTTTGCATAATATCGTAGTTCCGTTTAGGAGTGTGCACCACCACCTTTCCAACGCCAGAACGCAGACAAGCACGAGTGGCAAGCACTGCCGCCCCAGCCATACCATAGCTTCCTGCTATTATCAGTGCTTTACCCATAGTTCCTTTATGAGCAAAATCGCTACGCGAAAGCAACTTTGCACGTATGTCGTCTTCTTCCAGAATGGTGTATTGCGCACCTGTCTTAGAAATAAATTCTCTACTTAATCGTATATCGAGCACTTTCACACGACCCAGAAACTGTTGTGATTCGCTAAACAAGAACGACAATTTCTTTTGATGTAGCGTAAGTGTTAAGTCGGCTTTAATAATATTTGCGTTTACATTTTGCGAGTTGTCTTCCGCTAAAAGTCCTGATGGAATATCTATACTCACAACTTTTGACGGGCTCTGGTTTATATATTTCACTAGCGATGCAAACCCACCAGCGAGAGGTTTATTCTGTCCAATGCCAAACAAACCATCAATAACCAGCGTTTCGGCATTAAGTTCAGGAGGGTCGAACGATACAGTTACTTCAGTAAAATCCTTGAAATGCTTTAAGTCTAATAGCCTATCTTTATTTAGAGTACAATTCTCTGATAGTTTATTAGATATATTAAACAAAATCACTTTCACCTGATAGCCTTCGTTATAAAGCAAACGAGCAACCGCCAATGCATCGCCACCATTGTTTCCTGGTCCTGCAAAAACAACCATAGGAGTATTATTACTCCATTCTTCCATTATAGAATGAGTTATAGCTTTGGCAGCCCTTTCCATCAAATCAATCGATCTTATGGGCTCGTGTTCTATTGTATATTGGTCAAGCTCACGTATCTGAGCACTCGTAAATATCTTCATAATAGTGGCAAATTTACAAAATAAATGCTAATCATATAAGATAGTTCGGTTTAAATTTAGTAATTTTGCGCTTAAATAACAGATTTATTACAATGAGTCGTGTAACAATTAAAGATAAAACATTTGAGATATCAATTCCAGAAACAACCATTCTCGAGAAAGTAAAAAGCGTAGCCGATAGAATAAATAAAGATATGGCTGGCAAGAATCCCCTATTTTTAGCGGTTCTCAATGGTTCGTTTATGTATGCTGCAGATTTGATGAAGTTTATTGATATTCCTTGTGAAATAAGCTTTGTAAAGGTAGCTTCTTATACAGGTACAGAATCGTCGGGGAAGATTACCGAAGTTATTGGTTTGAACGAAGATATTACAGGGCGCGAAGTAGTAATAGTAGAAGATATAGTAGACACTGGTAAAACTATGGAACGTATGTTGAAAGTACTTTGGGAGAAATCACCTGCGAACATTCATATCAGTACATTGCTGTTGAAACCAGGCAAGCTACAAGTGGCATTAAATATAAAGTATGCAGCAATGGAGATACCAAACGACTTTATTGTAGGGTATGGTTTAGACTACGACCAACAAGGGCGAAATTTAAGAGACATATATACTTTAGTACAAGAATAATGAAGAATATTGTAATTTTCGGTGCTCCCGGTGCAGGAAAAGGCACACAGAGCGACAAAATGATAGAGAAATACGGCTTTGAACATATTTCTACGGGCGATGTATTGCGCGCTGAAATTAAGAAAGGAACAGAGCTAGGTAAAATCGCAAAAGGGTATATCGACAATGGTCAGCTTATACCAGACGAACTAATGGTAGACATATTAGCTCATGTTTACGATAGTTTTGGCAAAGAACATAAAGGCGTTATTTTCGATGGCTTCCCTCGTACCATTCCACAAGCAGATGCATTGAAGGCTATGTTGGCTAAACGCGGACACAAAATAGCTGCTATGATAGAACTATTTGTACCAGAAGAAGAACTTATGAAGCGTCTTGTTCTGCGTGGGCAGCAAAGTGGACGTTCTGACGACAACGAAGAAACTATTAAGAAACGTCTAAATGTGTATCACACACAAACATCTCCACTGATTGATTGGTATAAGAAAGAAGACATTCACCACCATGTAGAAGGTCTTGGAACTATAGACGATATATTCGGTCGCATTGCTACTGTAATAGAAGAACTATAATATAAAAACGATGATAGGCTGTAAAGAGTATAGTTGTAAACACACTTTTACTCGCCGCCTATCATCGTTTTCATTTTATGAAATGTGTTATTGATTGGCATTCCAATCAACATTTATTTTAAAGACCACCCATCAAGCTACATTTAAATCCATATAAAAGCTATGGCAGAAACAAACTTTGTTGATTACGTTAAGATATATTGCCGCTCTGGAAAAGGCGGTAAAGGCTCTATGCACTTGCGCCACGTAAAATATAATCCCAATGGTGGCCCTGACGGAGGCGATGGTGGAAAGGGCGGAAGCATTATCCTTAGAGGTAATCACAATTATTGGACGTTACTTCACTTGCGCTATCAACGCCACATTTTTGCTGAACATGGAGGAAATGGAGGAAGAGACAAGTGTCACGGAAGCGATGGTAAGGATATCTACATCGATGTTCCTTGCGGCACAGTGGTGTATAACGCAGAAACAGGAAAATTTGTTTGCGATATATCTTACGATGGACAAGAAGTAGTATTATTAAAAGGTGGACGTGGCGGATTAGGTAATTTCCAATTTCGTACAGCCACTAATCAGGCACCGCGCTATGCTCAACCTGGCGAACCGCTACAAGAAATGACAATCATTCTTGAACTTAAGCTTTTAGCAGACGTGGGGTTGGTTGGCTTTCCTAATGCAGGTAAGTCTACATTATTGTCGGCTTTATCGAGCGCAAAGCCTAAGATAGCTAACTATCCATTCACAACAATGGAACCTTCTCTGGGAATTGTGAGTTATCGCAACCACCAAAGCTTCGTAATGGCAGACATTCCTGGTATTATTGAAGGTGCAAGCGAAGGTAAAGGATTGGGCTTACGTTTCCTCAGACACATAGAGCGTAACTCGCTTTTGCTGTTTATGGTGCCAGGAGATACAGATGATATAAAAAAGGAATATGAGATATTATTGAACGAACTCCGCCAGTTTAATCCCGAGATGCTTAGTAAGCATAGAGTGTTAGCTGTTACAAAGAGCGATCTTTTAGACGACGAGTTAATAGAAATGCTCCGAGATACATTACCAACCGATTTGCCTGTGGTGTTTATTTCTGCTGTTACTGGTAGCGGAATAGAGGAATTAAAAGATTTGTTGTGGAAAGAGCTTAATGCAGAGAGCAACAAACTAAGCAACATTGTAACCGAAGACACGCTTGTACATCGCGATAAAGATATAGTGCGCCTTGAAGAGGAAATGCATGAAGAGGGGGCTGATGTAGTTGATATAGAGTCGTACAGCGAAGACGAAATAGACGATATAGATGAACTTAACGACTTTGAATACATTGATGAATAAGCCTGAATTACACTTTTATGAACTTGCCAATAATGTTGTTGCCTTCTCATCTACACGCCACGGTGGTGTGAGCAAAGGCAATTATGCTGCTTTTAACATTAATAGATATTGTGGCGATGCACCCGAAGACATAGAGCAAAACCGCAAAAGCTTAGCCAACTGTTTAGAGATAGATGTAAACAAGCTTATAGTTCCACACCAAATACACAGTGATAGTTCGCGAATAATTGCCAACGAATATTTTAAGCTGCCTGCAAATATTCGTGAACAAATTATAGAAGGTGTTGATGCTGTGATGACAAATGAACTAAATGTTTGTATCGGAGTATCTACTGCTGATTGTATTCCTATTCTTTTATACGATACCAAGCACCACGCTGCAGCTGCAATACATGCTGGTTGGCGTGGAACGGTGAAGCATATAGTGCAGAAAACTATTAAAGAAATGGGCATTGTTTACCAAACCAAACCACAAGAATTGCAAGCAGTGATAGGTCCAGGCATATCTTTGCAGAACTTCGAAGTAGGCGATGAAGTGTACGAACAGTTTGCTAATGCTTGTTTCGAAATGGAACGAATAGCCAGACGCTTTCGTGTTATGCAACCTAAAGAGGAGGAACTTCCTTTGAAATGGCACTTAGACTTGAAGCTTTCTAATCGTATAGATATGGAAAGAATGGGTGTTCTGCCACAAAATATAATAGATGAAGAAATCTGTACCTACGATAATACAAACGATTATTTCTCTGCTCGTAAACTTGGAGTAGACTCTGGACGTATCTATAACGGAATTATATTGAAGTAAGACGATATCTCTCTTCCCATTTATACTATTGGTCTATTAAGACAGCAAAACTCTTCTTAGTTTGTAGACCACAACTTAATAGAAAAAAGATAGAGAGCGTTATAATTAGAGTCTATTATTTACTCACAAATCAAATAGAAATATCTCAGATATATGTCGTTCACGTCTTAGACGTCTGTCATACTTGTTTCAGACGTCTGAAACGCGCGTGATAGACGTCTGTTAGTTGCAGATTAGATATCATAGCAAATTGGCTCCTTTATGATGCTGTGTTATAATAGGCGAAAAGTATTTATTCAGGTGATGATTGTGCTGTTCTTTATTCTGCAATGTTTCGATTCAGATTCTATTATAAGCACCTGAACAGCAATATATTATACTTCGTTTAGTTATATTTGAGAGAGATTAATTATGCTTGTTCTCTTTTCTATCGAGCTTACACCGTTTCTATTATATGTCAAAAGTTTCGTTAGTATATATATAATATATATAAGGTGTAAGCAATAACTACACTAAGCTACTGAGTTGAGCTTTCAGTTCTTTTAATTGGTCGCGCACCGATATCAAACTCTCAAGCACCTTCTGACTTTTATCAGCTCCACTACGGTTTTCTTGCAACATTTTACGTGCCGCAGCAATCTTAAAGCCACGTACCTTCACTAAATTGTAGATAATCTTTATCTGTTCAATATCCTTATCAGTATATTGACGAACACGATTTCCAGTGGTTTTCGGACGTAGATGTGGAAACTCAGTTTCCCAATAGCGAAGTAAACTTTCTGACACACCAATCATCTGTGCCACTTCTTTTATAGAGTAATATAGTTTACGCAAATTATCTGTCATAGTTCAATCATTCATCAATTCGTTTGCAAAAATAGTGAAAAGTCAGTATCTTTGCAATACTTTTATATGAATTTTAGAAAATAAGTAGATGAAAATGATGACAGCGAATGAGATCCGCGACTCTTACAAGAAGTTCTTTGAGTCAAAAGGACACGTCATTGTACCGTCCGCACCAATGGTTATTAAGGACGATCCAACACTAATGTTTACTAACGCTGGTATGAACCAGTGGAAAGATATAATACTTGGGACGAAAGATCCAGAACCACGCCGCCGTACAGACTCACAAAAATGCTTACGTGTAAGTGGCAAACACAACGATTTAGAAGAAGTTGGACACGACACTTACCATCACACTATGTTTGAAATGCTCGGCAATTGGAGCTTTGGCGATTACTTTAAAGAAAAAGCAATCGACTATGCGTGGGAATATTTGGTAGATGTTTTGAAGTTAAATCCAGCCGATTTGTATGTTACTGTGTTCGAAGGTAGTCCTGAAGACGGTATTCCTCGCGATGAAGAAGCTGCCAAATATTGGGCTAAACACCTACCAACAGACCACATTATTGATGGAAACAAGCACGACAACTTCTGGGAAATGGGAGAGACAGGTCCGTGTGGTCCGTGTTCGGAGATACACGTAGATTCTCGCAGCAACGAAGAGAAAGCACAAATACCTGGACGTGAGCTTGTAAACAAAGATAATCCACAGGTAATTGAGATTTGGAACATTGTTTTTATGCAGTTCCAACGCAAGTCTGATGGTTCGCTCTCACCCCTTTCAATGCACGTTATTGATACAGGAATGGGTTTCGAACGCCTTGTACGTATGTTGCAAGGAAAGAACTCTAACTACGATACCGATATATTCCAACCAACCATTAAGGAGATAGAACGCTTGAGTGGAAAGAAGTATGGCTTTACTACACCATCAGGCGAAAACGGAGAAGCGACGACTGAACAAGAGAAGATAGACATTGCAATGCGTGTTATTGCCGACCACATGCGTGCGGTTGCTTTCTCTATTGCCGACAGTCAGTTGCCTGGCAATGCAAAAGCAGGCTACGTTATCCGTCGTATCTTACGTCGTGCAGTGCGCTACGCCTATACATTCTTAGATCAAAAAGAGGCATTCATATATAAGTTGCTCAACACATTTATTCACGAGATGGGCGACGCTTATCCAGAACTGACGGCTCAACGCGAACTTATAGCTCGTGTTATGAAGGAAGAAGAAGACTCTTTCTTGCGTACGTTAGAAAAAGGAATAAACCTTCTGACTACCGAAATGGACGAACTGAAAGCACAAGGCAAGACCGAACTAAGTGGAAAGGAGGCTTTCAGACTATTCGATACTTACGGTTTTCCGCTCGATTTAACAGAATTGATTTGTCGGGAACACGGTTTCGGTGTAAACGAGAAACAGTTTGAGGAAGAAATGGCACAACAAAAGGCACGTGCTCGCAATGCTGCAGCTGTAGAAAACAGCGACTGGGTAGTATTGCGCGAGGGCGAACAAGAGTTTGTTGGCTACGACTACACTGAATACGAATGCCACATTTTGCGTTACAGAAAGGTTACTCAGAAGAAAAATACTTTCTTTGAACTGGTATTAGACCACACGCCTTTCTATGGCGAAATGGGTGGACAGGTTGGCGATCAAGGTGTATTGGTAACCGAAGACGAAACCATTGATATTGTGGACACGAAGCGAGAGAACAATCAAAGCATTCATATAGTAAAGCAATTGCCCAAGAACGTAGAGGCAGACTTTATGGCGTGTGTTGATACCGACAAGCGTGATGCTTCGGCTGCTAACCATACAGCAACCCACTTGTTAGACTATGCGTTGAAACAAGTATTGGGAGAGCATTGCGAACAGAAAGGTTCGTATGTTAGCCCAGACACTTTGCGCTTTGATTTCTCACACTTTCAGAAGGTAACCGATGACGAATTGCGTCAGGTTGAACGTCTTGTTAACGATATGATACGTCAAGACTTCCCATGTGGTGAGTATCGCGACACACCATTGGAGGAGGCGAAAGAAATGGGAGCAGTGGCACTGTTTGGCGAAAAATATGGCGATAAGGTACGTGTCATTAAGTTTGGTCCATCGTGTGAGTTCTGTGGTGGTATTCACGCAACGTCTACAGGTCGTATAGGTTTCTTCAAGATAATTAGCGAAAGCAGCGTGGCTGCAGGCGTCCGCCGTATCGAGGCGCTTACAGGTAAACGATGCGAGGAGACAATATACCTGCTCGAAGATACTGTACGCGATTTGAAGGCGATGTTTAACAATGCGAAAGATTTGCGAGGTGTTGTTGAGAAATATATTCAGGAGCACGATGTTATGAAGAAACAGATGGAGAACTTCCGCCAGCAAACCGTTGCTCGTCTTGCAAACAGTTTGATAGAGGGTGCTCAAACTGTAAATGGAGTGAAAGTGGTGAAAGCTGTGCTCCCAGTAGAACCAGCTTCGGCAAAAGACATTGTTTTTAAAGTGCGTGCTGCAATCCCTGAAAAGCTCCTCTGTGTATTGGGATCAACTTACGAGAACAAACCCTTACTCTCTATTATGTTGAGCGACGATATGGTGAAAGATTACGAATTGAATGCAGGTAAGATTATTCGCGAAGCTGCAAAACTTATTAAAGGTGGTGGCGGTGGACAACCTCACTATGCACAAGCTGGTGGAAAAGACGTTGAAGGCGTAACAGCAGCTGTAGACAAAGCCATAGAATTAGCTGATCTACATTAATTTTCCATATATAATTATTTCAGAGTCTCGTTGTTTATGAATGAACAGCGAGACTTTTTTGTATCCACGTCTAAACCAGTTTTCATATCACTTTAGCCTACCACAATTCTACAAAATGATGTTCACTGCAAAGTGTTTTAATGGTTTAATGGGAGAGAGATAGCGAAATTATAAGCAACACCTATTGGTTGTTTATCTGTTGAATAGAATACTTTATATATGTAGAAAAGGTAGTAAAATATAGTTCTTTTGTCTCAGACATCTGTAACGTTTGTCTCAGACGTCTGTAACGTTTGTTTCAGATATCTGTAACGTTTGTTTCAGATATCTATCAGTTGCAAATTAGATATCATAAAAAACTGCAATCTTTATGAGGTTATATTATAATGCCTAAAAGATGTTTATTCAGATGGCGATTATAATTTTTCTTATTCTGTAATATCCTGATTTATATGTTGCTATGAGCTTCTAAATAATAATATGTTCTTCAGAATTTTGTTATATAAGTATGGAAGTTGTTACAAGCTTTCTTTTTTACAAAGACCCCCTCACATCTTTTCTATTGAGCCGTTCTAATATAAATTGGACATTAGCGACTCAGCTCTAATGCCCAATTGAAATTTATATAGATCTTATCTACTATTTAATGAATATTCTGGTGTGTACTCCACACATTATAGGTATGTTTGTTTCTCTCTACGACTTGTTTTGTGGAGCAAGATTACTTTATTAATACAATGCGAAAGCCTGCATCGTCTAATCTACTATTGTGTTCGCTTCCTCCACGATAGGCACTGCGACACTGCATTGCGCGACTTGTCCAACTTCCTCCACGCAGTATGCGGTAGGTTCCATTGTCAGGACCTTTGGGGTCAGTCTGTTCGCCTTGTGGATAGTCATCGTACCAGTCGGCACACCATTCTTGTACATTTCCGTGCATATCGTAGAGACCCCAGCTGTTCGGTTCGCCTACAGTTCCAACAGCAACGGTTTTCTTTCTATACTCTCCTTGATCGTTGTTGTTGTATGGATAGTTGCCATCGTAGTTAGCATCGTTTGTGGTTATATTGTTTCCAGTATAAAATGGTGTGGTTGTTCCAGCCTTACAAGCATATTCCCATTCTGCTTCTGTAGGCAGACGGCAGCCTATCCATTGACAGAAAGCTGTAGCATCGTCCCAACTTACATCGATAACGGGCCTATTTTCGCGTCCCCATGTATAGTCGCTTGGCTTCTGACGTCCTGTTGCTTCGCAAAACTTGTCGTATTGTTCGAAAGTAATGGGGTATTTACTCATATAGAAATCTTTGGTTATTGTAACCTTGTGCTGTATTTCTCCTGATTCGCGTTGAGGTTCATCGTTCGGACTTCCCATTAAGAATGAACCCGCAGGAATCTTTACGAACTCAATGCCTAAATCTTTTGGCGTAACTGGTTGCGTGCTTGTTTTAAAGAAGGTTACGTCTTTTACCTTTTCTACAGCAATTGTGTCGAATGTTCCGTCGCTGTGTGCCACAACCATTTTCCAATTTTGAGCATAAACATTTGCGGCAAGCATAAAAGCTGCCATAGTGCAAAATAGAAGTTTCTTTTTCATAGTTCAAATGCTTTTAATTTTTATCTAGCGATAAAATAAGTGCATATCTTACCATCTACGATAAAATGTTGTTAATGTAATATTGTGATATAGCTGAATGGTGGTTGTACTAATTCTACCTTTGTTAAAGCAGAAAAGACCATTGTTTTTGTTTGTTTTGCCTTTATAGCAATTGTCTGTTAGTTGTTGTTATAGCTTTTAGTATTTTGTGTTTTGGCATTATTGCAGAAGAACCGTTTTTGGTGATATGTAGAAACAGAAGAATCCGATTCTTTGGAGTCTGTATTGACTTACCAAAGAATCGTTGTTCGTATTTATTTCTTCAACCATTTAAACGATTGTTTCCCCGTATTTACAATGTAAACCCCAGCAGGTTTGTTGCGCATATCTAGCTGAGCAGTTCCATCTTTGCCTATTTCTACAACGGCAACTCGGCGACCTTCGAGGGTAAACACTGTAATGCGACTTCCCACAGGATACTGTGTGAAATTAGCAATACCTTGTGTAAAGTCTGCTTGACCTTGCTTTGTGCTACTGTTCTCTGTCTGTTTAATTCCTGCAGGATTGCGTTCTTCAAAGTGGTAATCCTTAATATCTTTCAACGCAAAGTTTAGTTGTTGATTTTTGTAAATCACAGCTAAGCTATCAGCGAAGTTCATTAGTTTCGGACTTTCTCCTAAGAAGAATATATTCTCGCCTCCATCTTGCAGTTTAACAACAATGCAAGTGGCTTGGTTCGCATCGTTTTGCAATGCCTGTTGTTTTTTTGTTGCGTAAGCAGAAGTAAATATGCTTCCCAACAACACGACAACTAAAGTAAGTAAAAGTTTTGTTTTGAGTTTCATATTGTTATATGTTTGTTATGATATGATGAATAGATGATAATAATAATCAAATTCTCTGTTCTTTGCAAAAATAAAGATTATAATCTGAATAGGCAAACTAATAGTTCTATTTTATTGTTTTTAACTAATATATTTAGTGTACACATACACTACGCATAATGTATAATGGGTTCTATCGCTATAGAAAATAAGTGTAGCGATTTTGAGAAAGAGGGCTACTGTTATGATTCTTAATTTTATATAATAGTGGCTTAAGCAACCTATTTCTGTTCAGTAACTTATTATATTTATAAGCGAAACATTGTAGCATAAAAGAACACCTAATCTTCATCTGAAAGAATATCTTTCAAGCATTATAATATGACCTTATAAAGGCTGTAGTTTTCTATTATATCTAAATAGAAAATAATAGATATCTAAGACGCAACTGACAGATATCTGAAACAAGCGTTACAGATATCTGAGACAAACGTTACAGATATCTGAAATAAAAGTAGCTAATATTTGGTATGTTTTATAAACATTTTAGCGGTTCTATTCACTTGGTTTGTAAACAATGGTTGCTACTAATAATTTCTATACTTATATCCTACTGAATCAGTTTCTTTATTATACTCATTAGCCACAATTCTTCTCATATCTTCAGACTTTGTAATGCAACATTTTAATCGCAACATAATGTAACATAGCACGTCGTTTTGTACAGCAAAAAAGACATAATAGTAGAGAATACAATTACCTATTATTAAATTATATTTACGTTATGGCATAATCATATTTTTATACGCAACAAACGCTATTACCAGAACTTAGATAATACGTACAAAATAATGATTTTATACGCATCTAAATATCATTATAACAGCATTCTATACAATGTGATGTTTGCTACCTATATATAGAAGTCAGTGCCTTTACAACTTCTGGAGCATATATACCAACGATATTCCTTAAATGCACCTTTAATATTTTGTATATCATGTGTTTATACCTACAAATGCGCAATAAATAATAGGCAATTCTCTCATCTTATTCTTTTATAACAATAACTCGCAATGCTTTTAGAAAGTAAGTTAGAAACCTTAATAAGTATTATACGACATTCTCTATCGATTTTACGTAGAGAATGTAATAGTAATAAACAAAAAAATGCTGAAATAGTTTTGGCATTTACGTCTTTTAATGTAACTTTGTGGCAATGAATACACAAAATTCGCAGAATATTAAAATGAGTGAAAACATCATCATTGTCGATGCCGATTATATTGACAAGGTGGCGTTCAACCTTATTGTAAACTTTGAGCGAATGCTCAATAGAAAGATTCCAGCAGCCGACTTTAGCCAATGGATTGTAGATGTTGCTCTTGACGGGCGGTTGAAGCCAGGCAATCACGAAACACAAGTAGTGCTCTTGCACGATAAGAATAAAGCTACGTTAGAAAACTTTGTACCTTCCGACTTTCAAAGAGAACTAGACAAACAGGCTTTCGCTGATGAAAAGCTGGGCGAATTTATAATTAACACTATCGCAACAGGTAGTGCTTTAACAGAAAAAGACGATGTTTTGCTCGATGTGTTGCGCATTGCACTTAGCCACGATGAAGTACATCGCATTATGCTTGTGCCAAATGCAGAAGAAGGTAACATCTGTAGCGTTATCCGTAATACAGTGAAAGACGTGGACGATGAGCATAAACACATCACTCTATTTGCAATGATGCCTATGGAGGGAGGTAACTTTAAACAACAAATATTAGGCTATTCGTTAATGAATGCAATGGGGATAACATCGCAAGAAATAGATAAAAGTATAAGATAAAATAAATTATAAAATGGGAAGAGTACTTATGATTGGTGCAGGTGGAGTAGCCACCGTAGCCGCATTTAAGATAGTTCAGAACCAAGATGTATTCACCGACTTTATGATAGCAAGCCGGCGTAAGGAGAAATGCGATGAATTGGTGAAGTCTATTCACAACAAAGGTTATAAAGCCGATATTAAAACAGCACAGGTTGATGCCGATGATGTGGAACAATTAAAGGCACTTTTCAATTCGTTTAAACCAGAATTGGTGATAAATCTTGCGTTGCCATATCAAGACCTTACTATTATGGAAGCTTGTTTGGCATGTGGTTGCAACTATTTAGACACAGCTAACTACGAGCCAAAAGACGAAGCTCATTTTGAATACAGCTGGCAATGGGCATACAAAGAAAAGTTTGAACAGGCAGGACTTACAGCTATTCTGGGTTGTGGCTTCGACCCCGGAGTATCGCAGGTATTTACAGCCTATGCAGCAAAACACTATTTCGACGAAATTCACTATCTCGACATTGTAGATTGCAATGCAGGCAATCATCATAAAGCCTTTGCAACAAACTTTAATCCAGAGATAAATATTCGCGAAATCACACAAAAAGGTTTATATTATGAGAATGGCGAATGGATAGAAACAGAACCATTAGCCGTGCATCAAGACTTAACCTATCCTAATATAGGTGCACGCGATTCGTATTTAATGCACCACGAAGAATTAGAATCGCTAGTTAAGAATTACCCAACCATTAAACGTGCTCGCTTTTGGATGACCTTTGGTCAGCAATACCTTACTTATTTGGATTGCATACAGAATTTAGGAATGAGCCGTATTGATGAGATAGAATACGAAGCTCCACTTGTTGACGGATCAGGGAAGACTGCAAAAGTGAAGATTGTACCGCTTCAGTTCCTCAAAGCCGTACTACCCAACCCACAAGACTTAGGCGAAAATTACGACGGAGAGACATCAATAGGTTGCCGTATTCGTGGTATTAAGGACGGAAAGGAACAGACTTATTACGTCTACAACAACTGTAAGCATCAAGCTGCATACGAAGAAACAGGTATGCAAGGCGTTAGTTACACAACAGGAGTGCCTGCAATGATTGGCGCAATGATGTTCTTTAAAGGTATTTGGCGTAAGCCAGGTGTGTGGAATTTGGAAGATTTTGACCCAGATCCATTTATGGAACAGCTAAACAAGCAAGGTTTGCCTTGGCACGAAGTGTTCGGTGGCGACCTGGAATTGTAGGATTTGAATATTGAAGAAACGGAACAGTAAAACGATATGTCGTGTTCGTTAGACTTTATTGAGTTTGTTTGCCACCAGATAGAAGCTGTTGGAGCAATCAGATACCGCAAGATGTTCGGCGAGTATATGATATATGCCAACGAAAAACCTGTTATTATAGTTTGCGACAATATTGCTTTCGTGAAGCAACACAAGGCAATTGAGACTTTAATGGCAGAAGCAGAAAAAGGCTATCCATACGAAGGTGCAAAAGAACACTACATTCTCGATGTATCAAGAGCAGACCACGCAGCAAAGGTTGTAGCCATCTTGGCTGAGGTGTTGCCCTATCCTAAGAAGCGAAAGAAGAAAGAATGAACAGCGGAAGTGGTGTATAATAAGCATGAATATCTATAAACTTCTGAATGTCTATCAGCGAATTAATAGCCCGAAAGTGAAGCTTTTGGGCATTTTAGCACTTCATTTGGGTAAACAGAGATATCTCAGTATCAATATAGATCCAGTAATGTCATGCAACTTTCGCTGCAAGATGTGTTACTTCAGCGATGCCGAAGCAGCAAAGAATATGCACGGAAAGTTTACCACAGACGATTTAGAAGTTATAGCAAAAGCTTTGTTTCCACGTGCACTTCGTTTGCAAATTGGTTGTGGCGCCGAACCCACTATGTCGCAAAACTTGCTACAGTTGGTGAAATTGGGTAAGCAATATGGCGTGAAACACATCACAATCACTACCAATGGAAATCTGCTTACTTATGAGAAATTGCAAAAACTGGTGGAAAATGGTCTGACAGAGATAACTATTTCGGCACATGGGTTTACTAAGAACACTTACGAGAGTTTAATGACAAATGGTAAATTCACTTTGTTTACAACACTTATTGCTAATCTCTCACGAATAAGAGTAGACTTTCCCGACTTTCGTATTCGTTTGAATTATACCGTTAACACTGATAATGCAGCAGAACTGATACATATAAAAGATGTGTTCAAAGACACTAAGCCTAACGTGGTGCAAATTCGTCCGATACAGCGTATAGGAAAATCAACATATAACAACTTCTCATTACAGTCCATAAGAGGTAACTATAATCAATGGATTACACCTGTTGTAGACTATTGTAAACAGGAAGGTATAACATGTTTATATCCTACGCTAGCATCATTAGATACCATAGAAAGCATAAACAATACAGAAGAAAAAACTAACTCGTTAGCAGACTCGCTTCCTTATTTCTACATTGCTCCCTATGAAGGTTGGAAAAGAAAAATAGATCCTTATAGTGAAAGCTTTGAAGACTATGCACACCGCACACATCGAACTCGTATCATTCTGGAAGCATTGGTAGGAATAGGTAACACAAAAGGCGAACGCTCTAAAACAAAGAGTTTAACTTATCAAGTAAAATAATATAAAGAAATATATGGCAAAAGACGAAGTACAGAATGCTGCAGAAGGTAAACTAAAGGCCTTACAAGCAGCAATGTCGAAAATAGAGAAAGACTTTGGTAAAGGTTCTATTATGCGAATGGGCGACGAACTTATAGAAGATGTTGATGTAATTCCTACTGGTAGCATAGGACTTAATATGGCATTGGGCGTAGGAGGATATCCACGCGGCCGCATTATAGAGATTTATGGACCAGAAAGTTCAGGTAAAACCACTCTTGCTATACATGCCATTGCCGAAGCGCAAAAGGCAGGAGGCATTGCGGCTTTTATAGATGCCGAACACGCTTTCGACCGCTTTTATGCGCAGAAGTTAGGTGTAGACGTTGATAATCTATGGATTTCGCAACCCGATAATGGTGAACAAGCCTTAGAAATAGCCGATCAGCTTATACGTTCATCGGCTATAGATATTCTTGTTGTAGATTCAGTGGCTGCACTTACGCCTAAAAAAGAGATAGAAGGCGATATGGGCGATTCGAATGTTGGATTACAAGCACGCCTTATGAGCCAAGCTTTGCGTAAACTAACTTCCACTATAAGCAAAACAAACACTTGCTGCATCTTTATTAATCAGCTACGCGAAAAGATAGGCGTAATGTTTGGACCATCGGAGACTACTACAGGTGGAAATGCGCTGAAGTTTTATAGTTCGGTGCGTTTAGATATTCGTCGTGCCTCGTCTATTAAAGATGGCGATGATATTATAGGTAACCACGTGCGAGTAAAAATTGCAAAGAATAAGGTAGCACCACCATTCCGTAAAGCCGAATTCGATATACTCTTTGGTGAAGGAATATCGAAAGTGGGCGAAATACTCGATTTAGGCGTAGAATTTGATATTATTCAGAAGAGTGGTAGCTGGTTTAGCTACGGAGGCACTAAATTGGCGCAAGGCAGAGATGCTACTAAAACAATGCTAAAAGATAATCCAGAACTTACAGAAGAAATTACAGGCTTAATACATCAGGCTATATTAGCACAGCAGCATTCATAATTTCTAAAGAACATATTGTAGAGCGAAGAAAGCAACAACACAATTAGCTTTCTTCGCTCTTTTTATATCTAAACCACAGTCAGTTCAGTATACTGCAACATCATTACACATTATAAATACCATAACTCTCTGTCAGCTTTCATTTTCTTGTACTATCTTTATGGTATTTTACTTAATGTAGTCTCTGGAACGGCTGGTTCTATAAGAGTAAAGTTGTTCCCAACAAGGGTAAAGTCGCTCTACAAGTACACCAATGTTACGGCACTTGTACGTGCAAATAAGGGCTTGTTCTTGCCTATTACGGGTAGACGTACGTCCTCATCTCCTATGATAGAATTAAGAGATATGAACTATGGAGCAGGTGCATACGCACAGTATATGACCTCAACCTCCAATACAGCTGGTTTGTCGAGAGACTTCTTCTTCGGTCCAACCGAATGGAACTTGTCAGCAAATGGTAAGGCTCAGGCTAAGGCTATTCGCCCTGTTTGGATATCAGGTGAGGAAGATTCAAACCACAAACCAATACTCGACCGGGATTATCTGAACCTTCAGAACACGTTAAAAATATGGTAAGACTATAAGGTAACACCACTTTGATATAGAAAATGGTATGCAGTTCGGCTGTATACCATTTTCTCTTTATATCCCCAAACCAAAGGCAAACCATTTGCCGAAGTTAATAGAAAATTGTTTATTACATCGTAACGTTCTGTTTAAATGCACATTCATTCGAAGTTATATACCGCTATAACGATATTTCCACAACAGTGTAATGGCATTTGTAGACTTATTAAACGATAGTTTACGACTTATTGTATTGTATTATTTACGTGTAAGTAAAACTTTACTTACGTGTAAATAAAGTTCTGCTTACGTGTAAATAAAGTTTTACTTACACGTAAATAAAACTCCTACACCTATATGTAATTGCTCTTGCAGATATAAGCGATATACAAATATGTTGAGAGAGAAAATTATAGCATTAGTGTGTTTGTATACTATTTTAAGCAAAATGGATAGTTAGAAACCAAATAAGCTTTGCCCCATAGCCTATTAGTTTGGTATAGATGAGCGAAAGCGACAGTTTTTTTAGTATTATAACAAAGCCATTTACAAGCAATATGTTTGTCCGCATAGAAAAGTGTCATAGCAACTGCCAACGTATAAAAGCTATCGCCATGCACTTTGCAGCCAACAACAGTTTTACAAGCGGCATTAGCCATACCACACCAATGCACTTGTTTTTAATGTCTGCATCTGCTATTGCTCGCGTAAGAAAATAAAGAAATTCTATGCTGTTATAAATGTGTGGTATATAAACAAAAAGAGAATAATCGTTGCGATTATCCTCTTTTTGTTTGGTGATCCGCATGGGGCTCGAACCCATGACCCCAACATTAAAAGTGTTGTGCTCTACCAGCTGAGCTAGCGGATCTCCTCTTTACTTCATTAAAGCGAGTGCAAAGGTAATAAGATTTTCTTATTGTACCAAATAATTTATGGATTTTATTGAATGAATAGATAAATATTGGCTATATATGGGGTATATTGGAATATTTAATACGGTTTAAAGCTGCCCATCTGTTGCATCTAAAGTATAAAACTATATTGCATTTTATTTTTGATATAAAAAAAATAGGTAGAATTGTAACACTATCAAATCAAATTACTATCTTTGCATTACATTTTGATAAGGTCAAATTTACGACCTCTAATAGAGATAACACTACATTATATATAAATGAAGAGAGTTTTTGGTATTACACTGCTCATAGCACTAATGCTATGTAGCTGCCACTCTAAGAAAGAGAATCAGGAAACGGCTGCCGTCTACAGTTCAACTACACCGTTGGTTACCGACATAAATCTTCCTGAAACCTATGTGGCAAACATTCAATCACTAAAGAACATAGAAGTACGTTCTCAACAAGAAGGTATTCTTCAGCAAGTTTACGTCAATGAAGGGCAATACGTTAAAGCAGGGCAACCCTTGTTCCGACTTGCCATTGTGGGTGCTGACGAAGAGATAGCCAAGTCGAAATCAGCCCAAGAACAGGCTCAAATAGAGCTACAAAACACAAGTAAGCTCACAGAAAATAATGTTATATCGCCCAATGCACGCCGTATGGCAAAGGCAAAATTACAGTCGGCAGTGGCAGACTATCGACTTGCTGTTCAGCGCAAACGCCTTTCAGTTATCCGTGCCCCCTTCTCAGGCGTCTTAGGTCGCATTCCTGAAAAGCTGGGAAGCTATATTCAGCAAGACGATTTGCTTACAACACTATCGGACAACACACAGATGCAAGTATATTTCAATATCTCTGAGACGGATTATCTTGACTTCCAAGAACACCCCGAACGTTATATGCAGCTACCATTGAAGCTGATTTTGGCGAATGGAAGCACATTTCCAGCACGTGGAAAGATTGCTGATATATCTGGACAGTTCGACAGTGCGTCGGGTACAATATCTGTTCGTTCGCTCTTTACGAATGCACATAATCTGCTGCGCAATGGCCAGACAGGCACTATTCAGTTACTCTTACAGAAGAAAAATGCCATTGTTATTCCACAAGAGGCTGTTTATGAGCTACAAGATAGGAAGTATGTTTTCGTTGTAGACAAGAGTAATGTTGTTCATCAAAGACAGATACAAATAGCTGCAGAGCTAACAGGAATATACATTGTTAGCTCAGGTTTAACAGTCAGCGACCACTATCTAACGGACGGGATACAGAAGGTAAACGATGGCGACCACGTTCGTACACGCTTCGTATCACCTCGCGAATCAATTAAGTTGAACAAAATAGGCATTTAAAAGATGTTTAAGATTTTCATTCGACGTCCGGTTCTATCTATTGTGATAGCACTGGTTATTGCCTTTATTGGTATTCTCTCACTGTTTAATCTCCCCATTACACAGTTTCCTTCTATCTCTCCACCGAAGGTAAATGTTATTGCCAACTATCCGGGAGCAAACAATGAATTGCTTATTAAATCGGTTATCATTCCATTGGAGCAGGCGCTAAACGGTGTGCCGGGAATGAAATACATTGAAAGTGATGCAGGAAATGATGGTGAAGCCGAGATAAACGTTGTATTCAAATTGGGTACAGACCCTAATGTTGATGCCGTAAATGTGCAAAACCGTGTGTCGGCAGCAACAAACAAGTTGCCACCAGAGGTAATTCGTGAGGGTGTTAAAATATCGCGCGAAGAGCCTAATATTCTAATGTATATCAATCTTTATAGTGATGATCCTAACGTTAATCAGGACTTTCTGTTTAACTATTTCGATATAAATATATCTCCTGAGCTGTTACGCGTTGATGGTGTAGGCGACCTTGATATATTGGGTACACGTAGTTATGCTATGCGTGTGTGGCTACATCCAGACAAGATGATATCTTACGGGCTGTCGACTGACGATGTGAGTGATGCTTTGGAAGATCAGAACATAGAGGTTTCACCAGGCAAATTAGGCGAGAGTGGTGGTACACGGCCGCAGGTTAAGGAGTATGTTTTGAAGTATCCAGGACGTTATACCACGACAGAAGAGTATGGAAACATCATCATTAAAAGTAATGCCAACGGGCAGACGGTTCGTTTGAAGGATATTGCCGATATTCATTTGGGTAGTGAAGTGTATGATATTTATTCTACTCTTAACGGTCGTCCATCAGCAGCTGTAACCCTGAAACAAGCTTACGGAAGTAATGCAAGCAACGTTATCAAACAAGTAAAGCAGGCAATGACACACCTCCAGAAGGATATGCCGAAAGGTATGCACTACGAGATTAGCTATGATATTAGCCGCTTTCTTGATGCAAGTATAGAGAAAGTAATACACACGCTGTTTGAAGCTTTCATACTTGTAGCCATCGTTGTGTTCATATTCTTGGGCGATTGGAGGTCGGCGGTTATACCTATAATGGCAGTACCTGTGTCCCTTTTAGGTAGTTTCATTGCTATGTTGGCATTCAACATTACACTCAATATGATTTCACTCTTTGCCCTTGTTATGGCTATTGGTATTGTTGTTGATGATGCCATAGTGGTAATAGAGGCAGTAAATGTAGAAATATCGCGCAATAAACTGTTGCCAGTTGAGGCTACAGAGAAAGCCATGAAAGAAATCAGTGGTGCCATTATTGCTATATCTTTGGTTATGGCTTCAGTGTTTATACCCGTTGCTTTCATGGGAGGACCAGAGGGAATGTTCTACAGACAGTTCTCTATAACAATGGCATCTAGTATTCTTTTCTCAGGATTCGTAGCCCTTACGCTTACTCCTGCGCTGTGCGCTTTAATCTTAACTAAGGAACAAGAGAACCATGTTAAGCTGGGTTGGCTGGGCAGAATGCTGCAAAGTTTTAATAAGCAGTTCAATGTTGGCAGTAAGAAATATGCCCATGTATTACAACACACAGTAAAGCATAAGCTACTAACGATGGGCATTGTACTCGTATTTTGCGCCTTAGCTTATTGGGTAAATATGGGCTTACCGTCAGGATTTATCCCACAAGAAGACCAGGGAATGATATATGCTGT
>QWCC01000256.1_pt1 | contig 39320 bp, 27 predicted proteins | sample 1972491 | NCBI WGS metagenome assembly QWCC01 (sample SAMN09866718, study PRJNA288562) | Human oral metagenome isolate term5_saliva, whole genome shotgun sequencing... | isolation source: mouth | host: Homo sapiens | place: USA: California
AAACAAAGGAATTTGTAAAGTCTATATAGCAGTTGAGTGGCCTCAACTACGAAAAACTCTTAATTCTTAATGAATGATTTTTTGATATGGTTGGAAAAGTGTATCTTTGTAAAGTAATAGAGAAACAATATTAACTTAAAACATAAAACAAAAATGACAATCGAACAATTCAACTTTGCCGGCAAGAAGGCAATCGTTCGTGTGGACTTCAATGTCCCATTGGATGAGAACGGAAATGTAACAGATGACACCCGCATTCGTGGCGCTCTGCCTACATTAAAGAAGGTATTAGCCGATGGAGGTGCACTCATTATGATGAGTCATATGGGTAAACCTAAGGGCAAAGTAAAGCCAGAACTCTCACTTTCTCAGATTGTAAAGAATGTCTCTAAAGCCTTAAATATTGACGTAAAGTTTGCCAAAGACTGCGCTAATGCAGATGCAGAGGTGGCAGCATTAAAGCCAGGTGAGGCGCTGTTATTAGAGAATTTGCGCTTCTATCCAGAGGAAGAGGGCAAGCCAGTAGGCGTAGAAAAGGGTACTCCTGAATACGAAGAAGCTAAGAAAGACATGAAGGTTCGCCAGAAGGAATTTGCCAAAAAGCTCGCTTCTTACGCTGATTGTTACGTGATGGATGCCTTTGGTACCGCGCATCGTAAACACGCTTCGACGGCTGTTATCGCTGACTTCTTCGACAAAGATCACAAGATGTTAGGCTATCTTATGGAGAAAGAAGTAAAGGCAGTTGACGCAGTTCTCAACAACATTCAACGTCCATTTACAGCTATTATGGGTGGTTCGAAGGTATCAACAAAGATTGGTATTATCGAGAACTTACTCGGAAAGGTTGACAACCTCATTCTTTGTGGTGGTATGACCTATACATTTGCCAAGGCACAGGGTGGCAAAATTGGTAAGAGTATCTGTGAAGATGACAAACTTGATGTTGCATTAGACGTTATCAAGAAAGCCAAAGAAAACCATGTAAACTTGGTACTTGGCACTGATTCTGTTATTGCTGACGACTTCAAGAACGACGCTAACCAGAAGGTTTGCCCATCAAACGACATTCCAGATGGCTGGGAAGGCATGGACGCTGGTCCTGAAACACGCAAAGCTTTCGCTGCAGCAATCAAGGGATCTAAGACAATTCTGTGGAATGGTCCAGCCGGAGTGTTCGAGTTTGACAACTTCTCTGGTGGCTCACGCGCTATTGCTGAGGCCGTTGCTGAAGCCACAAAAGAGGGTGCTTTCTCTCTCATTGGCGGTGGAGACTCCGTTGCTTGCGTCAACAAGTTTGGCTTAGCAGACCAAGTTTCCTATATCTCTACCGGCGGTGGTGCCCTGCTTGAGGCTATCGAAGGCAAGGTTTTACCAGGTGTAGCAGCTATCCAAGGTGAGTAATACAACGCTGAATTTAACATTATTACTGAGCATTCGGGCAACCAAAAAGTTGTTTTGAATGCTCAATAACGAAGTGAAAAGAACATCTTCCACAGCAATTCATTGCATGGAACATCGTTCTTTTCATTTCCATTTCAATCACACGCAATGCACAACGAGGCTCAATCAGTGGGCGAAAACCACCATGAGCGACCGCCTTTAACAAGGAGTCATTGTGCAACACCCGACCTATGGTAATCAAAAGGAATTGAGAATACCAAATTGTTAACAATAAAACGTATATCAAAAAAACATGAAACTAAAAACATTATTAGCTACTGTCTGTCTACTTGGCAGTGCAATCTATCCCTCAACTGTATCGGCTCAGTTCAACTGGCCCTACAAAATAACGAATGGAAAGGCTGTAACAGAAGTGCCAACACGCGAGGCTGGCCAACAGAGTGCCCTCAACTTGGTCACACCTAAGCTGAAAGTGGTGCGCGTTGCCTTTGTAGGCTTGGGCATGAGAGGCCCTGGTGCCGTTGAAAGATGGACCCACATACCCGGCATTCAGATAATGGCCTTGTGCGATTATGAACAAAAACGCGCCGAAAGATGCCAGGATTTCCTTCGCAAAGCAAGTATGCCTGCTGCAACAATCTATTCAGGTGAGGACGGCTATAAAGCGCTTTGCAAACGTAAAGACATTGATCTTGTCTACATAGCTCCCGATTGGAAGCATCACTTTCTCGTAGCCCGTGAGGCCTTGTTGAATGGGAAACACGTGGCCATTGAAGTGCCAGCAGCGATGAATATGGCTGAAATCTGGGAACTTATCAACCTTTCTGAGAAGAAGAGATTACATTGCATGATGTTGGAAAACTGCTGTTATGACTTCTTCGAACTTAACGCTTTGAACATGGCACAGAAAGGAGTCTTCGGCGAAATCCTTTATGCTCAGGGGGCATATCGCCACGATTTAACTCCCTTCTGGAATGCATATTGGAAACAAGGTCCACAAGATAAGCTCGGCTGGAGACTTGATTATAACATGAAACACCGTGGAGACGTCTATGCAACTCACGGCTTAGGCCCTATCGCTCAAGTCTTGGATATCCACAGAGGCGACCGAATGAAGACGCTAATCGCCATGGATACCAAATCGGTTAACGGCAAAATGCACGTTGAACAGATGTCAGGTGAGAAGTGCAATGACTTCAAAAATGGCGACCAAACGACTACACTCATCAGCACAGAGAACGGAAAAGTTATTGAGATTATCCACAATGTGATGACTCCTCAGCCTTATAACAGAATGTATCAACTAACAGGTACCAAAGGCTTTGCTAACAAATATCCTATCGAAGGCTTTGCTTTGTCCTCAAAAGAACTATCAAAAGCCGGTGTAACTCCATCTGCAGATGACCTCTCAGGACACTCATATCTTCCTCAAAAAGACGCTGATGCACTGGTTCAAAAGTATGAAAGTCCGATTGTAGCCAAGTATGAAAAGGAGGCAAAAGAAGTTGGTGGACACGGCGGAATGGACTTCATCATGGATTCGCGCTTGGTATATTGTCTGCAAAATGGCCTGCCTTTAGACATTGATGTCTATGACTTGGCCGAGTGGTGCTGCTTAGCTGAGCTTGGTTCTATATCCATGAATAACGGTAATATCCCTGTAGAGGTGCCCGATTTCACCCGTGGTGAGTGGAACAAGATACATGGTTTCCACCATGCTTACGCCAGTGCTGCCGACGAAAAGAAGGCTGCCGACGATGCTGCTGCCTTCACTTTGAAACTCAAGGAGCAAGGCAAGAAATACTGGGAAAAGGTAGATAAAGCTGCCAAAAAGAAGTAAAAAGAGGCACAGGTGACTGTGCAAACGCATAACTTCATAGCAAGCAGTGTGCTAATGGTTCATCCATCGTTTGGCACACTGCTTTTTGTTTTCCCCAGTTTCAAAGTTGTTTGCAGGATAATTTTTAGTGTAACGTGGCATGGATAAACGATGTTGTTATCCCCTATCCCACCAATCCACCTTTTGATATGGCTGAAATCATCGCATGAAATCACTCATATCGCCGTGTAAAATCACCCAAATGGAGGCTCAAAATGACAAGAATCACAACGTCCAATACAACAATGTTGATTGAGAAGTTTATGGTATTGATTATCAGCGCAATAACGATTGCAAGGCACAAGGGCGTGAGGCGTTCAGAAAAAGGAAATCAAAGCTGCCGCCAGCGCCTCTATTCCACCCAAAGATAGCTACCTTCCAACTGAATCAACTCCTCGTGAACAAGGTATTCCAAGGCTTCATCCAAATGGCGTTCAGGCAGCTGCAGCGCATTGAGGTCTGTGAGATGATGACGCTGATGGTCTGAAAGAAAGTCAAGAATGGCTTGCCTGCAAGCCTCCATCTTTTGCTCACTCGCCGACTTTTGGCCCCTATCAAGACACACATCACATCGTCCGCAATCCTCCGAGTCAGTCTCTCCGAAGTATCGAAGCAATTGCCTGCTGCGACAAATCTTGTCATTTTCGGCATAGGCGATAACGGCTTGAATACGTTTTTCAAACTCCTTTTTGCGGTCTTCATACACCGCTTTCCCTATCACCAATTGCTCGCCGTCTACCCTACTGCGTAGAAAATTGATGTAAGGCATCTTGCGCTGTGGGATAAAATGCAGGATATGACGCGCATTAAGGTTCTTTAAGATGAGATAAAGCTGCTGTGGAGTGAGCCCTGTTCGTTGTGCAATGAGCTGCTCATCAATATAGACATAGTCGTTGAAAAGCCCTCCATAAAGGCGCATTAAGGCATCAATGACGAGGTCTTCTCTCGCACTAAGGTTATCCAACAGATAGAGTTGATTGCGCGATAACAGGAACATGAGTCGAGCACTATTGTTAGGATCATTCTCATAAAGAATGTAACCCAGTCGCTCAATGATGCGAAGCGAAGCATCGGTCAGCGTCAGTGAGAGATGATAGGCACTGCAAAACTCCGCAATGTTGAATGAAAACGTGTGCCCACCCCCGCTTCCTACACCAATCTGATAATAGTAAGCGAGCGAATCATAGACCTTACGAATCTCGTCTTTTTCAGGGAAATTATCTCCAATACGCTTATGAAGTTTGCGCGCATCGGCCGAGTTATAGAGCAAAACAGCATAGGCTTTCTTGCCATCTCGCCCCGCACGACCTGCCTCTTGGAAATAAGCTTCGAGCGAATCTGGGCTATCCATGTGGATAACCACCCTCACATCGGGCTTATCAATGCCCATACCGAAGGCGTTGGTAGCCACCATTACGCGAGTGTTATCACGCTGCCAGTCTTGCTGTCGGATGTCTTTCGTGAAATGTTCTAAGCCAGCATGATAGAAGGTTGCCTTGATATCATTGTCTTTGAGCAGTTGAGCGATCTCCTTTGTACGCTTTCTACTGCGCACATATACAATGGCACTGCCCTGCACCGCCTGCAAGATGTGGATGAGTTCCGCCTCTTTGTCTGACGCAATTCTAACGACATAACAGAGGTTTTCGCGTTGAAAGCTCATGCGAAAGACATTCTTTGCCCTAAAGTTTAAACGTTCCTGGATGTCGTCAACAACGTCAGTTGTCGCCGTAGCGGTAAGCGCAAGGATGGGCACTTCGGGCTTAAGCTTGCGCAGTTCTGCAATGTGTAGATAGGAAGGTCGAAAGTCGTAACCCCACTGACTGATGCAATGTGCCTCATCAACCGTGATGAAGCTGACGTGCATGTGGCGGAATTTAGACAGGAAAAGTTCGGAAAAGAGCCGTTCAGGAGACACATAAAGCAACTTCAACCCACCGAAAACAGCGTTCTCAAGCGTCTTGATGATCTCCTGACGCGTCATGCCTGAGTAGATGGTGGCAGCCTTTATGCCCCGTTGAAGCAGATGATCCACCTGGTCTTTCATCAGGGCTATGAGGGGAGTTACAACGATACAAACCCCCTCTTTGGCTAAGGCTGGCACCTGAAACGTGATAGATTTACCTCCGCCCGTAGGCATAAGTCCCAAGGTGTCGCATCCTTCGCCAATGCTATGGATAATGTCTTTCTGAATGCCTCGAAAGTCATTATACCCCCAGTACTGCTGCAACAGCTGCCGATATTCCATGTGTTGTCACTACTCCTCAGTCGGAAGAGCCGCTTGTGGGTGCTCTTCTTCAGGACGAATATCTTCAATCTGCAACTGCACTTGATTGCGTTTGAACACATTTGCCTCAATAGTGTAGGCAATATCAAAGGCGCGTTTGCTCTTGATATAACGCACAGAACCACTTTGTCCGAAGGCAATGCCATTGACAACCGTGCTTGATTTAGAGTCAACGAGTTCGAGTTTGATGTGCTCTTGCTCGCGTCCCACAACCTTACTCGTGCCATAATCATAGACGCCTTGCGTGAAAAAGAGCGGTTTAGTGCATTCAGGTCCGAAGGGAGCAAAGCGTTTTAAGTCGTTGAACAGCTTCTTTGTGATGTCTTTAAAGTCAAGTTTTGCATCGAGATTAATGGTTGCTTCCGTCAATTCGGGAGCGATATGGTCTTCTACATACTGCTGAAACTTCTTGCGAAACAATGGAATATCATCCCAACGTAGCGTCAAACCAGCCGCATAAGTATGTCCACCGAAGTTCATCAACAAGTCTCGGCAGTGCTTGATAGCCGCGTAAACATCGAATCCTGTAACGCTGCGTGCCGAGCCAGTAGCCAGATCTCCGTCGCGTGTTAGCACCACTGTAGGGCGGAAATAGATTTCCGTTAGTCGCGAAGCAACAATCCCTATGACGCCTTTTTTCCAGTTTTCATCATATAAAACGATGCTGGAGTGATGTTTTTGGCTTTCAAGTTTTGAGACTATCACATTGGCTTCTTCGGTCATTTGCTTATCAATGTCCTTGCGTTGCTCGTTGTATTCGTCGATGTGCTTAGCCTTTTTGAGCGCTATATTATAGTCTTTTTCAACCAAAAGGTCAACACTTTCCTTTCCATTCTCCATGCGTCCAGAGGCATTTATGCGTGGACCAATCCTGAAGATAATGTCACTCATCGACAACTCTCGGCCGTTTAGACCACATATATCGATAATGGATTTCAGACCGATACTGGGGTTTTGGTTGAGTTGTTTAAGCCCATGGAAGGCCAAAATGCGGTTTTCATCGGTGACAGGAACAAGGTCTGCAGCAATCGAAACGGCACAAAAGTCGAGCAAAGGAATAAGCCGTGAGAACGGAATTCCATTGTTCTTAGCCCATCCTTGCATAAACTTGAAGCCTACTCCACAGCCAATAATGATGAGTTTTACACCCGTTTCCTTTGCATAAGCTATTCCCTTTTCACTCACCCCATAGCCCTCATCATAGCGATCGGGGATGTAATAATCAATGTTTGAATAGAACTGTTGCAGAAACTTATACACCAAAGCCACGGCAGTACATCCATCGACATCATAGTCTCCATAGACCAAAATGCGTTCCTTTCGGCCCATAGCATCATTGAGTCGATCCACCGCGACATCCATATCTTTCATCAAGAACGGATTAATCAGGTCGGCTAATTGCGGTCGGAAGAATCGTTTTGCAGCCGATTCTGTCGTTATTCCGCGCCTTATCAGCAGCTGTGCAAGTATGGGATGAATGCCCAACTTGCCCGAAAGCTCATCTGAAGCCTGCTTTTCTTGTGGTGTTGGTGGTTCGTAATTCCATTTAAAATGCATTTATATCGTTTTTATTTTCTTCTGAATGAGGGTATACCAAGAGGCATACCAGCGGATTTTTCATGTTTCATTACACCAATCCGTGCCCAAAGATACGAAATAAAAACAATAAAAAAGCACAACCGGAAGTTTTTTTTCCAATTGTGCTTTCTAATTCTTTATGATTCAAAGCTTAGATACCGAGCTTCTTACGAATGTCTTTTGGCACTGCATTTTTATTGACAATGAAGTCCATTGTGTTATTAGCGATGTAGTTCTTTGTCATATACCAGATGCCTTTATAGTCGCCTGTTTCGCCCCAAGAGTTCTTCACCATGTAGTATTCTTTGCCATTTTGGTCCTTAGCAATACCATAAATCAGCATACCATGGTCGTCAGTTAGCTCCCAGTTATCAAAGCGCTCTTGACGCAGTTTCTGTGTAGGTGTAACCTCAGGAACCTTGCATCCTAATGAGTCGAGCACGTTTTTCTTTTCTGTTTTTGTGAGTTTCAGCCAGTGTGCCATATCACTTCCGCTCAGGCTTTGTGCCTTTTTAGCGTCAATAGAGTATGCCAAGCCATCACGAGTAAAGCCTGGTTCTGAAACATCTCCACCCCATGCTACGGTGTAACCATTCATTACGGCATTGTCGATGATGCGCATCATGTCGTCAAGAGGTAGGTTCCATGACAATGGGTTGCGCCAGTTGTCTTGCACCTCAACAGCAAAAGCGGTCCAGAATGGGTGGTGTGTGTAGCTTGTGAAGCTTTCATAATCGTCTGGATTGATTTCCAAGCTCTGTGCAAATGACATCGGTGTGTAGCTCTTTCCCTGATAAGTGAACTTCTCTGGGCATTTACCGAGGTAGGCATCGATGATTCCATGCAACGCAACCTTCCACTGAGAAGAGAGTTTATCAGTTTTAGATTTAGCTACAGACAACACATAAGGAGTCATCACATCAAAGAATTCGTTGAAGTTATTGAGTGAATCTCCATAGAGCGTACCAGGCAATGGCATAGCGTCTTCAGGGCAAATGCCATAGTGTTTCAAACAATAGATGGGGTCGTATGCACTACCTCCCTGTGCAAACTGGCAGTCGCCATGCATGCGAACCACTTGTACTGCACGGTCGAAATAAGTCTTATTGGCTACAAAAGCCTCACATAAGTCATACGTTTTTCCCGTTTTTTTCAGAATCTCGGCCTCCAAAAAGCTCAGTGTTGAATAGTCCCAACATGTGCCGCTACGGCTTTGGTTCTTAATGCTTGTAATCTTGTTTTCCTTGATAACAGTGAAAACAGGTTTGTTCGCATTACTCTTTTCTGCTTTCTTCTCTTCTGCATTGACGTTCAATGCCACCACGGCAAGGAGCGCCATCACTAATAATTTTCTCATTTAATCCAGTTGAAATGTTGTTATTATGAATTTTCTCTCACGTTGTTTTTTGATTTTTCTCACGCTGATTTGAATCTCCTCATCCATCGATTTGATTCATTTCTCGCGCCGTTTTGAATCACTTCATGCGCTATTTTGAATCGCTTCACGCGCTTAATTGTTGGCCATAAACTCCTCAACATCCTTGGGATGATAAGGGATGCGGTCTTTTCCAATAAAGCGGCAGCCCTCCTTCGTGATCAACACGTCGTCTTCTATACGGATGCCTCCAAAGTCTTTATAAGCTTCGAGCTTATCAAAGTTGAGGAATTCTGCACAATGTTTCTTTGCCTTCCAATCGTCGATGAGGGCTGGGATGAAGTAGATTCCCGGCTCGTCTGTAACGACAAAGCCTTCTTCCAAACGTCTACCCATGCGCAGATTATTGGTTCCAAACTGCTCAAGATTAGGCCTTGTTTCTTCATCAAAGCCTACATTGACCTGGTCAAAGCTTTCCATATCGTGCACATCCATACCCATCATGTGTCCCAATCCGTGGGGCATGAACAGCGCATGTGCACCAGCACGCACGGCCTCTTCAGTGTCGCCTTTGGTCAAGCCGAGTTCTTTCAGGCGGTCAAACATCAGGCGGCATACGTTGAAATGCACGTCGGCATACTTCACACCGGGCTTAGCCACGTCTAAAGTATGGTCATGGCAGGCCTCAACAATGCTGTAAATATCCAACTGACGCTGTGTAAACTTGCCGTCAACAGGCATTGTTCGCGTGTTGTCGCTACAATAGTTGTTGATGGTTTCTGCACCTGCATCGCACAAAACGAGGCGTCCGGCTTCGAGTTCTTTCATTGATGGTGCCCCATGAAGTATCTCTCCATGCTGCGTATAAATGGTTGGAAAACTAACCATTGCACCATAAGAGTGGGCAATACCATCCACTTGTCCGCTTACAAACTTCTCGGTTACACCAGGTTTTGTTAGTCGCATGGCCGTGGTATGCATCTTATATCCTATGACAGCTGCACGTTCCAACTCCTCAATTTCTTGCGGTTCTTTCACCGAACGCATCTTAACCACAGCCTTGATTAGCGTCATACTGGCAGCCTCTTTCTGCTGAATCGGATGCACACCCAATAGGTCAAAGATTTGAATCTTTATGTCATGACGATATGGAGGCAGGAAATGTATCTTGCGATGTTTGCTTAATGCCTCGTTGCATACGGTCTTTAATGACCGCATCGGCAAGGTTTCTGAAGCACCACAACGCTGTCCCATCTCTTCCATGCTATCCACAGAACCATACCAAACGATGTCTTCGATGTCGATATTATTGCCTATCAAGAGGTCTTTATCATTGTCGACGTCGATTACTCCAACAAGTCCATCGCGCTGAAGTCCGTAATAATAGAGGAAAGAAGAGTCCTGACGGAAAGGAAAATACCCATTGTTTGGGAAGTTAGCCGGTGACTCATTGTTTCCAAATAGAATGATGATGCCTTCCTTAACAAGCTTTTTCAGCTCGTCGCGGCGTCTTTTATATGTGGCTGTATCAAACATATCTTTTATTATTTAATTTGCCTACAAAGTTACACAATTTTGAGATTAAAATGCTATCTTTGCAAGAAAATTAAGCGAAATAGTGAAAAATTATCAGTAAATCATGAAGATTAACGGCAAAACAGGACTTGTTCTCGAGGGCGGTGGCATGCGAGGAGTGTTCACAAGTGGTGTGCTCGACGCGTTCATGAAACACAATCTATACTTCAAATACATTGTGGCGGTTTCGGCAGGAGCCTGTAACGGCATGAGTTATGTGAGCCGTCAACCCCGCCGTGCGCGTGTTTCGAACATTGATTATCTGGCCCGTTACCGCTACATTGGACTGCGTCACCTTGTCACTCAGGGTTGTATCTTCGACCAAGAGTTGCTCTACGACAAGTTTCCCAATGAGCTTTTACCATTTGATTTCGATGAATATTTCAAACATTCTCAAAGCTTTGAAATGGTCACAACAAACTGTTTGACCGGTCAGGCCATGTATCTCAGCGAGGCACACGACCGCCAACGTTCGCTCGATATTGTCAAGGCATCGAGCAGTTTGCCCTTCGTGAGTAAGATTGTCAACGTTGATGGGCTTCCCATGCTCGATGGAGGCATCGTCGATAGCATCCCTATTCACCGAGCAATTGAAACCGGACACGACCACAATGTGGTTATCCTGACACGCAACAAGGGCTGGCGCGACACAGGGAAAGACCGCAAAGTTCCGGCTTTTATCTATAAAAACTATCCACGATTGCGCGTGGCTTTGAGCCATCGTCTTAAGGTTTATAATGCTCAAATGAATCTCATCGACCGCTTGGAAGCCGAAGGTCGCATCACGTGTATTCGCCCGTTGCGCCCTATGGAGGTGGGAAGAATCGAAAATGATGTGATGAAACTTGAGCGCCTTTATGAAAGCGTTTTCCCATGATGTGACAGATGTTTTCCCGTACTTTTTTCACGCCGAATGAACCTACGAATCAGGCGCAAACTTCACCGCGAAAGCTAAGCTTTCACGCGCTGACGGAGCCCATTTCATCTCCCCTTTTGATAGCTTTTGGCGCACGAAATGACCGCCTTAGCGTGAGGCTTAGGCGTTGTCTACGATTTCTTTACCAAACGGAGCCAAAGCCAGGCCCATCAAGCGGAAATGCATCTTGCCCCAAGGAATCCCCACGATTGTGATGCACAGCAGCACCAACCAAATGATATTTCCAAGAAGTTTCATGTTGTAATGTTTCGTGTTATGTCGGACAAAGATATTAAAAAAAGGCTGAACGACAAAACAAAACAGAAGGGGTTTGTGCCTCATTCCTGCACACAGGGAATGAAAAACAGGCCTTTTTTTCGCATATAAACACGCTCTCTGGGTTATCCTAACCTATTTTTCATTCCCCACCACATAGGTCAACACATAGTCATCGGTTACGTTTACTTCCACCTGATGACGTGTGTTTGCCTTCAAATTCTCAATGAAACAATGCGTCATCGCACTATTATCGAGCGTTACCCTCATATCAAAATACTGAAGATTTTGAGCGGAATAGTATTTATAAAGCGTTTCTTTGGCACACCAATTCACTAATTGTGCCGTGAGCTCTGCCTGCATTTCGTCGTCGCGCATAAAGCGATGGGCTATGCGACTGACGCGATTGCTGCGATATTCTATGTCAACGGCCACCTCAGAATGAGGCGAAACCATGACGGCAGCGTAGCCTTTGGTGTGACTGATACTGATGTTCCATCCTTGAACAAAGGGCTTTCCATCGGCATTATGCGTGATGATTGGACAATCGTTGACCATGTTCCACAGCAGCGAATAGACCGCAAGTTTCTCTAAACGCCGTGCCTGACTCTTGTATGCAGCAATCTCTTGCTGAAAGATGGTGTGCATTTCGGCCTGCGAAGTAAGAAAAACATCAACGTCTTCTTCAATCTTCCACACACCCAATCGTACGTCTTTGTCCAGACTTTTCACGAAAAGCAATGGCATGGTTTAGTCTTTTTGGTGAATCGTAACCTTCACTTTTGCGATTCTACGCTCTTCAATCGCGAGGATTTCGAACGTGAAATTCTCATATTCTATCTTCTCATGAGCGCTTGGGAAGTCGCCTTTCAACTCTAAAAGTAAGCCAGCAAGCGAGTCAGCATCGCCCTCAACCTCATCAAATTCGTCGTCATCAAGATTCAGAATCCTACAGAAATCAGCCAGCAAAACCTTGCCTTTGAAGATATATGTATTATAGTTTAGTTTCGTATAGAACTTCTCTTCTTCGTCAAATTCGTCGTTGATTTCGCCGACAATCTCCTCCAAAATATCCTCTAAAGTGACCAAACCGCTCGTGCCACCATATTCATCTACAACGATGGCGATATGCACTTTATTCTCTTGGAACTCGCGAAGCAGGTCGTCAATCTTTTTCGTTTCGGGCACAAAATAAGGCGGCCGGATGAGACTTTGCCAGCGGAAGGCGTCGGTTTTTGACAAATGAGGCAGCAAGTCTTTAATGTAAAGTACGCCCCGAATATTGTCGCTGTTGTCCTGATAGACAGGGATGCGGCTGTAATTATTCTCAACAATACACTTCAAGACATCCGAAAAGCTGCTTCGAATGTCAAGATTCACAATGTCTTGTCTTGAGGTCATGACCTCTTTGGCCGTCTCATCGCCAAAGCGAATGATGCCTTGCAGCATGCTTTGTTCGTCTTTTATATCGTCTTTGTCGGTGAGTTCAAGCGCCTGTTCAAGGTCATCCACACTGAGTTGGCGATTCTTTTGCTGCATAATCTTTTCGGCATAGACGCCACTTTTGATGAGAATCGTCTCTAAAGGCCAAAAGAGTTTGCGAATGAAGAGCACGCCTCCAACGGCAAAACGGCAGAATTTCAGTGCGTTCTGTCGGCTGTAAACCTTGGGCATTATCTCGCCAAAGAGCAGCAACAGAAACGTTAACAGCACCGTCAACACAATGAATTCAAGCCATTGCGCCTTAGGTCCGAAGTGCACAATTGAGTTGAAAATCAGATTACAAAGCATGATAATCGTCACATTGACGAAGTTGTTTGTAATCAGAATAGCAGCAAGTGTGCGCTCACTATCCTCGCAAAGGATGTCAATGTTGCGGTCTTTCACATTGTGTTCGGGTGAAAGTTCTGAAATATCGGATGGCGAAAGACTGAAGAAAGCGATTTCAGAACCACTGGCAAATCCCGAGGCTAACAATAAAACTACTGTCAGCAGCATACAGAAAACGACTCCAATCGAAGGCGATTGGAACGTCACATCTGCAAAAGATTCAATAAAAGTGGTAATATCCAAAAGTTGTTTTTTTAACTACTAAAATGGTAAACCTCCGTCATCGGGCGTATTTTCAGCCTCCCGTTGGTTGGTTTGTTGCGTTTGATCGGCTGCATTTGATTGTCCAGCAGACGTTTCATTAGCGACAGGTCTGGGTGTAAGCAGCTCCATATTCTCGGCAAGAATCTCCGTAACAAAGCGTCGCTGACCTTTCTGATCGTCATAACTGCGGTAACGGATTCGACCTTCTATATAGAGTTTATCCCCTTTATGCACATACTTTTCAACGATTTTTGCCAAGCCACGCCACGCCATAACGGTGTGCCAATCGGTGTGATCGGGAACCTTAGTACCATTTTGTAGCGTGTAGCCTCGCTCTGTTGTGGCCAATGAAAACGTAGCCACCGCTTGGTCTTGGTCGTAATAACGCACGTCGGGTTCTTTTCCAACGTTTCCAATGAGCATCACTTTATTCATCGTTGTCTATGAGTTTAAGGGTTGAAATGACGGAAATCATGCGGCAAAAGCCTACTTCCACATGCCAAGATACTTGAAATGAAAGTTCTTTCCTTTGGCAGAAGGGAATTGCGAACGACTGTCTACACGACTGCGCAGATAGTCAACAATGCGAGCATAACAATCTTGTCCTGAGTTAGCTTTGCACTGAGCAACGAAGTGAGTGTCGCGATATTCGTGCTTGCCTGTGGTAGGAACCATGACAACACGCTTGAAATCGAGTGTACCTTCATACCATCCCGGCTGCATTTCAGTGAGTCGTGTCATGGCCGATGCAGCCAATTCATGCTTATCAATGACAGGAGCAGCGGGGCGAACAGCCTTCTTCTCTTTGAAATCAGCCATCGTAGCAGCCATTGTTTTAATAATGATGAAGTAGACACGTTGACGCACTTTATAACGTTTCGGATAGCAAACATCACTGGCAACATAGTCGCGTATGTCTGCCTCTAAATCCGGATTCATTCCTATTTCGGGTATAGAGCTTAAAAAATCAAGCGCCTCTTCCACATTTGGAACAAGCGTTTCGCGATCAAAATATCTTAAATATAAATTCATTGATGTGTATGTTTCCCTTAGAAAAAGAGCGGAAAACGGGACTCGAACCCGCGACCCCGACCTTGGCAAGGTCGTGCTCTACCAACTGAGCTATTTCCGCAGAGAAATAAAAAAGCCTTATTTACGTGTGAAGAGGAGGAGACTCGAACTCCCACGTCACAATTGACACTACCCCCTCAAAGTAGCGCGTCTACCAATTCCGCCACCTCTCCGACATGTAAATGCATTCTGAATAATGTGCCCAGAACAGGACTCGAACCTGCACGTCGTGAAACACACGCACCTGAAACGTGCGCGTCTACCAATTCCGCCACCTGGGCAGGCATCGAAGAAACATTCTTCTTAATGTTATATTCAGAATGTATGAGCGGAAAACGGGACTCGAACCCGCGACCCCGACCTTGGCAAGGTCGTGCTCTACCAACTGAGCTATTTCCGCAATTATCCTTTGCAGGAGCATTTCTCTAAATGCGGTGCAAAGGTAAGACTTTTTTTTTAATCAGCAAACTTTTACTGCGTTTTTTTGAAGAAAATATCACAAATAGACATCAATCCATTCGCTCACGATAATCTTCATAACCATATTCGCGCAAGATTTCAAGCGTTCCATCAAGACGAGCAATACCAATGGCGGGATGAGAGATGCCATTAAACATGTTGGTTTTCACCGTTGTATAATGCAGCATGTCTTCAAAAATCACATTTTCTCCCACTTGCGGTGCATGATCAAACTCCCAATAACCCATAAAATCGCCACTAAGACATGAGTTTCCACCAAGCCTATATATATAAGGTGAATGGTGATCGTCTTGCGCTATGTGTTTTGCGCCACGCACAACTGGAAAATAAGGCATCTCCAAACAATCGGGCATGTGACATGTAAAGCTAACATTCAGGATAATAGTCTTTATCCCTCGGTCTTCAACCACATCCACAACCTGACTCACCAAGGGGCCCGTCTGCCAGGCAAATGCACTTCCTGGTTCCAAGATTACCTTCAACCAAGGATATCGTTGGCGAAATTTTTGCAGCACATCTACCAGCAACATCGTGTCATAATCATTGCGTGTCATGAGATGACCACCACCAAAATTAATCCATTTCAATTGTGAAAACCACCGCGAAAACTTTGCTTCTATATGCTGAAGGGTGCGTTCAAAGGTCTCCGCCCCACTCTCACAATGACAATGACAATGAAAACCTTCAATGTCAGCAGGCAGCGTTTCGGGCAACTTATCGGCCGTAATACCAAACCGAGTGCCTGGAGCACAAGGATTATAAAGGTCGGTTCCCACCTCAGAATACTCCGGATTGATGCGCAATCCAAGACTAATGGTGGCATTTTCTTTGCGCACCCGCTCATGATAACGCGCATACTGAGTCAGCGAATTGAATTGAAGATGACTCGACAAGCGGGCAATCTCGTCAATCTCATAGTCGGTATATGCCGGAGAAAAGGTGTGCGCCTTACTGCCAAACTCCTCAAAAGCCAACCGAGCTTCTGACAAAGAACTCGCTGTTGTGGCACGAATATACTCCCGAAAAATGGGAAAGGTCTTCCAAAGCGCATAGGCCTTGAACGCCAAAATCACTTCAACATCAGCCTCACGCGCCACATCTTTAATAAGGTTTAGATTGCGACGCAACCGCGCTTCCTCAAGAATATATATCGGTTTACTAATCCCTGAAAATGTATCGAGGTTTAATTTCATCATTCATAAAAATAAAAGTTCGTGATGCAAAGGTAACTTTTTACGCGGATATAATTGCTTGTTTGATAGAATTTTCATACATTTGCATCATCAAAGAAGAAACGCAATGAAGCCCACTTGGTTGGAAAGCCCCACAACAAACATAGAAAGAGCGCGACGCTTGCCGATGCTCCACAAGGGTGTAAAGGCTCATTGCTTCTTCCAAACGACTTATTTGAATCCAACAACACAAAGGGATAATCGTTTGAAATGGGCTATATCCAACCCCGAAAACGATTCTCCCACACACCGATTCTTAACGAAACAGCAAATAAACTTATTAATATAAACACTAATAGAAATGAGTGAAAATAACTCTTTTTTGGTTTTCTCGGGTACAAACACACGCTACCTTGCAGAAAAGATTTGTGCCAGCTTAGGTTGTCCACTTGGCAACTTGGTGGTAACAAAATTCTCTGATGGTGAGTTTGCAGTATCTTATGAGGAGTCAATCCGTGGCCGTGACGTATTCTTAGTACAGAGTACCTTCCCCAATTCAGACAACCTCATGGAACTGTTGCTGATGATTGATGCAGCCAAACGCGCTTCTGCCCGTCACATCATCGCTGTAATCCCCTACTTTGGTTGGGCACGTCAAGACAGAAAAGACAAGCCACGTGTCAGCATCGGCGCAAAACTTGTGGCCGACTTACTGAGTGTTGCCGGCATCGACCGCGTCATCACGATGGATCTACACGCTGACCAGATTCAGGGATTCTTTGATGTTCCCGTTGACCACCTCTATGCATCAGGCGTTCTTCTGCCCTATCTGCAAAGCCTACATCTAAAAGATCTCGTCATTGCTTCACCTGACGTAGGTGGCTCAAAGCGTGCCAACACCTATGCAAAATACTTAGGTTGCCCACTCGTTCTATGCAACAAGACCCGCGCCCGCGCCAATGTCGTGGCCACAATGCAGATTATCGGTGACGTGAAAGACAAGAATGTTGTCATCGTCGACGATATGGTTGATACAGCAGGCACCATTACTAAGGCTGCCGACATCATGAAAGAAGCCGGTGCAAAGACCGTTCGCGCCTGTGCTTCCCACTGCGTCATGAGCGGTCCGGCCTCAGAACGTGTGCAGAATTCAGCCCTCGAAGAGATTATCTTCACCGACTCTATTCCCTACTCTCACCGCAGTGCAAAGGTAAAGCAACTCTCTGTTGCCGACATGTTTGCCGAAACCATTCGCCGTGTGGTAGACAACGAGAGCATCTCATCACAATATTTGGTATAAGATTAAAATTCCTATATGACATCAAGCGGAGAAATGCACCATGCATCTCTCCGCTTTTTTTATTCTATCCCTCCGTAAACCACAACTCGCCTAATCTTTCACAACGCTATTTTGCCCCTCTTTTCCTCGCGCAATCTCAGCCAATTCACGCAATGAATCAGTAGAGATGACCTCCTTTTTCATAACAATTTACCGAGAAATAGGTATTGGTTTACATTGCATTTTTACCTACCTTTGCATCGTCCACATCATGTACAACTAATGTTAGAGACATTTACTACAAATCATTAAAAATCATATCAACGAAAAGTTTAATGGACAATATAAGAAAAAAACAACCCTTCAACCATCTACATTCACCAATTTCACGCTCCAAAAGAAGAAGTTGCTTGATTGCCTTAGGCCTGTTTCTTGGGGTTAACACCTTTGCACAGCAGCCTGTTACGTTAGACACGACGGTAGTAATCAAGGAGGTTACGGTGACCGCTCGTAGTGAAATTAGGAAACTAAAAGAGTCGGCGATGCCCATATCTGTCATTGGTCAGCGCCAGTTACAAGGCACAGCATCCAACATCAATGACGCCCTTGCACGCACCGTTGGCGTCACTATACGCAACACCGGAGGCTTAGGGAGTGCCTCGCGCATTTCTCTTCGCGGCTTGGAAGGAAAGCGAATGGGAATGTTTGTCGATGAAACCCCAATGTCACAACTCAACAACTTTGTAACACTCAACGACATTCCTACCAACATGATAGAACGCATTGAGGTGTATAAAGGCATTGTTCCTTATAAGTTTGGTGGTGCGGCATTAGGTGGAGCCGTAAATGTGGTGACGAAAGAATACCCCCCTGTGTACTTCGATTTCTCCTATGAACTGGGTTCTTTCAATACCCATCAGGTGTCAACGGTGTTTAAGCGAACGGATAAAAAAAGCGGATTACAATTTGGAATAGGTGGCGCTTTCTCGTTTTCAAAGAACAACTATAAGATGTTGCTATCCAATGTAGGCAACCGCATGGTTGAAAGAGACCATGACACCTTTAAGAAAATCATGACAGGAATGTCACTCAAGGCCACGAAATGGTGGTTTGACGAAATGAAATGGGAGCTAATCTTTCTCAAAACACGTCAAGAAATACAAGGAATCGACCTTGATGTGCGCGAGGCTTATAACCATTCTATCATTGGGGTGACTGCACTCACGCTGAAACGAAAGAACTTTTTCTTAGACGGACTTGACTTTGACTTCAACATCGGATATGCGATTGGCAGGTATGGCCTATGCGATATAGCTATGAACCGCTATGATTGGGATGGCAACAAGCTGCCCCCAGTCTCTCCTTATGGTGGAGAACAAAACAATTATCCCTCGGATGGAAACAACCATTCAAAAGAATTGACGTCTAAACTCAATTTAGAATACACGATAGACGAGCACCATGGTGTAAATCTAAACGTTTATTTCGACCGAAATTCGCTACGTCCCAAAGACCCGTTAATGGACAAAGCATTAGGCTTTCAATCTAACTTCCCAAGTCGCATGAACACATTAACCTTAGCCTTATCCTATGATTTAACGCTCTTTGAAGGCCGTTTTCAAAATGCGTTTACGCTGAAAAACTACAAGTTTTCTTCTCATTCGCGCTCCATAAACGTTTATTCCGTCAGCGCACCAGAACCAGTGAGCGTGTCGAAATCTTATTTTGGATTCAATGATGCCATGCGATATAAGTTGACAAATGACTGGATGGTGAAGGCCTCTTTCAATTCAGAAGTGCGCATTCCAACCAATGAAGAGCTCATAGGCAATGGCTATTCTATCCTCGCTTCGCCTGCCTTGAAACCCGAACGCACGTCGGGAGTGAATGTGGGCATGATGTATCGGCATATCAAACAGAATGGAGGATTGGTAGAAATTGAATTTAATGGCTTTTACAATCAACTCAAAGACATGATTCGATTCACCCCCGACTTGATTCCAACAATGGCACGTTATCGCAATTTTGGAAGCGTTCGCACACGTGGAATAGAGTTAGATGTGAAAGCAGATGTATGTTCTTCGGTCTATCTTTATGCCAATGGAACCTATCAAGACCTACGCGATGTGCGCAAAATGATTCCAGGCACGGCAGTAGAAAACCCCACTTATCTGAAGCGAATACCCAATATACCTTATCTAATGGGTAACTTTGGAGCTGAATATCATAAAGAAAACCTCTTCGGAGGCAAGAATCAAAACACTCGTTTGTTCTTCGATGCCTCTTATGTGCATCAATTCTACTATGATTTTGAAGTGAGTCGCTATCAGGATAAGAAGATTCCGTCTTCATTTACAATGGATGCTGCCATAGAACACAGTCTAAACGATGACCAATGGGTATTTACGTTCAAGATAAAAAACCTGGCTAATCGCCACATTGTGTCCGAATTTAATCGTCCACTACCCGGAAGATACTTTGCATTCAAGGTGAGATACCTGCTAAAATAGAAACTTTATATTATATTACTCATAATCATTTTAACGATGAAAATTTTCAAATTATCTCTTTCAGCCCTCCTTTTGGCGTCACTCTTTATTTCATGTGACAAGGGCAATGACAATCCTCCTGCACCCAAAGGCGGTGAGGGCAGTTTCAAAGGTGTAGTTTTTGCTGCCGGCATTACTAATCCCGAAGGCAATGGTGGCAATGTCTATATGCAAGCGTTACCCGGTTTTCTGCCAGGCATTTACGGCAACACAAACGCTATTCCCGTTGGATTTGGCTCAACACCTATCGTAACTGAGTCGAACAACATCTATGCTTTTCCCGACTACATGGGCAATACGAAAGCTGAAATCAAATGCTATAATCTCAACGAAAAAGGCGAATGGCTGAAGAAAGGAGCACTTCAGATTCCAGCAAATGCCGCAGCTTGCAACATTGTTGAATTGAATAAGGAAAAGGCTTATGTGAGTTTACAAGGTATAGGCATTGTGATGGTGTTCAATCCAACGACAATGAAGAAGATTGCAGACATTGATCTCAACAGCTATGCCCAAGAAGGAGCGAGAGTTTCGCCTGCCGCCATGATTATACGCGACGGAAAACTCTTTGTAGGACTTAGCCAAATGAATGCCCAATTCATGCCTACGGTCAACAAATTAGAGTTTGCCATGATTGATACCAAGACAGATAAGGTAGAGAAACATATCGTAAATGAAAGCTTAGGCATGTGTTTTGCCACACGCCCCATTGATGCTGGCTCTATCTTTATGGACGAAAACAAAGACATATACTTCAATTGTATGGGATCATTTGGCATGCTTCCTCAATTACATGGTGGCATTGCACGCATCAAGAATGGCTCAACCGACATTGATCCAAACTATTCTATACGCCTTGATCAAACAGAAGTGAGTGGCCTTTCAACGAAACATGCCGACTATATCTGTACAGTGATGTATGCAGGAGACGGAAAAGTCTATACCTATATCAGCTCGTTTGGCTTAGATCCCCATGCTTTGAACAATCCATACCTTACGCTTTCCAACCTTCCTGTAGTCATAGACTTGAAGCAAAGAACACTAAGTGTCATCAAAAACACGGAGATTTCTAACCCACAAGGTATCGCTGTAGCCAAATATAAAGACCTGATTGTGTTTGGAAGTGCCAATAAGAAGGCAACAGGTTTCTACACTTACAACCCCAAAACAAAAGAAGTGGCTGGCCCTGTGATTCAAACTCAAGGCAATCCAAGCTTCTAAAACCCGAGGTTGCCAAACAACAGTTTAGGCTACCTCGGGTTAATATTTTGAATGAGGAAAATAACTCGCCACTCGTTTTGCTTTTTCGGTATCATTCACGCAGAAAAACAGCCCCACTAAAATCATTTTTGAGTAAGAGCTCAATATACCTTGCCCTTAACCCAACTTGATTGAGCCATCAGCGCCTACCTGCAACTTATCTTTTTTCGTTGGTTTCGGCGTCGGTTCTGCCTTTGCCGGAGTCACCTTTTTAGGCGCTGCATACCGCTTGGGGGCTGCCTTTACCGGCTTGTTTGTGCGTGGTGTGCGTCTCGGAGCCACGTTTCCATAATGCGTGGGAGCCGAAGAGGCAACACCATAAGGGGCAGATTCCACCACTTCTTTATAGCGATAGCCATCAGGACTATCGGGATCAGACACCTTTCTCAGTGAGGTGTAATAGACTTTATTGCCCACATAGCTCGTGTCGGTCATCATTAAACCGGCTTTATAGCGACGTTTGTGGAGGATAGCCCCATTGACTTCATAGACAATCTCCGAGCCTTCTTTTTGTCCATCGCGATAGAAGGAGCGCACATATAATTTAGGTTGCGCGTTCTTACTTTCAGTATCATGATATTGTAGAAACAAACCATCCAATATTCCGTTGCGATAGGTCTCGACAAGATTAACATGTCCGAAGCTATCATACTCGTAAGCACGGCCATCTTTCTCGCCATTCACATAGTCGGCCTCACTGGTTTTCAGGCCGTTTTGCCCGTAGGTGACCCAATGTCCCACCTGCTTTTTGGTCTTTTTATCAATAAATCCCGACACGCGTAGCTTGCCGTCGGCATCGTGTTCCATGTATTTCTCTTGCGCTTGAAGGGTGGTAAACCCAAACAAAAGCACTAATACTGACAATATTTTCTTCATTGTTGCTTTATATTTTTATTGTTTTAACCGCGTTGAGGGCAACATTTTTTATTCTGGTTTGAATGAATATCGGTCTATAACATCCTTACCTCGCTCCACCTGCCCTGTCTTGATATCAAAGCCATAGAGTGTTTTATGATAACCATTTGAAGCATCAGTCCTGCACATCACCCATATTTTGTTTCCACTGCGCACTGCACATTCGTTGCGTATCACACTTGCTGGCACCGCCTTTGTCCACAAAACACCGCCACGAGTGCTACGCAACTGATAGATAGTATTGGAATTTGCCGTGACATTTGGATTGAAAGAAAGCAAGATATACTCGTTGTCGGCAAAAGGAAGTGCACCATAGAAGCCCTCAATCTTATCCGTAGAAGGCCCAAAACTGAGTGAACGATATCCCATTCTTTCAGGGAATATCCGACTCCTATAAAGGTAATCGTCTAATTCTTGCGGGTCGCCATTGTGGAAAACAAAGCTTAGATGCCACACCTGTAGCAACCCATCTTCGTTTGAATTGGCGTTAGACTTATACACTTTCAAGAAGTATGTCGTCGAGTCGCGCATTTCTCCATTCAACTCACTCGGTGGAAGCATGCACGCATAAGAAAAGGCTGCGTCGTCATAAAGCCTGTTGGTGGCAGGGAAATAATAATAAGGTATGGCCTTCGTGTCGTTCACCAAGAAGCCCTCTCCATTGTCTTTATCGATGAAATCAATTTTAGAGAACCCCGATTCCAACACCTTTTTGCCCTCAAACATAGACTTTGTGATGTTCTTTATCTCTAAGTTTGCGGGGTCGATGCTATATACATAGTGGCCACCCACAATGAGATAAAACTTCTTTGCCTGATAGAAATATTGCAAATCCGTTTTATATTCCCTGTAACCTTGCTTGTCAGCATTCTCATTTGAAACCAGAAACTTCTCGTTAACGACTTCACCTGTTTTCACATCGCGCAAGCCAATGTAATAGCCATTGACGTATTTTGGATTGTCCTCATACTTATAGGAGAGATAATTTCGATGCGAAAAATAAACAATATAGGCTTTATTCTTATGATTCAGCAACGCATATTGTTCATAGTTTTCATCCACAGTGATTGAATCAGCCTTGCTTCCAAGGTAGTCATAACTATTTGAAGAAGAGAAGAGTAGCTGTTTGATAATCACAAACAAGAACAGAAAAGAAAGGACAACAGCTATTGCTATAAACTTTTTTCTCTCTGCACCAAATGGGTTATAGTTATCTGCTTGTCCCGAGTCGAAGTTGTAATGATGATTGACATTGATGTTGATATCGTCGTTGTCAAGGAAGAATTCGGTGCCACAATTCCTGCAACGAAACTTCTCTTCGCCTATTTCATCATACTTTTCACTGCCACACTGCGGGCACTTTATAGGTTTTATCTTCTTTGTCATGCGTTGAGTGAATAACTTTTATCAAATATTAAAAAGCGGCACTAAGGTAAGACTTTCTTTGAAAACATCCAAATTTCCGACCTAAAAAATCATTTCTCATGCCTCACACTCTTGCAAAAATTGTCTTAAAATCATGGCCTATGTGATACAATCGTATGATACACGCCGCCTAACCGCCGTTTTTCCTCCTCAAAAACTTGCAAACGCAGGGTGAGATTTTGTATCTTTGCAGAAGCTATCACCCCACGCGAGACCGCCTGAAATCATTCGGCACACTCCGTGGCAACATAGCGATTGCAAATAAATTATTCAGGATAATCAATCTTTAACCCGTTCATCATGGTAAAGCATACAAACCAACAAGGGACTGCGGCATCCCCAATGCTCCGCAACTGCAAGCGAACAAACGTATTTGTGCGCTTAGATCTTGAAATGCTTAATAACTTTGACATGACTGTTGTCAAAGAAAAATATGGTCTTGAAGGCTGGGGTATCGTGATTTATATCATGAAATTTCTTGTCGAACGCCGTACCGATTGCCGCGCACCGATATATGCTGTGAGCGACATTGCACGTGCCTGCCACCGCCACAAAAGTTTCATCTTGCAGCTCATTGGCGACTTTCCTTCGCTCTTCACTATCGAACCCGGAAACCAAGTGTTTTCAAGTCCGTATTTAACTCAATTTTTCCGCGAAAATTCTACAAAAAAAGAGAAAACAAAAACAAATTTAGATAAATTAACAAATGAGACACCTGATAATCAGGAACTTAACCCTTCTAAGAACAAGAACAAAGAACAAGAACAAATAAAAGACGAAGAAAAAGAAGTAGAAAAGTTCGACGCCGCCGCCGATGTTTTTGAAAAGAATAAGTCGTTGGAAACTGATGCCAAGAAGACTTGTTCCGCCATGGCTCAACCCTCAACGGCAAAGGCTACACAAAGGCGCTGTTGTGGCAAGAAAAAGTCGGCTGTCAAAGGGGCAAAAACAGCCGCTTCAAAGACAGGAAAAGCCACAGATAACCAAGTAAAACAGGCCGAATTGCAGCCTAAATCAAGTGGTTCTGCCGCAAGAAATGCCAGAAACCATGCCGGCGCCGAAGCTGATTCCAAGTCTTCGCCAACCCCTCCCGCTGCCCAATCGCCAACAGCCCAATCGGCAACAACGGCTACGCTATCATCAAATGCCTTCGTGAACACCTTGCGCAAAAAGATTCGGCAGGCTTCGGCAGCCGCTGCCAAACGGGAACAAGCAGCCATCCAAGTGCCCACTTCGCCTGTCACCAAGACTCAGCAACCCACTGCCGAGCCTTCAGCTACAGCCTCTTCGGCCCCGCTAAGCATCAATCGTGAGTTGCTCGCCCTACTCTATCACGACGAGGACTACATGGCCAGCCTCGAACACATGGCCAATCTCGCCGTGCACAAGAATCCCACCTTGCGCCGCAACCTCCTCTACTGGTTCTGGCACTACTGTCAGATGCATGGGAAAGCCATGCGCAATGCCGCCGATGCCAAAGACTATTTGGCCAACCTCATGCGTCCCGGCAGCAACACGCGCGCCCGCTTCATGGCCTATCAAAACCACTTTTACGAGCAAAACTATCAGGTGGAACAAGGCTGCGACCATGCGCCCACACGACAAGTGGGCCGCAATGTGGGTAGCGTATGAATCAATCCATCTTCCGCCGGCTGTTGAAAAGAATGTAAAGAGAAGCCTAACAAGGCCAACGTTTAATGTTTGTGGATGTGTGAAAAATGGTTAAAACATTAACACATATACTACATATTTATACGTTTATATTTAATTTTGCAGCGGAAATAAAAAAGATTGTATTTATTTTCACGTTGTTTCCCAACACAAGTAGGGTTGTTTTTCGACGTTAGTTAAATAATTTAGAAATTACATAAAGGAGAGTTTATGATGAAAAAGGAGTATATCAAGCCCTTTACCGAAGTTTTAGATGTTTATGCTGAAGAGTTAATGGACTCATTCCACGCAGCAAGTCCGTTACGTGGAACTATCGGTGCCGGTGATGATGAAGGAGATCCAGAGGACAACACAAGTGAAGTTAGTGGGCAGATGCCTTAAAAACATGGTGAGTTTAAGAATCCTCTAAACATTAATTTTATTCAAAAATGAAACATACATTCTATATCTGTATTGCTTTCTGCGCCCTACTTTTTGCAGGTTGTGCAGACAAAGACATTGTAGACAACACTGAAGGCAACAAGGAATTGCCTGGTGTAAAGGTGTCGATGACACTTGAAGGAGACATGCAAGGCGACAATGTAGCGCCAGCAGGAGCTAAGTCTACGCGTGCTATCGGTTATGAAACAAGACCAACCGATGGTTTTCCTACCCCTATTGGCGTTTTTGACAAAGGTCTTAACGAAGGAAAAGAACTCAATGATGGGGATAAAGTCGACGTGTTATTGATTTTCAGAAGCACCGACGATCACCAGCCTATCACAAAGGTAAAAACCCAATGGACTTATACCAAAGGCGGAAAGTTGGCCCTGATGCCTTCAGAAACCTTTGAGATGGCAGCCGGCACCCACCTCAACCAAGGCACTTGGTATGTTTGTGGCATCCTTGGTGGCGAAATGCTCGTAGGCAACAATCAGGTGAAATTCAATGGTTACATGGAAGGTCACAATGCTATCGACCAATCAGGCAACAAAGTAACCTGGGGCGCAAATATCCCCTATGTGTTCAGCTGGCGTAAGTTGATTGCAAAGAGCAGCAATACTTTCAAGGCTGATAAACCTGTTATCTTCAAGCAGTTTGGTTCAATCGTGCGCTTGAGGGTTAAAAACAAGACAGGCTTTAACTTCAAGTATAATGGTGTTCGCCTTATCACAAGTAACATTCTCTGCGGTCAATTCGACCTCAAAGCCTTTGAAGATAAAGACCTTGTGCCCACAAGCGCACTGCATGACACTCAGGATGGTGAAATTGCTTCAGCGAAATCGCCTACTTTCCAGGATGCTTTCAAGCCGTTTAAGTTCTATCAGCGTCCACTGACTGATCAGGCAATGACCGGTGGAAGTGATCCTAACAAGGGACTTATCACAATGAAGAGATTCCGCATTAAGGGCGATTACTACAAAGATTGGGCTGAAGAAAAGGCAAACAATGCTAAGGCTGATAACGATTTATCAAAGAAATTCAACACTGCACTCTATTATTTTGATCACACATTCTTAGAGAAATCAACAGGCAACAACTTTGATGATGTGCCCAATAATGATGATGCTCCCAGCTACATCTACGTGTGGGTGGCACCTCAGGAGCAGGCAGTGAAGATATATAATGGTAACGTTGAGAATCCAGCGAGTGCAGATTATACTGTTAAACACGTTGCAAAGACGCAGTTCTTGCTCATGGCTGTTCCCACAGAGACCAGCAGTGGAACACGTGTTGTGCCTAAATCAATCAACATGATACCAGCTTATGGTTCACTGAAGCCTTACGTTTCAGGTGCAAACTACCCTGCCTATGGCACTGTAGTCTATAACTTCCCACCACTAAGTTATATTGCAAAGCACGATAACTTTGGTACAGATGCCGAGCTATCTAACGAGGGAGATCAAGATGTTGCCCATACAAAGCGCTATACATATAACCAAACTTATGAAGGACAAGAGAGGGTTGTTGACCATCTTTCGAGTATACCGGCTGACTATATGTTTGCAAAGAATGAGTACTGGCGTAGCATAATTCCCCAGTATTACGGCTTTCCTGGCTTCCGTAATAATGGTAATGCCTTTAAGAACTTCTGTATGGGAATTGTGACACCGGCTCAACTTCCTGGATGGAGTGGACCGAAATTAGTGTTCCATTCTTATTCAAAGGGTGTACCAGGCAGTAATATTTCTTATATGCTTGGCATGTCTCAGAAGCCAGACTACATTCAGATTGACAATAGTGTAAAGGGTGAAGGCCAATTTTTCCAAGGTTATGCTAAGCAAGCAGGCGAACGTATAAATAGCGGAATTACCCCAATCCCCGATTGGATTCAAAACAATAATTTCCGTTTTACCATACGTTATGAAGACAAGGATGGTACAGCCATACTCACCCAACGCTATCTTGGGCCACGCTTTGTGCTTGACATGGACGATATTGCAAATGAAGATTTCTGGGCAATGCCAAACAATAATGGCGTAACATATCCTGAAGATGCGAAGCGTGTATTCCCTTATGCTGGAGTGAATAGTGCAGCAGAGGCTAATGGGCAGACAATATGGTTCTTAGATCAGAACACAGTTGGAAAGATGACTCAATATTGGACCCCCGATAATACGGCTGTAGATGGTAGATATACACCCAAAGACCCTAATCATAGAGGTTCTATGTTAGGAATAGGTAACGTCCCACCAAAGCAGGCAGTAGCCTTTGTCGGAGCAAATGGAGGCAATGAAACCAGTGGTTTCTATCAGCATTATCTCTTTATAAATGTACCAACGGATGGAAATCGTCCTAACGCAGATCCAAAATACAAGATAAACTTTATCATGAGTGGTCCTGTTCGTCTATGGAGAACTAAAGCCTACGCTGATTAAAAAGCAAAAGAGAAATAAACATAAACTATCTGCGATGTCCGTAAAAAGATATCGCAGATATTTTTTTATATGGCTTATAAACAAATGTCTTTTCTGCCCCTTCTTATCTTCCTTTGCTTCATTCCTCCCCACCTCTCATATATAAGAGGTGTAAGATGGCAACAAACACGTCTTCGCCCTCTATGCCTTCAACCGCAAAGCGCCCACAATTCGGAGAGAAGAGTCTAAGATTTCGGGAGAAAAAATGGGGCGTTTTTTGGTGTGGTTGAATATTTTTATTAAATTTGCGTCTGCTATTTTCATCGATACCTAAACAAGCAACAATGATTGACCATGGCCTAAAACCAACGCAAAGCAGTGTAGAAGCCACATAAAGGTGCGACGGAATTGTAACTAAAAATCAACTAAGACATATCTATATTAACTTAAAACAATATGCTACAAGACTCTAAACATGGTAAGAGACGTATGCCTATAATGCATCTCTCTTTATCCACCTTGTTGTTGATGGCACCCTTAAGTCTCATGGCCTCCCCCTTGGAGGGTCATCGAGTGGCTGACATCAACGAAGCAATGATGGCACAGCAGCAGTCATCGAAAGTAATTCAACGCACAATTACAGGCACTGTGACCGATGCCAACGGCGAACCCATCGTGGGAGCTACTGTGGTTGAGCACGGCAAAAAGTCGGGAACAATCACCAATGGCGACGGAAAGTTCACGCTCACTGTTACCCCCGGCAACACCCTCACTATCTCTTATGTAGGTTTTGCGACCCAAACCGTGAAGGCACGCGATGCGATGCGTGTCACCATGACTGAAGATGCGCAGGGACTTGACGAGGTGGTTGTGGTTGGTTATGGCACAATGAAGAAGCGCGATCTTACGGGAGCAGTCTCCAGTGTCAAGGGAACCGACCTTGCAGTAGCCGGTGTTGCCTCGGCAGCCCACATGCTTGCAGGAAAGGCAGCAGGTTTGTATGTGCGCCAAAACTCGGCACAACCTGGTGGCGGTCTTGACATTCTCATCCGTGGTGCAGGTTCGGTGAACGCCAGCAACGACCCACTTTATATTGTCGATGGCTTTCCTATTGCGAAACTTGACCAGCAAAAGGGCAACAACGACCGCATGGATCCTGGAACGCAGGGCGTGCTCAACTTCCTCAATCCGAATGATGTGGAGAGCATAGAAGTGTTGAAAGACGCTTCGGCTACAGCCATTTATGGTTCACGAGCAGCCAATGGTGTGGTTATTGTTACCACCAAACGCGGACGCGAAGGCAAGGCGATTGTGAACTATTCATACAACTATAGTTACCAGCGTTACAGCGATAAGTATGACATGTTATCGCTACATGACTGGATGATTGAGAAGAACAAGGCCAGTTGGGAATATTGGATTTGGGAAAACAACGTTGGTCCTTGGGGTTCAAGAACACTCGAAGAGGCGCTTGCCGCACCAAAGAGTGGCTTGGCATATACACGTCCTTACACCGACGCTCAAATCGAAGCAGCTGGCAAGGGCACCGATTGGGTGGGCCTGATTACACGCAACGGCCGCATTCAAGAGCACAACCTTAGCATTCAGGGCGGTTCAAAGGACACACAATATATGATTTCTTTGAACTACTATGACAATGAAGGTATCATCAAAAACTCGGGAATGACGCGCTATACCGTGAAGAGTAACATTGATCAACGCTTCTTAAATATCTTCAAAACCGGTGTAAACCTGACGCTCACACGCATTGATAACGACAACACTCAATTGGGATCAAAGCAATATGAGAAGTCGGGCATCATCCGTTCGGCTGTACAGATGGGACCAAACATCTTGGCTTACGACCCCGTGAGAAAGATTTATCCTGTCAATCCCCTATTGGGAACGCAGCCAAACCCCTACTCTCTGCTCAACAATGTAGACCAAGGACGCACTGACCGATTGCTCGGTAACATCTATGTTGAAGCCAGACCAATCGATGGTTTGATGCTAAAACTCAACGCAGGCCTTGATAGAGCCAACATCAGTCGTAAGACTTATGAGCCTAAAACAACTTTGTCGGGAAAGAATCTTCAAGGCAATGCCAACATCTATACCACCGACAACAACCAGTATTTGCTTGAGGCGACAGCCACATATAGCAAGACTTTCAAGGAGATGCACAAGCTAAATCTGCTTGCCGGAACATCTTTTGAACAGTTTAATGTAGAGTCTTCGAACGCAGGGAACAACAACTTCCTGACCGATGGCTTTATCTACAACAACCTGAATGCCGGTGTTGGCACGAAGTCGGTAGGCTCAGGGAGTTCTAAAAACAAGATGGAGTCCTACTTCTTCCGTGTAAACTATATCCTCAAAGACCGCTACTATCTCACTGGAACCTTCCGTGCTGACGGCGCTTCTGTGTTTGCCAAGAACCACAAATGGGGCTACTTCCCCTCTGCTGCGCTTGGCTGGACCTTCTCAGAAGAGCCATTCATGAAGCCGCTTGCCTCGTGGTTGACCATGGGTAAGATGCGCCTCAGCTGGGGACAGACGGGTAACTCGGACATTGGTTCTAATGCCTTTGCAAGCTATTATGCACAACCCGCCTACAACCGCGGTGATAACACGCAACTCATTGGTGTGTTCCAAGGCAAATTGGAGAATCCAAACTTGAAGTGGGAAACCACAACTGAATGGAACTTTGGACTCGATTTTGGTTTCCTGAACAATCGAATATTGGCAAGTGTAGAGTTCTATCATCGTGTGATTTCAGATTTGCTCAACTATAAACCACTGAACTATTACCACGACATTTCAAGCGTAATGGCGAACATTGGCAAGACACAGAGCACGGGTTTAGAAATCACTATCAACACCACGAACGTCAAAACACGTGATTTCAAATGGACAACCAACCTCACTTTCACTACATATAAGGACCGTTGGAAAGAGCGTACACCCGATTGGAAGCCTGCTGTCTATGAGAAAGTTGACGACCCTATACGCCCCATCTATTCGCGTCGTGCCGACCACATCTTGCAGATTGGCGAGGCAGTACCGGCTGCTCAGCCCGATCTTCGCCCGGGAGAGTTGGTCATCAAAGACCTCAACGGCTATAAACGTGATGCAAATGGTCAGCCCGAAGTAGACGCTAACGGACGCTTTATCCTTACAGGTGGCCCCGATGGAAAGATTGATGACGCCGATGTTGAACTCATTGGGTCTCAAGATCCGGGTTGGATGGCCGGCATGGTCAACACCTTTAACTATAAGGATTTTGACCTAAGTTTCCAACTTAACGGTATGTTTGACCGACGAATGGAGGACCCCACGGAGATGACTTATGGCCTTGGTGGAGGCGAACTGGCTCAATATGGCTACAATGCACTAACGATTATCAAGAAACGTTGGACCTGGGATAACCCTTCAACGAAGTATCCTTGCTCCTTCAATGGCTGGAACACCACCTACACCCACGGCGACTGGTATTATCAGAATGCATGGTTTGTGCGCCTTTCTAATATCACACTCGGCTGGAACATGCCTAAAGCGTGGGTTGCAAAGACGAAATACATCTCACGTGTACACCTTTCTTTGAGTGCAAGTAACCTCTTCTGCCTCACTCCCTACAAGGGTTTAGACCCAGAAACAGACTATTATACGGCGGCTTATCCTAACGCACGCACCTATAGTATAGGAGTAAATATCACATTCTAAAACCCTAAACGCATTCAACAATGAAAAAGAATAACTATATATTTGCACTGTTACTGGCTTGTGCGACAATGACTTTCAACAGTTGTTCAGACTTAGAGCCGGTCGACTACGCTGAAATCAACCCCTCAAACTTCCCTAAAACCGAGAGCGATATAGAGTCGTTAGTCTACTCTTGCTATTATCCTCTGCGCGGAAGCTGGTGGGATGGCATGTTCTCTACCTCAGAACGCGGCATACAATTCCTCAATGATGCCACCACTGGCATATTAACGGGAACGTTTGGAGAACAAAAGAAGTGCTCAGAACTAAACTATTTCCCTGAGACTACAGGCATTACGTGGTTCTATTACACACGAAGCAAGCAATATTCTGGGGGATATTCGCAGAAGATTAGCCGCTGTACGCTTGTGCTTGACGACATTGCAAACAGCAATCTCGATGAAGCCACAAAACAAAAGTATGAAGCTGAGGTGCGCTGTGCACGTGCTTTCCTCTCTTATATGCTTTATGATATGTATGGTCCGTTGGTCGTTGCACCATTGGAAGTATTGAAAAACCCGTTGGCCGAAAAGCCTCTGCCCCGACTTTCGCGCGCAGAGATGGTGAAATTCATTGAAGACGACTTGCTCTTTGCTGGCGAACACCTGCCTCTTCCGGGCAATACCGAGTATGGACGCTTTAGCCGTGGCCTGGCAAAGATGCTGTTGATTCGCCTCTATTTGCATGAAACGGGCGACTATAAGTACCCTGAAGGCCTCACACATGGCGACAAATCAAACTATGACAAGGTTATCAAGTTGGCACGAGAACTAAAAGAATCGCAGTATGGCTATGCCTTACAGAGCGATTACAACGCCATGTTTGCACGCGGAGGTCAAGGTGCTGGCAACAAGGAAATCATCTTTGCACTGCCTTGTACCTATGAAGGACCAACCCAAAACCAGTGGCACATGATGGTGCTTCCCACCAACTATGCCGACCATGGCATGGGTTCTGGCTGGGGAACCGTTACCAGTACGTGGTATTTCTACAACTCTTTTGAACCCGGTGACACTCGCCGTCAAGGACTGGTCACCTCATATAAGAGTTCGGATGGCACGATTATCGACCGCAATACGCCTCAATCGCCATTGGCAGCTGGCCCAATTCCTTTGAAGATTGGCTATGACACAGGCGTGAAAGGCTCGGGAGGATACACCGATATCGATATCGTGTTGTTCCGTTTTGCCGATGTTTATCTCTCATTGGCCGAGGGATTGTGCATGCATCAGGGGGCTTCGACAGCCGATTTGCATGAGGCCATCGACAATGTGAATGTTGTTCGCAACCGTGCAGGCTTGCCCAACCTCAGCTATGCCGACTATCCAACAGCCGAAGACGTGCTCAATGCCATCTTGAAAGAGCGTTGGCACGAGTTCTGGTGTGAGAATGGACAGTATCGTTCGGATTTAATTCGCTATCATCGCCTTGTGCCTTTGGTGAAAACCATTAACCAATCGCCTTATGCAGAGGAATATAAAGAGATTTATCCGCTGCCACTTGAGGTGATTACCGATGGCAAAGGCTTGGTGAAACAGAATCCCGGCTACTAATCAAAACGGCGAATCTTGGCGTTTATGCCTTTGCAACAGGCCATGAAAACCTGTCTCGTGCGCATAGCAACAAAGCGTAAACGTCAAGACAAACGCAAAACATATACACATAAAATGAATCATAGTAAACACGAAAAAATGAATAAATTCTTAAACATATCGGTGCTGTTGCTGTCGCTTTCGATGATGGCTTGTGGCAGTAGTGACGACGATAAGCCGACACCTACCCCCACTCCCGACAAGGAAAAGGTTGAGTTGGAAACAGTGAAATACACGCCTTCAAAGGAAAACTTCTTCAATCCTGAACGTGGTATGTATGTTATGGTGGAGAGCAACATGGCTACTCCCCTCTCAGAATCACGGCTTAAAACGGCTAAAAGCGAGCAGGAGTCGCTCGTTCAGATTGTTTATTATCTGAAAGACCGACGCAATCAGGCCCTCACAACGGCTGATTTGGCAAAGATAGATAACGATTTAGCCACCGTGCGTAAGGTTGGAATGAAGGCGATTTTGCGTTTCGCCTACACCTCATCTAAGGATGAACCCGATGCACCTATGGTGACAATCAAGCAACATTTAGACCAACTGAAACCGCTGTTGACCAAAGACAAGGACGTCATTGCCTGCGTACAGGCTGGTTTTATCGGTGCTTGGGGCGAATGGTATTACTCTTCCAATGGCCTAAACAACAATGCCTCACGCAACGAAGTGTTGGCAAAATGGTTGGAGGTGCTGCCTACCGACCGCTTTGTTCAAGTGCGTACACCGGCTTATAAGCGTAATTTCACGGGCATTCAGACCCCACTTGATGCCTCATTTGCCTATAAAAATAGTCCACAGGCACGCATTGCCCATCACAACGACGCCTTCATGGCCGATGAAACCAACATGGGTACCTATGAGGATGTAGCGAAAGACAAAGCCTATTTGGCACAAGAAGGCCTCTATACTCCTATTGGCGGTGAGACGGCTCGCCCCTCGTCAACCACTCCTCCAAGTCGCGGCAAGGCAGCTTTAGACGAGTTGAAGACGCTGCATTGGTCGTTCTTGCACGATGGTTACGATCGCGTGGTGTTGAAACAATGGGAGAAAGACGGCGTGATGGATGAGATTCGCATGAACTTAGGCTATCGCTTGGTGCTCATGCGCGGTAAATATTCAACCCAACTCACACCGGGAAGCGACCTCAACGCTATCCTTTCTATCTATAATATCGGTTTTGCAGCAATGTATAATCCACGTAAAGTGCAGCTCATCCTGCGTTCAAAGGATGCTACTTACATTGCAACCCTGCCTGATGACCCACGAACCTGGAAACCACGCCACCTGACCAATCTCACGGCCAAGGTGCAACTGCCGGCGGATATCCCTGCAGGCGACTACCAGTTGTTGCTCTTCTTGCCCGATGCCGAGCCTTCTATCGCTGCAAGAGCCGACTATGCGGTGCGCTTAGCCAATAAAGAGATGTGGGAAGCAACCACAGGTTACAACAATCTTGGTGTTACCATCAAGGTTGAAAAGACGGGCACAGCACCACAAAGTACGGCAGCTGTGAAATTCATTAAGCAGTAACGATGGAGTCAAACACTACACTTCAAAAGCCAAACAGGCTGCTTTCGCTCGACATTTTGCGTGGAGCAGACTTGGCAATGCTCGTGTTGGTGCAGCCCATTTTGCTCAAAGCGCTTGAGACAATGCAGCCTGCCGAAGGAACAGTTGGCCACTTCATCATGGGTCAACTGTTGCATCTGCCTTGGGAAGGCTTCTGCTTTTGGGACATCATCATGCCCTTGTTCATGTTCATGTCGGGCATAACGATTCCGTTTGCCATGGCACGTTACAAGCGTGGAGAGCGCATTGATGGCAGCTTTTACCGCCGAATCTTGAAACGCTTTGTGGTGCTTTGGGTGTTAGGCATGGTTTGTCAAGGCAACCTTTTGGCGTTTGACTTGCAACAACTACACCTCTATTCCAACACCCTTCAAAGCATTGCTGTGGGCTATGTTGCCGTGGCTTTCCTCTATGTTTTCTGCTCTTTGCGCACGCAAATCATTGCAGTGAGCCTCTCGTTCTTGGCCTATATCGCCATCTTTGCCATTTGGGGAAACTTCGATTTCACCATCGACAGCAACATTTGTGAGGCCATCGACCGCGCGGTGTTAGGGCGTTTCCGCGATGGAGTGATTTGGCAGGGCAACCAATGGCATTGGGATCCCACCTATCATTATACGTGGATTATGAGTTCTCTGAACTTCATCGTGACGGTTTATCTGGGTACTTTGGCAGGCTATCTGCTGAAAAGTGAGCGCACAGCGATGCAAAAGTTCTACTGGCTCATGGCTGGTGGTGTGGCCATGATTGCCATATCGCTTTGCATGCACCCTTGGATTCCCATCATCAAACACATCTGGTCGAGCTCCATGACACTCTTTTCAGGAGGCATTTGCTTTATCCTGATGGGCTTGTTCTATTACATCATCGACGTGAAAGGATGCAGAAAAGGCTGGATGTGGCTGCGATACTATGGCATGAACTCACTCGCTGCGTATTACATTGGCGACCACATTGACTTCAATTCTATCACCGACTCTATCTTCTTTGGCTTCCACCAATGGCTCGGCGACTATCATCGTGTGTTGCTGGTTGCCCTGCAAGGGGTGTGGGTATTGCTCATTTTGAAGCTGATGTTCAAATTAAACTATTTCATAAAAGCATAAAACCGATTGATTATGTTCAAAAAAATAAGCTATCTTGTCCTTGCAACAGCAATGCTGTGTGTAATGGGTTGCAGCGACAATGACGATAAATTTGTTTCTAAAGACAAAACAGGACCAAAGCCAGAAATGGACCTTATGGTGGTGCCTGATAATTATAAATATGGTGACAAGATTGATATCACGGGCCTCTTAACCGATGAACGCAACCTGGAACACTATGAACTGTTGTTGTTAAACAGCAAGGGCGACACCCTGACTACAAAGTATCAGATGTTGCTCGGCAAGCAGTTTAGCATGGATGACAACATCCAAATACCACTGCCTAAGAATGCTTCGACCGATGATTTGCTGTTGGTGGCGAAGTTAGACAACACACGCAATGGCGAGGCGGTAGAGACTTTCACGATTCCTTCCGTATCAACGCCTACGTTTGAAACGCTGAATCTCATTCTCGGCAACGGCAATGTTATCGAACTAACCAAGCAAGGCGAGGTCTTCACTACGCCCAACGAGCAGCTGTTTCCTGCCAAGGTGAAAGGTATTATCTCGACAACGACGAGCAAAAACGGCATTTATTGGGGAACGCAAAATGGCGAAATTGCGTCAATGACCAATGATTCTATCACGATAGGTGGCGACGTTGAGTCTTCGTTTACGGTGTCTTTCAATCCTAAAACGTTTGAACTCTCCTTTGGTGAGCGCCATGTTTGGAAACCGCTTCCCACGACAGATTGCTACTATATCTTAGGAACTATCTCTGGACACTGGCAAGACGGCGAGATAACAACCGAGAAAACAAAGATGCGCATGCACGGATATGAAAGCAAAAACGACACATACTACACCTGGACTGCCCCAGAAGGCGACAATCCTGAAGTGGGAATGTGGGGCCAAACGGCTGCAGGCAACTTCCGTTTGAAACAAGGTGGCCACAATGGTTACATCCTTTGGGACGGACATAAGCTTGTTCAGTCGGCTACTGACGATGCATCGAAGAGCTTCCACCTCACTGCCGGCGGTGCGTTTACCATTAAAGCAAATCTCACTTCGGGCACTTGCACGAGCGTAGAAATTACGGGTAGTGGCAAATCCTTAGTCTTTGCAAACGATAAAGTGACGGTAAATGGCATGGTAGCAACGCCTTCTATCGGCTTCTGTGGACAGCAATTGCATCTCAAAGCAGGTGAATCTTACATCTATGAAGGCACGATGACACTGCAAAAGGGACAGAAAATCACGTCAGACTTTGACTTGTCTGGCTACACCAGCAACCCTGATTTGTTTAACGGAGGCGGTAACGCTACGTGGACATTAAAGGGCAACAGCGGTGCATATTATGTTCGCATGGACATCTTTAGCGGTGCCTTCTATGCCTGCCCCGTAGGCGGTTATCCCGATGTTTTGTATATGGATGGCTGGAGTTGGGCACCCACAAAGAACTCAACGGCTGTGGTATGGTCTGACGAAAACGTGCTGCCGGTGGTACACACAACGGGCAATCGCTATGAAGGTACCTTCTATAACTTCGGTTGGGGAGGTGATGTGGCCTTCTATGTTGTGCATCCTTCTACCGGACATAAATATCGTTTGCCCAATAGTTTCTTCCCCGCTCCCGTACGCACGGGCACAGATGGTTTCCTCATTCCTACGTCAGCAGGAAAATATAAGGTTGTCATCGACTTGAAAGACGGCATAAACGTGGCTGCAGATGGCGTGGTTTCACCGAAAGGGAACAGTCATTTCACCATGGATTTCGTGGCAGAATAGGCGGTAAAACGACACAAAACAGACGCGTCCCCGGGGTTGGATGGTTAGCCAAAAGCAAAAACCGCCTTTCCAACCCCGCGGAAAGTCTGCCAGCAACGAAAACAGCTTATCCCATCACGTGGATGACTTGCCGACAACAAAAAGTGCTTTTCCCACATCTTGGAAAACCTGTTTGTCGCAAAAGCTGACTTTCCGACCCTTCAGATGAACTGCCATTTTCAAAATAAAGGCATTCAACGGCTCGGACAAGGAGGCTTGACTGCCACTGCAAGAACATCCGAATTGTCATGCCGACGGAAACTTTTAATGCTCAAAGAAAAAACATTTTATTTCATATTCATGCACCTACGTTATTCTTTTTTACTGCTCATGGGACTACTCTGCTCATCATTGCAGGCCCAACAGCGCACCGATATTCCCATGCTTCCCAATGAAGCGTGGTGGGGAGGAGCAACAGCGCTTGGCTCGGCGATGCCCTTTTCATCGCTTGCCCCCTTTGATCTTTCCAACCAAAATGCCAACAACCAGGTGTCGGGGATGCTCATTTCTGACCAAGGACGCTTCATTTGGAGCGATAATCCCTTTATCTTCTCGGTCAACAACAACAGCATTCACCTTGATTCACGCTATGAAAAAGTGGGCGTTAAGCAGCAAGGAAAGACCTTGCGCGATGCCTATCTTGGTGTGATGAGACAGCATTTTCCACCCAACGACAAACAGCCCGACGGGCTCTTCTTTTCAAATCCGCAATACAACACGTGGATAGAACTGATGTATAACCAAAACCAGACCGACATCTTAAACTATGCCCGCCACATCGTCGACAACGGCTTTCCTCCCGGTATCTTGATGATTGACGACAACTGGCAGCGCTATTATGGCAACTTTGACTTCAAAGAGGAACGCTTTTCCAATCCACGCGCTATGGTCGACAGCCTACATGACATGGGCTTTAAGGTGATGTTGTGGATTAGTCCGTTTGTTTCTGCCGATAGTCCTGAATATCGCGCGCTGGCAAAAGAGGGGCTGTTGCTGCGCGATGCCACCGGAAACCCAGCCATCATTCAGTGGTGGAATGGGCAGAGTGCATGCTTTGACCTCACCAATCCGGCAGCCCTTGACTATTTGGAAAAGACACTTCGCAAGATGATGCACGACTATGGAATCGATGGTTTCAAGTTCGATGGAGGCGATAACACGTTTTATGACCGCGCCGATCTGCGTCCGTTTGTTCATGGCGCGCGTTCGGTTGACCAGACAAAAGGCTGGGCTGAGTTAGGATGTCGCTTTGATTTCAACGAATATCGTGCCTGTTGGCAAATGGGAAACCAACCACTTGTGCAGCGCTTAGGCGATAAAGAATATTCGTGGAAAGCCGTTCAACAACTCATTCCCGATATGATTTCGGCAGGTTTATTAGGTTATGGCTTTGCGTGTCCCGACATGATAGGCGGTGGTTCGTTTGCCTCCTTCCTCAACAT
>QWCC01000081.1_pt1 | contig 39286 bp, 36 predicted proteins | sample 1972491 | NCBI WGS metagenome assembly QWCC01 (sample SAMN09866718, study PRJNA288562) | Human oral metagenome isolate term5_saliva, whole genome shotgun sequencing... | isolation source: mouth | host: Homo sapiens | place: USA: California
CATAATCGCTTACCGATTCAGCAATGGCTTCAACTTGTTGGGTTGAGTTACCCTGGCAGATGATGAAGTAGTTACAGATGGTACCATCAATCCCTGATAAATCTGCAATTACTATGCCATGTCCCTTCTTATCTTGGATTCCTTTTGTAATAAGCTCTACTAATCTTTTAGTTTCTTTCATTCAGTCTCGTTATATAATATGAGTTGCAAAGTTAACGCAAATGGCATGAAGTGCAAAATAAATTTAGTTTTATTTATAATTGGTATATACAGCATCGCTAACTCCTGTTGATAGAATGACTATAAACTATTTCTCACATATGTCGAAGTCCTACTTTAATATGGAGAGACGCCTTATCACCTTATATATATAATAGTAGGACATAAAAGAAGATGGAATATGCTACTATTGGCATATCCCATCTTTCCTTATTCGTTAGTATTTTCTACTATCTTTGCATACAATAATCAATTACTTATTCTCTGCGTCGATAGCCTTTATCTTCTGCTTTACTTCGTTCATATCATTCTTGAGTTTCTCAATACGGCGGTTCATTTCGTCAATGAGACTATTACCTTTCTTAGAACTGATACTCAAGAAACCGAGGTTGTTCTCATAGGTGTTAATCTCCTGTTTGAGCTGTTCGAAGCGGCGCATCAAACGACCACGCTCACTATCAAGAGCGTCAGTACCTCGGCTAGCCACCTTTTTCAAGTTGTTACGGAAATTATCTACACGCTTGCGAGAAGCCGATATGTGAAGGTCTTTGTACAACTTATCGAGTACCTCATGATACTCCTTATACAACTTATCCTTCTCCTTGTAAGGTACATGTCCTACCTTATTATATTCCTCGGTGAGCTGTTGAACCTTCTCTTGGATGCCTTCTTCGGTCTTATCAAACAATTCCTTTAGTTGAGCAATAATCTCCTTCTTCTTCCCAAGGTTCTCACGTTCCTCGCTATGCGCCCCTGCGTGTACTGCGTTACGTGCCTCGAAGAAGTGGTTGCAAGCTGTTAGGAAGTCGTTCCAAAGCTGATCACCAATTTTCTTAGGTACCATACCAATTGTTTTCCACTCCTTTTGCAATGCGATGAGCTTATCGGATGTAACTTTCCAATCGGTAGAATCGGTCAGAGCCTGTGCCTTTTCAACGAGTGCTTTCTTCTTCTCTGCGTTTTCAGCAAATTGTGCTTTCAACTGTTTGAAGAACTCGCCTTTGCGTGTAAAGAAGTCATCACAAGCCGCACGGAAGCGTTCGAAGATCTTTACGTTCATCTTCTGTGGAGCAAAGCCGATAGTCTTCCATTCCTGTTGAAGAGCGATAATCTCCTTTGTATGTTTCTCCCAATCGGATGACGTTTTATTCTCTTGTTTGATGATCTCTTCAATCTTCTCGCATAGAGCTGTCTTCTTTGTAAGGTTCTCCTCTTCGCTATTGCGGATAGCTTCAAAGTGCTGTTGGTGACGCTTGTTGATAACAGTGCTAGCTGCTTTAAAGCGTGTCCACACCTGTTCGCGAAGTTCTTTTGCAACAGGCCCCGTCTCGCGATACTCTTGATGAAGTTCTTGTAACTGATGGAAAGCACTGATGACATCCTTCTCTTCTATCAACTTTTCTGCTGCTTCACACAGCTTCGTCTTCTTCTCAAGATTCTTCTTGAAATCGTATTCACGTGCTTCGCGATTCAGATTCAACAAGTCGTAGAACTGCTCAACATAGAGTTGATAGTTGCGCCATAGCTCGTTTGCCTTCTCTGCAGGAACCATTTTAATCTCTTTCCATTCCTGTTGTAAGGTCTTCAATACTGGGAAGTTCTTGTTTGCCTCATCAGGAGTTGTAACCATCGCTTTAATCTTCTCGATGATAGCCTCCTTCTTCTTGAGGTTCTTCTGTTTCTCTTCTTCGAGTGCAAGGAATGCCTTTTGGCGTTTCTCCTTAATGATGGTCATCTCCGCCTTAAATACCTCTTCATCCTCATCTGGAAGTACTTGGTACTTCTCGGGGTCGCCACCATTCTCTATATAAGCCCTCTGCTGCGCTTCACGTTCAGCGAAGTGTAGCTTATAAAATACAGTTTTCAGATGGTCAACCTCAGCTTTCTCAGGGGTATCGTCACTATCAACAATAGCCTTAAGGCGCTCTATGATTTCCTTCTTTGTGCTATATGTCTTTGCAGAATAGGTTTCTGCTTCGCACTTAGATTGTGTTTCAGTTGACTGATTTAGGCCTTCTGCTGTTACTTCATTCTGCTCTGTTGGAGCTTTAGATACAGCTTCTTCAGACAACTTTACTTCTTCTGTACCCTGATTAAGGGCATTCTCTTGAGAGTCCATCATTTCACTTTTTGTTTGTGATTCGGGTTTTCCGCAAATTAGATAACGAATGGCTCAATAAATATTGAGCCTTCGCAACCATATTAAAGTATATCAGTTGCAAACTTAGATAAAATCTCTGAATATACCTAATTTTTATCTTCTTTTTTTGTTTCTAGCCTCTAAAGTAAGCGTTTACGGCGTAAAATCCACCATGAAGCAGCGGAGACTACAACGGATAAGAACATCGCTATGGGAAAACCCCATGTACTTCTTTCCATACCGTTAATAAGGTTCATACCAAAAAGGGAGGATATTAACGTTGGCAACATCATGACTATTGACACCGAAGTAAGTGTACGCATCACGGTGTTCATGTTGTTGTTAATAATGCTAGAATACGTGTCCATCGTTGATTCCAAGATGTCCGAATAGATACTAGTAGTCTCTCTCGCCTGTGACATCTCGATGTTTACATCCTCGATAAGGTCGGCATCCAGCTCATCAACTTGTAGCTTGAATTTCAGCTTAGCAAGTAGGTTCTCGTTGCCACGAATGGATGTAATGAAATAGGTGAGGGAGTCTTGTAGTCTACTTAAACCTATCAAACTCTCATTATCAACACCCTTATCTAGGTTGCGTTTAGCCTTCTCGATGAGTGTATTAATCTGCTTGAGTCGTTTCAAGTACCATACTGCTGAAGATAGAAAGAGACGGAAGATTAAGTCCACATAGTCGGTGAATCCAGCGTTTCTCTTCTGCTGATAACTAACAAAGTCAAGCATCATGTTCGTCTCGAAGTTACATACAGTGATGGTCACATCTCGTTTATGAATAATACCCAAAGGAACGGTTGTGTATGGTGTTCTTGATCGAATTTCTTTAACGTAGGGGATACGTAAGATGATAAGCATCCAACCGTCATCATACTCATAACGGGCACGCTCATCAGTATCGCTGATATCCGATAGGAAGTAATCAGGGATATGATATGTATCTTCTAATTCTTGCTGATCTTGCTCTGTTGGGCAGGTTACTTGAATCCAACAATTAGGTTGCCATTCCTTAATGGGGCTCAAGGTTCTATTGATATTCCAATATGTTTTCATTTGCTAATCTCCATGTTTAATAAGTGTGGGGATTAGCAATCTCGTTGCAATCCTCACGCTTATTGATTGAAAGTTTCCGCGTGATAATCGTCCATTTAATAATTACGTATTGGTTTTGCGACTGCAAATTTAGGAAAAAATAATGGTTAGAACAAACAAACGAATAAGTTTTTAAGGTTAGTGGAGTGCGGTTGGTGTAAATGAGCAGACGCCTTTCTTACCTCGAAGAGAGGCTTTCCTTTATGCCAAGAGACGCCCTCTTTATATGCAAGAAAGGCTCTCCTTGTTTTCCATCTATCGTAGTCTCTTGTTTTAAGGTCTGTAACCTCTGACAGAATTGAAGCTTATGATATCTTCATATAATACTCTTTAAAGGATTAATTAACGTTAAATAATTAAAGAATCGTTTGCGTTCTTACTTTTAATTATCTATCTTGCAAGCGGTAATTAATTATGTCTAACAATACTAAAGAAACCTTTTTATTATGAAGAAACAAATCACTTGGATGTGTATCCTATTATGTTCTTTATTATTCGTAGCCTGTGAGAAGTCTGTAATTGATAATCCTGATGGGCAAAAGAACACCAATAAATCAAGGCATAGAGTCACTCGTGTCGTAAGGATTCACCCAACAGAACTGCGTGTGGAAAGTATGGAAGAACCACTTATTAGTAAGTCTTCAGGTGTGCAATCAAGGGGCGCCAGTGTTCCAGAAGAGGGCAAAGTGAAACTCTATGCAGTGAATGTCTTTGAAAAGAAAGTAGGTTCGGAGTTGTATGAGAAATATGCTTATGGCTTGTTCTCTGACCCGAGTAAGATTGCAATCAGAATGTTTGAAGACAACAGATATAAGATTGAATGCCTCGAAGTAGTGGAAGGTGACGACCATCTCTATAATAAGGAGAAATCCTATCAAGCCCCATTCTTGCATGGAGCGAATCTTCCTACGAAAGTAACCAATCAATTTGTTATGTCGAAAACGGATAATATGAGTAATCTTCAAAAGGGTGAAACGAATATCTCTGAAACGAAGGTTCAGCGTTATCCAAGGATGATTAAGCTATATGGAACGCAAGAAGACATAGATCCCAAAGCTTCCCAAGAACTCACAATAGATATGCGGAAGGCTGTATTTGGACTTCATTTTAAGATTACACCACCAGAGGAAGGAACGCTAGAGATTAATTATCTCGGATGGAAGTTAGCCCAAAAGAGTGGTCAAACAGGCTATGATGGTGGTAGTATTTATGCATTCAGTGAGATAGTAGAAGCCACTAAGGATGGTTATCAGTTGGTAGCTCCTTTAGAGATGAAGTGGACTAAAGCGAACGGAACAGTGGTGCAAGAGCACAAGGATCTGACGTTGAAACGAAATGTGAAAACCAAAGTTGAAATTGTTGTTGAGGGTCCCAAAGCACGTAACATTAGCTTCCGAGAGGAGGATGTTGCCATGACGGAAGAGCAAATAGAATGGCATGTTGTGAAATAGATAGCACGCTTTTTATTGGCAAAGTGTGTCTGCCAAAGCCTTAATCTCTGCACGTGCAGGTTTCCCCGTGGCTGTTTGTGGGATGCTTGTAGTGTGGAGGATGAGGCGTGGTTGCCAATACTTAGGGAGGATACGTTGGCAGATTGTATTGATAGAGTCTGTGTCTTCGGACGTAGTGAGAAGCACTACAAGCTCTCCAAACTTCTTATCTCTTATGCTTGTAATGGCATATTCCTCTGTGAGATGTGCTTTTAAGGCACGTTCAACCTCCTCTATTTGTATCTTTATACCGCCTGAATCAATCACATTATCGCGTCTTCCTAGGATGCGGAAACGTACTTGTTTATGTTTGTCATTCGACAGACTTATGGTTTGAAGTTCGGCTCTGTCGTTAGTTACTAAGGGCTTCGAACATACAGCGGGTGCATTGATAATCAGGCAGCCATCTGTATTTAGGTTCACTTCAACACTATCGAAAGGTTCGTACCAATCGCTTGCTGAATCTCCATTCAAGCGTCGTAAGGCAATGTGGGAGAGCGTTTCCGTCATTCCGTATGTGCTCCACACTGCATGAGGGAAGTCTTTTAATGCTTCGGCGAGATGGTCATCAATGGCACCACCACCGATGATTAATTGCCTAATCTTACGTAACCTCTCTCGTTCTTGAGGCACTTGTAGGGAATTATAAACCTGCAGTGGAACCATAGCTGCAAATGTTATCTCCTCATGAAGGGCGTTGGCTTGGCGGAGAGAATCGTCTGAGAGCGGATGACCAGAGGGCTTTACGTTGATTAATCGCAAGTTTCTTTCAATACTCCTAACTACTACCATCTTACCCGCAATATAGTCCAGAGGCATACAAAGGAGTGCTGTGTCACCAGCTTTCAATCGAAGGAAATCACAGGTGATGCGTGCTGAGTTCAACATTCGAGACTTCTCCACCCATAGTGGTTTGGGCTTTCCTGTTGATCCACTGGTATGCACTAACACCCTCGTGTCAGCGTTATTCCATTCTGTAAGAAACTCTTCTATCGTCATTGTTGTTCGTTGATTGATTCCCTAATCGTTATTGTTTCACCCAGAGTTGATCACCTTTGATTGTCAGAGGCATGGGTATATTATCCGAGAACAAAAGACCTGTTCCAAGTCCCTGGGGCATTGTTATGTGAGGTCCGTATAGATCGGCTGTAAGTTGCGCAATGCTGTTTAACCCCACATTACTTTCTAGTGCGGAGGTGATCCAAGAGCCTATTCCCCGTTGATTAGCCATCTTCACCCATTCTCGCACACCTGTCATCCCCCCATGCAAACTAGGTTTTAGAACTATATATTGCGGTCGGATGGTGTCGAGTAGTTGCTCTTTTTCGTTATAGCTATTCACTCCGATGAGTTCTTCATCTAGTGCGATTGGAAGTGGAGAGAGGGTACATAGCTGTGCCATTTGTGCCCATTGATGTTGTCGGATAGGCTGTTCTATAGAGTGGATATCGTATTGTGCCAATGCTTCCAAGCGTTCCATGGCATTTTCAGGAGTGAATGCTCCGTTTGCATCGACGCGTAGTTCTATTTGAGCGCGTGTGAAAGACTGTCGGATGTGACGGATAAGTTCAATCTCTTTAGCGAAGTCTATTGCCCCAATCTTTAGCTTTACACAATGATAGCCTGCCTTTAGTTTCTCTTCTAAACGCTGATACATCTCTTCGAAGGAACCCATCCAAACGAGTCCGTTGATGGTGATTCCTTCTTTTCCAGCACCAAAGTTCGTGTGGAAGAAGTCGATACTTCCGTTTGCATCAAGTTGTACCTTTGCTGTTTCCAAGCCAAAGAGCATAGACGGATAAGGTCTCATTGCATTCGTGTCAATGCTTCCCGTATGGCAAAAGTCATCACAGAAGATTCGCAACTTACGTTCATATTCATCATCAGACATGGCATCGCAGGATAAATCAGGGAGTGTGGCACATTCCCCAATACCTATTACTTCAGGCTTATTGGTGTCTGACAGCGTAATATAAAAGCTCTTCCTCGTTTTGTAAACACCCCTTGAAGTGCCTGCAGGATTGATGAAGTGGAGGGTGCGGGAGGATATTTTAATTTCGTACATAGTAATTTCTTTTATTTTTTGTTTCTATATTCAATCCTCGCTCTTGTCATCTGTTCGCGTATTCCACCATGCTTAATAAAATCATCTTTGATATAGTCTAAATACCTTCTAAGTATTACATCTTCTTGATGAAGTAAAGTGATAGCAATGTTAGCTATGGTTTCATCTGTGCGTATTTGGATGGCATTACGATAAAAAGAATACTCATTATGTTTGGAACATACGCGCCGTGTAATGATAGCATTCTTATCATCTGCATCCCATTTGGTAAGGTTTCGGACACGAAGATAGTCTTCATAATCAATTAATAGCTCCTGTAGACTGGCACGAGCAACGTTTATTAGTTTTATTTCTGTCTCTGTGGAGGTCGTTGAGGCAGCACATCCTTCTGCGATGTTCTGCTTTCCTGATCGGGCAGCCTGTATCATTTGGTCTATCGTTCTGTCCCCTCTATTCAAAAAGTGGTGGGCAAAGTAATAGGTGATATCATATATACATTCGGCTTTCTGATAAGCGATTAGGTTGCGATAGTTGCCTTTTTGTGGTAAGAAAGGTGTCTCCATGAGTGTTTGTGGCCTATTGATAATAATGTTTCCGTTGGATTATTGGGCTTATAAGGCTAATAAGTCTAATTGGGCAATCAGCCTCTATAGTCCTTATTAAGTAAACTATTTTATTAGCCTCATTGGTCTTTAATTAGCCCAATGAGGCTAATTATCTATTAAGGGAATTGTGGGTACTTATCGAAATTGGGCTTACGCTTCTCTAAGAAAGCCTTTCCGCCTTCTTGAGCCTCATCCAGTGTGTAATAGAGCATAGTGGCATCTCCTGCTAGTTCTTGTATACCTGCTTGACCATCCAACTCGGCATTTAGACCTGCTTTTATCATGCGTAAGGCTAACGGGGAACGCTCCATCATGGTGTTAGCCCAGTCTACACACTCGTCTTCTAACTGTTCGAAGGGTACGACCTTATTAACTAATCCCATGCGTTCAGCCTCTATTGCAGAGTATTGACGGCACAAGAACCATATCTCTCTAGCCTTCTTCTGCCCCACAATACGGGCTAGATACGAAGCACCGAAACCGGCATCGAAGGATCCAACCTTTGGTCCTGTCTGTCCGAAGATGGCGTTATCCGAAGCGATGGACAGGTCGCATACCACTTGAAGAACATGTCCGCCACCAATGGCATAACCATTTACCATGGCGATAACAGGCTTTGGTAAACGACGAATCTGCATCTGTAAATCAAGGACATTAAGGCGTGGAACACCATCACCTCCTACATATCCACCCCTTCCTTTAACGTGCATGTCGCCCCCAGAACAGAATGCTTTATCACCCTCACCAGTAAGTATGACCACTCGAATATCAAGTGCTTCGCGACAGTAGTTGAATGCTTGTGACATCTCCCAGACCGTCTTTGGCGTGAAAGCATTGCGATAGCGAGGTCGGTTAATGGTAACTTTTGCGATATGATTAAACTCTTCGAAGCGTATTTCCTCAAACTTGAAGCCCTCGATGGGTTTCCATTCTCTTTTGCTCATAAGGCTTTTCTTTTATTTTGTAGTTTTATTTTTAAATGATAATTAGTTGTTTTCTCTTGTATAGGAAAAGGCTTTGTAATAGTCTTCCATTGCTTGTGCATCCTCTTCGGGGTTAGTGAAAACCTCCAAGAGAACAGGTCCTTCCTCTGCATTGAAGAAGTCCTTGAGGCGTTCCGATAACTCTTCTGCATTGTGCGCAGCCATGTATTCGATGTCATGGGCTTGACAGATGGCTTCAGCGGAAGTATTATGATGTGCTGCAATTATATCATCTCGGAATGGAGAAGAGCCTAATCCGTGTAATTGATGGAATATTCCTCCACTTCCATTGTTGAGTAGTAAGATCCCAAGATTAGGTGACAAACAGTGGTTCCAAAGTGCATTTTGATCGTAGAAGAAGCTCAAGTCACCGATAACACAGTACACATCCTCTTCTTCCTGATGTGCAATAGCATATCCAACAGCCGTTGACAGCGAACCTTCTATACCATTCACGCCACGATTCACATAGATGTATTGATCAGAGAAGATGTTTCCCAATCGTATAGCAGAGCTATTCCCGTAGAAAAACTCACCATCAATACCTTCTTTTCGGATGGTCTCGTGGAAAGTTTTAACGGCTAGTAATTGTGAAAAACGGGGTTGTATCTTCTCTCGAATGGCGTAGGCTTCATTGAAAACGTTGTTCCATTGCGTCACAAAAGGTTTCTCTCTCATGTCATCCACTTCGTTAGCAAGGATACCAATCATCTCTGCCTGCGAACATTGAATGATGTCCGTTAGGTGCATGAAGGTATCACAACAAGTCCCACTCTCGTTTACAACAATAGAAACCAGTGGTTCGCACTTTCGTAAAAACTGCTTCAATCGTTTGCTAACTAACGTCCCTCCTATATATATAAGGTGGTCGGGACGATAAGACTCATCGTTACCTATCCTTATCAATGCCTCATCAATGGGGAGAGCAGGGCTAATACTATCATCTGCCAACTTCTCTTGAATGACCACGGCAGTGCTTTTCAATACCTCAAGAGCCTCCATTGTCTCCCCAACAACCTCAGGAGTCATCTGTCCAAGAACAATCATTGGACGCTCACTTAATAGTAGTTCTGCTGCAAGTTCATAGCTAACTGTATTGTCAGAAACAGACTCGTGCAAGGTGATTTGTCGCTCGTTAGGGAGGTTGGGAACGTCATATTCAAAAAGAGGTTCACTAATAGGAATATTGATGTGTACGGGTCCGAACCCTTGAGATAAGGCTGCGTTGAGAGCCTCATTGACCAATCTATTGCAATACCAACGTTCCTCTTCGTTGTGTGGTTCAGGTAGTGTCACACTCTTACGGACGTTCGGTTCTAAAGTCCCATGCTGTTGTAAGGTTTGACCATCTTGTTGATTGATCCATTGTGCAGGTCTGTCTCCAGAGATAATCACCAACGGACGTTTCTGATAAAAGGCTTCTGCCACTGCAGGAGCCACGTTTAATAGTGCCGAACCAGAGGTTACACAAAGTGCAACGGGCTCATTATCTGCTAATGACATACCTAATGCGACGAAGCCAGCCGACCGCTCATCCGTCACAGGAAAACACTCAATATCAGGGCAAGTACATAGGTTATGCACGATAGGAGAGTTACGTGAACCAGGGCAGACAACTGCCTTTGATATTCCAAACTTCACCAGTAAGGCGGTTAATATATTAACGTTCTCCTTGCTACTATACATTATCAATAAGTTGTATTGAGGGTTAGTTGATTCTCTTTTATTGCTGAATAAGCTGTCGCATAGTGGCGAGCTTCGCTTCAGTCTCTTGCCATTCATTTTCTTCTATGCTCTCTTTTAACAATCCACCACCCGCATAGAGCTGACAAGCCGATCGAGTGATGTGCATGCAACGGAGTGTTACATAGAGTTTTGCAAGCCCATCGTTCCCCAATAAACCACTGAAACCACTATAATAAAGGCGGTCAGTATGCTCGTGACGAAGGATGAATTTGTGTGCCTCCTCCTTAGGAATACCACATACAGCAGGCGTTGGATGAAAGGCTGTTAGGAAACTTCCGAGTCGCTGTGTGTCCTTGAGTCGGAAGGAGAAATCGGTTCTTAGATGAGCTAGATGAGCTGCACGAGAAGTGAAAGGTTCGCTTTCCGTGATGTCGCTAGCAAACGGCTGTAAGCAAGTTCGGATGTAATCGGCAACCAGTTGTTGCTCTTCTCGGTTCTTTTCAGACCATTGAATTTCCTCTCCTTCATATCTCATCGTACCAGCTAAAGCCATAGTTCGGTAGCTTGTAGCGTTTCCACGCAACAGAATCTCAGGACTTGCCACGAGCCACATACCTGTTTGTGCAGTGTAGAAAAGTGCAATGTATGACCGTGGATACCATTCGCACGCCTTGAGAAAGATGTCTCTAGGATTCATCTGTTCGTCTTTCTTCTCCACGATGGTGCGTGCCAATACCAGTTTGCGGAATGATTTGCGATTCAATTCATCGTGGAAACAAGTGAAGTCATTGTGATATTGAATACGAGGGTCAACTTCTGAGGTCTCCAAATAAGCCTCATCTTGCCCGTTCGGAATGGCTTCAAAGCCCTTACTACCATCTAAGGGCAAGACTGATGATTGTCCGCTTTTGCCATCAAGTAAGTAGATTGAATGAGTCGTATTGCTGGCGAAGGGTGCAATCACAAACCCCTTATGCCCGTCAAGTTCTGTTAGTGAACCAAAGCGAGTGGGTTCCTCTTGTTGAGAATAGCAATGACAGACTTCCTCGAAAGGCTCACGATAGATAAAAAATGCGTCCATTTAATCTTTCTTCGGTGCTATAACGTAGTTGGTAACTTGCACAGTAGAGATGAGCTCACCCTCATCATTCTTGATATCTATGTGCCAAACGTGCAGTGTGTGACCCTTATGAACGAGCTTACCATAGGCAGTTACAGTTCCACCATACGGCATTGCCTTCACGTGGTTACCGCTTATATTGATTCCCAAAGCCATCTTTCCAGGGCAGAGAGCCATTGAGCCGACTCCTGCTAGGTTCTCCGCCAAGGCTAATGAGGCTCCTCCTGAAAGAAAACCAAAGGGCTGTTTATTTCGATCATCCACTGCCATGCGAGCCTTTAACGTGTCTTGTTCGGGAGTAGAGATAAACTCCATGCCCAAAGTACGGCTCAATCCGTCAGCATCTTTAATCTTATTCCAAATCTTTTCTACGTTCATGTCGATCTTACTTAATGTATTGCAAAGATACTAAAAACAACTGGAAATCCTTTTCGAAAGGGTTTGTTTTTGTGTGTGAAGGGATGGAGTAGCTCTTTAATACGGCACGATAATAGGAGTAAAAACCCTAGTTTATTCTGCACGTAGTGTGATTTGTAGGCGGAAAGGAGCAAGAATATATAATCTTAAAAACATATACCTTTTATTCTAATCCTCCTATTGTGGGATTGAAGAGGGCGTTCCTTCCATTGAACGAAGGCGTTTCCTTGCATTAAAGAAAGCCTCTCTTCATGTTGAAGGAACGCCCTCTTTAAAGTGAAAGGAGCTTTTCCTAACTGGTTTCTGTTAGGTATTCTTCCCCTTGAAGGAGGCTGGGAGGGGTAGAGTTAACCTCTCTTTCCTATGCAATGCCATTATAAAAAAGGCAAAAAGCACCATAGTTTGCGAATATTTTAGTAAATTTGCACATTATAAGAATATACTCGATTTATTATAAAGATGAACATTTTAGAATTGTCAGAGCAGGAGATTGGACGTCGTCAAAGCCTGCAAGAATTGCGCGAGATGGGCATTAATCCATACCCAGCAGCAGAGTTTCCAACCAACGCTTACTCTACTGATATAAAAGAGCAATTCGATGAGAATGAGCAAAGAGAAGTAACGATTGCAGGACGAATGATGGGTCGTCGCATCATGGGTAAGGCTTCTTTTGCTGAGATTCAGGATAGTAAAGGAAGAATACAAGTATATATTACCCGTGATGATATATGTCCGGGAGAAGATAAGGAGTTGTATAATAAGGTCTTCAAGAAGCTCCTTGACATTGGAGACTTTATCGGTGTTAAGGGCTATGTGTTCAAGACTCAGATGGGAGAGATATCTATTCATGCAAAAGAGATTACTCTTCTTTCAAAGAGCTTGAAGCCACTTCCAATCGTGAAGTATAAAGATGGCGAGGCTTATGATAAGTTCGAAGACCCAGAACAACGCTATCGTCAGCGTTATGTTGACCTTGTTGTCAACGATGGAGTTAAAGATACTTTCTTGAAGCGTGCCACAGTCTTGCGTACAATGCGCCAATTCTTTGATGAGGCGGGGTACACAGAAGTGGAGACGCCAACCCTCCAGAGTATTCCTGGTGGTGCTAGTGCACGCCCATTCATCACCCACTTCAATGCGCTCAACATTGATATGTACATGCGTATCGCTACTGAGCTTTATTTGAAACGACTCATTGTTGGTGGCTTTGAAGGTGTTTACGAGATTGGTAAGAACTTCCGTAACGAGGGTATGGATCGCTTCCATAACCCAGAGTTCACCTGTATGGAGCTTTATGTTCAGTACAAGGACTATAACTGGATGATGTCTTTTACAGAGCAGTTACTCGAGAAGATCTGTGTTGCCGTTAATGGGAAACCAGAGGTGAAGATGGGTGATAAGGTGATAAGCTTTAAGGCTCCGTTCCGCCGTCTACCGATTCTTGAGGCAATAAAGGAGAAGACTGGCTTTGATCTAGAGGGTAAATCAGAGGACGAGATACGTGATATTGCATTGAACAAGTTGAAGATGGAGACCATAGATGAGAGCTTTGGTAAGGGCAAACTCATTGATGAAATCTTTGGAGAGTTCTGTGAGGGAACTTATATTCAGCCTACTTTTATCACCGACTATCCGGTAGAGATGTCTCCACTCACTAAGATGCACCGCTCAAAACCAGGCTTGACTGAACGTTTCGAGTTAATGGTCAATGGTAAAGAGTTGGCTAATGCTTACTCTGAGTTAAACGATCCGATTGATCAAGAGGAGCGTTTCTTGGATCAGATGCACTTGGCTGATAAGGGTGATGATGAGGCTATGATTATTGATCAAGACTTCTTACGTGCATTGCAGTATGGTATGCCTCCTACCTCAGGTATTGGTATCGGCATTGACAGACTCGTGATGTTAATGACTGGCAAGGAGTACATTCAGGAGGTAATGTTGTTCCCTCAAATGAAGCCGGAACCAAAGATTCCACAAGACTCAATCAAAGATTGGGCTACTCTTGGTGTATCAGAAGATTGGGTATATGTGCTGCGTAAGGCAGGTTTCAACCTAATTGCTGATATCAAGGGAGAGAAGGCGCAAGGCTTACAACAGAAGTTGGGTGAGATCAATAAGAAGTATAAACTCGGATATGAGAAGCCTTCTGTTGATGAGATCCAGAAGTGGATTGACGAGGCTGGAAAGTAATTGGAAGAAGTGAAGAGTTGCCTCTTCCTCCTTTAACTACCTAAGAAGAATGTTCAACATAGGTAAAATAGCAATCATTGGTAGCGGTAGCTGGGCAACGGCTATCGCTAAGATTGTTGTGGAACATACGCATCATATAGGTTGGTACTTCCGCCGTGATGATAAGATAGAAGAGTTTAAACGGAGAGGACATAACCCTACCTATCTGACGAGTGTCAGGTTCAATATGGATGAGATAAGTTTCTCGTCTGACATTAATAAGATTGTTCAGGAATATGACACATTAGTCTTTGTGACCCCATCTCCTTACTTGAAGGCTTTGTTGAAGAAGCTAAAAGCAAAGCTCAATACGAAACTTATCGTTACAGCTATCAAGGGTATTGTGCCTGATGAGAACCTTGTTTGCTCGGAATATTTCCATGAGGAATACAAAGTTCCTTATAATAATCTGGCAGTGATAGGTGGTCCTTCGCATGCAGAAGAGGTTGCTATGGAACGTCTTACATATCTAACTGTCGGCTGTTCTGACCTTGAGAAGGCTCGAAGCTTTACAGAGGTGTTAGCATCCAATTATGTTAAGACAAAGATATCACCTGATGTTCTCGGTATAGAATACGCCTCTGTCTTGAAGAATGTATATGCCATTTCAGCTGGTATCTGTGCTGGTCTGAAGTATGGCGATAACTTTCAAGCGGTGTTAATGTCGAACGCTATGCAAGAAATGGATCGTTTCTTAAAGACGATCAACCCTATCCAACGATCTATTATAGATAGCGTTTACCTTGGTGATCAGTTGGTAACGGGATATAGTAACTTCTCTCGTAACCACACCTTTGGTGCGATGATTGGTAAGGGATATAGCGTTAAGTCGGCTCAATTAGAGATGGAGATGATTGCCGAAGGATACTTCGGAACGAAGTGCATGAAGGAGATTAACCGCCGTCTACATGTAAATATGCCGATCCTAGATGCCGTGTATAACATCCTTTACGAACGTATAAGTCCACAAGTAGAGATTAAATTATTAACAGATTCATTTAGATAAACACAAATGGAAAGTATTAAGTTAGACATTTCAAAAGCAGCTCAGTTTTTGAATTTGGGTGCGGTAGAGGCCTATGCTCCTCACGTAGCTGCTGCCCAAGAAGCATTGGAGAAGAGCACTTGTCCAGGTAACGATTTCCTAGGTTGGTTACACTTGCCATCAAGTATAACTACCGAGTTCCTTGGTCAGATACAAGCGGTTGCCAACACTCTTCGTGAGAAGTGTGAAGTGGTTGTTGTTGCTGGTATCGGTGGTTCTTATTTAGGTGCTCGTGCTGTCATCGAAGCCTTAGGTAATAGTTTTGCTTGGCTTGTGAATGACAAGAAGAACCCTACAATCTTGTTCGCAGGAAACAATATTGGTGAGGATTATCTCGCTGAACTTACCGCCTATTTAAGCGATAAGAAGTTTGGTGTCATTAATATTTCTAAGTCTGGTACTACCACAGAGACAGCTCTTGCATTCCGTCTTTTGAAGAAGCAATGTGAGGAGCAACGTGGTAAGGAGACTGCTAAAGACGTTATTGTAGCTATCACTGATGAGCACAAGGGTGCTGCTCGTGCTGCTGCAACAAAGGAAGGTTACAAGACATTCATCATTCCTGATAATGTTGGTGGACGCTTCTCTGTTCTTACACCAGTTGGTTTGTTGCCTATTGCAGTAGCTGGTTTCGATATTCAGAAACTTGTTGAAGGTGCACAGGTAATGGAGAAGGAGACGGCTAATGACGTACCTTTTGCTAACAACATTGCAGCTCGTTACGCTGCTGTTCGTCAAGGTCTTTACTCACAGGCAGGCAAGAAGATTGAGATAGTTGCTAACTTCCAACCAAAGCTCCATTACTTTGCTGAGTGGTGGAAACAGCTCTATGGTGAGAGTGAAGGTAAGGATCACAAGGGAATTTTCCCTGCTGCTTGCGACTTTACAACCGATCTCCACTCTATGGGACAGTGGATTCAAGAGGGCGAGCGTTCTATCTTTGAGACTGTAATCTCTATCGAACAGCCTAACGCAAAGTTACTCTTCCCACATGATGATGAGAATCTCGACGGCTTGAACTTCTTAGAGGGTAAGCGTGTTGATGAGGTTAACAAGATGGCAGAACTTGGTACTCGTCTGGCTCACGTAGATGGTGGTGTGCCTAATATTCGTGTGAGTGTACCAGTATTGAACGAGTATTATCTCGGTCAGCTCATCTACTTCTTCGAGAAGGCTTGCGGTATTAGTGGTCTTATCCAAGAGGTTAATCCATTCAACCAGCCAGGTGTTGAGGCTTACAAGAAGAATATGTTTGCTCTTCTCAATAAGCCTGGTTACGAGGCAGAGAGCAAAGCTATTCAAGAAAGATTGACTAAGGAATAAGAAGCCCCACCCAGCCTCCCCGAAAGGGGAGGAGTACCTAATAAACCTTCACGAATGGGGAAGAGTAGCTAACAGAAGTTAGTTAGTTAGGTGTTTAGAGAGTACTCTTTTATAAGATTCTAATGTATCCTCAAGTCCTGCACTAAGGTGTGGTACTTGAGGATAATAATATATAATAAGGTGAAGAAAACAACTATATCATCCCAATCTCAGCAAGACATCCCCTCCTTTGGAGGGGCTTGGGGAGGCCTCAATCTCCCTAACATCCCCTCCTTTGGAGAAACTTGGACAGACTTCAAAGTCGTCCTCTTCGACATGGATGGGGTGCTTTATGACTCAATGCCGAACCATGGTGTTGCATGGCAGCGTGCTATGAAGGAGTTTGGAATACACTTCACGCTGGAGGATTCGTATGCAACTGAAGGTGCTAGAGGGGTTGATACCATTCGTAAATATGCTCGCGAACAACTCGGAAAGGAACTGAGTGAGGAAGAGGCGCAACGGATGTATGATGTGAAAGCACACTATTTTCATGAGATGCCAGAAGCTAAGATCTTCGATGGTGTACTCGATCTCATGCAGAAGATAAAGCGCAGCGGAATGAAGATTGGCATTGTAACAGGTAGTGCACAGCGACCGTTGATAGAGCGTGTGACGCATGATTTTGCCGACTTTATCACTCGGGATCAGGTAACTACAGCCTTTGATGTGAAGCGTGGTAAGCCTAATCCTGATCCTTATCTTATGGGCTTGAAGAAGGCGGGCAACTATTCTCCCTCCGAGGGAATCGTTGTTGAGAATGCCCCTTTGGGCGTTCGTGCTGGTGTAGCAGCGGGTTGTTTCACCGTAGCAATCAATAGTGGACCATTGCCCGATGCTGCTCTTTTGGACGAAGGAGCCAATCTCCTCTTCCCAACTATCCGTGAGTTCGCCGACAAATGGGAACTTCTTTTATCTCATTTCCCCCATTATTAAGCCTTCCCCTCCCTTCATCTCCATTACTGTAAATCACTAGCACATAGTACTTTCTACTCCCCTCTCCATTACTTCCCTTCGGTCAGTGACCGTTGGTTCGGAGAGGGGGGTGAGGCTTTTTTTCTTTCTTTTTCTTGCCCATTCCATTTAATCTTCTTACCTTTGCGCCCGTTGAGTGAGAATTAACCCAATTAATGATGATGTTACAAACAACGACTTTCAATCAAGCTAACGTTTGCGCCTTATATAATAAAGGTGTAAATGCATGTGCCATTGCGTTGGATTCTTTAACATCTAAAAACGAGAAAAAGATAGCAAATAATTTGGTAGTTCCAAATATTTGTATACTCTCTCTCTCTCTCTCTCTCTAGTAGAGCAGACGTAAATTACACATTTTTTTCTTCTCGCGTACGCGCGCGCGAAGCGTGCCGCAAACCCTGTAAACAAAGGACTTCTAGAAGTTTCCTTTGTTCTTTTTTGTGTCCTATTCTAAGCTTTGATAAGTTCGTTTTAAGTCAATAATATAATTCAAATAATAAACAAAATTATGAAGAAACTTTTATCCACTTTATTATTACTTGTGGTTGTTTTACAATTACACGCACAAGGAACAGCAGATTTTACGGTAAATACGGCAGAAGGGGTTGCCATTCCTTATAAAATTCTGACGGGTACAGAGAAACGATTAGACGCATCAGTGAATGAAGTTGGTGTATTAGGTCAGATTAACTCTCCAACTACAGATGTTATTATTCCATCAACAGTGACGTATGGTGGAGTGACTTATACGGTATCACGTTTAATTAACATTAAAGACTCTCAATTGAAGTCATTGACTTTTCCTCCAACTATACATAGTCTTGAAAGTAGTTCTTTTTATGATGTTATTCTAACAGAATTGCATATACCAGCTACAATAACAGTGCTAGAATATTCTGCCCTTTACCATGCGAATATAAAAAATGTATGGTTGCCTACTACTGGTTTAAAAAGAATTGAGCATGGCTATACTATTTAGAATTTAAATTTGAAACGGGTATATGGTTTGGCACAGTCACAAGTCGAATACATTGGTGGAAGCGTCTTCCTAGATTGGTATTATTCTTCTATGACGAATGAGTATTTAAATGATTTAGCAACTCTTCCATCTACAATCCGTGAGGTTGGTGATCAAGCTTTTACAGCATATCATACGGCTGGACTTCCACTTGATAATTTAGTTATTCCAGCCTCTATGGAACGTCTTGGAAATTATGTCTACAATATAGCGCATGATGTCTACATCAAAGGTTCTAATCCCTTCACTCTTGGCACAATACCTTTTGGTACACAAACAACATTGAAAATACATGTACCAGTAGACCGTAGCTTCGCTTTTAAGGCGGCATCAGACTGGTCAAGCTATACGGATAAGATTGTAGAGGAACTCAAGATTGGTGCAACTGGTTACACAACCTATTATCTAGAGAACGAGAACTTCCAAGTTCCTACAGGTTGTACTGCCTATATCATCACAGGTAGCACGCCAAGCGGAAGCGTAAGTACTCCTGACCAAGCCATTGTGAAAGCCTTTGGAGCAGGTAAGATTATCCCAAAGCAAACGGGCTTCGTTCTGCAAGGTCCAGCTAACAGCACAGTTGTTTATCAAGCAAATGTGGCAGGGACAGAAGAGAACGTAACAGGTAACCTGCTCGTTGGAACAGCCACCGAACAAGAGTTCTCCGCCACAGGAAAGAAATTCTATGTACTTGCAAATGGTGACCAAAGCATGGGCTTCTACAAGCAAGGCACACGCGGTGGAGCTTCCATCAAATTGCCGGCTCATCGTGCAGGTTTGCGCTTAGACGAATCAATCGCCCGTTCTAAGGAAGCCCTTTTCTTTGATTTCGATGCAGCGCGCGAGAACAGCCAGACAACAGGTATAGAGAATATCAGTAATGTGAAACAGCCTCAAGAGGATGTTGTTTACGACTTGCAAGGTCGCCGTGTGACTAATCCAACTCATGGCATCTATATCATTAACGGAAAGAAAGTAATCAAATAAAACATAGACGACAATGAAAAAGCAGTATATCGCCCCTAACACTAAGGCTATTGAAATGATAACCGATGATAACATCGCTCAATTTGTTATCAGTTCCCACTCTGTTGGCGAGGGTGAAGGATTGGCAAAGCCAGGCTTCTTTGAGGAAGACGAAGATTCCAATTTCTCGGGTTATGAGTCAGAATATTCTAAAAGGAATTAAGACCATTCAATAAGACCGTTCAAGCCAATATAATATCATTTGCAAACGCTCCGTGGGCAAAAGGTTTCGAGCCCACGGAGTTATCGTAAAGGAATACAGTCTTAATAATAATATGACTAACTTATCCGAAAGAATAAAAGATGAAAACTCTGTAGATGTTCGAGTTAGTTATTGGAACTAAAATTCCAACGTGTTCCCCATAAATTTCTAACGTGTTTGCAATTTGTGGGGAACGTGTTAGCAAGAAATTTCTAACGTGTTTGCGGTTTATGGGGAACATGTTGGAAAATAATCGCAAAGCTGATGGAAATAGAACGCAATCGTAATGCCTTAAAAATTGGAGGCTGTTTGGACTGAAGGTTCGGGCTGAAGAGTGTTTATTTCTATCGGTTTTAAAATAGTGAAAAACAAAAGTGCTGCAAGGTGCAGCACATTAATAATAACTAAAAATAAAATAAGTCATGAAAATTAAACTAGTAAAAAGAAGTAAGCCAGGCGCAAAGGATGACGCCGGTAAGTTTTACGCAAATCCAGTGAATGTTGGTAAGAAAACGATGCACGATATAGCAAAGGATATTGCTGGGCGTTCGTCGTTGACACGTGGTGACATTGAGAATGTGCTTTTCAACTTCATTGATCAATTACCTAGTTACCTGCGTGATGGTTTTAGCGTGCAGTTGGGCGAGTTCGGAACGATGCGTTTAACCTTATCTAGCGAGGGTGCTTTGAATGAAAAAGCCTTTAAAACTGAAACAATCAAACCTCGAGTAACATTTACGCCAGGCGTGGAGCTGAAAGCAGCCTTGCGCGATAACTCATACGAGACGCCGAAGAAGAAGAAAGAAAGCCCCGACCCCGAACCGAAAGAAAAGGAGAATAAAGAAGAGAGTGGACCGCAGGTAGGGTAAGCCCCCTCCAACTCCCCCGAAAGGGGGAGAGTGCCTAACGGAAGCTAGTTAGGATATGTGCCACGGGAGCATTTTTAGATTGATTCAGGATATCAATCGTTCTGTAATAAGACAATCGATTATATTAATTGTGAAATTAATGTCTTTCAAAACTAGTGTATTAATTTGGTTCTCTCGCTCCTGTGGTACTGCCTCACCCCCTGCCCCTCTCCTACAGAGAGGGGGGCGCCTAACGGGGTGAGGCTTTTGTGTGAGACAGAGGAACATGGGCTTTGAAGACAGAGTAACAGAAGAACAAATTGATTTAGTAACAAACAAATGATTCTAAGACACAATGACACAAAGACATATTTTTTAATGACATATCATCCGTTATTAAAATGCCTCTCTATACTTGTTTTCTTCCTTGTCTTCGAGCATAGAAAGATAGCTGTTGTATCGACTTTCTGATATGTAATGGTCTTCAACAGCCTTGCGAACGGCACAACCGGGCTCATGTGTGTGGGTACAATTAGAGAATTTGCAGTGCTCAGAGAACTTAAATATCTCACGGAAGTAGCTTGTCAACTCCTCTCGTTCTATATCAAATGTACCGAAACCCTTTATGCCTGGGGTATCAATGAGATAACCTCCAACGGGCAACTCCAGCATCTCGCTGAATGTTGTTGTGTGCATACCCGTGTTGTGCGCATCGGATATGTCGGCTGTGCGAAGGTTTACGTGGGGTAGGAGAGCGTTGATGATGGTTGATTTTCCAACACCACTGTTCCCACTTAGTAATGTGATTTTATTTGCCAACAAAGGGTTCAGTTTCTCTACACTGAACGCATTGGAGGTATCGCTAGTGGCTTGTACTTCGATACATTCATAGCCTATAGTCTTATAGAGTTTCATCACAGCATGCTGATACCGCAGTTCTTCTTCAGATAGTAAATCGTGCTTGTTGAAGACCAAGGTGACAGGTACTCTGTACGCCTCTGCACCAGCTAGAAAGCGATCAATGAATGTTGTTGAAGTTTCCGGATAATTGATAGTTACCACCAAGAAAGCCTGATCAATATTGGCAGCAATGATGTGGCTCTGTTTAGAAAGATTCGGCGACTTCCTTATAATATAGTTTCTTCTATCCTCAATCTCGGTTATAAATGCCGTACCCTCTTGGTTGGGCGTGATGACAACATGGTCGCCAACAGCCACGGGGTTGGTAGAGCGAATCCCTTTCAATCGGAAGTTACCCTTAATCTTGCAGTCTATGTTCTTTCCATTCTCCGCCTTTACGGTGTACCAACTGCCAGTGTTCTTTATTACTAAGCCACGCATAAATAAATAAAAAAGAGTGGCCCCTCCCCCTTACCCCTCCCCTAAAGGGAGGGGAGTAGTTACCGCCATTAATCTGAATAGAATTGTGATAGTCGGTACATATTACTCCCCTCCCTTTGGGGGAGGGGTAAGGGGGAGGGGCCGTTGTGTGCTTTATTAAACGGTCATAATTTCCTTCTGCTTCTCTTCTAGCAGTGTTTCTACCTGCTTGATAAACTTGTCGTGAATCTTCTGTAAGCTAAGTTCAGCGTCTTTCTCGTTGTCTTCCGATAGACCATCTTTGATAGCTTTCTTCAGCTTGTCTTTGATATCAGAACGCACATTGCGAATCTCGACCTTTGCTCGTTCACCAATTTTATTGCATTGTTTCACTAAGTCTCTACGACGCTCTTCGGTTGGTTGAGGTAAGTTCAAGCGAATCATCTCACCGTTGTTCTCTGGCGTGATACCCACATCAGAATCCATGATAGCCTTCTCGATGTCCTTAATAGCTTTCTTATCCCAAGGCTTAATAGCAATGGTACGTGCATCAGGCACCATGACTGAGGCTACTTGATTCAGTGGAACCTTTGAACCATAAGAGTCAACTCGTACGCCATCAAGTATGGCTACGTTTGCACGACCAGCTCGGATGCGTTGCAATTCATCGCTAAGATACATTGCTGCCATCTCCATTCTTTCGCTGGCATCATTTAATGTCTGCTTTACGTCTAACATATATCTTTAGTATTAAATATTCGATGTTACAAAAATAGGAATTAATTCGGATATGCACAAGAATTTACTTTACTTTTCCTAAAAGAGGTCTTCTATTTCCGCCATCAGTAGTTGGATGATATGTTCCAGACCATCTTTGTCTTCTGCACTAAATTCATCAAATCGGGTGCTATCAATGTCTAACACACCCCTAAAATGGCGTTGAGAGTCATACATGGGAACAACGATCTCGCTTCGAGAACGACTGCTGCAAGCAATATGACCAGGGAATGTTTCTACATTAGGAACGATTAGTGTGCGACCTTCCTCCCATGCCTTGCCACAAACACCCTTACCATAAGGAATTGTGTAACAGGCTACTGACCCCTGAAAAGGTCCGAGTCTCAACATATTCCCATTCTCTTGAAGATAAAAGCCCACCCAAAAGAATCGTTCTGGAAACGCTTCATGCAGTGCAGCCGAAACATTCGCAAGAATGCCAACCAGGTTCGTTTCATCCTTTATCAAGCCTGCAATCTGCGGAATTAATTGCTCATATTGCTCTTTCCTTGTCATGCGTTCTATCGTTGATAGTTGGCTAATTGCTCTTCAACCATGTTGGTTAGTTTCACAAACTGCGGTATTGATAATTGCTCAGGACGCTTCGTCATGATGTCTTGCTCATAGAATCCATCCATTGGCTTACCATTATTAAATATCTGACGAAGGCTTACACGCAACATCTTCCGTCGTTGGTTAAAAACAGTCTTCACCACTCTTTTGAATAATTGTTCATCGCAACCAATGTCTGTGACATCGTTTCTTGTCATGCGAATCACAGCACTCTTCACCTTTGGAGGAGGGTTAAATACATTCTCATCCACCGTGAACAAGTATTCCACATCGTACCATGCTTGAATCAAGACAGACAATATCCCGTAAGCCTTCGAGCCAGGTGCTGCTGCCATGCGGAGCGCAACTTCTCGTTGAATCATCCCCGTACAGCAAGGTATCAAGTCCTTATAATCAAGCATCTTGAAGAATATCTGCGATGAAATGTCATAAGGGTAATTACCTGTCAAGACGAACTGCTTACCATCAAATATCTGTGTCAAGTCCATTTGAAGGAAGTCCTCTCCAAGGATATTCTCGTGTAGTTTTGGGAAACGTTCATATAGATACGCAACACTCTCTGCATCAATTTCAACTGCTTTAACCACTCTTGGCTTCTCAACAAGGTACTGCGTGAGCACTCCCATACCTGGTCCAATCTCCAAAACAGGTATCTCTGGGCATGCATCAACAGTATCTGCAATCCGTTTAGCAATGCTTAAGTCAGTTAGAAAGTGCTGACCTAAATTCTTCTTGGGCTTGACTAATTTCATGATTTTTACGTATTTGCCTACAAAGATAGGCATTTTATTTTGCTTTTAAAAGCATTTTATTTATCTTTGCTCAATATATGAATACAAAGAAACTGTTCAATAAGATCATCAAGATAGTACTTCCCCTTTTGCTTGGAAGTGCCATCTTGTATTGGATGTATCGCGGTTTCGACTTCTCTAGCATTAGTCATGTTCTCTTGCACGAGATGAATTGGACGTGGATGATTATCTCTCTTCCCTTTGGTATTCTGGCGCAGGCTTTCCGTGGATGGAGGTGGAAGCAGAGTCTAGAACCTATCGGGGAACATGCCCGTTCATCGGTTTGTGTCAATTCAATCTTCCTTTCTTATGCCGTTAGTTTACTCATTCCTCGAATCGGAGAGTTTGCTCGTTGCGGTGTTCTGAATCGTTATGATAAGGTTGCTTTCCCAAAGGCTATCGGTACAGTAGTGACCGAGCGAGCTGTAGATACGCTCATCGTCATTCTTATAACATCTATTGCCTTTGTTATGCAGATTGGTGTTTTCTCTAACTTCTTTTCGCGTACAGGGACTCGAATTGATGATTTCTTAGGGATGTTTTCAGCAACTGGATGGTTGGTAACAGCCGTCTGCGGTGTTGCTTCCCTCATCCTTTTTTATAATATTCTACGCCACCTTTCTATATATAAGAAGGTGAAAGAAATGCTAAGTGGCATTTGGCAAGGCATCAATTCATTAAGGAGAGTGAAGAATATCCCACTCTTCCTCTTCTATAGTATAGCGATATGGGGCAGTTATTTCTTGCATTATTACCTAACGTTCTATTGCTTTCCTTCAACTGCACATCTCGGTCTCTCCTGTGCTTTAGTGAGCTTTGTTGTGGGTTCGATAGCCGTTATCGTCCCAACACCTAATGGTGCTGGACCTTGGCATTTTGCGGTGAAGACAATGCTAATACTTTATGGTGTTGCTGACAATCAGGCACTTTATTTCGTATTGATAGTGCATACTATCCAAACACTTTTGGTCATTCTCTTAGGCATTTATGCGTGGGTAGCATTGAACTTTACCAAACCTTATGTTTCATTGGATAGTCCTGCCAAACTCACCCGACCAATAGAAAATGTATAATATAAGCCAAACAACAATTATAGTAATAACCTTTTAATATCAACATTATGAGTGAAATCAGAAATCTTAAACCAGTAGGCTTGTGGAGAAACTTCGATGATTTAACACAGATTCCACGCCCATCTGGGTACATGGAAAGGGTGCAGAAGTTCTTATTAGACTTTGCTGCAAAGGTGGGAGTAGAGGCATTTGTCGATGCTGGTGGTAATGTGGTAATGCGCAAGGCAGCCACTGCTGGCTATGAAAATCGTAAGACAGTTCTACTCCAAGCACACATGGACATGGTTCCACAAAAGGCTCCAGATAGTAATCATAACTTTGAGACTGACCCTATCGTAACCCACATTGAGGATGGTTGGGTGTATGCGAACAACACTACATTAGGTGCTGATGACGGTATCGGAGTGGCTGCTATCATGGCAATTATGGAGGATAAGGACTTGAAACATGGTCCTGTTGAGGCTATCATTACACGTGATGAAGAGACAGGAATGTTTGGTGCTAACGAGCTTCCAGAGGGTGAGTTGCATGGAGATATCCTCATGAACCTTGATTCAGAGACCTGGGGTAAGTTCGTTATAGGCTCTGCTGGTGGTGTAGACGTTACATCAACACTTGAATATAAAGAGGTTGCGAATGATCAAGAGGCTGCTGTAAAGGTTACTTTGAAGGGGCTTCGTGGTGGTCACTCTGGTCTTGAGATCAATGAAGGACGTGCCAATGCTAATAAGGAGATGGTACGTTTTGTTCGCAAAGCAATCACCGAACTCGATGCTCGGTTAGCTGGTTGGCAGGGTGGAAACATGCGTAATGCCATTCCTTTCAAGGCCGAAGTTGTTTTAGCCTTACCACAAGCTAATGTCGTTGCACTTAAGGAACTCGTTGAGAAACAGAAGTCTGCTATCAAGGACGAGTATAAGGGTATAGAGGTTGTTGATAATATAGAATTCTTCGTAGAGGACGTAGAGAAGCCTGCAGCTCTTCTACCGGTTGAGATTCAAGATAACCTTATCGACGCTATTTATGCTTGTCATAATGGTGTCTTGCGTATGATTCCTTCTTATCCAGATGTGGTAGAAACCTCTTCAAACCTCGCTATCATCAATATCGAACCAACAAAGGCTTCTATTAAGATCCTTGCTCGTTCAAGTCGAGAAGACATGAAAGAGTATATCGCAACACAATTGGAAAGCTGCTTTAATATGGCTGGTATGAAGACAGTCTTTAGTGCCCATTATGGCGGTTGGGACCCAAATCCACAGAGCGAGATCCTTAGCTTGTTGCAAAAAGTATATAAGGAACAAAACGGCGAAGAGGCAATTGTGCAGGTAGATCACGCTGGTCTTGAGTGTTCAATCATACTTGGTAAGTATCCAAATATGGATGTTGTCAGTCTTGGACCAACGATTCGTAGTCCTCACACAGCTAAGGAACGCTTTGAAATCGCTACTGCTGAGCCATTCTGGAACTTGTTAGTTCAGACCTTGGAGGAGATTCCTGTAAAGTAAGATAATAGTCGTTGAGAGCTTCATCCGACCTCACTGAAAGAGGGAGAAAAAGCCTCACCCCCAACCCCTCTCCGAATGGAGAGGGGAGTGAATAGCATTGTTTGCAAACAAAGGGGGCATTTCTTCTATATGAAGAGAGCCTCTCCTTAGTAGAAAGAAACGCCCTTCTCCAATGGAGAAAGGCGTTTCTTGTTTTCTTACTTATGAGTTTTGAATATTGAATTAAGCAATTCTCCCCCTTATCCTAACCAATTCCCGTTAGGCACATCCCCTCTTTCGGAGGGGCTTGGGGAGGCTTTTTTTTTGTATTCTGTGGGGTATTAAAATGCCCAACCAAAACCGAGATAAGGATAGAGCACTGCCTTTTTAATAGCGTTCTTCTCACCCAATGTGAAGGAAGGATTCACACCCACACGGAAAAGGAAGCCCTTGTTTGATACGTGACGATAGCCAATGTTACCAAAGAAATAGTATCCGAAACGATTGTGACTCGTGTTATAACCGAGGAAAGTTATCGTCTTCCCATTGATAGTTTTTTGTGTTATCAGGTGCGCCTGTTGGTCAGGAGTGAGCGTGACAGGACCTTCAAGGGTTTGAATGTCACGATCGTGAGAGTTGTAAATACCAACGTTAGCACCTGCACCTACCTCTAAGTTGTTCTTTTGAGAGCCTAGAAGATAGTTTACTTCCAGCGGTACTGAGTAATAACGAATACTACCATCGTTACCAAAGAAGTTGGAGTTGTTACCGAAAGCAAAGCTAACACCTGCTCTCCAACCCCATTTAGTATGGTCGTTGAAACGCTGATCATAATTGATGCCCACCATGTTTGAGGCTCCTAAAAGCTCCAAGTAAACAGCTTTGTCCTTCTCAAGTCCGTCAGAATTAGGCTCTACAGCCATCATGTTTGTTGCTAAGCTTACTGCAATCGAAAGTGTAAGTAATTTCTTCATAAGAATCTTCTTTATAGTTGTCTTTTAGTTTTCTGGCTGCAAAGATATAATTTTTTTGATATATATATACACTTTCTCGGTTTTTTATTTGTACTTTTGCAATATACTATATACTCGTTTCAATTACTGAAGAAAGGTCTTTTGACGGGTTGAGCGAATAAACATTTAAGGTAGCAGTGGTAGGCATATTCACATCTTTATATAATGGTGTTCTCGTCTTGATAAATACATTCTTTCGCCGAGTGTGGAAGAGTGAGCGGTGTCAACGATGGTTACAACAGAAACACCTAAAGGCTTATCGCTTTGTAATGGGGCAACAGAACCTCCTTTCAACCATACGTCGTGAGGTTGTAAAAGATGGTCGTGAAGTGCTTTGGTTTCATGCTGCTTCCTATGGAGAATACAATGTTATCCGCCCTATTATCAAGACATTGAGAAACGATAACCGCCGTTGTGTCGTCACGTTCTTTTCATCATCTGGTTACATAGCATTGATGAATGAGAACGAAAAGAGCCATGAGGTTGATAATATCTTTTATCTTCCTTTGGACATGAAAAGCAATGTTAGAGAATTTCTAGATATTGTGCAACCTTCGAAGGCGGTCTTTGCTATCTCTGAATATTGGATGAATTACCTGTCAGAATTGCGTTCCCGTGGAATCCCGACCTACCTTGTTTCAATGTTAGTAGCTGATAGCTCCTACCTTCTGAAATGGTATGGTTTCCCCATCCGAAGGGCTTTTAAGGCCTTTACAAAGTTCATGGTATTGGATGAACGGTCGAAGGAGAATCTTGCAAAGATTGGCTTTAATAATGCAGAAGTGATAGGCGATCCTTTGTTTGATAACGCTATTCGCATAGCCAAGGAGCCTTATCAAAACACAATAATAGAGAAGTTTTGTGCTGGCAATACGCCCGTCTTTGTGGCTGGTAGTGTGAGTGATGCTAATGATTTATCGCTTGTGTCTTCTTTAATTAAGCACGAACGAGATGTTAAGTTCCTTGTTGTCCCACATGAGATAGACGCAGTGACCCTTCGTGAAGTACAAGAAAAAATACCAGCAAAATCGTTGTTATATACGGAATGTACCGCAGGTACCGACTTTACTGATGTACAAGTGTTGGTCGTTAATATCCTTGGCTCGCTCTCACGTATCTATCGTTATGGTAATTGGGCATACGTTGGAGGTGGTTTTACAGCCTATTTGCATAGTGTTATCGAGCCAGCTGTTTATGGTATACCTGTGGCTTTTGGTCCAAGAATAGAACGTAAGACAACCCCGAAAGAGATGGTTCGTCGAGGTATAGGAGCGATAGTTACAACACCAGAAGGCTTGTGTCACTGGTTCAATCAGGTGAAAGTGGAAAAGGAACAGATGGAGGTGAAGAGTCGTACAACAGCTTTCATAGAAGCAAATGCCAACTTCACTCAAAAGGTTTGTGCAAACATAGAGCAATGAGAAAAGTACGTTATTATATATTCCTCGGTCTCCTCAAGTGTATAGCCTTGCTGCCCTTCTGGTGCTTGTATCGGATAAGTGACTTTATATATCTCGTTTTGCGGTATGTTATTCATTATCGGAAACGAGTGATAACAGGTAATATCAGTAGATCATTCCCAGAGTTAAGTCAAAGGGAAGTAGGCATTATCACCAATAAATTCTATCGTCATTTGGCAGATGTAATAGTAGAGTCTGTGAAACTCCTGCACGTTAGTGATGAAGAGATGAGGCGCCGTGTTGAGGTGAAGAATGGTGATGAGGTAGAACGTAAAGCGGCTGATGGTCGCCCCGTAATCCTATTCCTTGGGCACTATGGAAATTGGGAGTGGGCACAGGAAGTATCGTGTTATTATCGTCAACCAGCATTCACTTGTGAGTTATATCGACCTGTAAAAGACAAGGTGATGGACGATCTGATGTTACGCATTCGAAGCCGTTTTAACACCACACTTGTTACACAGCAAGAAGCCATCCGATTCCTTTTAAGGAAGTATCGGAGTAATGAGCAATTCCTCGTGGGGTTCATATCTGACCAGCGTCCGAATAGTCAGAACCTTCATAACTGGACGCAGTTTCTGCATCAAGATACTGCTTATGCAGTGGGAGGAGAAGAGATAGGTAAGCATGTAAATGCCCATTACTTCTTCTTACATGTTGAGAAACCTCGACGTGGTCACTATGTTATGACATTCAAAGAGGTGTGTCCTCAAGATGATAAAACGAAGTTCCCTTATACTTTACAATACCTCCGCATGATGGAGGAGAACATCCGTAAGCAACCCGAATTATGGCTTTGGTCGCATAACAGATGGAAGTTTGACAGGGAAGGAAAAGCCATTCATTAGAAGTACTAAATAATAGATACAATGAATATCGTATGTGTAATTCCTGCGCGAGCAGAGTCTTCGCGCTTTTTTGAGAAGCCTCTTGCATTGATCTTAGGCAAGCCAATGATACGTTGGGTGTGGGAACATTGCAAGGAAGTAGAGCAGTTCAGTGAAGTGTATGTAGCAACAGATAGCGAGAAAATCAAGGCTCTCGCAGAATCGTTCGGAGCGAAAGTTGTTATGACAGCATCTGATCATGACACTGCAACAGAGCGTCTTTATGAGGTGTCAACAAAGGTTGATGCAGATTTATATGTCATGGTGAATGGTGATGAGCCATTGTTGACTAAGGACTACATCACGCAGTGTATTCCTGCAAGCATAGGTGAGGGAGAGATGTATGTGTCTAACCTTATGACCGATTTCCACAACCCTGTTGAGGTCGTTGATTCGACTAACTTGAAGATAGTAACAGGTCATAACAACCGTTGCTTGTTTATCTCACGCAGTCCAATTCCATATCCAAAGGGCAATATGGATTATGTTTATCATAAGTTCGTGGGCGTAGGTGCTTTCAATCATAAGGCTTTGGAGTTCTATCATACGACCCCTCGTGGACCAATAGAGAAGATAGAAGAGAATGATTCCTTCCGCTTTATAGAGAATAATGTGCCTATTTATTACTACAACTGCCATTGTCGCTCACTCTCAGTAGACAACCACAAAGATATTGCGGGAGTTGAGGCTATTATGAAAGGCGAAATGGAATAAAAAGGAAGTCACCTATGGGTAATTCAATAGGGAAGATCTTGGACTATGTATTCGTACCTCGGATATGTTATCGTCCACGTCTCTCTTCCATCATGGCAGGGCTTAGCCATGATGAAAGGGAGATTGTTATGGATCGCGTTGCCTACTATAATAAACTTCAAGAGCATACCCATATAGATGGAGCAACTACTGTTGCCCAATATAAGTTCCCGTTAAAGAAGCAACAGTTTGGCGATAAGAAGAGTCGTCTCTCTACTTATTTCTTTGATCAGTATAGTGTCTTGAAGTATTTCCCTGCGGCATATAGATTCAGATATGAGCATGGGGATGTCACACATGTGCCGTCACAACCAGCGTTTGTAAAGAGCCGTCCGATAGCAGGAGACAATGTAAATGCGGTCTTGTTGAAGCTCGATCAGCATAGACACTTCCGTTTCGTGCATGACGAAAAGGCTTTTGCAAAAAAGAAGAACATGCTTGTCTCAAGGACAACATGGTGTAATGCTCGCCCTCACAGACGTAAGTTTTGCGAGATGTTTTGGGATCATCCCATGTGCAATATAGGTAAGTCTCAAGCCGAGCCAAACGAAGATTTCCCTGAAAGTATCAAAGGATTCCTAAGCATTGAGGAGCAGTTAGATTATAAGTTTGTCGCTTGCATTGAGGGAATGGATGTTGCAACGAACCTCAAGTGGGTGATGTCCTCTAATTCAGTAGCCGTCTCCGCACCTATGATTTATGAGACTTGGTATATGGAAGGAAGGCTTATTCCAGATTATCATTATATAGAGGTAAAACCTGACTACTCCGACTTGATAGAGAAAATAGAGTACTATATTGCACATCCATCAGAGGCTGAAACCATCATAGAACATGCCCATGAATGGGTGAAGCAATTCCAAAATCCAAGAATAGAATTGGCTACGCAGCTTGCAGTAGCACAAAAGTACTTTGACTTAACAGACCTATGATGACTAACGATAACCAGCGGCATGGACGGAAAGTGCATATTGCATTCCTTTCAAAAGACTTCCCTTGTGGTGGAGCAGAGCGTGTAACGTGTGATGTGGGCAACTGGTTATGTTCCCACGGATTCGCTGTTACGGTCTTTGTTATGAACCATTTGCAAGAGAACTATCCGAAGGGTTTCCAGCGATTGTTCGATGTGAAACCTCTTCCTAAGGGTAATATCCTATGGTCACCACGTGTTGCCAAGGCTATTCGTGATGCCATATTAAGGGAGAAGGTGGATATTCTTGTGACTTATCAGAAGCAACGCTATGCTGCTTGGTTGAAGGCAAAGACAGGTGTAAAGATGGTCTTTATCCTCCACAATCCACCGTTCCATGAACTGTTGGGGCTTACCGTAGCTATTGGTGAAGCACATCCTTTTAAAAGGAGTCTGTTACAGGTATGGAAGAAGGTAATGGATATGGATTATTACAGAAAGTACCAGAAAGTATATCACTGGGCGGATGCTTATGGTGTACTTTGTCAGTCTTTTAAAGAGCGATTGACGGAGAACTTGAATCTACCAGCTGATAATAAGGTATGTGTCTTACCCAATTCTGTACCCTTACCAACTGATGTGAACTTGGATAAAGAGAAGATCATTCTTTATTTGGGACGCTTTGCTCATATACAGAAGCGTGTTGACCGCTTGTTACGAATATGGAAGATCGTACAGCCGCAACTACCTGATTGGAAGTTGGAGATTGTTGGCGGAGGTGTAGAAGACGCATCATTAAGGGCAATGGCAACAACGCTTGAACTGAAGAATATAGCTTTCGAAGGACCGACCAATCAGGCAAAGAAGTATTATGACAAGGCTTCCATCTTGTGTATGACATCGTCTTATGAAGGCTGGGGAATTGTCTTAACAGAGGCACAAGCTAATGGCGTTGTTCCTATTCTGTATAATAGTTTCACAGCAGCTACAGCTGTTGTCTCAAGCAAAGAGGAAGGTGTTCTGATAGAGCCATTCGATGAAGAAGCATACGCCAAAGCATTAGTTGCACTTGCCAAAGACGATGAACGCAGGACGAGAATGCAGTTACGTGTGATAGAGAAAGCAAAGACATACAGTATTGATAATACAGGGGCTGCATGGCTCCAAATGGTTAGGAGGATACTAAATGAAGATAGGGGTTGATGCAAGGAAGATATTACGTAATGCCACGGGATTAGGCAATTACGGTCGGACATTGGTGTGTAATATGTCAGAGTTGATAGCTGACAACGATTGTCTCTTGCTGTTTTCTCCAGATGAGGGGAAGCCTGCTTTGAAAGCAATCTCTATACCTCAAAAAGGTGAGTTGGTGGTTCCTACAAATTCATCCATCCCTTTATATAAAAGGTGGTGGCAGTTGAAAGGAATGGTAAAAGACCTCCGTAAGCATGAAGTGAATGTCTTTCATGGACTCAATGCAGAGTTACCAAAGGGTATTAGTAAGGTTGTTCCTGCCATTCTTACAGTTCATGACCTTATCTTTCTGCGCCATCCCGAATGGTACAAACCCATTGATAGATGGCTTTACACTCGTCGTTTCTATAACGCCATCAATGAGGCAACGCACATCATAGCCATCTCTGAATGTACAAAGCGAGATATTATAGAGTATGGGAAGGTGCCCGAAGAGAAAATATCGGTAATCTATCAGAGTTGTAGTACACGTTTTGCATCCCCTGTAGATGTGTCTTTAAAGCATAAGGTAAGGGAGAAGTATCACCTCACAAACGACTTCATCCTCTTTGTTGGTACGATAGAAGAGCGCAAAAATGCCCTTGAGATAGTGGAAGCCTTACCTTATCTGGAAGGTATTGATGCGGTTATTGTGGGTAGAAGAACCCCTTATGCCGATCGAATAGAGGCGAAAGCTAGGGAACTTGGAGTCGCTGGTAGGGTTCATCTCCTATCTGGTATTGATGATGAAACATTGCATGCTTTATACCATTCAGCAGCTGTCTTTGGTTATCCGAGCCGTTATGAAGGGTTCGGAATACCCATCATTGAGGCAATGGAAGCAAAACTCCCTGTTGTCGCAGCGACGGGAAGTTGTTTGGAAGAAGCTGGTGGTAAGGGTAGTCTATACGTGAGTCCAGATGATCCGAAGGCGTTTGCTGAGGCTATAAAGCACATGTTACCAGGTGGTGACTGGCGTGAGCAGGCTATCTGTGAGGGCTTGGAATACGTCAAGAAGTTCGATGGTAAGAAGGTTGCCCAGCAGGTAATTGACATATATAATAGGTATGGCAAATAAAGAAAACAAGCGTATCCTTGTCATAAGACTATCAGCATTGGGGGATGTTGCAATGACTATCCCTGCTATCTATAGTGTGGCTAAAACCTATCCACAGCACCGTTTCTATGTGTTGACGATGGCTTTTTGTGCCAAGCTCTTCATCCATGTTCCAGAGAATATAGCACTGTGTCCCGTGAAGGACAGAAAGGCTGTCTTAGAGCCAATTAAGGGCTTGAAGTTTGACGCTGTAGCCGATTTACACAACGTGATGCGCTCTTGGAAGATTGATTTACGCTATCTTTTGCGAGGCGTGCGAGTGGCAATGCTTGACAAGAAACGTAGTGAACGACATGCAATAACACATCAACATAAGTACACGGAGAGAAAGTTTACAGCACGATACTTCGATGTTTTTAGACGATTAGGGCTACCTTGTGAACCTCAGTTCGATGGCTTGTTCGATAAGAAACCAACCTTACCTCTACAATTAACAAAGCCGGAGAACGAACATTGGATAGGTATTGCCCCCTTTGCTAGATACAAGAATAAGACTTATCCGGCGAATCAGATGCGTGAGGTAATAGCCTTATTGAGTCAGAAAGAGAATGTAAGAATATTCTTATTTGGCGGTAGAGGAGAGGAAAAAGCTGTATTGGATTCATGGTCAGAGGGACTTGCTAATGTTAAAAGTATTGCTGGTACATTGCAATTACACGAAGAGTTGGCTTTGATGGGATGGCTTGACACGATGATATCAATGGATTCGGCAAATATGCACTTAGCCTCTCTTGCGGGAGTGCGTGTTGTGAGTATATGGGGGGGGACATCTCCTGCATGTGGCTTTCTTGGCTGGCATCAAGAAGAATATAATACTTTACTTTCACATTGCGATTGTCAGCCTTGTACGATTGCAGGCTCAGATGAGTGTGCAAAGGGTGATTATCATTGTATGACGACATTGGCTCCTTCACAGGTTGTGGATAGAGTGATGGAAGTAATTAAAACGAATAATTAAAAGTGAAATTACAAAGGAATAGTACGAAGAATGTCTATTCGATAGTTATGTTACATTGATTATGAAGAAAGATCTTTCAATATTATTGTGGCTGTTTATAGCCTTTACATTATTTTTCTTAGGTATTCAGAAGCCGTTATTCCTCATTTATAACCATGGCTTCGGAAAGTTATCACCATCGTTCCATGATATTTGGGAGATATATGCCCACGGCTTCTCCATTGATATGGCAACGGTAGGTTATATGATGGCAATACCCCTCTTGCTCTTTGGAATCAAGTGGGCATGGGCGAAGTTCCCTATTAAGAAGAGTTTAAACATCTATCTCGTCATTATCTCCATATTACTGACATTGGGAGCGTTAGCCGATGCTTCGTTGTATGAGTTTTGGGAGTTTAAGCTCGATCGGATGGCGTTCTTTTATCTTAATGACCCAAAGGATGCCTTTGCAAGTGTGTCAGTAGGTTATCTGCTTGTGCGTCTACTCGGTTGGATTGTACTATCTGCTATCTCATACGCCCTACTTGCATGGCCTTTATGGAAAGTACAATTAGGAAAGATAAAGACAAATCCATGGTTGCGTGGTGTCCTCTTTGTTGTGATAGGGGGAGCCTTGTTTGCTATGATTCGTGGTTTAAGAATATGGCCAAATACGCCAGGTCGTGCGTTTTATAGCAATGTCACATTCTATAATCATGCAGCTTTGAATCCAATCTTCAACCTTATGTACAGTCTTCAGAAGGAGGAGGACGACTACAAGGAATTTGATGCTTTCGATGAGAAAACGCGAGCTAAGCTATATGAGGGTCTATTTCCAACAAAGGCCGATAGTACGGAGAAGCTCATAAAAACATCACGTCCTAATGTGTTAGTCGTGGTTCTTGAGGGCTTTGGCTCATGTTTCATTGAAGGCTTAGGAGGTATGAAAGATGTTGGGGTAAACATCAATCGCCTCTTGCCAGAGAGTGTTGTCTTCGATAGTTGTTATTGTGGTAGCTTCCGAACAGACCGTGGTATTGTGTGTGCAGTGAGTGGTTATCTGGGGCAACCAACGACAAGTATTATGCGTTTTACACATAAGATTAAACATTTGCCAGGCTTACCAAAGACCCTGAAGAAGTATGGCTATCAGACACAAGCACTCTATGGAGGCGACGTGTCATTCTTTAATATGTCTGAATACTTCCTTGATTCGGGGCATGACAAGCTAGTGACAGAGGATAACTTCCCCGCTTCTGACAGAACAACTAAGTGGGGAGTACCAGACCATGTAACCTTTAACTGGTTGTATAATGACATTGTTCGTCGTGATAAGGAGAAGTCTGGTCCATGGTACACAACCTTCTTAACCATCAGTTCTCACAACCCGTTTGATGTGCCTTATCACCGTTTGAAGGATAAGAAATACAATGCTTTCGCATATACGGATCAGTGCTTTGGAACATTCATAGATAAGTTGAAGAAGACTCCAGCATGGAAGAATCTACTCATCGTAGTGGTTGCTGACCATGGATTTAACTGGCGTGAGATTGCTTCACCGAAGTTCCCTTACATTCCATTCTTGATGATGGGCGGTGCTATTAAGCATCCTCAGCGTATCCATAAACTGATAAGTCAAACCGACCTTCCTGCTACTGTCTTAGGTCAAATGGGTATTCCTCATGAAGACTTCACCTTTAGTCGTGATGTAATGGGTAATACTTATCGTTATCCGTTTGGCTTCAATACCTTTAATAATGGCTTCAATTTCTGTGATTCAACGGGCTGTACTGTCTATGACAACGTAAGTAAACGAGCTATTTATGGGAATGACAAGCGACGCATAAACATCGGTAAAGCCATTTTGCAGACCCTGTATCACGATATGGCAAAGCGTTAATAGCAATACAGAATCATGTTATGAATCTCATACGAAAGATTAGAAATTACATCTCTTCATGCCGTTGGGTAGTGCCAATCACTACTCAATGGCCTTTATTTATCAGTTATATCGTATTGATAGGATGGAGTTCTATAACTCAGAATATCTATGCGCGTGCTTTCGTAATCTACTTGCATGCTTATATCGCAACCGCTATCGTCACATGGAGTAAACGCTCGTGGGTGAAGGTGCTGATCTATATTGTAGCCTTTATCTTATTCTTTATAAATGCCTCATTGAAGGTTAACTATGACTTAGAAATATCCCCCAGCGTATTGATGCTGTTAGCTGAGACGAATGCAGAAGAGAGCTCGGAGTTCTTACATTCATTGCTGCACACGAGTACAGCATGGGTTATTCCAGCATTGACGGTGGTCTTTGTTGTACTTGTTGTAATAGCTGAGAAGAAGAGGTCGAAAGGTACATTATATTTAGAAAGAAAACGTCCTTTCCGTATATTGTCAGTGTTTTCTGGGATAATGCTCACTGTTGGTGTGATTGGTTCCTATTGTTATATAGGTCTCTTCCAGTGCAAGAATCCAGATGACGTCTCTGTTTGGAATCTACACATGAGTTACCCCAGCGATGCACTGACAAGGGTGGTTGTGGCTCTTTATGATTCACATCTGGCTAAGAAAGAAATGGAAGGAACGGCACTATTAGCGGAAAATGTGAAATCAACAAAGAGTGAAGTTGAAGCAAAGGATTCGTTGAATATCGTCTTTGTGATCGGTGAATCGTATATAAAAGATCATGCTTCTGTGTATGGATATGGACTTAATACTACTCCTTTCTTATTACATGAGAAGAAAGCGGGACGGTTAGTTGCATTCACAAATGCCGTCTCTCCATATAATTTTACAACCAAGGTAATGCGCAATCTGATAAGTACGAATAGTCTTGAAGATGGTGTTCGATGGAGCGAACGCCCACCATTAACAGCCGTATTCAAGCGAGCCGGCTATTTTGTCAGTATGTATGATAATCAAAGAACCTTTGCTTTTGGAGCAACATTCACCTTTGCTTTGAACAGTTATCTTTATGCACCACGTGTCTTGAAAGTATGCTATGATAGGACAAACAACAATTCTTTTGAGTATGATGGACAATTGGTTGATAGATATAAACGTGATTTTCAGGAACAACATAGCCATGCTCTGACTATCTTCCATCTCATGGGACAGCATATAGAAGCTGTTAAGCGTTATCCTGCTGATAGGCAGTTTAACCATTTCTCTGCTGATAGTATTAAGCGGAAAGAACCATGGATAACAGAGGAGATGAGGAGGGGTATTGCTGAATATGATAATGCCACGTTGTATAATGACTATGTGATGAAGCAGATAATCAGTCGATATGCTCATCGGAATACAGTGGTTATCTATGTTTCTGACCATGGTGAAGAGGAGTATGACTATCGTCCAAGTGCGGGTAGAAAGGGCAGTGATGATTTGAAGAATATGCTTTATTATCAATACAGTGTACCTATGATGGTGTGGTTCTCAGATGTTTTTAAGAAGAAATACCCTAACAAGGTGCAGCAAATAAAAGCATCGGTTTCTAAACCTTTTATGACCGATGATATCTGTCAAATGCTCTTTGACCTTGGAGGTTTAACCTCTTCTCCATATTATTCTGCTAAACATGACATTTTGAGTAAGGATTATGTTTGTGGGAAGCGTATAGTTAATGACAAGTATAATTACGATAATATCGTGCGACCGTAATCTTTCATAGGTAAAGGAAACATAGTTTTTAAGAAGAGAGATGGGGTTTCGCACAATATGGGCGAGGTTCCATCTCTTTTTGTTTTCACCTTCCCCCGCGCACCTATAATTATAGGTGGTATGGGCTTGTTATATGACTTGTTATGCGAATATATGTAAGGTGAAGAGTAGGCAAAAGACTTAACAGGACGAGTACTAATTTGATTTATGTCTCGCATATGTCCTTCCGTCAATTCATGTAATGTATTTCTTAAATTGCTTCTTTTCGATAAAAAAGTCTATAGAAGTTTTGTTGTTTAAATAAAAAACACTACCTTTGCAACCGAAATTCAGCAATGAGTTAGCTATTAATGGGATATGGTGTAATGGTAACACTACAGATTCTGGTCCTGTCATTCCTGGTTCGAATCCGGGTATCCCAACGCTTAGAGAGATAGAGTTATCTATCTTTTTTTGTTTTTGTGTATTTCCTTCTTTCATTATATACGTTAGTTTGCAGTTAGAGATAGACTGTTCCTACTCTTTTATAATCATAGCCTTGGCACGTAAACATAATTGTTTTTGGTCTAGAAGAATATATTTTTCGATAGAGCTTATAAAAGGAAAATCAGCAACTTAGATGTTAGTTCTAAGTTGCTGATTGGTTGTTGTGGACCAGCCTGAACTAATCCATGATATGTCCTTATCGCTGTTAGCTAAATATTTACCTTTTTGTACTGACAGTCTCTGTAGCAGAAATGTAGCAGC